>Ga0209343_10009530_pt1 | contig 11159 bp, 12 predicted proteins | sample RifCSPlowO2_02_FD_184026 | JGI IMG/M metagenome (GOLD analysis project Ga0209343, IMG submission 184026) | Groundwater microbial communities from Rifle, Colorado - Rifle CSP2_plank lowO2_0.2 (SPAdes) (version 2) | ecosystem: Environmental > Aquatic > Deep subsurface > Groundwater | place... | reverse complement strand
GAGTTCGCGTTTACCATGCAGCACGGGTTCACGCCGGCGACGGTGGAGCGCGCAGCGGCCGGCGCGTTTGATGCGCCGCGTGTGGACGTACCTGGCGGGCTGATCCCGAACCTGCCCTCACGGCTGCTCGAGGCGTCGGACGCCTTCTTCCGCCGGCTCGGGAACGAGCAAGAACTGCACATGGGGGCGTACGCCCTCGCGCGGCGGGGCGGCGCGCAGGACCGTCAGGTCCTGCATCACGGTGAGCGCGGTCAGCTCGGACTTGCCGCCGGCCTTGTAGCCGGCGCGGGTGACGTCGCTGACGACGCGAATCGGGCGCTGCCCCGAGCCTCCTGCATTGTCGCCGCCGACCCAGGTCACCCCTTCGTTGCCGCGACTCGTTTCGGTCTGCTCGATGGCGGATACCGCGTCGGTACTGGCGACGGCTTGCTTGAGCACCATGCCGTCGGCGAGCTGGCTCCAGCCAACCTGGCCGCCGGCCACGTCGGTCATCTTCTCCGCCATGGCGCGACAGGTTAGCTTGGAGCGATCGAAATCCAGACGGGCCTGCAGTACGCCGTTGGTGAGCAGGTTGTAGAGCCCCGGATCCGCCCTCTGGATGATCAATGCCGGCAATGACGCCACGGCGGCCGTGGCGTTCTGGATGACCGACGACATGATGGTCTGGAACCCGTTGGTCAAGCCGTTCAACTGGTTCTGGATCGTCGTGGAAATCGACATGTCGCCGCAGGTCAGGTTGCTGTTCCAGCCAACGCCGACGCCGATTGCGCGCATGTTGGAGGCTGGCGTCATCGACACGGCGCGACCGCCGCCGATCGAATACAGCACATCGTCACCGATCACGGAGCCTTGGTGCTGCGCGCCATACTGGTTGACGCTGGTCTGTGCGGATGCACAGGTGCAGGTCAGGACCAGGGCGGCGGCCAGCAGGGCGGGGCGCAGCGTTTTGGAGGGCGAGGAAGCGAAACGGATCGTCATGGCCTGCCTCAGTAGAAGTCGACGCTGCCAAGAAAGACCTGGCCCTCGCGTTCGCAGCAGCTATAGGGCCGCCACAGCGCCCAGGCGTAATCGCCTTGCTGCGCCTGTACGCGGGTTTCGGAGTGGGGGAAGACTGCGCAGGAGCGGGACAGCGTCGGTGTCAGCTCCTGCCACTTGCCCGTCGCCGCGTCGTTCTCGAACAGTGCGCCGGCTGGCCAATAGCCGTCCTCGCTGTCGGCGAGCAGGGGCTGGTACACGTGGAGCTGGCCGCGGCGGGTGACGACATCCCCGGCGCGCTGGGCCACCACGGCACCGGCCATGTAGTCGTCGCTCTGGTGCAGGAACCCACCCCGTGGGTAGACGTTGCCCCAGAGATTGCGCCCTGCGCGCGTACCGATCTCGCGTTGGCCGGGAATCAGGGCTTCCGGGTACGCCATTTCGGGCACGTTGTAGCGCCAGGCGAGGGTGTCGAGGGTGCTCAGCAGGTAAGGCATGAAGGCGGTGCCAGCCCCTTCACAGCTATAGCCGAAACTGGAAGCGAACTGGCTGAATGCCCAGCCACCGGGGTGGCCTACGACATCGGCATGCTTGAACCTTGCGAGATTATTTTCGTTGTCATGGGCGGTCGTGCCATCGCCACCGCCTTGGGCGCTGGCATTGGGCATGCTCATGGCCCGTACCTCGAGCCACGGGTTCTCCCCGGTGTTGCTGTAGCTGGACACTACCGCGTCGGGTACGTAGTGCCTGACCTTGACCGACGTCTCCACGGAACAACCGAAGGTCGTACAGAGCAGCCAGTAGCAGATTCCGACAACCCGGTACTCCAGGCAGTCCGGCGAGAGCGTTGAGGAAGCTATGGTCGCAGTGTTGAGCGCAAACGATGGCGCTCCCGTCGTCAGCAAAATGGTGGCGATGCCGGCGCGCAGGCGGCGAGAACACATCATGGCTGCGTCCTCTGGTGCGCTTCGATGAGCGCGACCGCCTTGGCGACGTCCGGCTCGCCATAAACCACATAGCGTTGATCGACCACTACAGCGGGGATCGTGATGACGCCCAGGCTCCAGGCATCCACCACGCCCTGGTAGGCCGTGCCGATGCGTTGCTGCAGCGCTATGCCGCCGTCTTTCAGCCGCAGCTGTACGAGCGCGGCGCTGCGGGCAAGGTCGGCAGGTAGCTGGGCACTCAGCTCGGCCTTGATTCGAGCAGGTTGATCCAGCTCGATAAGCCGAGCGCTGATGGGCACCTTTACCGGATGCTGGCTGTCGGTGACGACCAGGATGTCGTCGGCCTGCGCCAGTGGGCTGAGCAGCCCGGCATAAAGCGCTGCGGCAAGTGGGTACTTGTGCAATAGAGGCAGGCAAGGATGCGGCGCTGGCATGTCGAACTACCGTGAGTTGGTTGTGCCGGTAGTTGACTCGACGAGGGAGATCGCGGCGACAAACAAACGGGAACGGCCACTGCCCGATTGGTGTCCAGAGGCGTGTGAAGAACAACGGGAGCCGCAAGGCTCCCGTGAATGACGCCGTGGGCTACAGCAGACCGGCCTCGGCGAACGAGAAGGGCGTACCCCTGCCAATGATGAAGTGGTCCAGCAGGCGGATATCCACACACTCCAGGGACGTTTTCAGGCGCTGGGTGAGCACCTTGTCCGCAGAGGACGGCTCGGTGTCCCCCGAGGGATGGTTATGCGCAATGATCAGGGCGGAGCTGTTGCGTTCCAGAGCGCGCTGGATGACCACGCGGGGATGAATTGTGGCGCTGTCGATGGTGCCTCGGAACAGCGTTTCGCAAGCGATGACCTGATGCCGTGAAGACAAGAAGCAGGCAACGAACACCTCGTTCGGCTCCGGCATCAGCGTCAACCGCAGGTAGTCCTGCGCGTCTTGCGGGCTCTGCAACAGTGGCCCTTGAGCGAACAGCCGATGCTCCAGCAACGAGATGGCCTGCTGGATGATGCGGTTGTCGTTCTCGTTGGATGACGAAATGCGCGATTGCGCGTCGATGACGGTGAGTGACATGGGCATGGGAAACCTCCTGAAACCAAAGGGACGGAGGATTCCCCGCAAGATGGCGAGCCCTCCGGGGGATGATTGAGAAAACGGCTGATAAATGGGCATCCGCCCACCGCATGCGGGCGGTGGTGTGTTCGCCTTCATGGATGCGCAACGAACGGGATGGTCAGCGCGGCAGCGCCGTAGCCTTGAAGACCAGAACTACCTGGGTGTCGCCGACACCGACGACGGACTGCTGCGCCAGTCGAACGCAACCCGGGGTACGGAACTACAACGAATCGGCAAGCAGCGTGCCCCGATTTGTGGGCGGTGGATCCGCGGTTGTCGCGCCAAGGTCGAAAGAGGGTAGTGGGCCCGGACTCTTCGCGGATCGAGAGCGGACACCAGCGCATCGCCTTCCAACGGGCCGAGCAACAGCAGGGGCTGGCCGCTGAGCTCGTCGCGCAGGCGCAGCGCCGGTGTGGCGGTGATGCCATCGCGCAGAGCTTGGGCGGCCTGCGGGTGGCCGCTGTCCAGGCAGGCCCTGGTTGGTAGTTGCACGTCTGTCCGGGCGCCATTCGCGGGAGGGGGCGGCAGCGTGCCGAGGTGCCAGGCCAGCGGCAGGATCAGCGCCACGGCAGCCACCAGCCAAGAGCGGCGGGGCGGGGCGAGGGCATGAGTCGAGCACGTCTTCGCGCGCAGGTTAGGTGCCAATGTGGCAGGAGGCTACTCCGTCGGAGGCTTGCAGCTTGTTAGATTTATCTGCAAGATATCTAACAAATGGAGGCCTAACATGACCACCGCTAAAGCCATACGCGAACACATCGCGGCACAGCCTGCCGGTGAACCCTTTACCCCGGCGCTATTCGCGGGATTGGGATCGCGTGCGGCCATCGATCAGACCCTGATGCGGCTGACCAAGGCTGGCCAGATTGAGCGCCTCGGCCACGGCCTGTACAGCGTACCCAAGGTCGGGCGCTTTGGAGTGAAGGCCATGCCTGCGCCCGAAAAGGTGGCGCAGATGTTCGCGGCGAGCGAAGGCGCGACCATCGAGGTGCATGGTGCCGAGGCAGCACGGCGGCTCGGCTTTTCGACGCAGGTGCCGGTGCAGTCGGTGTTTTACACCTCGGGGTCGTCGCGCACGGTTCGCCTGGGCAAGCTGGTCGTGCGTCTGCAGCACGTGGCACCGCGCAAGCTGGCGCTGGCGGGTCGCCCTGCGGGGCTGGCGCTGTCCGCACTGTGGTATCTGGGGCGGCATCAGGTCACACCGGCCACCTTCCGGCGCATCGCCGAGAAGCTGCCGGGCGGCGAGTTCGAGGCCCTGCGCAAGGCGAAGGCCGTGATGCCGGCCTGGATGATCGCTGCGCTGACCGGCTACGAGCGTGGTGAGGGAGCGTATGGCTGATAGCCCGAGCGTTAGCTTGGCGGGCAAGCTGAGACTGGTGCCGGAATCGGCGCTACTCGACGCCTTGCGGCAGGACTACCAGGCGATGCTGGCCGCGCAGATGTTCTACGGTGAGACGCTGGCTTTCGACCGCATCGTCGAGCGTCTGGCCGCCTTGGAGCAGCAGATCAACCAGGAAGGGTCGCTCAGCCTAGCCGGATGCTCCCTGTATATCCCAGAGGGTTTCATTGCATGGAGAGCGTTTTGAGTGCAAAATTAGTGCATGCTCTCTGCACCAGGAGATAAGCCATGAATACTGTGCTGCAAGAACCCTTCGTTGAGCGGTTCCGCGAACCCAATACCCCGTACCTGTCTCCGTCCAAGGTAGGCGACTTTTTCGGCTTTCGGGTGCAGGAGCTGGCCGAGCGCGCGCATGTGCATCGCAATACCCCGACCGCCCGACCCCAGGCACCGCAGTTGCAAAAATACCTGCAGGACATGGTGAGGGTGCTGGCTGTGGCCACCGAGATGACCGGAGACCTCGAGCGGGCGGCCTTTCTGCTGCGCAATGAGCCGCTGCGGACTTTCGGCTACAAGACCGCCGATGATCTGATTCAGGAAGGGCGGGCCGATGCGGTCATCGCCTATCTGGAATCCCTCGCCGGCGGTGCCGCCGGATGATTTCGAGAGTCCTCGGCGAGGGTGGGGACGAGGCCTGTTACCGGGTTATCGTGCCGGCCTACGCCAGCTCGCCGCTGTCCGGCATGGGCGCGGCGCGCCAGGGTGGCCGTTTCAACCGTCCCGAGCAAGAGGCGCTGTACCTGTCGCTGGATGAGGCGACGGCGCTGGCGGAGTACAAGCAGGACAACCCGTGGCTGCGCCCGGGTACGATCTGCACCTTCTTCGTCAACGGCCTGCGCGTGGCCGATCTGAGCGCCGGCTTCGATCCCGAGCGCTGGCCATCGCTGTGGGCCGATTTTGCGGTGGACTGGCGCGCGGAATTGTTCGGCAGGTCCATCGAGCCGCCGACCTGGTACATGGCCGACGATGTGGTGGCGGCTGGGCTGGACGGCATTCTGTTCCCCTCGCAGGCACGGTCGGGCGGAACCAATCTGGTGATCTACCGCAGCTCGACCAGGCCGCCACCGCAGTTGCGTGTCTATGATCCGGACGGTGCGTTGCAGAAGCTTGCGCTGCGGTGACCGGCGAGCGTTCAATGTTTCAACTTAGATGATTGTGGATGAGCTGGCGTTGTTCTGCGGGCAGAGTCCGCACCGAGCTCACCGCGAGGGCGAACTGCTCGTCATTGAACCATGTCAGCTCGGCGCGCTGGCCATCGAGCTGCAGGCGCGCTTCGCGGAAAGTCCGCACCTGCCGCGTTTCACCGTCGTTGTGCCGGGGGCGCAGCGTGGTAACGGACTGCTCGGTGACCCAGAGCCACTCGTGGGCGGTATCGGCTTGGCGGTCGAGGTGCCTGATCTCGACCAGATGGCCCTGCGGTGACGTGAAGAGCTGTACGACCTCGTAGGACAAAGGCATTGCGATAGGTCGGCTTCGATGGAGTGGGTGCATGTTGCCAGATATGAGGGCCTTGTTCATGGTGGCGTTCCTCAGTGGGTGGTCCAGTCCAGCGGCAGTGGAGTGATACCGCGCGCCCGGTCGATGTTCTCGGCTATCTTGAGTGCGGCGTCGAGTTCGCCGATGCCGTACTCCTGCATGAGTTGGTGACGTTCGGCTTTTTCTTCCGGCTCGGTCTGTGCCAGTGCGAGGTACAGGCTGGGTGGCACCGCGCGAAACAGCAGCTCCGTGCTGCGCGACAGGATCACGCCTTCCGAGAACTTGCCAGATTCCTTACGCGCCGAGAGCATCAAGGCTTTCTGTGCCGGGGTGAGTTCGCGGAAGCGGGCGATCTTCTCCACTTCGTCCGGTGGCATGCTCAAACACAACCACCATTCCATCATGTTCAGCATCGGTTCGGCGGCCTTGGGCAGGTCGTCGAGGTTCTGCGTCGCCAGCCAGAACCATGCGCCCAATTTCCGCCACATCTTGGTGATTTTCACCACGTAGGGTGCGAGCAGCGGGTTCTTGGTGATGATGTGGCCTTCGTCGGTGACGTTGATGATCGGGCGACCCAGGAACTGGTCGCGCTCGGCGATGTTGTTGACCGTATTGATCAGCGAGATGTAGGCGATCGAGAGCTGGGCGTTATAGCCCTCGCGGGCGTAGGTGGCGAGATCGACGATGGTGAGGTCGGCTTCGGGCCAGGACGTGCCCGGCCGGTCGAACATCTCGCCATCGCTGCCTTGACAGAACATGTCCATCGCATCGGCCATTTCCAGCAGACGCATGCGCCGGATCTCGGGCAGGGTCGTGTCGCGGCCGCGCTCGCGCAGCGCATTGCGCACGTCGCGCGTGAGCACTGTGCGCTGTTCGGTCACGCAGTGCCGAGCGGCGTCGAGGATGCACTGGCGAATCAGGCTGCGGTCGGCGCGCGTCATGCGCGCTTCTTCCTTGTCTTCCCCGCCGGTGATCATTAGCCGCGCGGTGATCTCCAGCTCGCCGAGCACGTCGCGCTGCTCGTCGCCGTCGGCCGCCGCGTCGTCTTCGTCCAGCGCATCGGCGTCGAGCGTCTGTACCTGGCTGGGGTTTTCCACCAGCCGGTGCGCATCGGCGAAGGGCGCCAGGCTGACGCCGGCCCCGGGGGCGAGCTTCACGCGATTGACGCTGAGCCCCAGGCGCGCGGCGAAGTCGCCATACAAGCCAAACGAGTTTCCCGCTTCGACGATAAACAGCCGTGGCCGATAAATGGCGGTGACCTGGTTGAGCAGGTTGTTGAGGGTCGCGCTCTTGCCGGAGCCGGTCGGCCCCGCGAGGAACAGGTGGGCGTTCATTTGCCGATCGAGGCGGTTCAGCGGATCGAAGGTGAGGGTGCCGCCACCGCGGTTGAACAGAGTGATACCCGGATGGCCCGTGCCCTGGCTGCGCCCCCACAGCGGTGCCAGATTGACCGCGTGCTGGGCGAACATCAGTTGCGTGTACCACTGGCGTGGGTCTTTCGCCGGATCGTAGACGCAGGGCAACCAGCGCAGATAGGTGTTGAGCGGTGCCACTTCGTCTTCTTCGCGCACCGGCTGCAGTCCGGCGCCGAGCAGCACGTTGCCGAGCTGCAGGCCGCGGGCCTCCAGCTCCGCGGTGTCGCGGCCGCGCAGGTAGAAGCTGAGTGCCCCCCGGTGCAGCTTGTGGGTGCTGCCGATCAGGCCTCGGGCCTGTTGCACATCGGCGCGGGTCTGCTCCGAGGCCAGGGTGTCGCCCACGGCCTTGCGGCCGAGATGGTTCAGGTGCGCTTCGAGCACATCCTGCGGGGTGATGACCAGCGTGAGACACATCAGCGTGTCTTCGGGCATCTGGTCGAACAGCGCGTTGATCGCGTCGCCCTTGCGGGTTTCGCCGGTGACGTGGCCGGTCGACGGCGGTGTGCGCAGGCGATCGACGGCGATCGCGCGGTGCGGCATCCCGTCGAAGTACCACAAGCCTTGAGCAGCATCCGAGCGCGGCTGGCCGAAGAACAAGCGCTGGCTGAAATCCGTGCCGCTGGCCAGCTCGATCTCGCCGGGCTCCTGTTCGTCCGGGTAGCGGGTCAGGGCATAGAACCGCTCGCGGTCTGCGGCGGCGGGGCCGAGCAGGGTTGGATTGGGATTGAACCAGCGCAGCAACCAGGCGTGGATGTCTGCCGCGCCAAGGCGTTGGGCGCGCACGCCGGCATGGGCCAGCCCGCCGACGAGGCGGTCGCAGACCCGGTTGAGGGCCTGTTCGGGCGTCTGCCCGCGGCGCTGGGGTGCCTGGCCGACACGACGGTAGACGACCAGCCGCGTGCGCCGCACCTGGCCGCGCCAGGGCAGGCGGGTGACGGTGCTGTCTTCGAACAGCCCACCCGGCTTGGCGATGGCCTGCAGGTGGTGGGCGAAGAAGCGCAGGTAGAACTCGGTGAAGGCGGTGCCCTGGGCACGAGGCTGGATGTAGCCGCGCAGCTCATCCAGGTAGCGATCCCAACTGGTGTCGTCCTGGGCGTAGAGCTGCACGACCCAGGGGTTGTCCTCCAGCTCGTCGAACGAGTCCTGCAGCACGTTCTCCAGGGTGTCGCGGACCTGCAGCAGCCAGTCGGGTTCACGTCCCTCCGTCCCGACCGGGAGCAGTTCGTAAAAGGCCGCCACCGAGGTGCCGTCATCCAGCAACACGCACCCAGATTTGGGTAGGTATTCCACCCAAGGCAGCAGATCGACGAACGAGGGTGCCATGTCGTACAGCGCCTGCTCGTCGGCCTGGGTGGCTGGGCGATGCGAGGTGTGTGCGGTGCCGGGCTCGCCAATGCCGTGGGCGCGCAGCGCCTCGACGTGACGACTCCAGGCATCAGCAGGCGGACCCGGTGCCTCGGTCTGCGGCCGGCGCTTGAACAGGGGCCAGGCCATCAGTAGTCCTCCAGCCGTTCGCCAGGCAGGGCGTACTGCACCCGCTGGTACAGGGGAAACAGGGTGGTGTAGCCGGGCACCGGCACTGGGTCGCTGCCGGCCAGGTGCGGGAACACATACATCAGCAGATCGGGATTGGGCAGGCGGTGGAACTGCCGGTAGATCTCGTTGGCCGCCGTGCGCGTGTAGCGTGCCTGCACGCCCGGCGCAGCTTGAACGTCGGCCTCGGTCAGCGGCCGGCGCAGGGCCTGGCGCGCATCGAGCAGTTGCCGGGCGCTGCCGCCGGTCTCGGTGTTCCAGATCTCGAGCATGGTCCTGTCGTCGTGTGGCAGCAGTTCTTCCTTGTTGGTGGCGCAACCACCCAGCACGAGCGCGATGCCCAGCAGCGCCAGGCCGTCAGTCCAGATCCTGCACATGGGGCAGTCCTCCAAGGCGGTGATCGACCCGGCGACCTTTCGGGTCGTAGTCGATGGTCAGGGGTTCTTCCAGATGCACGGCCACCTTGGCCCCGGGCTTGACGTAGACCGCCGCGAACGCCTGGCCGTAGAGCTTGTTGACCCAGGCCGACATGTCCTGCACGCCACCGGCGAGGATGCGGCCCATGGCTTCGTTCGCGCCGATGCCCACAGTGCCGACAGATCCGTCGCTGCTTATGTAGGAGACCTGGCCGCTGTCGGAGTCGATCAACGACGCGACGCCGGCACCGGCGGCGGTGATCAGGGCCTGGGTGCCGAGGTACTGCTGGGCGTTGCTGCGCCGTTGGCCGCTGACGCAGGGGATGCCGTGCGGGTCGCTGATCCAGCCCAGGCCGTCCTGCGTGTTGTTGCCGCTGTTGTTCTGTTGGCGGTTTGCACCGCGTTGGCCGTCTTCTGGAATGGTACGGATGGTGCCGTCCTCGAAGACGAATGTGACGCTGCGGATCTGCCCGCGCACACAGGAGAGCGTCCAGTCACCGGAGGCGGTGCCGCTGACTACGGCACCGGCCACGTCGGGAATGTCGATGCCGTTCGCCGTGAGGTTGTCCCGTCCGATTAAAACCTTGAACGGATACGGATCGTTGACGGTGCCATCGATCGGCACGCGGCCGATCAGCGCGGTCATGGCGATAGAGCCCATCAGTGTGGCGTTGCTCGGCACGGTGTAGACGGCCGTCGTCTCCGCTACACCCGCCGCGCGGCGGCCGGCGTCGACGGCGGAGGCGGCTGTGGTTTCGAGGGTCTTCTGCGCCGGCCCGAAGCGGGTGGGGAAGCTGAAGCTGCCGGTATTGCCGGAGGTGCGCTGCTTGCCGTCGTCGCGCCGATCGTCCGGCTCGATCCAGCGCAGGGTATCGCCAGGCAGGCCGTCGCCCGGTTCAAGGCCCAGACCGACCGGTAGATCGGCGGGGTCATCCTTGCCGATGCTGTCGAGCCGCTGCTGCAACTGCTGCAGCAGACCCTGGGTTTGCTGTCGTTCGCTGGCGACCTGTTCGCGGTCCTGGTGCAACTGGCTGCGCTCGGTTTCGAGCGCGCTCTGGATGCGCCGGTCGATGGCACCTTCGCGTTGCCGCAGGCGCTGGCTTTCTTCGCGCTGGACCTTGTTGTCGCTCAGCGCGCTCTGCAGCTCGCTGCGCAGTTGGCGGACTTGGGCGACTAAGGTCGCCACGGTGTCGCGCGGAGTGTCGCCCTCGATGCCGAGCGCTTTCGCTTCATCGGGCGTCAGCCGGACCGCTTCCTCCGGCGCCATGGGCGCGTCGCTGCTGCCGGAGAACAGCCTGACGCCGACGAACAGCAACAAGAGCGCCAGCGGGATCATCAACCACTTGAGCAGGCCGTTACTGTGCATCGCGGCCTCCATCGTCGAAGCCGGGTGCTTTCGGTGCCGGCAGGTTGATCGACGCATCGACCGGTGCAATGGCTGGCAGCAGGGCCTGCGCCAGGCCGTGCCCACGGGTGACCAGGTAGACGACGGTGGTGTCATCCGGCGTGCCGCTCGGCCCCAAGGTCGAGTGCTGGAAGGTCGCGGTGAGGAAGTGGCCCTGCAGCGCGCGCGGATCGAGGTCCAGCCAGTGCGCGGAGCTGTTGCGCAGGCGTACGGCACTGACCCACAGATTGTCCAACCGCCAGGCCGCCAGCGCATGAGCTTGCACCGGCAGGGTTGGCAGCAGGGTGTCGAGCGGCAGTTCGCGGCGCAGGGTGGCGCGGGTGACGCCCGGCACGGATTCGACGGTACGCAGCGGTGCGTAGAGGTTCTGCGCCGCGTAGCGGGTCAGGACGACGGGCTGCGGTGTCTCGCGCACGGGCTGGGCAGCCGCGGCGCTGTCGTTGCCTGCTTCGCTTGCATCGGTGCGTGCGGCGGGTGATG
>Ga0209343_10009525_pt1 | contig 11164 bp, 10 predicted proteins | sample RifCSPlowO2_02_FD_184026 | JGI IMG/M metagenome (GOLD analysis project Ga0209343, IMG submission 184026) | Groundwater microbial communities from Rifle, Colorado - Rifle CSP2_plank lowO2_0.2 (SPAdes) (version 2) | ecosystem: Environmental > Aquatic > Deep subsurface > Groundwater | place... | reverse complement strand
TTGTGATTATTTCTATTAATAATAAATGAAAAATAATCAAAAATTTATTTTAAAAATAGCAAAATTTGGGCGGGCCTAAACAAAAAAACAAAAAAACAATCAATTAAATTTTTGCTTTTTTGCTTTTTTAATTTCTTGATTTCTTGATTTCTTGCTTTTTTGCTTTCTTGATATAACCGCTAATTGCACCGGCCGAGCTGGCAAACAAGACTGGGCGTGGCCGTGTCAATAAAGCAGCTATAATAGGCGCCGTTCGTCGCCGCCAGCTCCAGACAGCCGACGGATTTCTTGGTTGAGCCGTTGGTAATGACGCCGGCGCTGATCGTGGAAGTGGAACGAGCCAGACTTTGGGAAAATATTCCGGGCGTGGTCGTGCCGGTGCTGGTGGTTAAATCAAAAGTGCCGCCGGAAACGAACAAATCGCCGGTTGTGGAAGCGTTGCCGTCCAAAAGCGTGGTGCCTTCGATATAAGCGCCGTATATATTAGTCGCCACGCTTGCGCCGGCCGCCAACGGTTTGTCCACGTATAAGCCGTAATAATCAGTTGCCGTGCCGCCGAGGACGCCGGTAGAACCTCCGTCAACATATAAATTGGCAAGAACCGGATAAGTGTTGCCGACGGCAAGCCCAAAGGTTGGGTTGATAAACGCGCCATAAGCGCTGTATCCGTTCTCCGGGGCAATAGAGGAAATCATGCTTAACCCATAAGGGTTAGCGCCGCTGCCCGTGATGTTTTCGCTGATACTAAGGCCGACATCGGCCGCGGCCGTGCCACCAATAGACATCGTATCGTCAAAACTATAGCCGCCGGCCGCGTTGGCAAATATTATGCTGTCATCGTCGCTATTGCCGTAAATCCTTGACAGCTCGGCATCGGCATTATCAATAAAAATAATTACTGGTTCGGGATAAGTGGCATCGCCGCTTTCCCTGATGAATAATCCGGTTTCCGCGCCAAAAACGCCGATGCCGCCGGCCGCGTTCAAACTCCGGCCTTTAAGCCAGGGAATATTGCCGGAGGCGGAATTTGGCCGGTACGGTTCAAGTTCCACCCGGATATACTCGGTCGCGCTGCCGAAATTATAATGGCCCGTGGTCGTGGCGTTGCCGTTAATCATGGCGTCGCCGGAAACCGCCAAGTCTTCGTTATAATTCCAGGCCGCGGGCAAAGAAAAGCCGCTGCCCACCATCAAATACTTGGTGGTCGTGGCCGAGGTGCTGGAAGCATGATCGGCCCAAAGGCTGTCGCCGACTTGCAAATCATCCTGAACAAATAAATCGCCGCCCGCCAAATTAAGATAATTGGCCGTGCCGGCCGAACCGACCCAAAGAGAAGTAACTGATGTTGCCTGACTGCCTAGGAAGGTATCATCCTGGACATATAAGTCCCCGTTCTGAAAATTCCAGGGATTGGGCTCGGTTCCGTCCGCGCCGATGTATAAATAGCTGGTGGTCGTGGCCGAGGTGCTGGAAGCCCAGCCGGTAACGGTCAGATTGCCGCCGGTGGTGATACTGGCGCCGATGGTCGTGGCGGCGTAGACCGCCGAGAAAACAAAAAGCGCTGAAATCGCGATGACCGCCGCGCTTTGAAATAATGGCGAAAGTTTCGCTAATTTTCTTTTGATTTCCATAGTTTTGAAAAATTAAGATTTTAACGGCTATATTTTTATTATAACACAAAATCAGAGTGGGGGTAAAAATGACTTGTGGATAACTTTAAAATAGGTTGTCAGGTTGTCAGGTGGTCAGGTTGTTAGTCTATAATTCTTGTTTAGCTAATAACCCAATAACCCGACAACCTGATTACCTAACTGCCTAACTATATAGCTTACATTATTGGCTATTCAGCTGATTAATGATCTGCCTGACCGAATCGGCGCTCAAACCGCCGGCCTTGATGTTTAAAAGCTCTTGGTAAGGCGCAATCGCGTTATTCAGCAATGGCGGCAAATAGATAAAGCTTAAAGCCAATAAAACAATAACGGCTAAAACCTTAAGCCCGCCAAACAGCCGCTGCCAGAAAAGCTGGCCTTTGATTTTTTTGGCCATTGAGTGGATTTCCCGAGTCAATTTCAAGTTTTCCTCCAAAAGCTTTTTAATTTCGCTGTTTGTCGCTTGGCCGGAAAAATCAGCCGGATTTTCATTATTTTTTTCGTCAATTTGAGCCATATGATTTAGAGGGGTTAAGAAGGCATAAGAGGGCTTGAGAGGGTAAGAGGGCAAGAAGATTGAGAGGGCTTAAGAGGATTAGAAGGCATCTTTAGTCCTCCTTTTTCCCTCTTAAACCGCCTTAATCTTCTTCACTTCTTAAAGTCCTCTTCGCCTTCTTGCCTTCTTAAGCCTTCTTACGCCCTCTTATCTCTTCTTATCAACACAAGCTATTAAAAACAATCAACCAATACTCTTATTATAACACAAAAAACCAAAACAAAAAAGGCCTGGCGGCCTTTTTTGTTTATAGAATTTCGCTTATTTACAATCCTTTATCAATATTAATTGTCGCCGAACCGTTGGCCGCCGCGGTCTTGTCAAAATCCGCGGCCGCGGCCACATCGCTGCCGGCCTTATAATTGACAAAGTATGAATCAGCCACGTCTTCCACTAAACTAGACCAGCTGCTGCCGTAAATCGCCTTGGCCACATCCGCCGTTTTTAACCAGCGCAAAGTCCCGTTTTTATCCACGGCATAGACTTTCGGATCAGTGGTGATTTTAATCATTTTCACGCCCGGGCGATAAGTGACATTGCCGCCGATCATATAGCTGGCTAAGTCGGTTTCACCGATTGTTTCCACGCCGGAATAATCCGCATACCAGGTTTTGAAGGTTTTTTCATGCGGGAAAACGTAGCGCCTGCTGTTGTTGCCGACGTAATAAACCGCTTTGCACTTATGATTGACATCGGCATTGGCCGGACAAGCTAATTTCACCAATTTTCCGGCGCGGCTGGCCTTAACCGTGCCTAAAACGGCAAATTTGGTAAAGTGGGTCGTGGTGACGGTAATTTTGTTGTTGGCCGCGTCAACCGCGCCGCCCAATTTTACCCAGGCGCTGGTCGTTGTATCCCAATAATAAACCTGCAGGGTTGATTCTTCCAGATTTACAATTTCCGCGTCGGTATAAGTGAAAGTCAAAGTAACGGCTTTGCTGAAAGTCGTGGCCGCTGTACCGCCGACCATCAGCGTCAGATCATACGCCTTGCCGCCGACTACTTGAGTGCCGGCCGCCGGCGCCGTGTAAGTGGTGGTCGGGGTAATGGTCACGGTGCCGGAACCGGAAATCGCGCCCGCCGGAACAATAACTGATACTTTACTGCCGGATAAAATAACCGTGCCGCCGGCCGTACCGGTTATATCTCCGCTTTTGGCCGCGGCCGGCTCCACTAATTCAATCGTATCGCTTTTAGCGGCCGATTCGCCGCCGTCTGAACTGCGGAATTTAACGTAAACCGTCTTGGTGCCGGCGCCGGCCGTCAAAGTCCATGCTTTTGACGCGGCGTAAGTCAGCCAGCTGGAAACATCCGAAAAATCCGATTTATTGGAGATTAGCATAGTTGAGGCATTGGTTGCCCCCAGGGTTAAAGTGACGCTTACAGTCTCGGTGCTGGCCGCGCCGGCGCTGATAGAAATTAAAGTCGCGCTCGGCACTGTCAACGTTCCACCGCCACCGCCACCCGGCGTGCCGCCCGTGCTGCCGCCGCCAAAACTGCAAAAGCTGGCTGAAGCCGTAATGGTCACGGTTTGAGTCGTGGCGGAAGTCAAGCGCACATTTGAGTTGGTGGAAGACACGCAATTATTCGCCGCCACGGAACTCGGTGAAACGCTCAAGATGCGCCCTTCCGCCGATTTAATCGTAATATCCGAATCCGAAGCCAGGCCGACACTGATGGTTGAATCGTCATTAATCACGGCTGATTCAGCCTGCGAGCCGCTGGTAATCACCAAGCTTGTGCCGCTGGGCAAAGATAAATTAGTTTCGGCGTTAAAAGTCAGAGTTGCGGCCATGGCCGTTGGCGATAAAATCAAAGCCAGAGAAAATATCACTAACCCCGGAATAATCAAGCATATTTTTCTCATAGGTATGTTAAGCTAATGAGTTAATTAATTTTCTCTTTTAGTTGCAGCGGCCGAGAACAACGTTTAAGACGCCGGCATCAACAATAATCCGATAATATAAGGCATCGCCTCCGGTTAATTCAATACAGCCTTTTTGCGTCGCCGAACCAACTCCTAAAGTACTGGTTCCGGTTCCCGTATTGCCGAAAACAAATAACCCGAGGGTGGAAGTGGCGGTCGTGGTCGTAAAATTATTAATGCCGCCTAAGCCTGCCAGCCTGCCGGTTGTCGTGGCATTACCACTAAAATAAGAGTTGCCGTCAACTTCCAGGCCGTCCTGGACATACAAATCGCCGCCGGTTAAATTTAAATTATCCGCGGTGCCGGCCGAACCGACCCATAAAGAAGCAACTGATGTTGCCTGGCTGCCCATAAAAACGTCATCCTGGACATATAAATCCCCGCCCTGAAAATTCCAGGGATTTGGTTCTGTTCCATCCGCGCCGATATACAGGTAGCTGGTCGTGGTGGCCGAAGTGCTGGAAGCCCAGCCCGTGACCGTCAGATTGCCGCCGGTGGTGATGCTTGAGCCGATCGTGGTGGCGGCGTAGACGATTGAAACGACAAAAAGCGCCGAGATCGCGATGACCGCCGCGCTTTGAAAGAATGGCGAAAGTTTCGCTAATTTTCTTTTGATTTCCATAGTTTTAATTAAGGATTAAATTTTAATTTTTTTAAAAAATATATAAACTTAAATAGTATTTTAAGTCATCTGATATTTATTATAGCAGAAAATGAAGAAAATGTGAAAAAAACCTGTGGATAACTTTTTACTTAAAATTAAATTATTTTAGCTTATTTTAGCGATTTTTAGACAAAATTCGCTAAAAATTACTAAATTTAAAAAATTAAGAAAGTAAAAAAGTAAAAACTTAAGGGTTGTTTTATTGCTTTATTGTTTTATTGATTATGCCTTGCTTTAGTCCTCTATCCCTTTTCTGGCGGCTAAACCTTGCCGGTACGGGTGCTTGATTTCCTTCATTTCAGTCGCGTAATCGGCCAGTTCAATAATTTCTTTGCTCGCCCGGCGGCCGGTCAGAACCAACTCCGCTTTTTCCGGTTTTTCTTTAATCAATTTCACCGCTTCGCTTATTTTTATCAGCTTGAAATAAACCGCCAAAAAAATTTCATCCAAAATCACCAGATCATACCGGCCGGAATTGATAACTTTTTTTGACCAGGCCAGGGCTTTTTTAGCGGCCAATTTGTCCGGCCGGGCGCCGGCTTTTCTGATGAAAGTTTTCTGGCCGAAGCGCTTGACGGCTATTCCTTTAAGTCTTTTTAAGCTGTTCAGTTCGCTGCCAATTTGGCCTTTTAAAAACTGGATTAAGCAAACTTTATACCCGGCGCCCAAGGCGCGCAGGGCCAAACCCAAAGCCGCCGTGGTTTTGCCCTGGCCGTCGCCGGTATAGATATGGATTTTGCCCAGATTTGATTTCATAAAAAAATTAATCCTGCATGTCTTCCTGGATCGTAAGATGGGGAAAAGTTTTTTTATCCCGGTCTGCGGCAAATTCCGCTTCAATTTTTTTGCAAATTTCCCTGGCGTTATCCAATTTTTTTTGAAATTCAACCTTTTCTTGTGGCGCGGCTTGTCTATACTCTTCCTCAACCGCCTCCAAATTTTCCTTGGCGGCTAAATATGCCTTATATTTTCTGTCTATTTCTTCCGGCGTCAGCCCGCCCGAAGAATCGCGAAATATTTCTTTTTCCATGCGATATGAATGATTAAAGGCTAATAACTATATTATACTCCAATTATCAGCCGAGATAAAGCCTTTGCCTTGACAAATTAAAAAAATTGTCTATAATAAATAAAAGTGAATTAAAAGCAGCGACCGGCCGCGGCCGGTCGCTGCTGAATCAAAAGGAGAAGAGATGAGTAAGAGGAAAAAAACACCGCCCATGATCGCCGACCCGAAAGCCGTCAAGGCGGCGGCCGGGGAAATTGAAAGCCAGGTGAAAAAAATGTGCCAGGCCGTGCCGGCCAGCCTGCAGGATATTTTCAATCGCGGCGTAGTTTTGCAGCTGCTTTATAACAGCCAAGCCCAAATAAAAATCTTTCACAAAAACCGGCTGAAAAACCGGCAAGAAGCCGAAGTTTGGCTGGCCAATTACTTGGCCGCGCCGCTTAAAGCCTGGCGCCCGTTCGGGGTGGAATTTAGCCGCCACCATTGGCACGGCGATATGTTCATTGTCATTTTGAAGAAAAAATAACAGGCCAATGAGATATTGGCCTTTTTTATTTAAGTCAATAAAGCAATAAAACAAGGGGTCAAAATATGACTGGCTGTTTTATTGCTTTATTGCTTTATTGCTTTATTGATTTACCCGCATTTGGAAAAACCGCAGCCGCGGCATTTCAGGCAGCCTTCGGCAATTTCCAAAAGACTGCCGCATTCCGGGCATTCCGGCGCCGTGCCGAAGTCGGCGATTGAGCGCTTGAGATTCAGGCCGTTGCCGTTCTTTCCATGGCCGTTGTGATTGAACAGAGGCGCGGCCGGAATCGGCGGCTTGGCCATTGATTCTTTGCTGACTTGAGCCGAGGAATGAAATTCCAGGCCTAATTGGGGCTGTTCGCGGGTGAGATGATGCTCCAGAATCTGGGCGATCGCGTCAGGCAGGGAAAGCACCATGCCCCATTCGGTCCAGGAAGGCATGGGCCCGCGGATGCCTTTAATTTGCTTGATGACTTCTTCGGCCGGGATATTGGAGCGCAAAGCCAGGGAAATCAGCCGGCAAACGGCTTCGGATTTAGCGGAAAAAAAGCCGCCGGCCTTGCCAATGGTGGCAAAAACCTCAAAGGGCTTGTTTTGCTCGTCGTCATTGATCGTCACGAATAAATCGCCGTAAGAAGTGTTAATTTTATAAGTCGTGCCGCGCATGGCCGAAGGCCGTTCGCGCTTGAAAAACGGCGCCGCTAAAGCGGCGGCCGGCTCTTGGGCTTGGCTTTGGCCGCTCTTGCCGGCGGTTAAAACCTGAACCTCGCGGCTGCCGTCGCGGTAAATGGTAACGCCTTTGCAGCCGGTTTCATAAGCCAATAAATAAGCTTTAGCCACATCTTCTTTGGCGGCGGAATTGGGGAAATTGATGGTTTTGGAAACCGCGTTGTCAACGTATTTTTGGAAAGCCGCCTGCATCCGGATATGCCAATCCGGGGCAATGTCGTGGGCGGTGACAAAAATCCTTTTTACCGCCTCGGGCACCTCGGCCAGATCCTTAATTGAGCCATGTTCGGAAACTTTTTCCATTAATTCCCTGGAATAAAAGCCCTTGGCTTTGGCGATCTCCTCAAAAAACGGATTGACTTCCACTAATTCCACCCACTCGTCGCCTTTCTTGCCGATATGGGATTTGCGCACGTAAGCCAGGGCGTAATACGGCTCAATGCCCGAAGAGCAATTGGCAATCACGCTTAAGGTGCCGGTCGGCGCGATCGTGGTCCGGGTGGCGTTGCGGATGCCGTCGCTTTCGGCGGTGTCGTAAAGACTGCCTTCAAAATTGGGAAAAACGCCTTTTTCTTTGGCCAGGGCAACGGAAGTCTGATCAGCGGCGGTTTTGATGAATTTCATCGCCTTCTCGGCCAGATTAATCGCTTCCTGGGAATTATAAGCGATATTCAGCTGGACCAGCAAGTCCGCCCAGCCCATAATGCCCAAGCCGATTTTCCGGTTGCCTTTGGTCGTCTTGTCAATTTCGGCAATCGGATATTTATTCAGGTCAATGACGTTATCCAAAAATCTGACGGCGATTTTAACGACTTCTTCCAGGCGCTCGTAATTGATTTTTCCGTCTTGGCAAAAATTCGCCAAATTAATTGACCCCAGATTGCAGGATTCGTAAGGCAATAAAGGCTGCTCGCCGCAAGGATTGGTGCTTTCAATTTGGCCGGCGTGGGGCGTGGGGTTGAATTTATTGATGGTATCAATGAAAATCACGCCCGGGTCGCCGTTTTTCCAGGCCTGGGAGACGATTTTATCCCAAACCTCTTTGGCCGAAAGCCGGCCGGCGTTTTTGCCGTCGCGCGGATTGACTAAATCATATTCATCGTCCTTATCCAGGGCGGCCATGAATTTATCGGTAATGGCCACCGAGATATTGAAATTATTCAGCTTGTTATTGTCTGCTTTGCAGGCAATAAACTCCAGAATATCGGGATGGTCAATCCTTAAAATGCCCATATTGGCCCCGCGGCGCGTCCCGCCCTGCTTAATCGTGTCCGTGGCCGCGTCAAAAACCGACATAAAGGAAATCGGGCCTGAAGCCGAACCGGAAGTGGAGCTGACCCGGTCTTTGGCCGGCCGCAGGCGGGAAAAAGAAAAACCCGTGCCGCCGCCGGATTTATGGATTAAGGCCGTATTTTTAATGGCTTCAAAAATGCCTTCCATGGAATCGTCAACCGGCAAGACGAAACAAGCGGACAGCTGGCCTAATTTGGTCCCGGCGCCGGTAAAAGTCGGGCTGTTGGGCAAAAATTCCAAATTGACCATGGCTTCCAAAAAAGCCCGCTCCAACTCGTCTCTTTTTTCCTGGGAAAGATTGTATTTGTCTTCGGCTTTAATAATAAAACCGGCCACCCGCCGAAACATTTCCAGCGGTTTTTCGGCCAGCTTGCCTTCTTCGTCTTTCAGCAAATACCGGCTTTCCAAAACCTTTAGAGCGTTCTTGGTTAATTTTAATTTTGGTTCGCCGACGCCGAAGATCATATATTTAAAATTCAATTAAATGGCTATTTTAATTTTTTTAGGTTAAATCAATATTTTAATATAAAAAATAAGCTACCCGCAAAAAAACGCGAAATCTTGCGCGAAATTACGCAAAAGGCCGAGATTTCTCACGAGCGGTGTCATAGATTCGACGAACCATTTCCACGCCGCCGGGTTTGCCAAAATTAACCAAATAGCCGACTTTATATTCTGAACCTTTCAAATAATCCCAAAATTGCTTCTGATCTCCTTTAGTTAAAAAAGATTTCGCTTTCAATTCAATAATAATTTGCTCATTGGCGACAATATCAGGAATATAGGCGCCCACCTTTTTACCTTGATAATAAACTTTGATTTGCTTTTCTTTTTCAATATTTATTTTTCTTGATTTTAATTCTTCAACTAATGCGTTATGATAAACTGATTCCTTAAAAGAACATCCTAACGTTTTATAGACTTTAAATATCGCCCCTTGCACCTCATAAGACAATTCTTTATAAAGTATCTCCGGCATAGCATTTCGCGTTTTTTCGCGCAAGATTTCGCGTCTTTTTCGCGGTTTAAATGAATAAAAAATAAGACAAAAATGCCTTATTAAAATTTTCAAGCCCTCCGTTTTTGTTTTAACCGTGTTTATTTTATTTTTTCTAACAAGCTGGTTAAGCGAGTTAAACAAGTTAAGCCCGCCTGCCTCGCCATTACCCTGGATTATTAAACAGACATTTTAATCCGGTTCTAAAAGGTTTATTAGTAAAACATTTAAACGGCATGGCGGGCAGGTAAATTAAGCCAATTTTTGTGAAATCAGAGGCTTTTTTTGTTTAATGGCGTTTAAGATAGATAAGGGCTTTCTTTGTCAAGCCGTAAAAGCAAGATAAGCAAGATAGGCGAGATAAGCAAGATAAGAACTAAACTTAACTCTTATCTTGCTTATCTTGCTGAAAACTTATCTTGCTTTTACGGCTGAACTTGCTGAACTTGCTGAACTTGCTGATTTTACTTCATTTTTTTCCTGATAAACGCCGGAATTTCCAGCTCCTCTTCCTCTTCGGTTTTTTCGGCTGCCTGGCTAAAAAGCCTGGGGGCGGGTTTTTTCGGCAGCCGCTGGATTTCTTTCAGCTCCTCGTCGGCCTGGCGATTTTTAGTCTGAATGAATTCATTGGGCGTATAAACGGTTTCTTTGGCAAAATAAGACTCCGGGGAAGATTTGCCTTCGCCCCGGCCGGAAAAGCCGGCGGCAATGACGGTGATTCTTACCTCGTCTTTCAGATTCTCGTCAATCACGGCCCCAAAAATTATCCTGGCGTTCGGATCGGACGACTGGGTGATGATTTTGGCCGCTTCGCTCACTTCATTCATGCTTAAATCCTTGCCGCCGACGACGGTAAACAGAATGCCCTTGGCGCCTTCAATGGAAAGCTCTAATAAGGGGCTGGTAATCGCCGCTTTGGCCGCGTCGGTGGCCCGGTTCTCGCCGCTGCCCAAGCCGACGCCCATCAAAGCCGAACCGGTGTCGCGCATAATCGTTTTTACGTCGGCAAAATCAACGTTAATCAGCCCGGGCACGGTGATAATCTCGGCAATGCCAGCCACGCCCTGCTGCAAGACTTCGTCGCAAATATCAAAAGCTTCAAGCAAAGAAGTTTTTTTGTCAATCACCTGCAATAAGCGGTCATTGGGAATAATCACAATGGCGTCAACTTTATCTCTTAAATTAGCCAGGCCCCGCTCGGCAATTTCCTTGCGCTGGGCGCCTTCAAAACTGAAAGGCTTGGTCACCACGGCCAGGGTCAAAGCGCCGGCTTCCTTGGCCATATTGGCAATGACCGGCGCCGCGCCACTGCCCGTGCCGCCGCCCAGGCCGCAAGTGATAAAAACCATGTCCGCGCCTTTTAATAAATCGCGGATTTCATTCTGGCTTTCTTCGGCCGATTTTTCTCCCAATTCCGGGTCCATGCCCGCGCCCAAGCCGCGGGTGGTTAATTTGCCGATATGAAGGCGGGCATTGGCCTGGGAATGATGGAGGGCCTGGACATCAGTGTTAACGGCCAAAAATTCCACGCCCCGGATCTTGGATTTGACCATCCGATTGACCGCCGAGCCGCCGGAACCGCCGACGCCGATGACCTTAATTTTGGCGAAAGTTTCTATTTCGGGTTTGATCTCGGCCATAGAGCAGCAATGAGTGATTAATCTTAAAATATTATTAGACTATTTAATATGCTTTTATTCTAATTATGCCTAAGCACCAAATTCCAAATTGCAAATTCCAAACCCGCCTGCCTCGCCATTAACTTGGATTATTTAATGAATATTTTAATCCGGTTTTAATGGGTTTATTTGT
>Ga0209343_10009524_pt1 | contig 11164 bp, 10 predicted proteins | sample RifCSPlowO2_02_FD_184026 | JGI IMG/M metagenome (GOLD analysis project Ga0209343, IMG submission 184026) | Groundwater microbial communities from Rifle, Colorado - Rifle CSP2_plank lowO2_0.2 (SPAdes) (version 2) | ecosystem: Environmental > Aquatic > Deep subsurface > Groundwater | place... | reverse complement strand
AATCGACGCAGTTCCAGGACCGCGCCACCGGCTTCGAGGTGGTGCCGCGGGTCGTCGGCGACACCGTCACCGTGGACATCAGCTCGCAGCGCGACAGAGGCGCCTCCTTCCAGGGGATCTCCACCACCGCCAGCGGCACGCTCGGCGTATGGTTCGAGGTCGGGGGTGTTGTGACCGGATCTTCGCGCGATGATCGCGGCATCGCTTCCATGAGTAGTTCTTCGAAAAATGAATCGGGACGCATGTGGCTGAAGGTCGAGGAGCTGCGTAACTGATTTCACTGGCAAAGGTATTCGCGGCGGGCGGCCCGCTGGCCGGCGCCGTCGAAGGTTACAAGCCGCGCCTGCAGCAGCTCGAGATGGCGCAGGCGATCCACCACGCCATCACGCGTAACGGCGTGCTGGTCGCAGAAGCAGGAACCGGGACCGGAAAGACCTTCGCCTACCTCGCGCCGGCGCTGCTCGCGGGGGGCAAGGTCATCGTCTCGACCGGCACCAAGACGCTGCAGGACCAGTTGTTCGACCGCGACCTTCCCGCGGTGCGCGCGGCGCTCGCTTCCGGCGCGAGCATCGCGCTGCTCAAGGGCCGCTCGAACTACGTCTGCCTGTACCGCCTGCGCCAGGCAACGGAATCAGGATTGCCTTCCAGGGAAGAAGCAACTCAATTGCGCCGCATCGAGCGCTTCGCGCCTCTCACCACGACCGGCGACCGCGCCGATCTCGCCGACGTGCCGGAGGATGCGCCGGTCTGGGTGCACGCCACCTCGACGCGCGACAACTGCCTCGGCCAGGGCTGCCCGGATTACGCCGACTGCTTCGTGATGCGCGCCCGGCGCAACGCGCTCGCGGCCGACGTGGTGGTCGTCAACCACCACCTCTTCTTCGCCGACGTGGTGCTGCGCGACGAAGGCGTCGCCGAGCTGCTGCCGGCCTGCAACACGCTGATCTTCGACGAGGCGCACCAGCTGCCCGAGACCGCGCGCCTGTTCTTCGGGCAGAACGTGTCGAGCGCGCAGCTGGTGGAGCTGTCGCGCGACGCGCGCCTGGAGCTGCGTGCCGCGGGAGGCGCCTCGCCGGAGCTCGACGCGCTCGCCGCCCGCGTCGAAAAGTCGGCGCGCGACCTGCGCCTTGCCTGCGGCGACGGGCAGAGCCGCATGGCCTGGTCCCAGGCGCTCGAGCGGCCCGATTTCGCGCAGGCGCTGCAGGACCTGCAGAAGGCGCTCAAGGCGCTGCACGCGCCGCTCGCCGAGCAGGCCGAGCGCTCCGAGGGGCTTGCCGCGTGCGCGCGGCGTGCCAGCGAAGCGGCGGCATTTTTGTCGAACCTCGACAAGGCCGACGTGGCGCGCGCGGTGCGCTGGGTGGAAGTGTTCAGCCAGTCCGTGCAGCTGCACGTCACGCCGCTCTCGCCGGCGGAGCTGTTCCGCCGCCAGATGGACGATCACCCGCGCGCCTGGATCTTCACCTCGGCGACCCTCGCGGTGGGCGAGGATTTCGCGCATTTCACGCGCGAGCTCGGCGTGCCGCAGGCCGAGACGCGGCGCTGGGCGAGCCCGTTCGACTTTCCGGGGCAGGCGCTGCTCTACCTGCCGACGGGACTGCCGCCGGATCCCAACGACGCCGCCTTTACCGAGGCGGTGGTCGAAAAGGCGCTGCCGGTGCTGCGCGCGAGCGGCGGCCGCGCGTTCCTGCTGTTCACCACCCTGCGCGCGCTGCGGCGCGCGCACGAGCTGCTGCGCGATCGCATCGAGTTTCCGCTGCTCGTGCAGGGCACCGGATCGCGCAGCGAGCTGCTGACGCGCTTCCGCGAGCTGGGCAACGCGGTGCTGCTGGGCGCGGCGTCGTTCTGGGAAGGCGTGGACGTGCGCGGCGAGGCGCTCTCGGTGGTGGTGATCGACAAGCTGCCCTTCGCGCCGCCCGACGACCCGGTGCTCGCGGCGCGCATCGAGGCGGTGCGCGCCGAGGGCGGCAACCCGTTCACCGAGCTGCAGCTGCCGCAGGCGGTGCTGCAGCTCAAGCAGGGCGCCGGGCGCCTGATCCGCGACGAGACCGACCGCGGCGTGCTGATGCTCTGCGATCCGCGCCTGCTGTCCAGGCCCTACGGCAGGCGGATACTGGCCAGCCTGCCGCCGATGGCGCGCACGCGGCTCCTCGCCGAGGTCGAGGCCTTCTTCGATAGAATCGCCGCGTGAAAATCCTCATCACCGGCGGCGGCGGCTTCCTCGGCTCGCGCCTCGCGAAAGCCCTGCTCGCGCGCGGCGAGCTCGGCGGCAGGAAGATCTCCCGGCTCACGCTGTTCGATACGGCGTTTCCGAACGGTTCGCCAAGGGACTCACGCATCGAGGCCACGACGGGGGATGTCGCGCAAATCAACCTCAGCCCGGACACCGAAGCGGTGTTCCACCTCGCCGCGGTGGTGAGCGGGGCGGCCGAGGCCGACTTCGATCTCGGCATGCGCGCCAACCTCGAGGGCACGCGGCGCGTGCTCGAGCAGGCGCGGCGTTGCGCGCGGCCGCCGCGCCTGGTGTTCTCGAGCTCGGTGGCGGCGTTCGGCGGCAAGCTGCCGAAGGTGCTCGACGACTCGACCGTGGCGGCGCCGCAGACCTCCTACGGCACGCAGAAGGTGCTGGGCGAATACCTGATCGCGGACTATTCGAGGAAGGGCTATGTCGACGGGCGCTCGCTGCGGCTGCCGACCGTCGTGGTGCGCGCCGGCCGGCCGAACGCCGCGGCGTCCTCCTTCGCAAGCTCCATCCTGCGCGAGCCGCTGAACGGCGAGCCCTGCGATTGCCCGGTCGGGCCCAAGACCGGCGTATGGCTGCTTTCGCCGCGCCGGGTGGTCGAGGCGTTCATCCACGCCCACGAGCTTCCCGCGGCGTCCTGGAGCGCCGGCCGCGTCGTCAACCTGCCCGGCATCACGGCGAGCGTCGCCCAGATGCTCGCGGCGCTGAAACGCGTGGCCGGGGCGAAGACCGCGGCGCGCGTGCGCTTCAAGCGCGAGGCGCGCATCGAGGCGATCGTGAAGACCTGGCCGGCGCGGTTCAAGACGCCGCGCGCGCTGGCGATGGGTTTTCGCGCGGACGACAGCGTCGAAGCGGTGATCCGCGACTACATCGCGGACGAAGGAATCAAGCTCGCCTGATCAGGAATCAAGCTCGCCTGATCAGCGGTCCAGGTTCCAGAAGCGCCACCAGGTGGTGGTTTTTCCGCCGCCCGGCTTGAGATAGCGGCTGTCGGGGAAATTGGCCTGCATCACCCGGCTCGCGCCGTCGCGCAGATCCTCCATGCCGAGCGCGTCGTAGGCCTGCACCAGGATCAGGATCGCTTCCTCCTGCGCCAGGGCCTGCGGGTAGTTCTGGATCGCGGCCTGCGCGCGGTTCGCCGCCGCGACATAGGCGCCGCGTTTCATGTAGTAGCGCGCCACGTGGACTTCGAGGCTCGCCAGCGAATTGACCAGGTAGCGCATGCGCGCCGCCGCATCCTCGGCGTACTTCGATTGCGGAAAGCGCGTGACCACTTCCTTCAGCGCGACGAACGCTTCGCGCGAGCCCTTCGGGTCGCGGTCGGACATGTCCGCGTTGGTGAACCAGGACATGGCTACTTCCTGGTTGTGGAAGTTGATCAGCCCCTTGAGGTAGTAGGCGTAGTCCACGTTGGGATGGTTCGGGAACAGCTTGATGAAGCGCTCGGCCGCGGCGATGGCGGCGGCGCGCTCGCCGTCCTTCCAGTTGGCGTAGGCGATCTCGAGCTGCGCCTGCTGCGCGTAGCGGCCGTAGGGGTAGCGCGCCTCGAGCTTCTCGAGGTACTTGACGCCCCGGGCGTAGTCCTTGGCGGCGATCGCGTCCCTCGCCTCGCCGTAGAGCTTTTGCGCCGACCAGCCGACGGTCTCGTCCTCCTGCAGCAGACCGGTGCAGCCGCCGAGCGTGAAGGCGGCGGCGAGGGCCGCCGCAGCAAGAAGTAAACTTGAGCGCATGGGAGTGAAAAATTATAACGCCGACTGGGACGCGGCCTTCGTCGCGCCGATGCAGGCGACGGTGCCGGCGCAGATGGGCGGCCTGCGCCTCGACCAGGCGCTGGCGCGCCTCTTCCCGCAGTATTCGAGGAGCCGGCTGCAGGCCTGGCTCGCCTCCGGCCACATCCGCATCGACGGATTGCAGTCGGAAGCGAGAAAGCAGGTGATGGGGGGAGAACAGGTTACCGTCAATCCACCTCCCGCCCCGGATGCCGCGCCGCGCGCGCAGCGCATGCCGCTGAAGATCGTGCACGAGGACGCCGAGCTGATCGTCATCGACAAGCCCTCGGGCCTGGTGGTGCATCCGGGCGCCGGCGTGCCGGACCGCACGCTGCTCAACGCGCTGCTCCACCACGCGCCTGCGCTCGCCGGCGTGCCGCGCGCCGGCATCGTGCACCGCCTCGACAAGGACACCAGCGGCCTGCTGGTGGTGGCGAAAACCGTCGCCGCGCAGGTGAGCCTGGTGAGGCAGCTTGCCGAGCGCAGCATGCGCCGCGTCTATCTCGCCGTGGTGCAGGGCGATCCGCCGGCGAGCGGCGTCATCGACGCGCCGGTCGGCCGCGACGTGAGGGCGCGCGTGCGCATGGCGGTCACGCACCGCGGCAAGCCCGCGCGCACCGCCTATCGCGTGCTCGAACGCTACGGCCGCGCGGCGCTGGTCGAGTGCCGCCTCGAGACCGGCCGCACGCACCAGATCCGGGTGCATTTCCAGCATATCCGCCACCCGCTGGTCGGCGACGTGGTGTACCGGAGAGGCACGCGGCACGGCCTCGCGTTTCCGCGCCAGGCGCTGCACGCGGCGGAACTGTCGTTGATTCATCCCGGGACCCATCAACGCGTGACATGGAACTCGCCGCTGCCGCGCGACATGAAAAAGCTGGTGGAGCAGCTCAGGAATGATTGACCCCGACTGGCCGGCGCCGCCGGGAGTGCGTGCTCTTGTCACCACACGTGCTGAAGGTGATATGGCGAGTGCCGATGGCCGGCAGCGGTTGCGTAAATTACTTCCTGATGAACCTGTGTGGATGAGGCAGGTACACGGAAACCGGGTTATTAATAGAGAAGATTTTTCTAGAAACGAAGAAGCGGATGCGGCCGTAACTCGCAAGCGCGGCACCGTCTGCGCGGTGAAGATCGCCGATTGCATGCCGGTATTGCTCGCCGACGACGCGGGAACGGTGGTGGGGATCGCCCATGCCGGTTGGCGTGGGCTCTCGGCGGGTGTATTGGAAAAAACGATTTTGAAAATGAACGTCGAGCCGCAACGCCTGCTCGCCTGGCTCGGGCCGGCGATCGGGCCGCGCGCCTATGAAGTCGGGGAAGACGTGCGCCGGGCGTTCGCCGGGCACGACTACGCGCTTGCCGCCACGCGCGCCGGCCACTGGAACCTGGATCTCTACGCGGTGGCGCGGCAGCGCATCCAGGCGGCCGGCGTGAGAAACATCTTCGGCGGGGCTTTCTGCACCTACACCGATCGCGAGCGCTTCTTCTCCTACCGGCGCGACCGGGACGCGCGGCGCATGGCGGCCCTGATCTGGCTCGCCTAGCGGCTCGGCTGGCTCACGTGGCGTAGAATCCCCGTCCCCATGACCATGACCCTCGGCTGGATCCTCGCCGCGAGCTTTGCCGGCGGCACCCTGTCCGCGGGCCTGGCGGCGATTTCGCTTTACCTGCGCGCCGCCTGGGTGCCGATGCTGGTGTCGTTCGCCATCGGCACGCTGCTCGGCGCGGCCTTCCTCGAGGTGATTCCGCACGCCTTCGAAGCGGGCGAGCCGCACAAGGTCGCGGGGGCCATCCTGGGCGGGATTTTCGCTTTCTTCGTGCTGGAGAAGCTGCTGTTGTGGCGGCACTGCCATACCGAGAACTGCGAAGTCCACGACCAGCATGCGCAGGTGCAGGACCACGGCCGCACCGGCCTGCTCATCGTGGTCGGCGACACGGTGCATAACTTCGTCGACGGCCTGCTGATCGCCGCGGCCTTCCTGCAGAGCACCGAGCTCGGCATCATCGCCGCCATCGCCATCATCGCGCACGAGATTCCCCAGGAGGTGGGCGACTTCCTGATCCTGCTGCATTCGGGCTATACGCGCGCGAGGGCGCTCGCGCTGAACTTGCTCTCCTCAACGGCCACGGTGGTCGGCGGCGTGCTCGGTTACTTCGGCCTGCAGGCCGTGAGCGGCCTGGAGCCCACGCTGCTCGGCTTCGTCGCCGCGAGCATGATCTACGTTGCGGTAGCCGACCTGATCCCCGGGCTGCATCGCAAGCCCGAACTGCGCGACACCCTCTCCCAGTCCATCCTGATCGGCCTGGGAATCGGCGTCATCGCGCTGCTCGGCGCACTGCTGCGTCACTGAAAAGAGGTTAATTTTCAGAAGGCTAGGAGGCAATTGACGGCTCGTCTTGTGCGGTGCAAAATCGCGCGCGATGCCCCAAGGCACCCCCGAGGCCCTACTCGCCGCCATAACGCGTTCGGGTAACGACATCACCCAAGGCTGGATGCGCCTGATGGCGGCCGCTCCCGAGGTGCAGAAAAATGGTGAATTGCAGGCGGCCTATGTAGAGAAGCAGGCGAGGCTTTGGGCCGCGATGCTCGCCGGGCGCAACGAACCCGCGGCCGAATCGGCCCCCTCAGACCGGCGCTTCGCGTCGCGCGAATGGCGCGATAACCCGTACTACGCCTACCTCAGGCAGTCCTACCTGCTCGCCTCGCGCTACGTCGAGGAGCTGGTGGAAAGCGCGTCCCTCGAACCGCTGGCGAAGGAGCGCGCGCGCTTCGCGGCGCGGCAGTGGATCGACGCCATGTGCCCCGCGAATTTCGCCGCGACCAATCCGGCGGCGCTGCAGCAGGCGATCGAGACGCAGGGCGAGAGCCTGACGCGCGGCCTCGCCAACCTGCTCGGCGACGCGCGCAAAGGCCGCATCAGCCAGACCGACGAGTCCGCCTTCGAAGTCGGGCGCAACCTCGGCGTCACGCCCGGCGAGGTGGTGTTCGAGAACGAGCTGATCCAGCTCGTCCAGTACCGGCCGGCGACGCCACAGGTGGCGGCGCGGCCGCTGGTGATGATCCCGCCGTGCATCAACAAGTTCTACGTGCTCGACCTGCAGCCCGAGAACTCGTTGGTGAAATACGCCGTCGAGCAGGGGCACACCGTGTTCATGCTGTCCTGGCGCAACGTCGGCGCGGAGCAGGGGCATTTCACCTGGGACGACTACCTCGAGAAGGGTGTCCTCAAAGCGCTGACTACCGCAAAAGAAATTATCAAATGTGACAGAGTGAACGCGCTGGGCTTCTGCCTCGGCGGCACGCTGCTCGGCGCGGCCCTCGCAGGTCTTGCGCAGAAGAACAAATCCCTGGTGGAGAGCGTGACTTTCCTCGCCACCATGCTGGATTTCTCGGAAACCGGGCAGATCGGCCTGTTCGTCGACGAGGCGAGCGTCGCCGCGCGCGAAGCGGCCATCGGCCGCGGCGGCATCTTTCCGGGAGCGGACCTCGCCTTCGTGTTTTCCAGCCTGCGCGCCAACGACCTGGTCTGGCCCTACGTGGTGAACAACTACCTGCTCGGCGGAACTCCCGCGGCGTTCGATATCCTCTACTGGAATGCGGACAGCACCAACCTGCCAGGGCCGATGTACTGCCATTACCTGCGCAGCACCTACCTCGAGAACAAGCTGAAGGAGCAGGTGGATTTCGGCAAAATCGCTGCGCCGCTGTTCGTCGTTGCCACGCGCGAAGATCACATCGTGCCGTGGCGCTCGGCGTATCGCACGCTCGGACTGTTCGGCGGCGAGGACAAGACCTTCGTGCTCGGCGCGAGCGGCCACATCGCCGGCATCATCAATCCCGCGGCGAAGAAGCGCAGGAGTTTTTGGGTCAACCAGGAAATTTCCCCAACTGGAGATGACTGGCTTGAAAAGGCGACAGAGAAGCGCGGCAGTTGGTGGCCGCTCTGGTCCGAATGGCTCGGCCGGCACGGCGGCAAGCCGCGCAAGGCGCCCTCGCGTGCCGGAAATGCGAAGCACAAACCCATCGAAGCGGCCCCCGGCCGCTATGTGAAAGAAAGAATCCACTAGGAGGCCTCATGGAGGACATCTACATCGTCGGCGCGGTGCGCACGCCGATCGGCAAGTTCGGCGGCACCCTCGCCAAGATGCCGGCGGCCGATCTGGGCGCGCTGGTGATCCGCAAGGTGCTGGAGCGCGCAGGGGTCGCGCCCGAGCAGGTATCGGAAGTCATCATGGGACAGGTGCTCGCCGCGGGCGTCGGCCAGAACCCGGCGCGCCAGGCCGCGATCAAGGCGGGCCTGCCCGACATGATCCCCTCGATGACCATCAACAAGGTCTGCGGCTCCGGGCTGAAGGCGGCGATGCTCGGCGCGCAATCCATCGCCAACGGCGATTCCGACATCGTGGTGGCGGGCGGCCAGGAATCGATGAGCCTCGCGCCGCACGCGCTGATGGGCTCGCGCGACGGCTTCCGCATGGGCGACGCCAAGCTCGTCGACACCATGATCATCGACGGCCTGTGGGACGTCTACAACCAGTACCACATGGGCGTGACCGCGGAGAACGTGGCCAAGGAATACGCGGTGACGCGCGAGGAGCAGGATCAATTCGCGGTGGCGAGCCAGAACAAGGCGGAAGCCGCGCAGAAGGCGGGGCGCTTCAAGGACGAGATCGAGCCGGTGGAGATCGCTTCGCGCAAAGGGCCGGTGGTGTTCCGCGACGACGAGTACATCCGCATGGGCGCCACGCTCGACTCGATCAAGGGCCTCAAGCCGGCCTTCGACAAGAACGGCACGGTAACCGCCGCCAACGCCTCCGGCATCAATGACGGTGCGGCCGCCGTGGTCCTGGCGTCGTCGCGAAAAGTCAAAGAATTGAATCTAAGAATTCTTGGAAAGATAAAGGCATTCGCATCGGCCGGCGTCGATCCGAAATACATGGGGATGGGCCCGGTGCCGGCCTCGAAGCGCGCGCTGGCGCGCGCCGGCTGGGCGCCGAAGGACCTCGACCTGATGGAGATCAACGAAGCCTTCGCCGCGCAGGCCATCGCGGTGAACCGGCAGATGGGCTGGGATACGGCGAGGGTGAACGTCAACGGCGGCGCGATCGCGCTGGGGCATCCGATCGGCGCTTCGGGCTGCCGCGTGCTGGTCACCCTGCTGCACGAAATGCAGAAGCGCGACGCGAAGCGCGGCCTCGCCTCGCTGTGCATCGGCGGCGGCATGGGCGTCGCGCTGGCAGTGGAACGCTAAACGAAAGGAATCCAGATGCACGTGATGGCGCAGGTAAAAAAAGAAAACCAGGACCCGCGGGAAAGCGCGCAGCCCGCGCCGCGCCGCGTGGTGTTCGTCACCGGCGGCATGGGCGGCATCGGCAGCGCGATCTGCCGGCGCCTCGCCGCCGCCGGCCACACCATCGTCGCGGGCTGCCTGCCCGGCTACGACCGGAAGGACGCCTGGCTGGGCGGCATGCGCCGCGACGGCTTCCGGGTGCACGCCGCCGAAGGCGACGTCTCCGAGTTCGAATCCTGCGCGGAAATGTTCTACAGCGTGCGCGCGGTGGTCGGCCCGGTGGACATCCTGGTCAACAACGCCGGCATCACGCGCGACTCGGTGTTCAAGCGCATGACCGAGCAGGACTGGATGGCGGTCATCAACACCAACCTCAACAGCGTGTTCAACGTGACGCGCCAGGTCATCGACGGCATGAGCGACCGCGGCTGGGGCCGCATCATCAACATCTCCTCGGTCAACGCGATCAAGGGCCAGTTCGGGCAGACCAACTATTCCGCCGCCAAGGCCGGCATGGCGGGATTCTCCAAGGCGCTGGCGCAGGAAGTGGTGCGCAAGGGCGTGACCGTCAACACGGTGTCGCCCGGCTACGTGGAAACCGACCTGGTGATGGCGATCCGCAAGGAGATCCGCGACCAGATCGTGGCTTCGATTCCGATGGGGCGCCTCGCCAAGCCCGAGGAGGTCGCCGCGGTGGTCGCGTTCCTCGCCTCGGAGGAGGCCGGCTACATTACCGGCGCCAACATCTCGGTCAACGGCGGCATGCACATGATGTAGACTTTTTCCCCGTGAGGGGAAAAGCGGGAGGAGGCTGATGGCCAAGCAGAGAATTGCCGTTGTCACCGGCGGCATGGGCGGTCTGGGCGAGACGATCAGCACCAAGATGGCGGATGCGGGCTACCGCGTGGTGGTGACCTATTCGCCGTCGAACACCAGGTACAAGTCCTGGCTCGAGGAGATGAAGGGCCGCGGCTACGCGTTCGCGGCGTTCCCGGTGGATGTGGTCGACTACGACGACTGCGCGCGCAAGTGCACGACCATCCATGGCGAATGCGGCGCGATCGACATCCTGGTGAACAACGCCGGCATCACGCGCGACATGACCTTCAAGAAGATGTCCAAGGCGGATTGGGACGCGGTGATGCGCACCAACCTCGATTCCTGCTTCAACATGACCAAGCAGGTGATGGACGGCATGCTCGAGCGCGGCTGGGGCCGCGTCATCAACGTCTCCTCGGTGAACGGGCAGAAGGGCGCCTTCGGCCAGACCAACTACTCGGCGGCCAAGGCCGGCATCCACGGCTTCACCAAGGCGCTGGCGCTGGAAGTCGCGCGCAAGGGCGTGACGGTCAACACCATCTCGCCGGGCTACATCGGCACCAAGATGGTCACCGCCATTCCCAAGGAAATCCTCGATTCGAAGATCCTGCCGCAGATCCCCATCGGGCGGCTCGGCAAGCCCGATGAAGTCGCCGGCCTGATCATCTACCTGAGTTCGGAAGAAGCGGCCTTCGTGACGGGAGCCAACATCTCGATCAACGGCGGCCAGCACATGTATTAAGGAGTAGACTCGATGGCAGCAAATCCCGAAGCCAAGATGGACAACCCCCTGCGCCTGATCAAGAAGTATCCGAACCGCCGCCTCTACGACACCAAGACGTCGAGCTACATCACGCTGGTCGACGTCAAGCAGATGGTGCTCAAGCAGGAGGAGTTCCAGGTGGTGGACGCGAAAAGCGGCGACGACCTCACGCGCCAGATCCTGCTGCAGATCATCCTCGAGGAGGAGTCGGGCGGCGTGCCGATGTTCACCTCCAACCTGCTGTCGCAGATGATCCGCTCCTACGGCAACGCCATGCAGG
>Ga0209343_10009523_pt1 | contig 11164 bp, 10 predicted proteins | sample RifCSPlowO2_02_FD_184026 | JGI IMG/M metagenome (GOLD analysis project Ga0209343, IMG submission 184026) | Groundwater microbial communities from Rifle, Colorado - Rifle CSP2_plank lowO2_0.2 (SPAdes) (version 2) | ecosystem: Environmental > Aquatic > Deep subsurface > Groundwater | place... | reverse complement strand
AGAAGTTCGTCGACTCCGGCCGGAGCGTCGCCGGCGTCGCCGCCTTGAGGAACACGTCGAGGGCCCCCTGATCCGCCTTCGGGATGGGGATGTACCCCGGGAGGTTGTGATACGCCATCCCGCAGTCGGTCCCCCCCTGGATGTTGGCGTGTCCACGCAGCGCGTTGAGGCCGCCGCCCGGCCGGCCGATGTTCCCGAGCAGCAGCTGGAGCATGGCCGCGGCGTGGATGAGCTGCACCGAGTGGCTGTGATGCGTCCACCCGAGCGCGTACAAGATCGTGCCGGCGCGATCGGCCGTGCCGGTGGAGGTGATGAGGTCGGCCGCCGCGAGGAAGTCTTCCGGGCCGCAGCCGCAGATCGTGGAGACCATCTCGGGGGTGTACCGCGCGTAGAACCGCTTCATCACCTGAAAGACCGATCGCGGGTGCTGCAGCGTCGGATCGACCTTCGCGAAGCCGCGCGCGTCGAGCTCGTAGCTCCAGCTCGACTTGTCCGTGTAGGCCTTCTGCTCCGGATCCCAGCCGGTAAAGAGGCCCGCCGCCTCGTCGAACGAGTACGTCTCCGAAACGAGGAAGGGCGCGTTCGTGAACAGCCGGACGTACTCGTCGTGATAGCGGTTGCGCGCCAGGACGTAGTTCACCAGGCCGCCGAGGAAGGCGATGTCGGTGCCGGCGCGGATCTGGACGAAGCGGTCCGCCACGGCCGCCGTCCGGTTGAAGCGCGGATCCACGCAGACGAGCTTGGCGTTACGATTCCGCTTCGCCTCCATGACGAAGCGGAATCCCACGGGGTGGTTTTCCGCCGGGTTGCCGCCCATGGCCAGCACGACATCGGCGTTGCGGATGTCGGTCCATCCATTGGTCATCGCGCCGCGTCCGAAGGTGGCGGCCAGACTGGCCACCGTGGGGCCGTGTCATATCCGTGCCTGCTGCTCGATCGGCACCACGCCGAGGCCGGCGCGGAAGGCTTTCACGAGCAGGTAGTTGACCTCGTTGGTGTCGGTGCAGCCGCCGATCACGCTCAGCGCCGTGAGCGCGTTGATGGTGCGGCCGGCGGCGTCCTTCTCGACCAGGCGCTCATCGCGCGTCGTCTTGACGAGCCGGGCGATGCGGTCAATCGCGAAGTCCCACGACTTCTCTTCCCACACGGCGCTTCGTGGCGCCCGGTACAGGACCTTCGTGAGCCTCCGGTCGTTGACGATGTTCTGCTTGAGCGTGATGCCTTTCGGGCACAGCGTGCCCTGATTGATGGGGTGATCGGCGTCGCCCTCCACGTGCACGACCGTCGCCTTGACGTTGCGCGAGCGATCGCCCAGCGTGTGGATGATCACGCCGCAGCTCACCGAGCAGTACGGACACGTGGACCTGGTCTCGGTGGTGCGCGCGATCTTCAGCTCGCGCACCGCCGCGTAGGCGGGTGTCAGGTCGAACCCCAGCACGGAGGCGGCGACGCCGCCGAGCGTGGTGGCCTTCAGAAAGTCACGGCGGGTGGACGCCACGTGAACCCTCGCTTTGTCGTCGGCGCGAGTATAGTCAGTCCGTCCGGCGCCCGCAACGCCTTCAGAGGCCCTGGGCGGCTATGGGACGCCTGCCTCCGGTCCCACGCGGTCTTCACTGAACAAGTAGCGGTTGACCCGGGCGAGATCCGAAAGGTCGTGCACATCGACGTCGAACGCCGGGACGACACGCCACAGGTGCGGCCCGGCACAGGTCTGGCGCAGGCGCTCGATCTGAGCCGCATCCATCTCGGCCAGGGCCTGAAAGCGGTCGAAGCTCTCGGTGACGCGACTGGCGAGCGGCGCGCTCCCGGTCACGCCGAGCGCCTGAAAGATCTGCGCCGGATCGACCCGCATGCGCTGCCACGCCTCGGTCGCCCCAGGCTCGCCGAGTGCGTCGGCGTGCACGCGATTGACGATGAAGCCGCTGAACGGCATCCGGTATTCGGCGAGCTTCCGATGGAAATAGATCGCTTCGTCGACCGTCAGCGGGTTCGGACTCGTCACAAGCGCGAAGGTGGATCCGCCGGCGCGGAGGAACGCTTCGACCGCCTGCGCGCGGTCCCGGAACCCGGCGTGCATGCCGCTGAAGCTGCTGATGAAGTCGGAGATGTCGCGCAGGACCTCGAAGCCGGTCAGACGCTCGAGCGCCTTGAACATCCAGGCGCTCGAGCTCGTGAGGAAGCCCAGTCCCAGCCGCCCGGCCAGGCGCGACGGGGTGAGAAAGAGCTTGAGCACCCCCTCGTCCATGAAGCCCATCATCTTGCCCGGCGCGTCGAGGAAGTCGAGCGCGTGGCGGGTGGGCGGCGTGTCGAGGACGAGCAGATCATATTTGCCGGATTCATGGAGCTCGTAGAGCTTCTCCATCGCCATGAATTCCTGCGAGCCGGCCAGCGCCGACGAAATCTGCTGATAGTAGTGATTGTCGAGGATCCGCCGGGCCTGCGCCGGGCTGGGCGCGTAGCGCGACACGAGATCGTCCCACGTGCGCTTGGTGTCGAGCATCATGGCCCAGAGCTGCCCCTGCGGGTTCACGATCCCAGCCTGTTCGAGCCGCTCGGCGGCAATCCGCGACTCGACATTGCCGAGCGCGGTCAGTCCCAGCGCGTTCGCCAGGCGCTTGGCGGGGTCGATGGTCAGCACGCACACCGATTTCCCGACCTCGGCCGCTTTCAGCGCGATGGCAGCCGACATCGTCGTCTTTCCCACGCCGCCGCTGCCGACGCAGACGATGACCTTCTTCGCGTGCACGAGAGCCTCGAGGCTCGCGGACGGGCCGCCGTCAGAGGGGTTCCAGGTGGTCGGCAAGCGCTTCGATTTCTTCCGGCCCGATCTGCGGGCGGAAGACAAACGGCAAGGTGATGCGCTCCATCGGCAGGGTGCCGGCGAGCGTCCCGATCAGGCTCTGCTGCATGTCGTGGCGCGTCACCGAGGACACGGCACGGTCGAGCGCCGCGCGCGCGATCGTGGCGGCGAGTCCCCCGGCGGGCCGGGCCTGCTCGTGGAGACGGAGCAGCTCTCCGCGATCGGCCCCGAAGAAATCGGGATACACCCCGTTGACCACGAGCTTTCCGGGGGGCAGCCCCATCTCGGCCATCGCCTTGTAGAGATCGATCGATTCGTTGACGGACATCTCCTCCGGCAGCGTCACGATGTTGAACGCGGTGCGCGAGGGATCGGCGAGCAGCCGCCACATCCGCTCGACCTTGGCATGGAGCGGGCCCATGCGCGTCATGGTCATCGCCATCAGGGGCACCTTGAACAAGGCGAGCCCGTGCCCCGTGGCCGGCGCGTCGAACACCATGAGGTCGAACCGGGGCGCTCTCGGGTCCGGCGCCTCGCGGTGGAGGCTCTCGATCTTGCCCATGATGGTGAGCTCGTCGAGCCCGGGGGCCGCGGCCGTGAAGTAGCGTACGACGCGGTTTTCGAAGATGGCCTCGTAGAGCAGTTCGAACTTCACCGAGCGGACGGCGAACTCGTGAAGCGTCTCGCGCGCGGTGAGGCACATGGACCAGATCGGCTGACCGCCCGGCGCCGCGCCGGCGTAGACGCGGGCGCCCCCGTATCCGGCCCGCGCCGCCGCAAAGATGGAGGGAATGCGCTCCTGTTCGCCGATTTCGATGATGAGCACGCGCTTGCCGCAGCGCGCGGCGGCGACGGCGGTCGCGGCGGCAACCGTCGACTTCCCGGCGCCGCCCTTCCCGGTGAAAATCAGGAGCCGCTTGTCGAAGAGGCTTGGCATAAGGCGCGACGGGTCCGCCGGCGCGGCGCGATCTACGAGCGGTCCGACGCCTGATCGAGCGGCGTCGGCCGGCGCCCGGCCGCACTGCCGGCGGGCGCGGGGCCGTGCGCAGGCTCGCCCGTCACCCGCGGGAGACCGGCGATGGCGCCCTGGTATCGCTGCAGCGCGTCGAGCAGGATACCTTCGACGTTCCTCAGATGTTGAAGCATCGCGGCGCTCGCCGCGGGAGCGTCGCCTCTGGCCACGGCGTCGTATATGGCCCGATGATCCATCTGCGACTGCGTGCGCCGCCGGGCGCCGTTCTCGATGGCCTCGCGGCGGTCGCCCGACACGAGGTCCGAGAGGTAGTTGTGCAGCATGATGAAGGTCTGATTCCGCGCGGCCTCGGCGATGGTCTGATGGAACAGGCGATCGGCGTTGACCGAGGCCGCGACGTCATCGTCGCGGACGCCGCGCTCCTGCTCCTCGACGGCCCGGCGCAGCGCGTCGATGTCCTCCGGCGTGGCGCGCTCGGCCGCGAGAAACACGAGCCGGGGCTCGAACATCTGGCGGGCCGCGGACACATCCAGCAGATGCTCCCGCTGACGCTCGAGGAACTGCGACAGCGGCTGCGTCGAACCGCCGGGCGCCACGTCACTGACGAAATTGCCTCCGCCCTGGCGCGAGACGATGACCCCCGAGAGCTCGAGCGCCCGCAACGCCTCGCGGACCGATCCGCGGCTGGCGCCGAAGAGGCCGGCTAGCTGGCGTTCCGACGGCAGCTGATCGCCCGGCCGGAGCTCCCGGCGCCGGATCCGGCTCTGCAGCTGGCGGGCGATCTCCTCGTTGACCTTCACACGCCGGCCGCTGATCCTGCGTTCCCTGTTCATTCCCGCTCCTGGCCAGTCGGCCATCCGACTCGAGTGCGCCATTCTACGCGAGCCGCGCAACACGGCAGCACGGGCAGGCCGCCCGAAGCCGATCGAAGCCGTAGAGCCCTTCCGAGTGGCCGTCAGACCAGTACACCCGAATGGCGTACTGCCCGATCAGCTCAATCCGGACGGGATGAACGGCCTGAATGCCCGCGGGCAGCAGCCGAATCTGGCCGCGCGGCCGCGGCGCCGACTGCTGCGCGCACGACGCACACGGGCACGCCAGGCGCAGATCCGCGGCCGGGTAGACGCTTTCGTGGCCGTCGGCCCAGCGGATGCGCACATCGTGGTCGTTCGCGCGACCGATTTCGACCGGCGCGGCGGGGTTGATCAAAACGTCACCTTCGGCTGCGCATCCGCGGTTGCCGGGCGGGCGCTCACGAGCGAGGCGACCTTGTCGGCCACGGCGCCAAAGGCGCGCGCGGGCGCGGACTCCGGCGCCGACACGACCACCGGCCGTCCGGCGTCGCTCGCGCGGCGGATGACCGCGGTCAGCGGAATCGCGCCGAGGAACTCGATGCCGAGCCGCTCGGCCATGGTCCTGGCGCCGCCGGCGCCGAAGATGTCGTCGTGTGCGCCGCAGTGCGGACACACGTAGTCGCTCATGTTCTCGATGAGACCGAGGATCGGCGCGTTGAGGCTCCGGAACATCGCCACGGCTTTCTGCGCGACGTTCAACGCCACGTCCTGGGGCGTGGACACGATGACGGCGCCGGCGATCGGAATGGACTGGCAGAGCGAGAGCTGGATATCGCCCGTCCCCGGCGGCAGATCCACGAGGAGGTAATCGAGCTCGCCCCAGATGACGCCGTTCAGGAACTGCTGCATGGTCTTGTGCAGCATCGGACCACGCCAGACCACGGCCTGCTCGGGCGCCATGAAGAATCCCATGGAGATGATCTTGAGCCCGTCCTGGTCGACCGGGCGCAGCCGATCCTGTTCGTCCATCTCGGGCAGCGACGTGATGCCGAGAATCGTCGGCATACTCGGCCCGTACACGTCGGCGTCCATCACCCCGACGCGAGCGCCCCCACGCGCGAGCGCGATCGCCAGATTGGCCGTGACGGTGGACTTGCCCACGCCGCCCTTCCCGCTCGCCACCGGAATCACGTACCGGATGGCGTTCCCCGCTTCCTGGCTTGTCATACGTCTCGGTACTCCGCTGTGGATCCGCTCGAACCCCGGCGGTCGAGCGCCGTGAACCTCATCGCCCCGGCGCGAGATCCCGCATGATGAGCCGCAGGACCTGGCTCGTGATCTTCGCCTCGCGCTCGGTGGCCGGGACGCCCTCCCGCAGTTCTCCCGACGCATCGAGCAGCTCGCGATACTGGCGCGCGACCGCCGGTAGTCGGGCGCATCCACGGGAGATCAGGCCCGCCTGCTCCGCGGCCGTAATGCGGGCGTCGAAGCTCCAGTCCGCCACGAATCGATCGACCGGTCGACCAGGCGCGGCCATGTGGTGTTCGAGCGCGTCGGTGAGCACGGCCTCGAGAATACTGGCCCAGGTCACGACAGCCAGGCCGCAGGCGCCCCGATCGAAGGCGGCCTGCCCGTCCAGGAACGCCTGTTCGAGCCGGGGGCGCAGATCGGCGTCGTGCACGAAGGTGAACCGCCGCGGCGCCGGTGCCGCCTCGTCGGAATGTCCGCGTGACTCCATCTCGGACAGCGACGCCTGGGCCTGCCTCAGCACGGCCAGAATCCGCTCGACGACCGTGATGACCGCCGCCTCGGCGACAGCCGTCGGGGGCGCTCCGGGGGACCCGGGCAGGGTCAGCAGGAACGCTTCACTGTACGCCTGCGACAGCCAGTGCTGCTTGCTGCCGCCGGACAGCTGGCTGATCGTCGCCGCGCACTCCCGCTGCCACTCCCGCATCGCCTCCAAATCGGCGGGACGGTTCGGACCCGACTCGAGGCTGAGCTGAATATCGCGGCCGTCCCGGAGCAGGTGCTCGAGCCGGTGCTGAAACATCCCAATCTGCAGGAGAAACCCGTCGTCCATCAGGGGCCGTCCCTCTTGACAGGCCACGGAGAAGGTGGCAGACGGCCGCATGCTGGTCGGACCACTTGTTCAGTGTAGCATGCCGGGCAGGTTCGCAGGCTGGGGGCCCGCCCCAGGACCGGCATCCAAGCCAGTAAAAACGGCCTTTGAGCTCGGTTGCGCCCCGGACGCTGGCGCGCGGCCGTCTTGACACATCTCGAAGAGGATGGCAGACTACCGGCCTCTGGTCGGACCACTTTGTCTCGTGTCGCACAGCGTGCCCGTGGGCGCGCCAAGGAAGGCCGGATCGTCAGCCACGCATTCACTGACTATGTGACTATGGGCGGGCACATCGTTGAATTCATCGCGACCGGGGCGCCTCGGGCCCTGTCCAGGGCGATCGAGGAACACGCCACCCGTCTGGGCTCGGTGTCGGTGCTGCTCGTCCCCTGGGAAAGCGACGATGTCAGGTTGAGCATGGCCGTGACGCTGGTCAACGCCGACGGCTGGGCCATCGAGCACACCAACCTCGGGACCGTGACGCTCGCCGACCTCGGGCACGACCACACGCGGGTCTCGCTCGTCGCGCACGCGACGGACCACCCTGAGCGGGAGCGCCTGAGGCCGCTGCTCGATGCGTTTGGCCGCCAGATTCAGGGGCGTTTCGAGGTCGGGGCGGACAGGGGAACCGGCGGCACCACACCCGTTGCCGACGACAGGACGCATTAGACAGGAGTCACGACCTACCCGCTCGGCCCTTCTACATCCCGTGTCGAACCAAGGCAGCACAATTGCACAATTGATTCCCCTTGACAGGCTCAAAGATCGCCACGTAGATTAGGGTCCCCACCGCAACGTCGACCGCAGAAGCTTCGTAACAATGGGAGCTTGCTGATGATCAAACGGGTCGAGGTCAACTACAGAGGGATCTTCCAGAAAAACCTCGGAAAGTACATCGGGAGCGACATCGTCATGATCGCGTCCCGGATGGGCAAAGTGGCGTTTTCCAACGGACGCTACAGTGATTCTCCCGAGCGCAACGGGATCCCATGCAAGTATTTCGCGTTCGTGTCCCCAGACCTCGGTGAGGAGGAATTGGAGGCCGAATGTGGGGCGAAGCTGGACATCGATGAGGCCGACGTTTCGGTCGTGCTCGATGACACCATGGTCAAAGGCGTCGAACCCTGGGGCTGGCACGGGGTCCGGCCGATCAACGAGAAAGTTCGTGAGAAGGGGTGTCTGCTGGTCTTCAGCCGACACTCGCACGACGAGTTGGTGGAGCACATCGGGAAGAAGCCGTTCCCCTACCGCCTCGCGACAGTCGAGGGTGACGCCAGCCTGGCGGGCCTCTGGGTCAACAAAGACGACCTGACGCGCGAGCGCTGTCTCGGGGCAATCGCGGCCGTCGATCCGGGCATCATCTCCATCGAAGCGGTCGAGGCGTACCTCCTGGACAAGACCAAGGAAGGGCACAGGGCGCGGGCCGCGCGCGAAGCGTACGACGCGACACTCCGGCGGATCAAACTGGTCGCGCCCGGTCAGGGTATCGACTGGCCGCACAAGATCCCGGTCCTGCCGAAGTGGCACGAGTTCCAAGAGGGTGGCGTAGTGGTGCCGGCGGTCAAGCGGGGCTTCGAGCTCGGACCTCGCGGGCAGACTCGCAATGACATGTTCAAGCGAGGCACCACGAAGACGCATCGTCCGGTCGTTCGGTTCGACTTGTGCATCAAGTGCACGCTCTGCTGGCTCGACTGCCCGGACGAATGCTTCGATCCGACCGATGACGGTCTGTATGACGTGGACTACGAGGTCTGTGTCGGGTGCCACAAGTGCGCGGCCGTTTGTCCCATCCCTGAGTGCATCGTGATGGTCGACGAGCTGAAGTTCAAGGACGACAGCAGTCCCTGGGAGGCCCACAAGCGGAATCCGGTCGAGTACATCAAGTGGGCCGAAGAGAAGAAGGGCAAGGAGCGCCTCAACTATCCCTACGTCACAGGAACCGGGTATGAGGTCACGGAAGGGCAGACCGTGCCGCCCAAACTGGCGACGGGAGCAAAACCATAGATCAGACGGCGCAACCTCAAGGAGGTGAGAAACCGTGGCAACCGTACTTGAAGAAACCGGAATCTGGGCGAAAGAGTTGCTGCTCAACGGATGCCAGGCGGTTGCCCAGGGCGTCAAACTCGCCGATGTCGATGTCATTGCGGCTTACCCCATTCGCCCGTACACCGAGGTGATGGACGCGCTTTCCAGGATCATCGCGGACGGCGAGCTCGACTCCGAGTACATCGTCGCGGATTCTGAGCACTCCCAGTTCGAGATCGTCAAGCACGCCAGCTCGGTCGGAGCGCGGGCCTTCGCCGGTAGCAGCGGCACCGGGTGGATGTACGGGTTCGAAGCCCTCGTCGTCACCGCAACGGATCGCTTGTCTCCGCTTTTCCTCGTGGGCAATCGGGCGCTCGACGATCCCGGGGCGTTCGGCGTGGAGCACAACGACGCTCTTGCCCTGCGCGATATGGGATGGCTCCTCTGCTGGGCATCCTCCGCACAGGAGGCGCTCGAGCACGTGCTCATCGGCTACCGCATCGCGGAGGACAACCGCGTGAGAATGCCGATGGCGCTCGCGATGGACGGCGCGTTCCTGACACACTCTCAACATATGGTGAAGCTGCCGACGCAGGAGGCGGTCAGGCGCTTCCTGCCGCCGTACGACCTGGGCGATCGTCGGCTCCATCCGGACAATCCCGTCTCGATCGCCCCGCAGGTCAACGAAGACTGGGTCATGGAGCTTCGCCGGCAAAACTGGGAAGCGGCGCGGCGAGCGAAGGGCGTCGTGGCCCAGGCATACAAGGAATACAACGCGATCTTCGGATCCCGCTATACGTCGCCGTACTTCGAGGAATTCATGATTGAGGACGCGGAGGTCGCGCTGATTGGCCTCGGCGCGGTCTGTATGCCGGCTCGGACGGCCGTTCGCCGGCTTCGGGAAAAGGGGAAGAAGGTCGCGTACGTCAACCTTCGCTGGTTCCGGCCATTCCCGACCGAGGAACTGCGAGCCGTGCTGGGACGGATGAAAGCGGTGGGCGTCATCGACCGGGATTTTGCCCACGGGTCGCCCGACAGCGGCGGCATCGTGGTGCACGACATCCGGTCGTGCCTCTATCCGTTGAAGAACCGGCCCGCTATCGCGAACTTCATCTGCGGGCTCGGCGGCCGGGATATTTCCATCGACGATTGCATTCGGATGTTCGAGGTCACTACCGAGGCCCCTAATCGCGCCGCCGGAGACGAGCTCGTGACGTGGGTGGGCCTGCGCGAGTAGGTCTCTGATCTAGCCCCAGCACATGGGAGGGATGGCAAATGGCGACATCGTTGCCAGTCGTTGAGTTCGAGAAGATCAAGAACGTCCACGACACGCCGCTCGAGGAGTTCTACACGTCGGGCCACCGCACGTGTCAGGGGTGTGAATCGGCCATGGTCATGCGGGACTTCGCCAAAGCCTCGGGGCCACGCACGATTGCCACCGGCGCCACCGGTTGTATGTACGTGGCGAACACCAGCTATCTGACGACCCCGTGGATCATTCCCTGGATGCACACCCAGTTGGGCGCTGGCGGAGCGTCGACCGTCGGCATGGCGGCCGGCTTAAGGGCGCTGATGCGCAAGGGCAGGATCCCCAAGGAAAAGATCAACGTGATTAATTTTTCGGGGGATCTGGGTGCGGCTGATATGGGCATAGGCGGCATTTCCGGTGCCCTGCAGAGCGACTACGATCTGTTGATCATCATGTACGACAACGAGTCGGCCGCCAATACCGACATTCAGGCCACGGGCTCGACGACCTACGGCGCGCAGACGACCTTCACGCCGCCCGGCTCCAAGCATCGGATCATGCATCGTCGTTGGAAGAAGAACGTGGCGGCGATGCTCGCCGTCGGGCACCCGACCTGTCGCTACGTCGCCACGGCGAGCGCCACCTTCCCCGCGCTCGATTTCATGAACAAGGTTCGGAAGGCGCTCGCGATCGGGGGGCCGACCTTCATCCATACGTTCGACCCGTGTCCGAAAGGCTGGGACTACCACCCCAAGTACTCACGCGAGCTGGGCGAGCTCGGCATCAAGTCGGGGATCTTCCCGCTCTACGAGATCACCGAAGGGGTGGTGCACTACACCTACGATGCGCGGAAGAAGGGGCGGATCCCTGTTCGCGGGTACCTCGAGAAGCAGGGACGATTCGCCCACCTGATCGACGAGGACGTCGACTACATCCAGCACATGGTCGACAAGATGTGGGAGGAATGGGAAATCCCTGGCGTGGCGCCCTTCAGGGCGGGCCTGCAGGCCGCCACGACGTAGCAGCCTCCGTTTTCGGGGATAACCAGAAGAGGATTGAAGATCGAGGGCCCGGGGTGTCCGTTCACCCCGGGCCCTTTTTTTGAGCTACGCTAGTCTCATGCGTTTAACGGTTTAGGACATCTCGCGATTTTGTCCAAGATCATGTCGGCGTCCTTGGTCCAGATGAAGCGACGAGGAGCCTC
>Ga0209343_10009522_pt1 | contig 11164 bp, 12 predicted proteins | sample RifCSPlowO2_02_FD_184026 | JGI IMG/M metagenome (GOLD analysis project Ga0209343, IMG submission 184026) | Groundwater microbial communities from Rifle, Colorado - Rifle CSP2_plank lowO2_0.2 (SPAdes) (version 2) | ecosystem: Environmental > Aquatic > Deep subsurface > Groundwater | place... | reverse complement strand
ATAGAAAAAATATGGTCACAATGGGTTGCAGGAGATAAGGTAAAGGAAAGGAGAGGTGGATTATTTCCAGCAGATCCAGGAGAAAGAAATGTTATATCTTCTACTATCCACTCAGGTTTTATGCTTAGTTTTTGGTATTCTGGAATTGGTTTTATTGGAATTGGCGGAACACTAAGAACAATATTTAACGTTTTCACTGATACTAAAAATCAGGCATTATGGCAGATTATGAGAGATTCTTATGGAAAAACAGCACTTGCAGTAGGGGAATTCTGGAGAGATGTTATTGGATATGCTGTTGACCATCCGAAAACAGTGGCTGCAATATATCTTACTGGCAAGGTAATAGGTAAAATAGCTTACGAAAGAGCCGCACGAAGGAAGTTAATTGACCAGGTAGCTGACCTAAGTGAAGGCGTAGGCAAACTTAATGAGACTAAAGATGATATTTTGGGTAGTGCTGATCCTTTACGCGCAGCTGCTGATAAAGGCATTAATGTTGGGGATCTAAGAAAGAGTATTATTGATAGGGAATTGTCAGTGCGCTTAACAAAAGCAGGAAGCAATAGGTCAGAATCAGAAATGCTACAAACAATCAGAGATGATTTCGATTATCTGAGGATTGATTGTTGCGGGGCAGGCGAGCAACTAGGAATTGACGTAGATCGATTAGCATTAAATCAAATCATCAAAAATATAGATGATTCAATAGCTGAATGCACAAGAACAATAGATGCAGCAACTGCTAAAATAAATATGTCTGCTTATGCAGCCTTTGGTATGAGAAAATTTGCAATAGCAATGAACATTGCTCATATGGACGAGGTAATGGAAGCTGTTTCTAATGCATATAGCGCACCTGCGCTAACAACAACACAATTCTGGGCATTGGCAAGTTCGTTTAGATACGCTGGTACTGCATGGGTAATTGGAAAACTGCAGAAGGCTGCTGAAAAAGTTGAGCGTGCGTTCTCAATACCAAGGGGATTACTCGCGTATAATATATTCTATGCACCACAGATAGTTGATGCTATAAAAAATTGGGTGCATAGTGATAACACATTTATTCAGAACTTAATGAGCACAGCATCCTCTTTGAGATTCCTAATAGCAACCATAGTTGTGAAAATAGGAATAGACATATACAATAGGCATAAAACTAGCTAAGAATTCTATCAACTATTGCATGCGCATCGAATTTTTCTAAATCCTCATATCTTTGACCAGTACCTAAATAAATTATTGGAATTCCTGTAACCTTAGATATTGATAGAACTGTTCCGCCTTTTGCATCGCAATCCAATTTGGTAAGTATAACCGCATCAACGCCTATTCCTTTATTAAATTCGCTCACTTGCGAAATAATCGCATTGCCGGCAATGCTTTCACCAATATATATTTTCAAATTAGGCTGTATCACGCGCTGCATTTTTTTCATCTCATTTAAAAGATTAAAATTGGTTTCCTGACGACCTGCGGTATCTATTAGTACTACATCAATACTATGCGCATTTGCATAGTTTATTGCATCATATGCAACTGCTGTAGGATCGCTACCGTATTCACGTTTTATTATTTTTATCTCCAAGCGCTCGGCGTGCGTTGCTAACTGTTCTATGGCAGCTGCCCTAAATGTATCTGCTGCTGCAAGCACAACCTTATTGCCATTTTGCATAAGCATTTTTGCTATCTTCGCAATCGTGGTTGTTTTTCCGCTGCCGTTCGTTCCTAAAAATAATATCTTAACTGGCTTTTGATATGTTTTAATAATATCAACTACATCGAATATTTTATCATTAGAAATAATGTTGAGAAGGGATTCTTTTATTGCATTTTTTATAAAATTATTTAATTCGGATTTTTTTATTTTTTTACCAACTAGCTTTTCTTCAAGCTCTTGTTTGATTATTTCGGCAACTTCCATTGCAACATCGCTTTCAATTAGCTCCAGCTCAAGGCTATCCAACATTTCGCGTACATCATTTTTTCCTATTTCGATTTCTCCAGTAAATATACTTTTTAAATGACCGAGAAGGCCTATTTTTACCTCTTTTTCTTTTGGCTTCTCCTCTTTTGTTATTGGCGGGAGAGGTTTTTGCTCGATTTTGCGTTCTATTTCAATAACTGGTTTAGTTTCTACCTCCTTTTCGATTTTCGGCTCAATGGTCTTTGGTTGTATTACTACTTCTGATTTTTTTTCTATTTCTCTCTTCACTTTTTCTGGTTTAATTTCAGGTGGTTTTTCTATCCTTTTTTCTGGGAGCCTTTCGATTTTCTTTTCTAAGGGTTTAGGTTCTTCCTTTTTCTGCTCTGGTATCTTCTCCTCTTTTAATTTTAATTCTTCGATCTTAGGTTTTTCTTCTATTTTCTCCTCCTTAATTTCTTCTTTTACTTCTGGCTTAACAATTGCCTCTGGCTTTTTTTCTTCTAACTGCGCAGATTGCTCTATTTTTTCCTCGATGGGTTGTACTGGTGTTTCTTTAATTTCTTCTACTGTTGGAGCTGGAATCTCTTTCTCCTCTTTAAGCTCTTCCTTGCCAGTAATCTTATTTATAAAACCAGAAATTTTCTTTTTTAAGAAGTCGAACAAGTTATCACGGTTATGAGTTCGGAGTTGCGAGTTTTGAGTTAACTCATAACCCATTACTCATTACCCAAAACTTAAACATAATCTTCTCCTATATTCTCATCTACGCGCTTATTAATCGCGTCCTGTGTCTGTATTTCTCTAAGCTGGGCATTTAACTCTCTTAATTTAATGGAAACCTTCTGAAATTCTTCTGATAGTTTCTCAACTGCTTTTTTAGTTGCTTCTATGCGTTTGTTCATTTCTGTGACTGCACTTTCCTTATCCATCTCAACAAGATAATTAGCACCAACTGGCACTAGAATGTTTGTATTGTAAACGCTTGCTTTTAGAAAAGCACCACCACCTATTGGTGAGAGCACATCCTCTTGTTTAACTTGCTGAGCTGTAGTGACTGCATTGCTCAAATCAATTGTAGTAAGATTTATTCTATCTACTTCTTTTTGTAGCAAGCGTAACTGCTCTTTATATACTGCAGCTTCATAAGAAATCTGCGTACGTGCATTATTTCCATTTGCCATATTATTTAACCTCATTAACAGAAGATATTTTTATCATACTCCTCTTCACTTTATTATGAGATCCGAAAAAAGCATAAACTCTTTCCTTTGCTGCATTTGCTGTGGTTGTATCTACTTTTTTAGAAAATTTTCTCCATTCTTCTAATTTTATTTCACCATTAATTAAAAATTTCATTTTTCCACCTGTTATTAGCTGTTAGCTACTAGCCACGAGCCACTTGCTAAGGGCTATTTAATATAACCCAGCGCTTCTTCAACTCGCCCAAGTTCAAACCCACTTGAAAGCTCACCTGCAAGATAGCCATTCTTGTTGTGAATAACACCATATGAAATAAAACCAACACCCATATTAATACTACCTTTTAATCCATTTATTTTTAATTTCTTTTTAATGTCATCCAGCTCAGATTCGCTTGTATTAAAGTGTGCAAGAAAGCCATCATTATTAGCAATACATGCACTACCAACTGTACTATAGTTTGCTATTTTTCCTTCAAAGATCTCTATGCCAAGCGTATCTTGAATATTCTTTATTTCTTCTTTGCTTATATTACTGTTAATTAAAGCACCTTTATCATTTAGCAATAAGTTATTGCCAAGCGCATTGTTTTTATCTTTAGAAATATAAACATTTAACCCTGTTTCTTTTACTGCCGAGATTTCCGCTGCTGTTGCCACATTTGGAAGTACCACACCATTTGAGTTCATTGCTATATATATACCTAATAAATTTGAGTCGCTTATTGAAACCCGAACAACGTTTGTTTTTAGGTTTTCTGATATTTTTTTTACAAGTTTGTCTGGAGTATCTAATGGAACAAAGGTTGTCTCATCATTTGTTTTTATGAACATTCCAATCCAAGGATTTCCAAAATAAGCGCACAACTTATCTATCATTTCTTTTCAGCCACTTTATTTTCTTCTTTCTTTGATTCTTCTGGCTTCTTGTTGGTTGCTTCAGGTTTTTTGTTCTCTTGTTTCGTCTCTGGTTTTTTTGCATCCTTAGGGGTTGCGCTAGGCTTGCCCTCTTGCACTTCCTTCTTTGGTTCCGCTTTCTTCTCTTCCTTCTTCTGTTCTGGTTTTTTCTCTTCTGGTTTCTCATCTTGTAAATATACCTTTACCTTACCATCTTCTCTTACTGCGCGCACCTTTACTTTACGCGGTGGACGCTGCATACTATACTGCCAAATAAATGCATTTAATGCATTGCTTATAGAAACCTGCTCGGATTTCATATGTCTAGTCACAAAGCTGCGCAATAAGTTTACTGCACGCCTAGCACGCTTTGTGCGTATTGCATCATATGCCTTTGTTAACGGAATAGTGTATATACGTTCTAATTTGTCAACCATAATTATTCCTCAGTTCTTAATTTATCTGTTCTCCAATTTCTTCTTACCTTATTTTGTGTAAATCTGCGCTTTGATCTTAAATAAACAAATGGAGGTAAGCGATGGTTTTTTCGCTCTGCATTTGCAAGCTTTAGTTTTTTAGATAGAGTTTTTTTACCCATGGAATTCACTTTCTTTCAAAACTTATTTTTGTTTCCTTTTCATTGCTCTCTTTTAATCTTCTTAATAGTGTTAATAACTCATTATCAGTTATTTTCCTTTCAATACGCTTGTAAATACCAAGTATATTCTGCGCTGCTGCAAGAAACAATTGTGGGTTTGCAAGCTTTACATTTGTTATTCTATTATACGCAGCTTCTTCAAGTACAATGCGAAGCGTTGTTTTTAGCTGCTCTTCAGCTTTTCTTGCTTCCATAAGGCGTTGCTGTTCAGCATGCTTTTTCTTCCTTACATGCGCTACTCCTTCTTCCTCGCCCATCCAATCCCCATTACTATTCTTCGGCCCATTGATCTAGAAGTTCGGAGAACTTCTCGAGATTTGCCCATAGGGCAAACCGATCCGCCGATCGTTCCATCAGCCTGTTTCCTTTGCAACGCCATCTAGAAATTTTCTTCCTTTTGCTGTAAGTGTTCTGCCGACTTTTTGTTTTGATAGTAATCCTGCTTTCTCAAGCAATTGCATTGCCTTTCTTATTATTTTACCGCCAGCTTTCTTGTTATGCTGCGGCCTTACACCACGGTTTTTTCTTCCGCCATAGTGTGTTCTTAGCTTATTAACGCCAATATTACCGCGAATATAAGCCTGTCTTAGAACAGATGCGCATCGGAAATACCAAAAGTCAGCATTCTCTGGTGGACGCTCTGCATGCGCACCGCTTTTTACAAATGATACGAATTCTGGTTTTTCCAGTTTCATATCCTTTAGTTTATGTGCTGTTTTTTCTATTAGTTTATTCGCTTCGACATCTAACGCTGTAACCATTCAAAAATCACCATCTTATAATAAGTATAGGGATACTATTTGGGGGCGTTAGGATTAAAAAGGTTCATTTTTCGATTGGTTTTAATTTCTGCCTTATTATATATGAAAATATGAAAACTTCTGATCTAATTGTAAAATGCCTAGAACGCGAACAAGTAGAATATATTTTTGGATTACCTGGAGAAGAAAATCTAGAACTAATGGAATCGCTATCTAATTCGCAAATAAAATTCATTACAATGAGGCATGAGCAGGGCGCTGCATTTGCTGCTGATCTTTACGGTAGAATAAAGCATAAACCTGGCGTTTGCTTATCAACGCTTGGGCCTGGTGCGCTTAATCTCGCAACAGGCGTAGCATCTGCTAACTTAGATCATTCTCCATTAGTTGCAATAACAGGGCAGGCAGAATTCAAGCAATCCCATAGAGAAGTACACCAGTATGTTGATATTGTAAGTGCGTTCAAACCAATAACAAAATGGAACGCGCGTATCGCAAGCGCAGATAGCGCACCAGAGATAGTAAGAAAGGCATTTTATATTGCTGAGAAAGAGAAGCAAGGCGCTACGCATATTGAATTGCCTAATGATATTGCAGCCGAACAAACAACTGCATTGCCATTAACTATAGCTGATAATGGTAGTGTTGCACCTGCTGATAAACTAATTGAACATGCAGCGAAGCTGATAAACGAGGCAAAATATCCCATAATACTAGCTGGTAATGGATTAATAAGAACAGAAACATGCGATGCACTAGTAGCTTTTGCAGAGTCAACTAATGTACCAGTTGCAAAAACATTCATGAGCAAGGGTTCAATACCTAGCGGTCATAAGCTATCACTTGGAACTATTGGTTTACAATCAAAAGATTATTTATTATGCGAGTTTGATCGCGCAGATGTTGTTATTACCATTGGTTATGACCTGGTAGAATACTCGCCAAATCATTGGAATGCTGAAAAAAATAAAAAAATAATTGATATTGATACTGTGCCAATAGAGTTTATTGATTCGCATTATGCGTTTGATGTTCAGTTGGTTGGAGATTTTAGAGTAATATTGGATAAACTTGCTAAGCAGATTAAGAAAAGGGCTGAACCACAGCATACTAAAAAGCTTGAACAGCTGAAAGAATCTATTTATGGCCAGCGCGATCATTTTAAAGACAGTTTTCCGCTTAAGCCGCAGTTTATTTTGCATGCATTGCGCAGCGCGCTTGTTAAAGATGATATTCTTATTTCAGATGTTGGCGCGCATAAGCTGTGGATTGCACGGCTCTTTCCTACTTACGTTCCAAATACAGTAATTATTTCTAATGGATTTGCAAGCATGGGTATTGCTCTACCTGGTGCAATTGGTGCGAAATTAGCAGCGCCTGATAAGAGGGTAGTAGCAGTAAGCGGTGATGGTGGATTTGTAATGAACATGCAAGAATTAGAGACTGCTAAAAGATTAGGCATAAATTTCGTGAATGTAATTGTAAATGATAATGGGTATGGTGCAATAGAATGGACGCAGCAAAGGCATGATAAAAAGGTATTTGGAGTTAAGTTTGGCAATCCTGATTTTGTTAAGCTCGCAGAAAGCTTTGGTGCCAAAGGCTATCGCATTGAGCGAGCTAGCGAGCTTGAAGAGATTTTGAAAAATGCAATAAAGAATGATGAACTTGCTGTTATTGATGTGCCTGTGGATTATTCTGAGAACATGGTTTTGACTAAGAAATTAGGGCCGAATATATGTCAGGTGTTTTGAGTAACTGACTGAGTTACATCCTATTTGTACTTTTATAAGTACACATTTCTAAGTTTTATGCTCCCCTGGCGTGCAGTCTGAATGGCATAAATAACAGAATAAGATATAATGTATATCCGTAAAATAAGTGCATAACTTTATAAATATGTATGCACTAATAAGTATATGGTTTTTTTGAAAACAAGGGCCGTTAAAGGAATAGAATACTATTACGCAGTAGAAAGTAGATTAGGTAACCAAACAGATGTTTACTATTTTGGAAATCGAAAACCAACAAAACATGAATGGCAAGCAGTACTGAATGCGCTGGGAAAAAAGGACGATTACTATCCAAAAAAACCAGAATGGACTGAAAAACAAGAACAACGAGTCAAAGAACTCAATGGAAGAATGCAAAAGGAATTCAACGAGATGAATGAATCTGAAAAAGCTAATTTTTATGATAAGTTTTACAATGATTATATCTACAACACGAACTCCATTGAAGGGTCAACACTTACAAAGGATGAAACATATTTCGTGACCCATGAAAAGCAGGGAATCTCTGGAAAAAGCCTTAAGGAAATCTACATGGCGAGAAATCTGATGCAAGCAATTAATTTTCTAGATGATTATGACGGTACGCTTAATCTTGAAATGATAAAAAAATTACATGCGATTGTCCAGGAGAATATCCAGCCAAAGGAAGAACTTGGACAATATAAGAGAAGGCAAAACTACATTACTGGGACAGACTTTTTGCCTACTCCACCGAATCTTGTAGAAAAAAGGATGAATGGATTGGTACGCTGGCATGGTCTGAACAAAAAGTACGCGATATTTGAACTCGCAGCGTTATTTCACATAAAATTTGTAAGCATACACCCATTTGTAGATGGAAATGGAAGAGTAGCAAGGTTGTTGCATAATTTTATTTTGAAACGCCACAAAATTGTACCGTTAATATATAGGACAAAAACTAAACAGACATATTACTCAATGCTTAGGGCTGCCCAACTTTACGGTGAGCACAAAGGTTTTCTGACGTATACTCTAGATGAATTCGTAGCTACCTATGAAGGATACTGACGAGTTAGATAAACCCTGCCCTCGTTAGTTTAACCTAGTGCTTACCTTTTATCGATAATTTTAAAAAATAGTAGGCATTATGTTGGATCTTTATTTGAGTGCTATAGGGGGACAAATATTAGCCAGTCCTTATTCGTTTTAGTTTAATTCCGCTTAAATCGAATTTTGCAAGATCTATTTTTGGTGGTTTTTTATCTCCAAAGAGTTTAATTATATCTCCATACTTCCCATCATCAAATGGAGTTTTTACACCGAATAAAGAACTTAAACTTCTAGTTACAAGACCGCGCTTCACATCAACCTCTTTATCTTGTTCAAAAACACGAAGCATTGGTCTCGCAAGTGCAAGCAGTTTTAATATTCTAGGAATGTTTCTTTCAAATTCTGCGAACAGATCGCCTTCTTTCATTTTTTCTGTGAGTTCTTTCATAAAAGAAATGCTGGGCATTGGCATATTCATACTGGGAACATCATCAGACAACATAACACCAACTCGGATTACTCTACTCTAAATAAGAAAATCCAGATTACGTGCAGAGACTATGCCACTTGTAAGGGCGCTTTGCAATAATTCTGAATTTAGAACATCAATATAATATTTGGTAAACCTTGGAGATGGCTTGCCAGCTGGCCAATCAACAGGTCTTGTTTCTACTTGGAATATAAAGCGATACTCTGGTCTCTTACCTAGTACTATTCCTTCATCTATGCCTTCTTTCAATCTTTCAATATCTGCCAGTTTTTCTTCCATAGAAACCGGGGGCAAGAACCCTAGAATACTTATAGTAGTTACGCTATCTTCAGTTCTTTTAACAGAAAATATTGGAGCTTTTGTCTTACTAATGTTTAGAAAATCAATGCTATGCGCTTCACTAGTAGTATCCTCTCCAGAAAGGCCTGGATTTAAGCAGTTATACCAAGGTGTTGAATCGATCTGTATTTTTTCACCAGTGGCTGGATCAGTAATCTCTACGAAATTTTGCACTCCGCCATTATACATAATTATTCTAGGATCGAGCTCTGGATGTTCTGCTAAAATGTCTAGATACATTCTTTGGGCTACAATTCTACAATCTACATAGCCATTGCTAAGAATTGAAAAAAGCATTCCGCCATCTACCCTTGCTCGTGGATGTGCAAAAAGAGCGTAATCTCCTGTTTCTAGAAATGGACCAAGACCAACTACGCTATCAGGAGTGTAATGCTTTTGTAAATAATGCTCAGCTAACGCTAAAGTTTCTTCTGATGCCATAAGTATATTACATATAAACAGTTTTTAAATGTTTCTTTTAGTGGAAAAAAGCGAATTTAGCTAGTAGGTGGCTCTTTTATCAATTTAAGCAGATTCTCCCTGCCGCGCTTGAATCTTTTTATATAACCTAACTGCTCAAGCTCAGTAAGAACAAGGCTCATATTAGATTGGGAAGCGCCCATTATGTCGCGCAATTCTTTTTGTAACATACGGCCGCCGCTTGATTTCAATATCTCTAATATTTTACGTGATTCGTCATCCAAAGTGTACTCTTCTTCTATTTTCTCCTCTTCTGGTTCTTCATCTTCTTGCTTCTCGCTTACTGCCTCTTGCTTTTTCTCTGTTAATTGCTTATAAAATAAATAAATAACAATCAGTACAACTGCAGCAGTAAGCGCAATTAACAATGTATTATCCTGTGCAGGTGGCTGTGCAGGCGGCTGCACTGGTGGTTGTACTGGCGGTTGCACAACATCGCTATCGTTTTCTGGAGGGTTAAATTTGAATAAGTCGTATGGTAAAAGAACCAAATCATATCGCATTAGTTCTTGGCTAACAGTTATTTTTTCTTCAGTATAATATTCAATTTTTCCATCTTTGAAATAAGTAGCAGTTAAATTATAATTACCAAAAGGAACATCTACGGAATAATTTTGATTTGAGATAAATTGAAGCGTTACCTGGCCTTCAATTTTTACCCTTGTGTTGTTAAGGTGGGTGAAGCTGTCTCCATCGTAAATATCACCAAAGAGTGTGGCAGAATGTAATAAATTAAGAGATAATAGCAAAAGAAACAAATTTCGCATATTTATGAGATGTGCAATTAGCATTTTAAACCCTATGGAAAGCTTTCAAAAAGTTTCAATCAACAAAGTATTTAAATACCAAAAAATTAATCTCTTTTGTTGAAAAACGTTTGAGGTGAAGATAATGAAGTGGTTAACAAGTCTGTTTATGATACTGTTTGCAGGTTTGCTTGTCGCAAGTCCTGGATCTTATGTAAAGGTTTTAGCAGTAGATGCTGATACACCATCTGGATATAGTGTTGATGGTGTTCCTATAACTGTTTTGGATACTAACAAAAATCAAGTTGCTAGTTGTTTAACAACAAAAGAAGGTTGTAAATTTATTGCTCCTTGGGAAACTAAAATTTTTATTATGGGTGGTTTAGATAATCGAGACTTTGTAGCAGGAGATCCACACCCAGCATTTGTTCTTAATTATGATTTCAGCTTTTGTAGAACAGATAATAATGAATGTCAAAAAGACGATCCAACTGTAATATTAAAGGCAATTGCAAGGGCACAACCAGCTGAACCAAAGCCAGTTGAAAAATCAGAGTATCAAAATACTGTTTATGTAACAATTAGGGCAGTTGATGAAAAAACTGAATCTTACATGAGTAACCCAGGTGTTTTGATATATATAGTAGATGCTAATAGTGGATCTGTCTTGGGAAGTGGCGTAACTGATCAAAAAGGAGTATCAATAGCTGTACCGATTGATTCAAAATTCAGACTTTATAGTAAAGACTCAAAAGACGGTAGGGCATACGGTTATTCAGATCTAGTATATTACTTGCAAAGATCAATAACTAAGTCAACAACTGGTTATATGGGATGTCAATCTGGCGCTGGATGTGAAAATG
>Ga0209343_10009521_pt1 | contig 11165 bp, 11 predicted proteins | sample RifCSPlowO2_02_FD_184026 | JGI IMG/M metagenome (GOLD analysis project Ga0209343, IMG submission 184026) | Groundwater microbial communities from Rifle, Colorado - Rifle CSP2_plank lowO2_0.2 (SPAdes) (version 2) | ecosystem: Environmental > Aquatic > Deep subsurface > Groundwater | place... | reverse complement strand
AACGTAAAGCGCGGGGCTATACCAGCATCCACACCATGCGCACGGTGATATTTCTCATCGCTGGCAAGCTCAATTTTCAAAGATTCAACCCTCATGCCGCTTAATCCATTCGTTTTTCAAAAGAGCCGTTTTGTCCACTGAAATAAAGCGACGTCTAAGTATTATTAATTACTCTATAGCACTAAAATTTTCGGGTGAGGAAGAGAAGGCAATAAAAGAACTTAGCAAAGTCGATTGGTCAGCATCTTCTAATGATTTTCGACTTGCAGAGGCAGTTCTGCAAGAACGATTTGAGGAAGCCGCTATTCTAATGAATCGAATTGGAAAAGAAGGAGAAATGGTTAATGAACATGCTTATCACACTTGGCCTCTCTTCAATACATTTCGAGAGAATGCAGGATTTATGACAGCGTATGAAAAGATTTATGGCCGCCCATTCGTGGTTGAACTAAAACGTGCTGCAGATGCAGCTTTGACGGAAGCCACTAATATTGAAAAGATAAATGAAGAGGAAGCAGGCACCAAGTCTATAGAGGAAATCGCTGTAAATGTAGAGAGTGCCCATTAGTCATAAGTTGTGAAATCAAGTGCTTATCATGGCGCGTATCATACAAGGGTAATACGCATTGCTGCTCTTGCCACCCTCAAGCCGCATCCTCTCCCGTCGAACCCCTCGTTCGAGCACACGCCCTCGCTACGCGAGTGACGGTGCTCAACTCGAACGTTAAAGCAGGGCAAATATAGCCTCCCAGTGCCCACTTTTATCCCTTCGGGCGCACCACATTAAAAAATGCTTATTTCTCAATGAAGTAAGCCTTTTTCTTTACCATCTGACAAGATAAAACTGGGCACTTTTTATGAGATTCTGGCAATTTATGTCATAAACCGCCATACTGCTGCAAGCATTTTTTAGGAGAATTAGCATGTCAATGAACGTGTCTTTGCCACCTGAATTGGAAGCGCGTGTCCGCCAGCGTGTTGAGTCTGGCATGTATGGCTCGGCAAGCGAAGTAATTCGTGAAGCTTTGCGGTTGTTTGATGCTTATGAGCAGGTCAAGACGGCGAAGCTGGATAGCTTGCGTCAAGATATTGCACAGGGATTGAATGACGCTGCCAATAGTCGGGTAAAGGAAGTTGATTTTGCCAGCTTAAAACAGCAAGGTCGTAAACTTCTGAAAACTCGCAAAGCAGTTGCTTGATATCTCGTGTTCGCTTTACCAGCTCAGCGGAAGCCGATCTGCTGGAGCTGTGGTTGACTATAGCGGAAGAAAATCTGGTTGCAGCAGATGAGTTATTGGATACGATTCAATCAACGGTTTCGCTTTTAGATAGTCAGCCAGAGATGGGCAGGGCGCGCCCGGAACTAGCGGATCGGCTGCGCAGCATCCCGACTCGCACGCCGTACATCATTTTCTATTTGCCGGATGCAGGTGGCTTGCTGGTTGTTCGGGTGTTGCACCATGCACGAGATATTGATGCAGAATATTTTTCTTAAGGGATAGGCAATATCACTTTCCAGTGCCCAGATTTATCTCTTCGGGCGCGCCAATATCAAATTGGAACCGTGAAAATCCACTTGAGGGTTTTATCCAAAGCCCTGAATAACAAAATCAACGTTACATCTTTATGTGAAACGTTTTTCCTATCGCCTCTATGGTTTCCGGGCTATCCCACTCGTGGGCTCCGCGAACTTTTTCGAGCACGCGGCCATTGGCATCTACCAGAACGGTCAATGGAATCGTGTCGGCGCCCAGCATGTTTTCCAGGAACACGTGGCTGTCGTGGAAGTTAACAAACGAAATTTTCGACTTCTTGATAAACGCCGCAGCCTCGTTGCCGTCGTCGTCGGTTGAGATGCCGATAACATTGAACTGTTTCCCGTCATACCGGCGGGCAAGCCGGTCCAGCGAACCCATTTCTGCGCGGCAGGGGCCGCACCAACTGGCCCAGACATTGATGATCAGGGGCTTCCCGCGGTAATCGGAGAATTTTTTTGTATTGCCGGAAAATCCATGCAACGTCGCCTCGCGAAGATAACCGCCAATCTCGACCTCGCCGGGGGTGCCCGCAAATGCAGTCGCGGATATTGCCGATACCCAGAAGAAAACCAGAAAAATTGCTTTCATGTACCAGTCTACCTAATGAGACTCTGATTACTCAGCAGTCAGAAATTAAAGCTACAAAAAATTGTAGTTCATGTGTAGGAGCCCGATTTATCGGGCGATAGCCAATCTTAAAATCGCCCGATAAATCGGGCTCCTACAACGACGCTTTGGCTTAAGCAATGATTTCGACTATTGGTGCATGTGTCGCCTAACTAACTGACTGCTGTGTAATTCCTAAAACATGGTTCGATACATTTCCCGTTTGCCCTGAGTGCCGCGCGTAGCGCGGTGTATCGAAGGGTACGAACGGGAAATACTCACCACGAACGGACTTAATCAGAGATTTCATAATCGTTGAAACACCCTGTACTCATTAATATCGCTACCGAAGCCAAAGTGTTCCGGGATCAACCGGGATCGGTCAGCCCAGCAAGTTCGCCAGCGTCAGCAGCAAAAGCAACATCAGCCAGAACACCACCGAGCGCCATACCAGCCCGACGGCGCTTTGCATGAAGTCGGCATCGGCATCGTCGCCGATACCCAGCTCCGGCCTGTCGAACGGCAAGCCTCCTTGCGGGATCGGCATGCCGAGGCGCACGCCCAATGCGCCCGCGCCGCTGGCGAGCAATATTCCTGACTCGGGATCCGGCCAGCTTTCCGCCTGGGTGCGCCAGCAGTAAGCCGTGTCCTCAAAATTTCCGACAATGGCGAAAGTCATCGCGGTCAGGCGGATCGGCAGCCATTCCAGTACATAAAATGCTTTGCGCGCGAACCCGCCGAACTCGTCTGCACCAAATTCATCCGGTTCGTTTGCGACCTCTTCGGCCCAGCGAGTGCGCAGAAATTGCCCGAGGCGATACAGCAACGCGCCTGCTGCGCCGCCCAGGCCCAGCGCGCTGAACAGCACGAACCAGACGATCACGCCAAACACGTTGCGGTGCGAGGCGATCAGCGCCTCTTCGATGGTGACGCGCGCCACTTCTTCGGCATTCAGTTCATGCGATGGGATACCGCGCCACCTGGTCAGCAGTCCGCGCGCCTCATCCAGCTTGCCCGCGCGTAACGCCTGATGAATATCGGTGAAGTAATGGCTGAACTGGCGAAAGCCCATCGTGAGATACAGCACCAGCACGTCGAATGCCCAGGCAAAGATCGGGTGCACCCGATCTAACAGCCAGAACAGCACCACCACACCGGCCAGCAGCGGTACTACCGCCAGCGTCCAGGCGATCTTGCCGTGCTTGTAGGCACCGGCATTGAAGTGCCTTTGAAAGAAATCAACGTAGTGGGATAGCCAGCCGTACAGGTATTTACGCGAGGAGAGCGGGTGGATTTGCTCCAGCAACAGCGCGGCGATCAAGGCAAGCAGGCTCATGGCATCAGTAAAGCGTCAACGATGGGATGATGCGAAAGATAGCACACAACGATAGCGTTGCGCTGATGTGGCGATTAACTGCCGGATTTGTTCCATTGGGTAGTTCGTGTGCAGGAATGGGCCATGCCCGCGAAAATAAATCGCGGGCATGGCCCACTCTTACAATACCCGAGGAATCGCCGGCTTATTCACCCAAGCTGCCTTTGCGAAAAGACTTTAGCTGCGAGCGAAGCGCGGCAGGAAGCGACAGACCACGTTTCCGTCATTGCGAGGAGGCGCAGCCGACGCGGCGGCAATCCAGCAGTGCAGCGATAGCCCCGACAAAAACCTTCTGGATTGCCGCGTCGCTACGCTCCTCGCAATGACGATCCAATCATCGCTTCGCTAAACAATCATCCCCGCCGCGACCGTATTATTGGTCGCCTCGTCGATCACGATGAAACTGCCGGTGCCGTGATCGATCAGGTAATGGTCGATCACCAGCGGTTGCTGAACTTTCAGGGCGACGCGGGCGATGTCGTTCATGTTCAGCACGCTGACCGGATGCTGTTCCAGCGTGTTCACGTCCACGCGGTAATCAATCCGCGAGAACAGGCACTTCGCCGTGCGCGTGGTGTGCTTGACGAAGTACTTGCGATTCTTGTCCAGCGGTGTTTCGGACAGCCAGCACAGCATCGCCTCGAATTCCTTGGCGACGCCCGGCGGGTTGGAGCTGCTCTTCACAAACATATCGCCGCGTGAAATATCGATCTCGTCTTCCAGTGTCAGTGCCACCGATTGAGGCGCATAGGCGCGCTGCAAGTTGCCGTCGTAGGTGACGATCTCCTTGATGCGTGTCGTGCGCCCGCCGGGGAGGACGGTAATTTCTTCGCCGACCGCGATTTCGCCCGATTCGATGCGCCCCATGAATCCCCTGAAGTCATGGAATTCCTCGGTTTGCGGGCGGCATACCCATTGCACCGGAAAACGGAAATCGGTGGTGTTCAGGTCGTTGTCGATCTCGACGTTTTCCAGCAATTCCATCAGCGTCGTGCCCTGATACCAGTCCAGGTTGGTGCCGCGATCCACCAGCATATCGCCGATCAACGCCGACAAGGGAACGCAGGTGATGTTTTGCAAACCGAGCTGGGCTGCGAAGGCCAGATACTCTGTGCAAATCTCATTGAAGCGCGCTTCGGAGTAATCCACCATGTCCATCTTGTTCACCGCCAGCACGATGTGCGGGATGCCGACCAGGCTGGCCAGGTAGGTATGGCGGCGCGTCTGAACCAGCACGCCCTTGCGCGCGTCGACGAGGATGACCACGAGGTTGGCGGTGCTGGCGGCAGTCACCATGTTGCGCGTGTATTGCTCATGCCCCGGCGTGTCGCCGATGATGAACTTGCGCTTGGGCGTGGCGAAGTAGCGGTACGCCACGTCGATGGTGATGCCCTGTTCGCGCTCGGCCTGCAGGCCGTCGGTGAGCAGCGACAGATCGACGGCGGCCATGCCGCGTTTCTCGCTGGTTTTGGAAATCGCCGAAAGCTGGTCCTCGAAAATCGATTTGGAGTCGTGCAGCAGGCGTCCGATCAGCGTGCTCTTGCCGTCGTCCACGCTGCCTGCGGTGATGAAACGTAATAATTGTGTAGCGTTGTTCATAATTGGAACCTTAAAAATTCAAATGATCACTGGGGCCAGGTTCCTTCCCCCTCTCAGGGGAAGGTTAGGATGGGGGTAGTTCACTTGAACCGTCAATGTTTCTACCCCCTCCCTAGCCCTCCCCCTGCAAGGGGGAGGGAACCCATCAGAAATACCCTTCCTTCTTGCGCAGCTCCATCGAGGCATCCGAGGTCTGGTCATCCATGCGCGTCGCACCGCGTTCGGTGATGCGCGTAGTGGCCGTCTCTGCGATGATTTCATGCGCATTTTTGGCGTCGGATTCCACCGGGCAGGTGCAGGTGATGTCGCCGACGGTGCGAAAGCGCACCGTGACACGCTCGACCTTTTCGCCCGGTTGGGGTTGCACAAGGTGCGAAACCGGCGCCAGTTGCCCGTTGCGCCGGATCACTTCGCGTTCATGGGCGTAATAGATATCGGGAATCTCCAGCTTCTCGCGCTCGATGTATTGCCAGATGTCCATTTCCGTCCAGTTGCTGATCGGGAACACGCGGATGTTTTCACCCGGATGCACCCGGGTGTTGTAGATATCCCACAGTTCCGGGCGCTGGTTCTTCGGGTCCCACTGGCCGAACTCGTCCCGGAACGAGAAGATGCGCTCCTTGGCGCGGGCTTTTTCCTCGTCGCGGCGCGCGCCGCCCATGCAGGCATCGAAGCCGAATTCGGTGATGGTCTCCAGCAGCGTGACCGACTGGAACACGTTGCGGCTCTGCGTATCACTCTTCAGCACCACCGTGCCCTTTTTGATGGAATCTTCCAGCGAACGCACGATCAGCCGTTCGCCCAGATCGGCAGCCAGTTTGTCGCGGGTGGCGATCACTTCCGGGAAATTGTGCTCGGTGTCGATATGCACCAGCGGAAAGGGAAACTTCGCCGGCCGGAACGCCTTCTCCGCCAGGCGCAACATCACGATGGAATCCTTGCCGCCGGAAAACAGCAGCGCGGGGTTTTTGCACTCCGCCGCAACCTCGCGCATGATGTGGATGGATTCGCTTTCCAGCGCGTCCAGGTGGGTAAATATGTGTGCAGTCATCTTCAATTTTCTTTCACTTCTTCATACGTCAAAATCGGCCTTCGTAGGGTGCGTTTCACGCACCATGGTGCGTGAAACGCACCCTACCAAATCTACATGCTACGCGCGTTTCAAAAGAACGGGTTTGACTACGTGCAAGCCACATTCCTTGTCTTCGGGGTTTTCCCACCACCATCTGCCGGCACGGATATCTTCGCCCGGTGTGATGGAGCGGGTGCACGGCGCGCAGCCGAGGCTGGGGTAAAACTGGTCGTGCAGCTTGTTGTAAGGCACATCGTGCTGCCTGATGTAGGCCCACACATCCTTATTCGACCATTCCAGCAACGGGTTGAATTTCTGCAAGCCGAAATCGGCATCAAACGACGACACCTCCAGGTTGCCGCGCGTGACCGCCTGGTCGCGGCGCAATCCGGTGACCCACGCCTTCTTGCCCCGCAAAGCGCGGCGCAACGGCTCGACCTTGCGCACGAAGCAGCAGCTTTTGCGCGATTCCACGCTGCCGTAAAATCCATTCACCCCGTTTTGCGCGACGTATTTTTCCACCGCCGCGCTGTCCGGAAAATACACTTTCAACGGCACGCTGTAGCGGTCAGAGACCTCCTGCATCAAGTCGTAGGTTGCCTGCGGCAGGCGTCCGGTATCCAGGCTGAACATTTCGATGTTCAACTGGTGTTTGGCAATCAGGTCTGTCAGTACCATGTCTTCCGCGCCCAGGCTGTTGGCGAAGCAAACCGGCGAAAAATCGCGCACCGCTTGCTGTAGCACTGTAACCACCCGGTCAATTTTTTCTTGCATGTCCATTTCTCCTCTACCGTCCTCTATATCGCCAGGCCGGCTACTGCTTCATTTAAATCAAGTTGCGCATCCTGTTCCGCCGCAAATGTCGCCGCCTTCACCGTCCAGCCATCCACCGCCGCACTGATCGGCGCGAGCTCTTCACCGCCGATCTCATCCGCATTCGCCAGGGCAGCGGCTGCCTTGGCAAACTCGTCGGCAATCGCTCCGGGCATCAGTTGATGCAATTGCCCGGCAAGCTTGGCCAGATCGTCCTGGCGAACACCGCCCAGCAATTGCGCTATCCCTGAGCCGAGCAAGCGCAGAATTGCTTGGTTACATTGCGCCGCTTCGCCGAACTTGCGCTGGAACACCAGCGCGTTGCGATACTCGCGCTCATGTGCGGCCTCGAAGAAATTCGCGCCGATCATCACTTGCGACACGCCCGCGCATTCGCCGCCGCCCAGATTCAGCACGCGGAAGTCCGCTGCGTCGCCGTAATCGCGCATGACCGAATGCAAATCTGCCGCCTTCACATCCGCCAGATCCGCCAGCAACTGCTTGAAATACCCCTCCTCCCGAGCGCGTGCCCAGGTAAAGAAGCTCGCTTCCCCGCTTTCCAGATGCGCACCTTGCACGCGATCAATGGCTTGCTTGACACGCACCACCGGTATCGCAGGGCCTTTCAGCGCCAGCGCCCCGTCCCTTATGCCTTCGCCGGGCGCACCGCTGCTGGCCATGCCGCTGCCGGCAAAATACATCTGGTAGTGCGGCACCAGTTTGCCGTGCAGGCGTTTGCCTTCGCCGTAAATGCCGATATCACCGGTCTCGGGTTGCGCGCAACCATTGTGGCAACCGGAGACCCGTATGTTCAAATCGGCACGCCCGCCGGAAAGCTCGGGTGCGGCCTGCATGCTGGCAGTGATGCCGAGACGGCAGGTGGATGCGCCTGGGCAAGCCACCACGTTGTCTCCCAAACCCGGCTCGCGCAAACCGAGAGCGGCCAGTCCGTCGCGCAGCGCAGCCACCCTGGCTTGCGGCACGTTGAGAATCGTCAGGTTCTGGTCCTGCGTAGTACGAATCTCGCTCAACCCCTGTGCGCGCAGCAACGCGGCGATACCGTGCAACTGCACCGGTCTGATGTCACCTATCGGCAAAGCGATAGTCATCACGGACAAGCCATCCTGGCGTTGTGCAAACAACTTGCGCGGCGCGCCCTGCCCGGGAGCCTGGCCGCCTGTTTGCGCGCGCCATTCGCCTTTCGGATACGGCTGATCGGCCAGCGCCTGCCTGGTGCGCTCGAATTCTTCGCGATACTTTTCCCGGAAACCGTCCACGCCGAAACGCTCGACCAGAAACTTGATGCGTGATTTCGCGCGCCTGGTCCGATCAGAGTATTTGTTGTGCAAGGTCACCAGAGCCTCAACCGCGAACAACAATTCATGCTCAGGAATGAATTCCTCGACCACGATCGCCTCGCGCGGCTTGTGCCCCAGCCCGCCGGCAGCCCTGACCATAAAGCCGTGCTGGCCGTCCTTGTTGACGGCGACCACGCCGCAATCGTGCAGCATCGCCTGCGCGCAATCCGATTCGCAAGCCGAGAAACTAATCTTGAATTTGCGCGGCAATTGCTGGTTCAGCGGATTGCGCAGAAAGTGCTTTACCACTCCATCCAGATGTTGCGTCACATCGACGTGCTCACGCGGGCATACTCCGGACAGGCTGCAAGCCGTGATATTGCGCACCGTATTGCTGCACGCCTCGCGCGTGGTCATGCCAACCGTGGACAGGCGGCGCATCGCGGCAGGCGCGCTATCGAGCGGAATGAAATGAACCTGTATCGACTGGCGCGTGGTGACATGCGCAATGCCCCTCTCGGAGTAGGTCTCGGTGACATCCGCAACCGCATCCAGTTGCTCCGGCGACAAACGCCCGCCGGGCACCTTGATGCGCAGCATGTAAAAATTCGGCTGGCGCTGGCCATACACGCCATGCTGCAAACGCGTCGCAGTCATGCGATCCAGGTCCATGCCACCTTCGTTGAAGGTTTGAATGACCTGTTCGAAGCGGTTAATTTCTTCAAGGTCGGAAAAATTCTGTATGTTCAAGCTCATCGTGCTTTCCTTTAATTTCAGTTTTATCCTGGCTAACGGGCATGGCAAGAACGCCACCCCTGAAAATGAAACTTGCCATGCCCGTTTCCCTCTCCCCTCCCGCAAGCGGGCGAGGGAGCAAACGAATCGCTACGCGAATTTCACGTTAATGCAGCGCCATCCTGGCGCCGATAATCAACAACATGGTCGCCAGCAGGGGGCGCAATACCTTTTCCGGTACCCTGGCACCAAGATGGCTGCCGATATAAATTCCCGGCAACGAACCAAGCAATAAACTGCCCAGCAGCACCAGATCCACCGTACCCAATGCCATGTGCCCCATGCCGGCCAGCGCGGTCAGCGGCACTGCATGGACAATGTCGGTGCCCACCACCTTGACCGCCGGCATGCGCGGATACAGGAACAGCAAGGCGACCGTTCCCAGCACGCCCGCGCCAACCGAAGAAATCGTCACCAGCACGCCGACGACGACACCCGTTGCTATCGTCGCAGCGGGCAGATAGCGGTGATGCAATTCGTACACCGTGCCGTCCTTGCGCCGTGCAATTTTCTTGATCTGCTCTTTCAGCAACAGCGCGGCAGCGGTCAGCAATAGCGCCACGCTCAACACACTGGTCACCAGTCCGCGCAATGTCTTCTCGTCCAGTTGCAGATATTTCAGCAGCGCTATCGTGATCACCGCGGCGGGCAAGCTTCCCAAAGCTAGCAATCCCACCACTTTCCAGTCCACCGAGCCGCGCTTGCCATGCACCCAGCCGCCCAGCGACTTGGTCAGTGACGCATAAAGCAGGTCGGTGCCGACTGCGGTCGCCGGAGAAACACCGAAGACCAGCACCAGCAGCGGCGTCATCAGCGAACCGCCGCCGACCCCGGTGACACCGATGATCAGCCCGACCAGAAAGCCGGATAATGTGTACATCCAGTCCATTTTTGCTACCATTTATTACATCGATGGCGCGCATTCTAGTTCGCGAGCCTTATATTCCTAAATACTTTTATGTTAGAATTTTATAACCTTAGAATATATAGAAAAATTTGCCATGAATTTACAGCAACTTCGATATTTGAATGAAATCGTGCGCCAGGGACTGAAAATATCCGACGCAGCCGCTGCGCTGTACACCTCTCAGCCCGGCGTCAGCAAACAGATCAGGCTGCTGGAGGAAGAGTTGGGCATCGAGATCTTCGTGCGCAACGGCAAGCGCCTTGTTGCCGTCACCGAACCCGGCAAGGCCGTGCTGGCTATCGCCCGGCGCATGCTGCACGATGCGGAAAATCTTAAACAGGCCGCGCAGGAATTTCATTCGCAGGACAGCGGCCGCCTGACCATCGCCACCACCCACACCCAGGCGCGCTACGCCCTGCCGCCGACCGTCAAGCAATTCATCAAACGCTACCCCGGCGTGCAGCTGGGGCTGCACCAGGGCAACCCGACCCAGATCGCCGAGCAGGTGTTGAGCGGCGAGGCGGATATCGGCATCGCCACCGAAAGCCTGTCGCTGTACGACGACCTGGTGACGCTGCCATGCTACGAATGGAACCATTGCGTCATTACCCCGCTGCATCACCCGTTGCTGGAGGAGAAGAAGCTGACACTGGCGAAAATCGCGCAATACCCGATCATCACCTATGACTTTGCCTTCAGCGGGCGCGGCAAGATCAATGCCGCGTTCGAAGCCGCAAATATCCATCCCAACATCGCGCTGACCGCGATCGATGCGGACGTGATCAAGACCTATGTGGAACTGGGGCTGGGCATCGGCATCCTGGCGAAAATGGCATTCATCCCGGAACGCGACAAGCACCTGCGCATGATGGATGCCGGGCACCTGTTCAAACCCAGCACCACGCGGATTGCGATACGCAAGAACGAGTACCTGCGCGGGTATACCTACGATTTCATCGAATTATTTGCCCCGCACCTGACACGCGAGGTGGTGGCGAAGGCGATGCATGTTTCGTCTTCAGCGGAGTAATTTTGTTGCTAGTGTTTAATTGCATAAGTTAACAATAGTATTTCGGAGCTGAGCCCCCTTAACTTCACGCTTGCGCCAAACGAACGGCGATGCATTTTTATTATATGCAGCCGTGAAATCTTTAATGGCCTG
>Ga0209343_10009520_pt1 | contig 11166 bp, 7 predicted proteins | sample RifCSPlowO2_02_FD_184026 | JGI IMG/M metagenome (GOLD analysis project Ga0209343, IMG submission 184026) | Groundwater microbial communities from Rifle, Colorado - Rifle CSP2_plank lowO2_0.2 (SPAdes) (version 2) | ecosystem: Environmental > Aquatic > Deep subsurface > Groundwater | place: Rifle... | reverse complement strand
TTGACCGCCTCGCCGGATTTCTCGTCCGGCACGCCGATGGCCGCGCAGCTGGCCACTTGCGGATGGGCCATGACCACGTCCTCGATCTCGTTGGGGTACACGTTGAAGCCCGAGACTATGATCATGTCCTTCTTGCGATCGACTATGCGTACGAAACCGTCTGGGTCGATCACCGCCACGTCGCCGGTCTTGAACCAGCCCTCGGCATCCAGCACCTCGGCGGTGGCCTCGGGGCGCTGCCAGTAGCCCTTCATCACCTGCGGGCCCTTGATGCACAGCTCGCCGCGTTCGCCCAGGGGCTGCTCGACGCCTTCGTCATCTATCACCTTGAAGGCGGTGCCCGGCACCGGGATGCCCACTGTGCCCAGGCGCGCCTTGTCGCCATAGGGGTTGGTGCTGGCCGTCGGCGAGGTCTCGGTCAGGCCATAGCCTTCCACCACGGTGCAGCCGGTCATGGCCTTCCAACGCTCGGCGGTGGCTTTGACCAGGGCGGTACCGCCGGAGTTGGTGACCTTGAGCTTGGAGAAATCCAGCTTCTTGAATTCCGGGTTATCCATCAACGCGACGAACAGGGTATTGAGGCCCAGCAGCGCGGAGAACTGCCACTTGCTCAACTCCTTGATGAAACCCGGAATATCGCGCGGGTTGGTGATCAAGATGTTGTGGTTGCCGTTGACCATCATGCACATGCAGTTCGCGGTGAAGGCATAGATATGGTAGAGCGGCAGCGGCGCGATCATGATCTCCTGGCCCTGCTTCATCAGCGGCGCACCGTGCTCATCCAGCTGCGACAGGCAGGCATCGATCTGCAGCATATTGGCCACCAGATTGCCGTGGGTCAGCATCGCGCCCTTGGCCACCCCGGTGGTACCACCGGTGTACTGCAACACGGCGACATCGTCCTGAGCAACCTTGACCGGCTTGAGGCCGTGACCCTGGCCGCGCTTGAGCACGGTCTTGAACGAGACCGCCTGGGGCAGGTGGTAATCCGGCACCATCTTCTTGACCTTCTTCACCAGCGTGTTGACCAGCCAGCCTTTCAGGCTCGGTAACAGGTCACCCATCCTGGCTTCGATCAGGTAGTCGATCTCACTATCGGGCAGCACGTCCTGCACCAGCTTGCCGAACATATTCAGGTAGACCAGGGCGCGCACCCCGGCATCCTTGAACTGGTGGCGCATCTCGCGGGCGGTGTACAGCGGGTTGGTGTTGACCACCACCAGGCCGGCGCGCATGGCACCGAACACGGCAATCGGGTACTGCAGGACGTTGGGCATCTGCACCGCGATACGCTCGCCGGGCTGCAGGTCGGTGTGCTTCTGCAGGTAGCCGGCAAAGGCCGCGGAAAGCCGGTCCAGCTCGGCATAGGTCAGGGTCACGCCCATATTGCTGAAGGCCTGACGGTCGGCGAATTTCTTGCACGAACGCTCGAATACTTCGATCACCGACTTGTAGGCCCCCAGGTCGATATCGTTGGGGACGCCGGCCGGGCGTTTGTCGCTCCAGAAATCAGGCTGCATTATTTTTGTCCTCTTGCCCTGAAATAAACCTATCCGCGCTGCGGAGAAGCCTGGAAAGTAACAGCTAACGCAGGGCGCGCAAATAGTTCGGCGCCGTCATTGACGGGCTGAATCTTGCCGCTCACCCTGGCACTATCCTGGTCAGCCGCCCATCGCCACTCAGCACAGACAAAACGCCCTGCCCCATGCCCATTATTCTGTTCGTCGCAGTGTTGCTGCTTCTGTTCAACAGCCCGAGCCGCGCCGAGCCGGCGCTGCGCATGGCCAGCCTGGAATACCCGCCCTACAGCTCCGCCCACCTGCGCAACGGCGGCAGCATAGTCGAGCTGACCCGCCGCGCCTTTGCCGTGCAAGGCCATGAGGTACAGATCGACTTCCTGCCCTGGGCCCGGGTCAGGACCGATCTGCACACAGGCAACTACCAGGGGGCGCTGGCCCTGTGGCCCAAGGAAGTCAGCGCAGAACGCCTGATCGCCTCACGCCCGCTGTTCTACAGCGAACTGGGCCTGTTCGTGCGCCGCGGCGATCCGCTGCAATTCAGCACCCTGAGCCAACTGGCCGGCGAGAAGCTCGGCATAGTGCGCGGCCATGGCTACCCGCAGCATATTCTCGATGCCGGACTGGTCCTCGACGAGGCGCTGGACGACATCAGCAACCTGCGCAAACTGCAGGCCGGGCGCCTCAATCTGGTACTGCTCGAGCGCCGGGTCGGCGAGCATCTGATAGCCAACGACCCGCAGCTGCGCGGCCAGCTGACCTGGCAAGGCGCGGTACTGGAGCGGGTGCCGCTGCTAGTCGGCTTTGTCCCCAGGAAGGCCGGGCAACCCGATTGGGTGAGGATTTACGAGCAAGGACTGCGCAAACTGCATGCCAGCGGCGAATACATGCGCATCCTGCGCCGTCACAATCACTAATCGCGCGCAGACTTTGCGCGAAGCGGCGCGGCGTGCACAATGCGCAACTCTTGCAGGCTTAAGGGATTCCGCCATGCTCCACGAAGCGTTTTGGCTTGATTGCACCGATGCAGCGCCTCTTTATGTAAATCGCTGGTATGCCGAACAGCCGCCCAAGGCGGTGCTGATGGTGTCCCATGGCATGGCCGAGCACAGCGGCCGGTACGCGCGCTTCGCCCAGGCGCTGGTAGCTGCAGGTTTCGAGCTTTACGCCCATGACCAGCGCGGCCACGGTAAAACCGCCGAACATGGCGTGCTCGGTCTGTATGCCGAACACGACGGCTGGAACCTGGTAGTGGGCGACCTGGCCAGGCTCAACCACCATATTCGCCAGCAACACCCGCAGGCGCCGATCTTCCTGCTCGGCCACAGCATGGGCAGCTATATCGCCCAGGCCTATCTGATGCAGCACAGCTGCAGCCTGCAGGGCGCGATTCTCTCCGCGTCCAACTATCAGCCCATGGCGCTGTACCGGGCCGGTTTGCTGCTCGCCCGCTTCGAACGCTGGCGCCAGGGGCCGAACGGGCGCAGCGCCCTGCTCGATTTCGCCTCCTTCGGCTCGTTCAACAAGGCCTTCAAGCCCAACCGCACCGCCTTCGACTGGCTCAGCCGTGATCCGGCGGAAGTCGACAAATACGTGGGCGACCCGCTCTGCGGCTTCCGCTGCGTCAATCAGCTGTGGGTCGACCTGTTTGGCGGTTTTCTGCAGATCACCCCGGTCGACAACCTGGCGCAGATCGACAGCAGCCTGCCGCTGCTGGTGATAGGCGGCAGCCGCGACCCGGTCAGCGACGGCACCCGTCAGCAAGACCTGGCCAACGCCCTGCGCGCCGCCGGCAACCTGCATGTACAGCTGAAACTTTATCCGGAGGCCCGGCATGAATTGCTCAATGAAAGCAACCGTGACGAGGTGACCGCCTACATCATCGACTGGTTGCAGCAGGCCCTCGGCCACGCGCGCCAGTGCCACCCCAAGCACCAAGAGAGCCCCTTATGAGCCAAAGCAGCAATACGCCCTACGACGCCCTCGAAGTCGGCCAGACCGCCAGCTACAGCAAAACAGTCAACGAGCGCGATATCCAGCTGTTTGCCGAAGTCTCCGGCGACCACAACCCGGTGCACCTGGATGCCGACTACGCCGCCACCACCATGTTCAAGGAACGCATCGCCCACGGCATGTTCAGCGGCGCGCTGATCAGCGCGGCGGTCGCCTGCGAACTGCCCGGCCCGGGCACCATCTACCTCGGCCAGAGCATGCGTTTCACCCTGCCGGTGAAGCTCGGCGACACCCTCACCGTACGCCTGGAAATCCTGGAAAAGCTGCCGAAATTCCGCGTGCGCGTGGCCACCCGGGTGTTCAACCAGAACGACGAACTGGTGGTCGACGGCGAAGCGGAAATCCTCGCCCCGCGCAAGCAGCAGACAGTGGAACTGACCCAGCTGCCGCCTATCCGTATCGGCTAAGCTCTCTAGCCTGGTGCGTTGGCCGCTTTGATCCGCAGCATCGCCACGACCCGTTCGCCCACCAAGCCTTTGCCTCTGGTGGGCTACCCCGCCCGCTTATCCCAGCCTCGGCATCCGCCGCAGCTTTTCTGGAGAACTCCATGTCCCTGTCCATGTACCAAGCGTCCATCCCGGTCTTTATCCGCCAGCTCAACAACCTCTCGACCATACTCGGCATCGCCGCGGCCCACGCCGAAGAGAAGAAGATCGAGCAGAGCGTATTTCTCAATGCCCGCCTGGCACCCGATATGTTCCCCCTGAGCCGCCAGGTGCAGATCGCCTGCGATAGCGCCAAGGGCGGCGCCGCGCTGCTGGCAGGCATCGAAGCGCCCAGCCACGCCGACGACGAAAGCAGTTTCGCCGAACTGCAGGCACGCATCGCCAAGACCCTGGCCTTCCTGCAAGGCATAGGTGCCGCCCAGATCGACGGCAGCGAAGCCCGCACCATAAGCCTCAAGCGCCGCGACAAGGAAACCCTGTTCCAGGGCCAGGCCTTCCTGCTCGATCACGTGCTGCCGAACTTCTATTTCCACCTCACCACCGCCTACGCCATCCTGCGCCATAACGGCGTGGCCATCGGCAAGCGCGACTTCTTGGGTACTCGCTAAGCTCACAGCCGCGCCCAGTGCTCATCCTGGCGATGCGCCTCGAGATGCGGCAACACCGCGGCCAATAGCGGTTCCTTGAAGGCCTCCTGAAAGCGATGGGCCAGGCCTGGAATCAGTTTCAGCGCACTGCCCTTGATATGCGCCGCCACATGCACGCCGTGCATCACCGGCAGCAGCGGGTCGGCGGTGCCGTGCACCACCAGGGTCGGCACGCGCAGGCGGTTGAGCAACTCCACCCGGCTGGGCTCGGCGAGAATCGCCAGCAACTGGCGCTGCACCCCCTCCGGATTGAAGGCACGGTCATAGGCGATTTCGGCCTGTTGCAACAGCGCCTCGCGGTCATCCCTGACTGCCGGGCTACCCAGGGCGGCGAGCAGATCGGCCTGCTGCTGCAGGGCAATCCCACGGCTCGGCGCCTCACGCCTGGCCAACAACTCCAGCAGGGCCGCGCTGGGCGCTGGCAGGCCCTGGGCACCGGAGCTGGTCATGATCAGGGTCAGGCTCTGCACCCGCTCGGGCGCGAGGTCGGCCAGGTGCTGGGCAATCATCCCGCCCATGCTCGCGCCCAGCACATGGAACTGGTCCACGCCCAGGGCATCCAGCAAACCCAGGGCGTCGCCGGCCATATCGCGCAGCCCATAAGGCGCGGCAACCGACAGCCCCAGGCGATAACGCAGCGCCTCATAGTTCAGGTTGACGGCGGGCGCGGCCTGGTTCCAGCTGCTCAGGCCGACATCGCGATTATCGAAGCGAATCACCCGAAACCCTTGCAGGCACAGGCGCGCAACCACCTCATCGGGCCAGTGAATCAGCTGCCCACCGAGGCCCATCACCATCAGCAGCGCCGGATCGCTGGCGCGGCCGATGCTCTGATAAGCGAGCCGCACCTCGCCCACCGCGACCCGCTCGGTCGGCACCCGCACAGCGCAACGCTCGGCGGCAAAAGCAGACAGGCCGCACAGCAGTGCGGTGAGGAAAAGTAGCGTACGCATGACATCACCCAAGCACGGGGCAGCGGAACGCAGAACCCCATTAAGGCGCGAGTGTGGTGAAAGCCATGCGAGCGCGCTGCCACAGAATCGTGACAATTTGATGAAGGAGGACGAACGGTCGCGGCTGTTGTGACTCAAGCCGCAATGGCTAGCCTGGCGCCATGGCGCTTATTTGCTGGTATGGCGGAAGGTGCCGTCCCAATCGGCGGGCAGTTCCTGGTCGCGCAGCGCCTGAATGCGCTCCAGATAGATACGGTACAGCTTGCTGTGGGCATGTTCGGCTTGCAGTTGGCGCAAGCCCTGTTCGGCCAGATCCCAGCGCCTCGCGCGGTAATGCTGCAAGGCAACGGCATAGTCGTCCAGCTCGCGGCGCCGTTGCGCGGTCAGTTCCGCGGCCAGGCCCAGCGGCTCGAAGGCATCGATAGGTTCGTTCTTGCCCTTCACCTGCAGGCGGTCGACCAAGCGAAAAGCGATGCCCGCGCTTGCCGCGGCGGTGTTGGCGCCGACCAGGATATGCACACCGTAGAACTTGGTCAGGCCTTCCAGGCGCGAGCCGAGGTTCACCGCATCGCCCAATACGGTGTAGGCCTTGCGGTATTCGGAGCCCATGTCGCCGACGTTCATCAAGCCGCTATTCAGACCTATGCCGATACTGATCTGCGGCATATTGCGCGCACGCAGCTCGCCACCCAGGCGCTCGGTCACCGCGACCATCTCCAACGCCGCCAAGACCGCGTTGCGGCGGTGCTGCGGGTCGGCCAATGGCGCGCCCCAGAAGGCCATGACCATGTCGCCGACGTATTTGTCGATGGTGCCGCCGTGGCGAAAGATGACCTCGGTGATGGGGGTGAAGTAGTAGTTCAGCAGCGCCTTCAGTTCGGCGGCGCTGAGACTTTCCGAGATACCGGTGAAGTTGCGGATGTCGGAAAACAGCACGGTCATTTCCCGGCTCTGGCCGTCCATCGAATAGCTTTGCGGCGCGCTCAGCATCTGCTGGATATGGGCGGGGGGCACGTATTGCCCGAACATGCTGGTGACCGCCTGGCGCGCGCGGCTCTCGCGAACGAAGCCGGCGAACATAAACCAGCCGGCCAGGGCCAGCACCAGCAGGTAGGTGCTGGCCAGCGGCAGGTCCAGGCCGCTGCGCAGCCACAGCAGCAGGTTCAGCCCGGTCCAGCCGGTCAGGGCGCCCAGGCTCAATCCCGCCTGCAGCCAGGGCGAGCGACGCGGCATCAGCAGGATCAGTAGCAGCCCGGTCAGCAGCAATTGGCTGAAGGTGACCCCCGGCTCCCAGGCCGGGCGGTAGGGAAAGCGGCTGCTGAGCAGGCCATGGATCACGTTGGCGTGCACCTCCACGCCGGGAAACGCGGTGGCCAGTGGCGTGTTGACCAGATCGAACAGGCCGATGGCGGAACCGCCCACCAGCACTATGGCGCCTTCCAGGCCGAGCCGTGCGGGCGCTTCACGCAGGATGCGCCAGGCCGGCAGATAACGCACGGGGGCGGACTGGCCATGGTAAGGCACCAGCACCCGGCCCAAGCCGTCGGTGTAGACAGGTTTGTCGCTAAGCTGCACGGCAGACACTGCCAGCACCTCGCCGATGGCGGCGAAGCGCACATCCAATTGCTCCACCAGCATAAAGCTCATGGCCGCGGCCAGGGCCAGCGAGGGGTAGACCTGGCCTTCATGGGCCATCAGCAGCGGCGTGCGGCGGATCACCCCATCGGCATCGGCAAAGGTGGTGACGAAGCCGCCGCTGCCGGCGCTGTTGGCGAGCAACGGGATATTGGCGGTGAAACCGGCTTGGCTGAGCATCACCGGGGTGCCCCGCCCGCCCGTGGGAACGGCGGCCGTCGCCAGGCTGGCGATCGCAGGCGGCAGCTGCCCCACGCGGTGCTCACCGCTGTCCTGAAAGAAGAACCCCAACACAGTATCCGTGCCTTGCAACGCCTCGGCGAAACGCCGGTCCGGGTTCCACTGTTGGTGTAACGCCTCGATCTGCGGCTTCGACAGCCCGTTGCCGGATTGCCGAGCAAGCCAGGCGATAAAGGCCGACTCTTGCGGCTCGGCGAACACCACGTCGAAGGCGATCACCGTGGCCCCCGCTTGCGTCAGTTGCTCGGTGAGCAGCGCCAGCTTGTCGCGGCTCCAGGGCCAGCGGCCTTCGCGCTTGAGGGATTGCTCGTCGATATCGGCGATGACGATAGGCGTGGCTTGGGGTAGTTGTTCGGAATGGGCGCTTAGCCACATGCGCCAGTCGTACCAGATGAAATCCAGGCGGTTGAGCAGGCTGCGATCGGCCACCTGGGCGGATAGCTGCAGGGCGATCACCAGGCCCAGCAGCAATAAGCCGACCCCGCGCAGCCATTGTCTGCGCAGGCGACTAAGGAGTGCCGACTGCAGTTTTGCGGCGGACGGTCTCAATCTGTCTTTCCTGGCAGCAATAGTGGTAATTGCAAAACTGACTCCTAGACTGGCAACACAACCTTCGCATCTTGGCCCTGCAGGGAGCATCGGATAGCCAGTGATCAGCGCTTTAGCTTTGCCCGCCAATGCCCGCCCTTGGGTTGCGCTTACCCTCACCCTACTTGGCCTGTGGAGCGCTTGCGCCATGGCCGGCGACTCATCCCCGCCACTCCAGCGTAGTTCAACCGCGCGCCAGCTAGCCGAGCTGCTGCAGCGCCAACAACATGAGGCGGCGTACGCATTGGCGACGCAACACCTGAGCCGCGAGGAAGGCTATCCCGACTTCGATTTCTATTACGGCCTGGCCGCACTCGAGAACGGCCGGGCGCAAGAAGCCAGCTTCGTGTTCGAGCGGTTGGTGGCGCTGTATCCGGAGAACGACCGCTTCCGCCTGGAGTACGCCCGCGCGCTCTACCAGATCAAGCGCTACGCGCAGGCCGAGCAGCAATTTCGTCTGGTGCTGGAGCACAACCCACCGGCGGCGGTCGTTAACAATATCGAGCGGTTTATCGAACGCGTCAGCAGCGCACGAGACGAGGTGAACAAACGCTGGGAAGGCTTCGTCGAGCTCGGCGCCGGCTACGACAGCAATATCAACAACGCCACCGGCGATCCGGTCGTCGGCCTGTTCGAACTACCGGACAGCGCCATGGCAATGGACAGCCCCTATCTCGCGGCGCACAGCCTGGTCAAATATCACTGGCCGTTTTCCCAACGCAATCGCGCCTTCGTGCAACTGCAGAGCGACCACAAACACAACAGCCTGAACAGCGATTTCGACCTGGACAGCCTGGGACTGAGCAGTGCCTGGGTGCACCAGCGTGGCGCCGCGCAGTTCCAGGCCGGCCTGCAGTACCAGCACACCTGGCTGGACGGGCAGGCTTACCAGCGCACCAGCGGCATCTTCGGCCAGTGGCGACATCTTTGGGGTACCCAGGTCGCCACTACCCTGTACTCAGGCCTGTTCGACAAGCACTCCTTCGAACTCGACGAGCTGGATGTCTGGCAGCCCATCGTCAGTGGGCAATTGCAGATTCTCAGCGGCAACCTCCTTCATCAGTTCTCCCTGAGCGGCGGCAGCGAGAATCCGCGTTTGTCGAGCGGCCGGCACCTGGCCAAGGACTTCCGCTTCGGCGGCTACCAACTCCTGTGGCAAGCATCCGAACTGTGGCAGCCCTATGCCGGCGTGTCCGCCTTCAACGGCCGTTACAAGGCGCACCACCCGGTATTCGGCGAACGCCGGGAAGACGACGCCTATCGGCTCTCCGTCGGGGTGAGCCGCCGCTTGGCCGAAAGTCTGAACCTCAGCCTGGAGACCAGCTACACCGATAATCAGAGCAATCTGAGTTTGTACGAGTACCACCGCTGGCAGCTGGAAGCGCGCTTGCAGCGGGTGTTCTAGGAGCCTGTCGGGCTTGACCGTTCGTAGCGAGGGGAAGTCCGGTTTGCGGCAGTTTTGGGGCTCTTTTGAGGCGAATAGTCGCTCTATTTAACGAAAAAGAGCGCGAGAAATGACCGAATCCGGTTTTTCCGCAGTAGGACAGTGTTAAGTCCGACAGGCTCCTAGAGCGTTCAGGGAGGAAGTATGCAGAGGTTATTCTGGCCATCCGCCGCTCTCTGGCTGCTGCTGATGCTGTGGCTAGTGCCCGCCCAGGCCGCCGAGGAGGCCGCCCAGGTGATTCTCGCCCGTGGCGCCCAGGCGCTCGGCGCAGACGGCGCACTGCGCCCCCTGGCTCGGCGCGATCGGGTATTCGTCGGCGACACCCTGAGCACCGCGGGTAACGGCATGCTGCAGGTGCGCTTCGTCGACAAGGCGCTGCTCAGCTTGCGCGAGAACAGTCAGTTCCGCATCGAAACCTACGCACCGCCGACCGACAGCGGCGGCCAGGTGCTGATGCATCTGGTCGAGGGCGGTTTCCGCACCATCACCGGCAGCATCGGCAAGGGCTCGCAGGATTCCTACCGAGTCACCACCGGGGCCGCCAGCATCGGCATCCGCGGCACCCACTACGAAGTCGTGCAGGAATCGGCGAACGCCATAGTGGTGGCGGTCTGGGATGGCGGTATTCACCTCAGCAACGCAGCCGGCGGATTGGATCTGGGACCCGATGCCGATTTCAGCTATTCGCGGGTCGAAACCGGACAAGCGCCGGCCGGTCTGCTCGATCCACCGCCGGCCTTCCAACAGGGACCGGCCGCGACCCAGGCCCAGCCCGAGAGCGCTGAAGAGGTGGCGGAGAGCGACAACGCCAGCCCGGACGATGGCGCCGCAGCAGACGGCGCACAGGAAGCAGGCGCAGAGCCGGCGGAGGGCGCGGAAGAGACGGCCATTTTCGCTGCGCAGGCCACCACAACTGAGGCCGCCGACCAGGAAGAGCCGGCGCTGTCCCCGGGCCAAGTGGAGATACTGGTCACGCTCGATGCCACGCAGGACGACTCGCTGAGTCTCACCGATACCAATCAGCAGCTACAAGAGGAACTGACGCCCCCTCCTGCACCAGTCGATCCCTGGACGACCAAGGCGCTGACGGAACCGCGCCTCTATATCGCCGAATTCGACCAGTTGAAGGAGCCCGCGAAGCAGCAGGCGGTGATAGTTGCGGACGACCACGAGGTCATACTGGCGACGCTTATCTCGCCCGACGCGCCGTCGCTCTACGACTTCGCCGCCAACGGCCCGGTCAGCTTCGAGCTGCACTATGCGATCGAAGACGGCTCCAACGCGCCACTAGGCGGCATGGTGCTGGTGCAACTCGATAAGAACCACGCCAGCTTGGCTGCCGCGATCGGCGATATCCAGGAGCACCTGAGTGCGGCCGGCGCCCCGGTCGGGGTACGCGAGTCGACCCTGAATCCGGGTCACCTGGAGTTCTTCACGGCGAACGCCAATCCCGATCTGCAATTCAAACTGAGCAACTTCGATTACTCGGCCAGCAGCGCCCAGCCCCTGGATGTGGCGAACGCCCTGGGCGGGCTGATTGCCGGCTCCTTCGCCTTCGGCCATAGCGCTGGCGATGCCAGGCGCGCTCTGGTCGTCTTCGGGCAGGACGGCAAACCCTCCGCATTCCTCGCCCCCAATTCGCCTACGGCCTCGGGCGCCAGCAGCGCCAGCACCCCGACCGCC
>Ga0209343_10009519_pt1 | contig 11166 bp, 9 predicted proteins | sample RifCSPlowO2_02_FD_184026 | JGI IMG/M metagenome (GOLD analysis project Ga0209343, IMG submission 184026) | Groundwater microbial communities from Rifle, Colorado - Rifle CSP2_plank lowO2_0.2 (SPAdes) (version 2) | ecosystem: Environmental > Aquatic > Deep subsurface > Groundwater | place: Rifle... | reverse complement strand
CAGAAGATTTCAATAATATCTTTGGCCGTCGTTATGCTGCCATAGAAAAATATAAGATGGATGATGCAGAATATGTAATTGTCATGAGTAATGCCTTTGCAACTAAGGGGAAATCTGCTGTAGACCAGTTCAGGGATAAGGGGTATAAGATTGGTCTCCTCCGCCTGAGGCTTGTCCGTCCATTTCCTTCTGAGGAAATCACTGAAGCCCTTAGAGGCAGGCGGGGTGTAGCTGTAATTGACCAGAATATTTCTATTGGTTCAGGTGGAATATTTTTTACTGAAATAGGGGCCTTGTTATGCAATGAGACAAAGAGACCTGTTATTTTATCCTTTGTTGGCGGGTTAGGGGGAAAGGATATAAGTATGGTAGAATTCAGGAAGGTTTTAGATGACACTATTACAGCATCAAATAGTGGTTCTGTACCGGGTACTCAGCTCCTGTATACTGAAGGGGAGTGGGAGCAGATGAAACATTTACTGGAAGTGGCCGGCAAGTACGCAGGACAATCCCAATGACATCAGATACAGCAAAGTATAAAAAACTTAAAGACATATCAAGGGACGAGTTTATTCTGCCAGGCACAACTGTATGCGGCGGATGTGGAGGTCTCGAGGCCCTCAGGCTTGCACACAAGGTATTAGGTAAAAATGTTATATTCGTTAATGCTGCAGGATGCTTTACTCTACTTGCAGTATTTCCTTATTCCCCTTTCAAAGGATCATGGCTCTACACTACCATGGCATCAGCGCCGGCAGGGGCCCAGGGGATTAGAGATGCCATGGATATACTGATTGAAAGTGGCAGACTTAAACCCGAAGAAGATCTGAAGGTAATTGTGCTTGCAGGGGATGGGGCCACTTATGACATGGCACTCTCAGCCACATCAGGTGCAATACACCGTAACCTCGACTTTTATTATTTCTGTTATGACAATGAGGCCTATGGTAATACAGGCATGCAGATGTCAAGTGCATCTCCGTATGGTGCAACAACCACCACATCAAAACCTACAAATTTGTTCCCCGCAGGGACAAAACATTACAAAAAAGATATCTTTGAGATATGGAGGGCACATCGACCGCCTTATATAGCCACAATCTCTCCACGTCATCCAGTGGACTTGTCAGAAAAATTCAACCGTTCCATGCAATTTAAGGGACCCAAGCTATTTATAGCCTTATCACCCTGCCCTACCGGATGGCATTTTGATCCATCATATAGTGCTAAAATCGCAAGGTTAGCAGTTGAGACAGGTGTATGGGCATTAAAAGAATCTGTGTATGGAGAAGTAAAACATACCTACATCCCAAAACAATTAAAACCGGTAGATGAATATTTATCCGTACAGGGACGCTTCAACCACCTCTTCACGCCGCTGCGACAGGATAAGATAATCAGAAAAATACAGGAAAATATTAATCTCTACTGGGATCAGCATGGGAAGAAATAAAAGCTGGTTACCTTACTACCCAATAAATAAAATAAGCTAAAATAAATAAACTAAAATTTTGGCTTGACATTATAAAAGCAGCTAAATATAATTCCCTCCATATTTTCAAATTGCTTTTCCGTGGATATTTTTCATCTTGGATTTTTAATCTAAACACTGCACCTTCAATAAGGTAGTTACAGAAGTAGGTTCAGGAATAAATGATAGCAGGAAACAATGGTTGTCCTTACTTAAAGATAAGTCTATTAACCTTATTGTCGTTGAACATAAAGATAGATTTACAATGTTTGGTTTTAATGCTTATAAAGTATTACTTAATAATGAGGGTCGGGATATTGAAGTAGTGAATGAATTTGATAATGGCAAAGAGGATTTGCTTGGTGATTTTGTAGCCATTATTACTTCTTTCTGTGCAAAATTATATGGGCAGAGAAACAGAGAAGATAATCAAGGAGCTTCAAAATGGTAAGGACATACAGAGTTAATCATAATGCCAATATAGGTAAGCAAGACAAAATAACTGCTGTTATCAAAGAATATAGAAAAACAGCCCAAAGCATATCCTCTGCCCAGTGGCAAAGGTTTTACAAGGAAGGCAAGTCCTTTAATAAATATTTTGATATTAAACATATTCAAACTTCACTTTCCGAGAGATATAAGCAGACTTGCCAATATCAAGTAGTAAGCATCTTAAATAGTTTTATATCTAATAGAAAGAATGATTTTACAAGGATGGTTTATCGTTCCCATCTGCCAGAGCAAATTAAAATAGATTTATTTACTATCAACAAATATGGATGGTGGTTCAGGAAAGAATTGAAGAAAATAGATACAGATACTCTTAAACTTGCCCGCAAGATATTCAAGTATATACTCTCTGAGCATAGAAACCCTAATTTTAAGAATATCTCCATGCACTTAGACCATAAAGTAGCTCTTATGTCAGGTAAGGTTCAAGATAAAGCAACGAGTTTTGACTATTGGGTTAGATTATCTACATTAGATAAAAACTACCCTGTTTATATGCCTGTGAAAACAAATCCTTATTTTGAGAATATAGAAGGTAAGTTAAAACACTTTTGTCAGATAGGACTAAAAGAGGATAGGGATATAACTTTATCGTTTATTAAAGATGTCCCTAATGAAAAGGATAGTTATAAACCTGTCATAAACAAAATCTCTCTCGATACGGGATTAAAAATGTTATTTGCCACTGATAAAGGTGATTTAGTAGGCAGAAACTTCTATGAAACCTTACAGAAATTTGATAGGCAAATAACAAAATTAGTTTCTAATAGACAACGACAGAAGTTAAAGGTCAGATGTAGGAAATATGATGATTTAATAAGTAAGCTTAATGCGTATCTTAAAAATGAAATTAATCGTTGTTTAAATAAGTTGGTTGATTTATATCTTCCTGCGGAGATAGTAGTTGAGAGATTGAATTTTAGAAATCTTAATCTTTCAAAAAGAATGAATCGTCTTATCACTATTTTGGGCAAAACACTTATAAAAACAAAATTACAATCTTTACATGAAACTTATAGAATAAAGATAATAGAAATTAATCCTGCTTATACATCACAGGAATGTTCAGTGTGTGGATATGTGGATAAAAATAATAGGCAAGAACAAGAAGCTATAAAATGTAGGTTTTGCAATACCAGCCAACATGCTGATGTAAATGGAGCGAGAAATCACCTTGTCAGAAGTTCTGATGAGGTCATCAACATTTACAAAAACAAGAAGGCTGTCCTCCATATTTTGGTAGATAGATTCTTATATAAGTTATCAAATACGGAGCGAAAATATGCTATGCCTCATAGTAAGGCTATGGCTTTACTGTCAAAGAATCCCTATTTTAGCGGTTCTCTGGCACAGGCCAAAGGGTTTCTGTAGTCTGTCTATATTTGACTATAAAAATTCATACTATAGTTATATTGTCCTTCAATGAGGCGGATATTATTTCCTGAAAATGGTATACACTTAACAAGGTATTTTTAGGTATAGAAATTGCAAAGAATTATGCGTAACAGATAGATGCTATAACTGCATGCAGAGAAAGTTAATATAAAAATCCTAACACGGAGGTGGTAGTCTTCAGAGCTACTGAATAATTAATGAATGATAAGTTGTCCTATACTATCCGCAAAAAGGGGAATATAACCATCCTTGATCTTTTTGGTAAAATTATTGGAAGTTGGGCCTTCACCTTGAAAGAAGAGCTCATGCGTTTGAAAGAGTCAGACGCCTCAAGTGTAATACTCAACTTTCAGGGGGTTACTTCTATAGATTCATTAGGGATAATGGCCATTACGTCTGCCCTTGAGTCCGGTCTCTTTATTAAAATAACCCATTTAAATACCTCTTGCAGGGAGATACTTGAACAAAACAGGGCTGCAAATCTATTCCTAATCTATGGAACAGAGGAAGAAGCAATAGGAAATACAATTGTACCAAATCATTTGGCAAAAGATATGAGGAGATATAAACGCATAAATACAAACATTCCCATTGAGATACAGATTGATGACTGCAACCACCGGGGGGTCCTTTTGAATATAAGTGAAGTGGGTGCCCTTGTAGGTTATTTAGACCCGCTTAGCATAGAACCATACACAATAAATCATATCAATATAAGGATGAAAATACCGGTCATTGGTACAATGGAATTAGAAGGTAAGCCAATAAGATTTGGCAGGACAAGTGAAATGCATATTATAGGGATAGAGCTCTTCTCAACAGAGAAAAGCAGGAAACTGGTTAAACAAGTTTATAATGAAAATAATCCCCCCCCTGAGTAAATTTTCCACACCCCCTTGTTGACATTCCCGCATAGCTAATGTAATATATACGAGTTTATAACTAACCAACACTAAAGGAGCCAATCTGCCTGATGGAGCTCTTCTGGGAAAAGGTCTTAGGGCTTCGGATAAGCAAAAAACTTGTTGAGGTTTGCAACAACTGGGGTTTCAATATACGCTACTTCAACAGTATAGCTCAGGAAATCAGAAGTGTCTACAGATCAGAAAGTACTGTTTGCAGCTTTATAGAACAGATACCTGCAGCCAAACATGAGTGTGACCTCTGGATAAAGAAGATCTCCGTAGAAACTAAAGAATCAAAAAAACCTGTTGTTGCAAAATGTCCTACAGGGCTTACAGCCCTTATGGTACCTATAATCAATAATGAAAATTGCATTGGATATGTCATGGCTACCGGTGTAGTAGACCGTCCATTTGAAGAGAAAGAGATTCACGACTTGAAAACACATCTGTCATCCCTTGGTGTTGACACAGCAGGGCTTGATAAAAGGCTTGAAGATATTCCGGTCTTAACCTCTGAAAAATTAGAGGTCTTTAAGGGCCTTCTTGAGACAATGGTTGAAGAGATGATAAGCTACCAGAGAGAGATCACAAAAGATGAGTCCTATCAACCTTCTTATACTGATCTGCAGAAAAGACTTGACTTCTCAAGCATTATAGGTAAGAGCCCTCCTTTATTAAAAATATTTGGGATACTTGAAAAGATTATACCCAGTGATAGTACTGTCCTCCTTCTGGGAGAGAGCGGAACAGGAAAGGAACTTATTGCAAGGATCGTCCACTACAACAGCCCGCGAAAAGACAAGGCATTTATTGCCGAAAACTGCAGTGCCTTCAGTGAGAACCTCCTCGAATCCGAGCTTTTTGGCCATGAAAAGGGGGCATTCACAGGTGCCATTGTCCAGAAGAAGGGGCTCTTCGAACTCGCAGACGGAGGTACTTTCCTGCTTGATGAAATAGGTGACACAAGCCCTGCCCTTCAGACAAAACTCCTCCGTGTCCTTCAGGATGGTGTGTTCAAGCGGGTCGGCGGTACAAAATTCATAAATGTTGATGTCCGCATAATTGCAGCAACCAATAAGGACCTTAAGAAAATGGTTGAAAAGGGTTCATTCAGAGAAGACCTTTATTACAGACTGAATGAAATCAAGATTCACCTTCCACCCTTAAGAGAAAGGACTGAGGATATACCCCTTTTATCCAACTATTTTCTTACCAAATTCTGCACAGAACGAAATATCCCGATTAAACAGTTGTCAGATGAGGTCATTGAATATTTCCTGAACTATAGCTGGCCCGGCAATGTCAGAGAGCTTCAGAACGAGGTTAAAAGGTCAACATTGCTGGCTGGATTTGATAATATAATTACAAAAAAACTCATTTCAACAAACATCATCGAAGAGGTAGAAAAGAAGGCTTACCTCAAGAAACCAAAGTCTTCAGGCACACTTAAATCTATAGTTGAGGCCGTTGAAAGGGATGTAATACGTGAAGGACTCGAGAAGAATAACTGGAATAAAAGCAAATTGGCAAGAGAACTTGGTATCAGCAGAAAGAATCTGATACTGAAGGTATTAAAATATGGCCTCGAAAAGAATGAGAAAAAGAAAAAAAGCTAAAAGTTAAATAGTACACACTAATTGTAGTTAATATATACACATCCTTTTCTCCTTTAATATCAGGCAGTTAAACAATATTAAACAATTTTGCCTTCTTTTTGTATACTTTCACCACATACATATAGTAATACAGCACAGAAAAAGACAAGTATTCGTCATCCTCCCTGGCATCCGGTATTTAAAACTGGCCTCCCTAAAAAAGAATCTCAATAATCTGACATAATCTAAAAATACCTTGACAAGTCTTACCAAAATCATGTATGAAAGATTCTGTTGAAATTGAGTCTGTTCCGGACTCACAAACATCTCGTTTCTATATATCTTTACCAGTTAGAACTGATGATTAACAGGAGGGAAAGCAAGATATTCTCTGTTTTTGTTTATTTTTCCGATAGTTATATGATGGCATAGTTGTTGCAGTTTTTATCTTTATTGAGGTAGGCTTACAACCAATGAAAAGAGGATGGATCCTAATTCCAATCATCTGTGTAGGGGTTGTAGTACTTGCGACAATCTCTGCTAAAGGAAATTCTATGGTCGGGTCAAAACATGACATGGGCTATTTGAACCAGCGGGCCTTTGGCAGTGACGTAGGGCCAATGCAGGGAACAGCATACAATGATTATGGAGAGATATGCGTTTACTGTCACACACCACATAATTCAGACCCTATAGCACCCCTATGGAACAGGCAGCTCCCATCAACGACAAACTATAAGGTTTATACAAGCCCCAATTTTGACTCAAAGAACGATGGCCCTGATGGCATATCACTCGCCTGTCTTTCCTGTCATGACGGAACTGTTGCAGTGGATGCAGTAATAAAACAACCAAGATCAAGAGAGATTATTGATACCGGCGTCCATTACAAGATGAAACCTGGAGGTGCTGAAGCAGGTGGAGATGCGTGTGGTAAGTGTCATAGTCGCAGTTCAGGCGCTTATGGTGGAATGTCCGGCGCACATGATGCAACATTGAAGTATCTTGAAACAGACCTTACAAATGATCATCCTATTTCAATCAGTCTCCCTGCATATGATTTGGACCCTGGCTTTAATCAACCCATGATACTCTCCAAAGATGGGGGTAAAGAGTTCCCTAATGGGGTAAAGACATTTGCAGAGAATAAGATTCAATGTGCATCATGCCATAACCCGCATGACCCTGATGAGCAGAATGTTGAAGGGAGAGACCCCTTTTTGAGGGCCCCTAATAAATACAGCGCACTATGTCTCACATGTCATCAGAAGTAGGGGAATACATGTAGGGACAGACCTTTAGGTCTGTCCCTAGAATGAAGGAGGAGAAAAATAATCTGGTATAAGTCGTTTGTCGCAGGATTAGCGGCTGCCTCAGCCATAGCCCTATTAGCCGGCTGTGCAGCACCTAAAAAAGCAGCAGAGCTTATATGGCCACTTCCTCCTGAGCCGGCAAGGATAAAGTTCTTATATGCAATATCGACAGAAGACGATGTGCGGGAGGAAACCTTTTTCAGGAAGCTAAAAGAATTTATAATAGGAAAGGACGTGGCCTCTCAACTTGGCAAGCCCTATACAGTACATGCTGATAAGGATGGCAGGATACTCGTTGCAGACAGCGCATGGGGAAAGGTTCTGGTATTTGACAGAAAGGATCATAAGTTTTCTGTTCTTGGAGAATCAGGCCCGGGTGTGCTTAGTAAACCACTTGGGGTTACAACAGATTCAAAAGGCAATATATACGTTACTGACAGTGCACAGAACAGGGTTGTAGTATTTGATAAGGATGGAAACTTTCTAAAGGGTATGGGGAAAGAGGGGGTCTTTGAGCAACCTATAGGAATAGCTTTAAATGAAACACTGGAACGTGTGTTTGTAGTTGACACTAAAAAACATAATATACAGGTATTTGATATAGAGGGAAATAATATCCAAACAATTGGCCAGAGAGGGTCCCTGGATGGAGAATTTAACTTCCCTACTAACATAGCGATTGATAAAGCTGGCACGATATATGTAATGGATAGTTTTAACTTCAGGGTACAGATATTTGATAAGGACGGAAAGTTTATAAAGAAGTTTGGAGGTGTTGGCACGGGGCTCGGCATGTTCTCCAAACCCAAAGGTATAGCAATAGACAGCGAAGGACATATATATGTTGTTGATGCTGCCTTTAATAATGTCCAGATATTTGATACAGAGGGTAGGCTTCTTCTCTTTTTCGGAGAGATGGGAAATAGACCAGGCCAATTCTGGCTGCCTGCGGGTATGGCAATAGACAAAGATGATAATATATACGTTGCAGATCAGTATAACAGACGAATAAATGTGTACAAGTACTTAGGCGGAGACAGGGAAACCCCTCTCCCTGACCCTCTCCCACAAGGGGAGAGGGGTCAGGGGAGGGTGAATAATGAAACACGAGGAGGTGAATAATGAAAATTATCATTAAATCAAAACACTCTATTATAAAGAAAGGAGGTGAAAAGAGAATGAAATACAAGGTGATATTCTTGACAGCATTGATAAGCTTGGCGACCATGGTCTTTTTTATGACTGCAAGAGCAGAAAATGTCCGAAATTCAAAGCATAACATGATCACGAACACAAATATCTTAGCCACAGGAACCACTGAGGTCTGTGTCTTTTGTCATACACCGCATGGTTCCAATACAAATGCTCCGGAGGCTGCACCCTTATGGAACAGGAACATCTCCACAAAGACCTACATCATGTATACCAGCCCAAACTTTGACAAAATCGGAGCAGGTCTTGGACCCAAGGGGGTCTCTATTGCCTGCCTGAGCTGTCACGATGGAACAGTAGCTTTCGATGCCTTACATAACTTTCCTGGTTCTGGAAATACAGACAATATCGATTTCACTAATAAGGGAACTACATATGTAGACACTGATAATTCCTTTAGAGAGGATTCGCCGGTTACTCCGTTTCCTAACCTGGGGGCTGATTTACAGAACGACCACCCCATATCCATGGAGATCCCATGTGGAAAAGATCCCCAGTTTGCCGCGATCTGCAATAGTCTTGACGGTCCTGAATTGTCAAAGGGCAGGATCAGTCCGCTGACAAGGGATAAGAGTTTATATCCTTTACCAGCAGATAAGAGAGACCAGTTAAGGGCGTACCCCAGTGTATATGGAAAGGCTTACATTGAATGTGCCTCCTGCCACAACCCGCACGTTGGAAAGGACGAGAGCACGCGATTTCTCCGGCTTCCTTCCTGGGATACAACTGACATGGCATATGATTCCGTAGACCGCAATGCAGGAAGCCTGATATGTCTGAGCTGTCACGAGAAGTAAGACCAGTACCCATTAGGGGTAATGTTGTAATAAAATAGTTTTATGGTTTTATTCGATGAAGAAAAAGAGAAGAAAAATCATAAGAGGAAAGCTATGGACAGCGGTTCTTATTGCCTTGCTTACTAGCTTTCCTATAATGGGTAGTCCAGGTTTATGGGCTAAAGATGCCCTGCCAAATGAAAAAGAGGGGAATAACATCCCATATAACCTTTTCCTGGAAGTGGATGGAGGACAAATGAATTTACATGCTACCCAGGTTAATCTCTCCAAGATACTCGCAGCAATAGCCAACCAGACCGGTCTGACCGTGGTACTGGATCAAGAGGCTGACCAGCCGTTGACCATTGACATAGAAAAGACATTTCTTGATATTGCCCTGAAGCGTCTCCTCAGAGATGTCAATTATGCCGGAATCTGGCAATCAGTGTCCATGGGAGACCATCCAGATGAAGCGCTCTTAATTGCATTATATGTCTATCCTAAAGGGAAATCAAATATAGGAACTAATAGCGTGATCTTGGGTATACCCAGAGAATTCGGAAGGGATGCCGCTGCCATGGAACAGTTGCATGGTACCATTTCCCATGTTGCCGGCAGCAGAACGGACACCGATCAAATAAGTCTTGGACGGGATGAGGGGTTGAATGCCTACCAGGAGGAAAAGAGCCTGCAAGTATATTTGGAAAAGAAAAAAATCGCATTCCTCTCCATAAAGAAACAGAAGGAGAATGAGAAGGATGGATCCGCCCTCGATCCTGGCAGTTCGATTCCTGAGGACCTAAAGAGCGAAGATTTGGAAGCCTATATAGAAAAGAAGAAAGAGAATAAATGAATAGTGGAAAAGACCATTCAAAACCCATTTTATACCTTAAGTTAAAAGGAGGAAATCGTTATGTTCAGGATAGGAAAAACCCATCACACCCGTAAGAGACCTGCTGTGGGCATACTGTTTCCATTATGTGTGCGCCTTGCTCTCTCTTTTATGTTGTTACTCTCTATAGTGGGCCGTTCAGGCACGGTTCTCGCCGAGACACCAGATTGGTCCAACACCTATAATGGTACAAATGTCGGTGATCTTGGTACAGGGGATAGTCTTGACGGAAGTATCGATCCCGCCGGTGATCTTGACTACTTCAAATTCACGGCTACAGGGTCAGTTACCTATACAATTGCCACTTCCAATCTTGGTTCTGGCATGGATAGCGTTATCAGCCTTTATGACACCGGTGGAACAAGCCAATTGGCACAAAATGATGACTGTATCGGATTTGGCCTCGCCTCATGTATCAACTGGACCGCACCAACAAGCGGCGGCACCTATTATGTGCGAGTAAAACACTATACAACTGTAGCTATCGGCATTGGAACCTACACTATTACTGTATCACAAACACCAGCTCCCGCAGACGACTTTGGCGATAGCCAGAATGATACCGCACCTCCACCAGGTATTTTAACCCTTGGAACCGATACAGACGGCAAAATTGAGACACCCGGAGATGTGGACTACTTTGCGTTCATAGTCACTAATCCAGGAAACATCTATACTATCGAGACCTCCAATCTGGGCCCTGGATCGGATACCCTCATTACCCTCTATGACACTAATGGGACCACTCGATTAGCGCAAAATGATGACTGTGGCAGCCTTGCCTCCTGCATCAACTGGATCGCAATAGCAGGAACTTACTATGTGCGAGTCCAGCACTACAACACCGGCGGGACAGGCACTTACACCATTAAAGTCACAGACACAGGTTCCGGGCCTCCCGCAGACGACTTTGGCGATAGCTGGAATGATACCTCACCTTCACCAGGTATCTTAACCCTTGGAACCGGCACAAACGGCAAAATTGAGACACCCGGAGATGTGGACTACTTTGCGTTCATAGTCACTAATCCAGGAAACATCTATACTATCGAGACCTCCAATCTGGGCCCTGGATCGGATACCCTCATTACCCTCTA
>Ga0209343_10009517_pt1 | contig 11166 bp, 10 predicted proteins | sample RifCSPlowO2_02_FD_184026 | JGI IMG/M metagenome (GOLD analysis project Ga0209343, IMG submission 184026) | Groundwater microbial communities from Rifle, Colorado - Rifle CSP2_plank lowO2_0.2 (SPAdes) (version 2) | ecosystem: Environmental > Aquatic > Deep subsurface > Groundwater | place... | reverse complement strand
ACCCTCTCTCCCCGCTTCAACAACCAAAACCCGACTCCCAGATCTATCTTATTCTGGACAAAAAATGGTCCGAAGATTGGGGAGCACCTAATTCTGCGGCAGTAGAATGGGGGAAGAGCGGTCAGAAGCTCAAGAATTCTGGCGTCGATACGCAATATGATATTGCTCATCCACTAGCGTTGGCTGAACGTGATGCTGGGCAACCGGAGTCCGCACTCCCCGTGTTCCTGGGTGGCAGAACTCTTTCAGAAGTAGTAGACCCTGAGGATCTCGATGACCAAAGGGGTGGTGCTCATTACGGAAACATTGGCCGTTGTTTGCACTTTATGGGACAGATTGATTCAGCGCTCATTTGCTATCAAAAGTCTGCTCTTCTGATTGAGAAAGACCCCAAGAGAGAACATGTTCTTAACCAAGGATTCATTCGAGCTTGGATTGGCGAGCTGTTCGTTGCGCGCGAACAATTTAGGCTCGCGGCGGTCTTTTTCCGAGCAGCCTATTTGAAGTGGGAGCAAGTTGCTCCTCCGAGAGCTTCAAAAGTGATGCAGCTAGCTGAGCAGATCAAAAATCGGTTAGCTGATGCTGTTCAAATCGACGATCGCGACATTGAGAGGATATGCCTCGACTGGATACTTGGTCGTAGTGTAGATGCTCAGTTTCGTTGAGCCTCCCCGCTGGCCCATTGGGCCGCCAGGATGGCGGCGCTACGGTCCAGGCGGGTATCGCGGGCCTTGTACACTTCGCCCATCCCGCCCGCGCCAATCAGGGAGCGGGTAGCCACGGCATGTCTTTTTATGCCGTGGGTTGTTGCCTGTCCCGTTCCCGGAATTGACAAACCCACGGCACCCCGGCCAGCCGGGATGCCGTGGCTACCTCCACTGCGTAATCTGTGAAATCTGCGAAATCTGTGGATTAAAGATTCTGGCTTCTGGCTTTCACTAACCACTAATCACTAACCACTGCTTTGACCGCTCGCTTACGCGCGCGGCTCGGAAACAAGTCACCTCTCCCTTGCGGTCGGGGCTCTGACTGGCGCGGCGCGGATCACTTCCGCATCTGCCCGCGCAGGTAGCGGACCATGGCGTAGTCAATCAGGCGTGGAAATAACGTGTGCAGCCAGACCAGCGTCCAGTTGCTGGCGGGAACCACAATCTCGCGCTTGCCCCGCAGCGAGGCGCGCAGAACCGCTCGCGCCACGCGTTCCGCCGAGATGCCATCTGACGACAGCGGCCGCGTGGTGGTGTCGCGGAAGGCGTTTCGGGCGAACGGCGTGTGAATCCGTCCGGGACAGACGCTGAGGACCTGAATGCGGTCCGCGGCCAGCTCCATCCGCAAGCTGTCCGAGAGCGCGTTCAAAGCGAACTTGGTGCCGCAGTAAGCGCCCATCCACGGAATCGCGACCTTCCCCGCCACCGAGGAGATGTTGATGATCTGCCCTCCGCCCTGCCGGCGCATGTGCGGCACGACGCTCTGGATGGCGTGGACCGGCCCCAGCCAGTTGGTGGCAACCACCTGCTCGAACTGCTCCGGGGCCATGCTTGCGGCCGGCGCGTACATGCCGACGCCGGCGTTGTTGATGAGGATGTCGAGGCGGCCGAAGTGTTTCACGGTGCTCTCGACCATTTGGCGGACCTGCGCGGGAACGGTCATGTCGGCCGGCAACGCGAGCGCCCCGCCGCCCAAAGAGCCGGCCAGCGCCCGGAGCTTCTCCGCCGACCGGGCGGCCAGCGCCAGTCGCGCGCCTTCTCCGGCAAACACGCGGGCGAGCGCCTCGCCGATGCCGCTCGACGCGCCGGTGATCAGGACGACTTTGTTGGCGAGTTTGTTCATGCGTTTGGCCGCTCCATTACGGTTGCCCGCTCCCTCAAGGTCCCTTCGACTCCCTTCGACTTTCGCTCAGGGTGGTGAGCTTGTCGAACCATTGCTCAGGACAGGCGCGGCTCGGATTGGCCCGCTTGCTGACGCGCGCGGCTCGGATACCTGTTCCCTATTCCCTATTCCCTGTTCCCTACTGCCTCTCTTTATCCAGGCGAGTATAATACCTCCATGCAAGAGTTGCTGCTGCCGCTTTTTCCGCTTGAAGTGGTTCTGTTTCCCCGCGCCGACCTTGCGCTGCACATCTTTGAAGACCGCTACAAGGAAATGATTGCGGACTGCCTGGAGCATCAGTGGGAGTTTGGGGTGGTGCTGATGCAGGAAAATTCCCTCGCCAACATCGGCTGCACGGCCGCGATCTCGGAAGTCGTCCGCAAGTATGACGACGGCCGCATGGACATTGTGGTCCGGGGGACGCGGCGGTTTGAAGTCCTCTTTCTCGACCGCGCCAAACCCTACCTGCGCAGCGCCGCCCAATTCTTTGAGGACGAAGGAGAAACGGTCGCGGAAGGCGATGGACGGCGCAAGCAAGCCATCGAGCTGTATCAGCAGGTGACGCGGCTGCTCGAGTCCGAGGAGTCCGACCCGCTCGCCGCCGACGATCTCCAGCTCTCCTATCGGATTCTGGCGCGGCTGCCGGTGGACTTGAGCTTCAAGCAGAGCCTGCTCGAGATTCGCTCGGAGAGCGAGCGGTTGACGCAGGTCGTCGGCTATTTGCGGAAAGTCACGGCACGGCTCGAGTTGGTGACTCATACGCGCGCCAAGGCCGGCGGCAATGGGCGGCGCCGCTAACGGGCGTTTTCTGGATTCTGGAAAGTTGCGGGGAAGGATTGCGGGCGGCACGCTCGGTGCAGCCCCAAAGGGGCGACAGACAACCTATGTACTAGATTCTCTGTCGCCCCTGGCGGGGCCACGGTTGCGCTCTATGGGAGCTGGAAAACCGGGCTAGTAGCGGTCGCGGAAGCCGCCACTGTTGCGCGGTCCGCTGCTGCGCTCCGGCTTGGGGCGCGCCTCGTTGACGTTCAGGGCGCGTCCGTCCACCTCTTTCCCATTCAACGCCGTGATGGCCTTGGCTGCTTCCGCGTCATTGGCCAATTCCACAAAAGCGAAGCCGCGGGCCCGGCCGGTGTCCCGGTCCGTCACCACATTGACGCGATTGATCTCACCGTAGGGTTCGAACATCGCGCGCAGGTCCCCTTCCGTGGTCTGGAAACTCATGTTGCCGATAAACAAATTTTTCATTCTGTTTTTCTCCTTAAAGTTGCCGCCGCGCTGTAGGCGAAGCGGTTTGGTAGCCGGCGCGCAGAAAACTGCTTCGGAGCGGCTATCTTGAATTTGACGGAGTCAATTACGCAGGAAGCAAACGATGGAACTGAATGGTTTCGAGCCAACCAACTTCTTCAAAGACAACCTACTATAACACGGCACGAAGCGAAATGGGGAAATATTTTTGAGGGAGAAAATCCTGCGGCTGCGGCCCGGATGGTAACACAACCGCTCGGTTCCGGGCGCAAGGGCTTCCGATCGCCTTTCCCATACCCTTTTGGACGCATTCCTGGTATAATGTTTTGTGGAAGCAATTTTGCCTAAAGAGATTTCCCCACCGTTGCAGAATGCCGATGAGGGAAGAAACCGGGCATCGCTCGATGCATGTTCCGGTCGGTCAAGGAGGTTTTGTGCAAATTCTTCGGCAAGCGCAGTATTTGAAGCATGAACAGTACGGCCTCGGTGTCGTCACTACATCGAATGCGGATCGCACCACCATAGACTTCGATGTCCACGGCGTCAAGAAGTTCGTCACCAGTCTCCTGGTGGCCGAACTGTTGCCCGGCTCCGCCCCCGCCAGACCATCCACCGCAAAGCACCGCGCGAAAAAATCCCCCGCTTCCGCAGCGGCTCCGGCCAAGACCAGTCCCAAGTGAGCGAGAAGCCTCCCGCAGGCGGACTTCGAATCCAGTGATTGCGAAGAGGCGGTTGCATAACCGGGTCTTGTCCGCGTCAGGGCATGGCTTCAGCCATGCCGTTCCGCTTTTCCTTAAGAGCGGCTTCAGCCGCTGAGGTGGGTCTTGTAATGTCGGCGCCTTATCTGGTGACGGGGGACTTACCTCAGGCGCTAAAGCGCACATGAAGGGCATTGGTTACGGCACGACTAAAGTCGTGCCCTGACGTTTCTGCGGCGAAATAACCCACTACCCTTCCATTGCTCCGCAGCAACGCCCGGCCCGGATTTTGTTATAATAAAGGCGAAATGGCCGGAATCTTTTTTTGACGGAATGCGCAGCAATGAAATCAAAACCCAAAACACTGGGGGAACTGCGCCGCAGCCCCTGGTCGGAAGAACGAACCAAATGCCGCTCGGTCAAGGATGAGTTGCGGGAGAATCTGACCCTGCGCCTGGAACGCGGCGGGCCGCTCTTTGAGGGCATCATCGGATTCGACGATACCGTGGTGCCGCAGGTGGTGAACGCCCTGTTGTCGCGCCACAACTTCATCCTGCTCGGGCTGCGAGGCCAGGCCAAGACGCGCCTGCTGCGCGCCCTGGTCACCTTGCTCGATGAAGAGCTGCCGGTGATCGCCGGCTGCGAGATCAACGACAATCCTTACGCTCCCATCTGCCGCGGCTGCAAGCTGCTGCTCGAGGAGAAGGGCGACGCCACGCCGGTTGACTTCCTGACGCGGGAGTTCCGCTACGTCGAGAAGCTGGCCACGCCCGACGTCACCATCGCCGACATGATCGGGGACATTGATCCCATCAAGGCGGCGCGCGGCGGCCACCAGCTCTCGAACGAGCTGACGATTCACTTCGGCCTGCTCCCCCGCGCCAATCGCGGCATCTTTGCGATCAACGAGCTGCCCGACCTGGCGGGGAAAATTCAGGTGGGGCTGTTCAACATCATGCAGGAAGGCGACGTGCAGATCAAAGGCTACCCGGTCCGCCTACCGCTCGACGTGGCGCTGGTCTTCACGGCCAACCCGGAGGATTACACGGCGCGGGGAAAGATCATCACGCCGCTCAAAGACCGTGTAGGGTCGGAAATCCGCACGCATTACCCCGCTACCACCGAAGAAGCCGTCGCGATCACGCAGCAGGAAGCCTGGCTGGCGCGCGGCGGCGGGCGCCCCTTGACCGTGCCGCACTTCATCCATGAGATCGTCGAGGAGATTGCGTTTCTGGCGCGCGCCGATAAGAAGGTGGACAAACGCTCCGGGGTCAGCCAGCGGATGCCGATCACCTGCGTGGAGAACGTGGTGTCGAACGCCGAGCGGCGCGCCATCAGCAACCGGGAAGACGCGATCGTGCCCCGGGTCTCGGACATCTACGCCGCGCTGCCCGCCCTGACCGGCAAGTTCGAGCTCGAGTATGAGGGCGAACTCAAGGGAGCGGACTTTGTGGCCAAGGAGTTGATTCGCGCGGCCATCGGAAAAGTCTTTCAAAAGCACTTCGACGGGATGGATTTGCAGCCGGTGGTGCAGTGGTTCGAGCTGGGCGGGTCGCTGAAGGTTGCCGAAGCGGCTCCCGCAACGGAAGTGGTGGCGGGCTTGCGGAAGATCCAGGGATTGCTCGACAAGGCCGCCGTCCTGGGCATCCGCGCGAAAGACGCTCCTGGCCTCGCGGCTTCGGCCGGCGAGTTTATTCTGGAAGGCCTCTACGCCCATCGCCGGATTGGACGCTCCGAGGAGCGCGGCTTCATGGCGGAAGAGCGAAAGCAGTCTGCTCCGCTCAAGGAAGAATTCCGCCCCCCGCACAAGCGCCCGTATAATTGATACGTTTTAGCCACAGAGGCACGGAGACACAGGGAAATTCTCGAAATAATAGCGGCAGGAAAATCGTCGCGTGTTGCAAAGAATCTTGGCGTTAGAACGGTTCTCGCGAAGGTGTAGACCATCGAAGAATGGTCATTGGAAGCCCCGGAGGGGCGCAAGATTCTAGCCCAGGGCGCAAGCCGTGGGTACGAAACGCAACCAGCAGGCTAGCCCCGGAAGGGGCGAAAGAATCTTGCCCGAGCTCCATAGATGGGGATGGAGGAGATTATCTGTCGCCCCGTCCGGGGCTCGGGTAGCTTGTAACTCCTGTTCCCAGGGCTGACGCCCTGGGCTAGAATCTTGCGCCCCTACGGGGCTGGGCGTTGAACGAATTCGCCATGAAATATATCCGCTACAAAAAATACGAGGGCGACGATTGGGACTCGCTCGACATGGAGGGGCTGCTCGACCGCCTCGCCGATTTCCTGCTGCAAAGCGGCTTCCAGTCCGAGTATTACCGCTTCTCCGAAATGGACGGCGAGCGCACCATGGACCAGTTGCGCCAGGCCGTGCTGGACGCGCTCATGGACGGGAGCATGTTCTCGGACGAAAAAATTAAGGAGATGCTCGAGAAGTTGCAGAATATGTCGCCGGAGCAGCGCGAACAGTTGGCCGACCGGCTGATCGCGCGCATGGAACAGGAAGGCTACGTCAGCATTACGGACGCGCCCCAGCCGACGCAGCGGCAGCAGCAGCCCGGCGGGCGCGGCGCCTGGGGACCGGAGACGCACGCGAAATTCGAGCTGACCGACAAGAGCCTGGATTTCTTGGGCTTCAAGACGCTCAAGGACCTGCTCGGCTCGCTCGGCAAGTCGAGCTTCGGACGCCATGACACGCGCGATCTCTCGACCGGCATCGAAGCGAGCGGCGCGTCGAAGAAATATGAATTCGGCGACACCCTGAACCTCGACATCAGCGGCACGCTCTTTCGCGCCGTCAAACGCAATGGGTTGAAGGTGCCCATCGAGATCGAGTATGAGGACTTGCAGGTGCACCAGTCCGAATACCAAAGCTCCTGCGCCACGGTCCTGATGCTCGATTGCAGCCACAGCATGATCCTCTACGGCGAGGACCGCTTTACGCCGGCCAAGCGCGTGGCGCTCGCGCTGTCGCACCTGATCCGCACACAGTATCCCGGCGACTCGCTGAACTTGATCCTGTTCCACGATTCCGCCGAAGAAGTCCCCTTAAGCGAGCTGGCGCGCGTGATGGTCGGGCCGTATTACACCAACACGCGCGAGGGGCTGCGCCTGGCGCGCCGCATCCTCGAACGCCAGCACAAAGACATGCGTCAGATCATCATGATTACCGATGGCAAGCCCTCGGCCCTGACGCTCGAAGACGGCCGGATTTATAAAAACGCCTTCGGCCTCGATCCGCTCGTCGTCAGCCAGACGCTCGAAGAAGTCGCCAAGTGCAAGCGCGCCGGCATCCTCATCAATACGTTTATGCTGGCGAGCGACTACGGCCTGGTGAACTTCGTCCAGAAAGTCACCGAACTCTGCCGCGGCAAAGCCTACTTCACCACCCCCTACACCCTCGGCCAATACCTGCTAATGGATTACATGAACCGCAAGACGCGGACGATTCATTAGGCAACATTTTTCTTCGCGGCCCGTTCCAGCAATTCGTGGATGAGAGTCTGGTAGGGCTTGTCCTGCTTGGCGGCGAGGCGGCGGAGTTGCGCCAGCAGCCGCGGAGCGATGCGGATGGCAATGAGCTGTTTGGCGTGGCCTGTCCTGGGGCGGCCGACGCGCCGGGCGCGCTTGAGTTCCGCGTCGGTGGATTCGGGAATGTCGGAGAAATCAATCTGCCTATCCGGCCGGCTAGCTGGCATACGCTTTCCGCTCTTTGCGGCTTGCCTGCCGCGCGCTGATGATGCGAATTGTTTCCGTGCCATTTCCCACCCCCCTCAAAGTGTAAACAACCAGAAGAACGCGGCGTTGGCTGGACCGCCCCAGTCTCTTTGAGCGGCGTTCTGTTTGCCCGTGCTTCAAATCCTCCCAGTCCAAGCCATCCGGGTCGCCGAAGATCGTCGCTGCCTCCTCGAACGGGACGCCGTGCTTCTCGAAGTTCTTCAGGGCCTTGTCGGCGTCCCAGGAGAACATATTAGTGTATATACGCTAAGTCGGAGCGGATGTCAAGTTGCAGACCCGGAGCAGTGATTATCTCCCCGCGGCGGCGCGCTGCAAGACATCGCTCCGCTCTGCAGCGCTCACCAGACGCGCGGCGTCCTCCGGCAAGAGGAAACCCTTTGCGGCAAGGTCCTTGGTGGCGGCCTTCACGGCATTCACGTAGCCGGCGTGATCCCGGTAGCGTTCTTCGAGCGAGAGGCGCGGGTCGCCGTTCTTCTCCCGCTCGGCGCGCGTGGTTGCGAACGGAATAAAGCTTCCCTGAAGGCCGCACAATTCATCCTCGGCATGGCCGGGGCGGCGGAGGTTCCATCCGGTGTAAGTTCCGAGCGGCGCTTGCAGCGTCGCCGAGCGGACTCCGTCCACCTCGTTGCCGTCGGCGTCCACCTTGGGCATCAACACCACGTAGCGGCGGCCGGTCGCGACAGGCGGCTCGGTGAGAATGCCGGACTCATCGCGGGCGTGAAACTCGGGTCCGTAATCGAGCAGGGCTAACTCGTTGATAAGTCCCGAATACTTGACTCCAGGAATCGCCGGCCAGCCGAGCTTGTCGGAAGAGACGAGCGTCTGCTTCTGAAGGGTGGGGTACTGGCTGGGCGGGGGCGCCACGCCTTCCAGAACCCAGCGCTCCAGGGCCACCAGCAGCGCGCGCCGAGTCTCGCGGTACTGGTTTGGGTTGCTCAACTGCTGGCAAATCCCGCGGCTCGGTTGTCCGGCGGGGCCGTGCTGGGTCCCGGCAAAGTGGTAGACGCGAACCAGGCTCGGCATTTCGACGTCCTGCCGCCCGTACGAATCTGTTGTGTTCACCGACATGCGCCCCTGCCAGTACTCGGTCGAGCTGACCGTTTGGATGATCTTGGGACAGGTTTTGTTTTTCTCGCAGCGATCCAGCAGTCCGCCCGCTCGCCCGGCGACCTCGTCCGGAACGCTCGCCCAGGTGAACGGCGATTCGTGCGCCGGGTACAGGTGTTCTTCGTGCTGGAGGTATCCTCGCCCGGGCTGCCCGAACCGTACATTCACCGGGATGCGCCCGGTGGCGATGTGGGGGTTCATCCCCTCAACGACCATGCGGCTGGCTTCGTCCTGATTGAATCCCAGATCAAGGAAGGAGCGCATGTAGCGTCCGCTCTGCGAACTGCCCTCCATGATGGCGGCGCGGATGCTGCCAACGAGAGGGTTGGGCGTGCCGGAATCATCCGCGCGCGCGTGGCGGAAAAAGGAAATCAGGTCTCGGGTGGCGGCGAATCCGATGCCGAGCACCGCCGGATTCTTCGCGGTATAAATCAGCTCATAGAGAAAATTGGCCTGGAAATCGCCCTGCAAGCAGATCTGCGTGGGGCTGGGCTGGCCTGGAAACGGGGCGGCAGCGCAGTCGGCGAACGCCCACTTCGTGTTCGGCACAGTTTCGCGCGGGTCGGTCTCTTTGGATCGAACCGTCAGGGTTGCCCCCGCGGTGTCGAGGCTCGCGGTCTCGTAGCTCGAATGGGCGGTGCGGGTGAAAAAGCCGCTGGCCAAGGGGAGCGTGCTCGCCGGCTCGTTGACGACGAACTCGGCGCGGACCGGCGCGGTGATCTCCGATCCGTCCTGGGTGCGCGCGATCGGGACGCGAATCGTCATGCGGCCTTCGCCCGGCAGAACGTCCGCCTGCCACCCGCTCCACAGGAAGCTGTAGCCGCGCCGGAGGGCGAGGCCGTCACCGGGATCGGTGGGATCGTTTCCGCCGCCAACCCCGAAATCGAGCGCGTTCAAACCGCCCTTGCCGCCCCGGTTGACCACATTGTAGTAGAGCAAACCGTTGCTGCGCTTCATGTCCACGGGCTTCAGTAGATAGAAGTCGGTCTCGTATTCGACTTTGCCGCGGCTGTTGCGCGGAGCCAGGTGGATGTCCGTGATGACGGCGTTCAACGGCTCGTTGGGGTCGAGTTCGCCTTGCGCGCGTCCGACGATCTTCTCATACGCCCCCACTTTTCCTTGGGCCGCTCCCTTGAAGGTGGGAGACTCGGCGCGGTCTACGATGATTCGAGTGATGCGCGCCTCTGTGCCATCCGGATACAAACAGACTGAGACCAAGGCGAGGAGTGAACATGTCAGAATACTCCCCCAAGCGTTCCGCAGTTTCATGGATTCCCTCCAGCAATCGGGCGCAATTGTACCCGATTCCGGGACGAACCTCCAACAGAAGAGGACGCTGCCGGCGCTCCGTGATCCTGAGCAGTCCTCTCCGATGTATAATAGATGTCATGAAGCGTACCCAGCTATATCTGGACGAGGACATCTGGAAGGTGCTGCACATCCGGTCCCGGCAATCCGGCACCTCCGTTTCCGAGTTGGTCCGTCAGGCGGTCCGCGATAAGTATGGGATTTCGTCGGCGAAGCGCAGGGAGGCGATGCAGGCAGTGGTAGGCATGTGGAAGGACCGAACTGATCTGCCTAGCACAGAAACCTACGTACGCCAGCTTCGGAAGGGGAGACGGCTGAGGAGAATTGCGTCTTGAAGGCGGTTCTGGTTGACTCTGATATCCTCATCGAGGTATTCCGGGCTCGGGATCGTGCCATCCTGGTCCGATGGGGCAAGCTGAGCCAGAGCGATACGATGGTCTTGTGTTCGCCTGTGAATGTGGCAGAACTTTGGGGCGGAGTTCTATCCCATGAGCAGAGCAGTCTGAACGACCTCTTCGCCGCGATGACCTGCATTCCGATTGACGCCGAGGTCGGGAGGCGGGCGGGAGCCTATCTTAAACAGTATTCGAAAAGCCATAACGTCAAACTGGGCGACGCATTGATCGCGGCCACCGCTTCCATCCACAATGTGGAACTCTGGACGCGCAACCGACGGCATTACCCCATGAAGGATGTCGCCTTCTACTAGGAACAGCCGGCGAATTGTTTCCGTGCCATTTCCGAACCTCCTCAAAGTGTAAACAACAAGAAGAACGCGGCCTTGGCTGGATCGTCCCGTCGTCAGGGCACGACTTGAGTCGTGCCGACCGAGTTCGGCTACGGAGCGCTTCAGCGCCTGAGGTGAGTCCTTCCGTGAGCGTTGCAAGACAAACCTCAGCGGCTGAAGCCGCGTTCGAGAGCCACCATTTACGGCATGGCCGAACCTGAATTATTCATAACGGTTTCGCAAAACGCGCTGGTCCATGCGTTACCAAGCTGCTTCTGTAGCCGTTCCCCTTTTCTCTAGCCCCGGTCCCGCTTGGCGGGACCGGGGTAGGCGGAGCAATTTATTTTACAGGCTGCTTTAGCAGCCTTTCGGTTTTCGGCTTTAGCCCTCGTTAAACCCTCTGGCTAAAGCCGGCCTTGGGAAGCCCGCTGAAGCGGGCTGGGGATCACTTCTTGACACTGCCTACCC
>Ga0209343_10009516_pt1 | contig 11167 bp, 12 predicted proteins | sample RifCSPlowO2_02_FD_184026 | JGI IMG/M metagenome (GOLD analysis project Ga0209343, IMG submission 184026) | Groundwater microbial communities from Rifle, Colorado - Rifle CSP2_plank lowO2_0.2 (SPAdes) (version 2) | ecosystem: Environmental > Aquatic > Deep subsurface > Groundwater | place... | reverse complement strand
GGTGCTTTCGCCGAGCGCATGAAGTTCTCCGCCATGCTGATCTTTATGGGCGTGTGGTTCACCCTGGTCTATGCACCTATCGCGCACATGGTCTGGTCCGGTAACGGCGGCCTGCTGTGGGACTGGGGTGTGCTGGACTTCGCCGGTGGCACCGTGGTGCACATCAACGCCGGTATCGCTGGCCTGGTGGCCTGCCTGGTGCTGGGCAAGCGTAAAGGCTTCCCGACCACCGCCATGGCGCCGCACAACCTCGGCTACACCCTGCTGGGCGCGGCCATGCTGTGGGTCGGCTGGTTCGGCTTCAACGCCGGCTCCGCCGTCGCCGCCAACGGCACCGCCGGTATGGCCATGCTGGTCACTCAGATCGCCACTGCCGCCGCTGCCCTGGGCTGGATGTTCGCCGAGTGGGTCACCCACGGTAAGCCGAGCGCCCTGGGCATCGCTTCCGGTGTGGTCGCCGGCCTGGTTGCCATCACTCCGGCCGCCGGCACTGCGGGCCCGATGGGCGCCCTGGTGATCGGTCTGTCCGCTGGCGTGATCTGCTTCTTCTGCGCCACTAGCCTGAAGCGCAAGCTGGGCTACGACGACTCCCTGGATGCCTTCGGCGTACACGGTATCGGCGGCATAGTCGGCGCCATCCTCACCGGCGTGTTCGCCGCGCCGGCCCTGGGCGGCTTTGGCACCGTGGAAGACATCGGCGCGCAAGTCCTGATCCAGTTCAAAGGCGTCGCCTTCACCGTGGCCTACACCGCCGTGGTCACCTTCGTGATCCTCAAGGTGCTGGATATGGTGATGGGCCTGCGGGTTGCCGAAGAAGCCGAGACCGTGGGTCTCGACCTCTCCGAGCACAACGAGCGCGGCTACAACCTGTAAGCCTTACAGATGTGCAAAACGCCCGGTTCGCCGGGCGTTTTTATTTCTGCGCCAAGGCCGCCTGGCGCAAGGGCTTCGCCGGTTCCGTCGGGGGCCATCTGGGCGGCGCCCTGCTCGCCGTTTTGCTCGCCATCGGCGCCGAGCCGCTGAACCTGGGCGCCCCGCAAGCCTGCCGGATCGGTGGGGCGGGCAGCGCCGAGTGTGGAATGGAAGCCTATCCGGAATTCACCCAGAACCGATTTTTCGGGGTTTCGCCGAGGGCGCCTGTTGGCGCCCTTTGTTTTTTCTGCAGGCGCGCTAGAATGCGCGCCCAAGGCTGGCGCTAGACGCTTGCCCCGAGTCACGCCAAGGCTGCGTAAAGTGCGCAGGGCGACTCGGGTATTGGATTTTCTTCCGGCGACGTTAGAAAGCTGGCGCAGCTGGGCTATAACTACTCTGCTTTTCGCAAGTCATGAGGTTGGAACATGAGCGACGAAGATCTGGAACACGACGAACTGGAAGGCGCTGACGAAGACGACGGCGAGGAGCTGGCTGCCGCCGACGATGGCGACAGCGGCGATGACGAGGTCGACGACGAGGTCGTCCCCGCCAGCAAGAGCAAGAAGGCCAAGGCCGCGGTCGACGTCGAGGAGCTGCCCAGCATCGAAGCCAAGCAGAAAGAGCGCGATGCCCTGGCCCGCGCCATGGAGGAGTTCCTCTCGCGCGGTGGCAAGGTGCAGGAGGTCGAGCCGAACGTCGTCTCCGATCCGCCCAAGAAGCCGGACAGCAAGTACGGCAGCCGCCCCATCTAATAAGCGCCAGCCGTAGAAGCAAAAGCCCGCAGGCCATAAGCGTGCGGGCTTTTTTGTGGCCTGCGATCCATGGCGGCCACCCCTTCGGGGCCGTCGCTGCGCGACGTCAAAAATCTCTCCAGGTGATTTTTTGTGGCCTGCGATCCATGGCGGCCACCCCTTCGGGGCCGTCGCTGCACGACGTCAAAAATGGCTCCCGGCCATTTTTTGTGGGGGCGGTTTTATCGGTTTAGGCCCAGCTATGCAGCAGCGCCGGCAGTTCGGCCAGGCTGCGGATCTCGGCATCCGGGGTCGTCGCGGTCTCCCAGGGCTTGCCCTGGGGGTTGAACCAGATGGCGCGCAGGCCGGCCGCCTGGGCGCCGGCGATATCGTCGCTGGGGTGGTCGCCGATATGCACGGCGTGCTCGGCGGCGATGCCGGCGCGATTGAGGGCTTCCTGGAAGGGCTTGGGGTCGGGTTTTCCGACGCCCAATTCCTCGGCGCACAGGGCGAACTGGAAGTAATCGGCCAGGCCCAGGCGGCGTACATCGGCATTGCCGTTGGTGATTACCCCGAGCATAAAGCGGTTGGCCAGGGCCTCCAGGGTCGGGTGCACCTCGGCGAACAACTCGACCTGATGGCGTGCGGCGAGAAACACCTGAAAGCCGGCCTCGGCCAGGGTCTGCGCATCCGTGTGCGGGTAGCCGGCGTCTGCCAGGGCATTGAACAGGATGCGCCGGCGCAGTTCGCTGAGGCGATGCTGGAGCGACGGCTCGGCCCGCAGAAGGTCGGCGCGAATCGCCCACAGGTGCTCGACCGGCACCGCGCCCAGGCGTGGCGCATGCATGGCCAGCCAGTTGCGCAGCGCCGCCTCGGCGTCCTGCATCACCGGGGTGACATCCCACAGGGTGTCGTCGAGGTCGAAGGTAATCAGCTGGATGCTCATTCTGTGCTGCCTTTGCGTTTGGCCCTGGGGTGGGCCTGGTCGTAGACGGTGGCCAGGTGCTGGAAGTCCAGGTGGGTGTAGACCTGGGTGGTGGCGATATCGGCGTGGCCGAGCAATTCCTGCACCGCGCGCAGGTCCTGGGAGGACTCCAGCATATGACTGGCGAAGCTGTGGCGCAGCATATGCGGATGCAGGTGCTGGCCGAGCTCGCGCACGCCGGCCTGGCGCACCCGCAGCTGCACCGCACGCGGGCCGATACGACGGCCCTGCTGGCTGATAAACAGCGCGCCATCGGCCGGCTTGGCCAGGGCGCGCAGGGGCAGCCACAGCTCCATGGCCTGGCGCGCCATACGCCCGATCGGCAGTTCGCGGGTCTTGTTGCCCTTGCCGCGCACCCGCACCAGGCCGGCCGGCAGATCGAGGCCATCGAGGTCCAGGCCGACCAGTTCCGCCAGACGCAAGCCGGAGGAATAGAACAGCTCGAGCATGGCCTGGTCGCGGATGGCGATAAAGTCGTCCTCCAGGGCGCCATCGAGCAACTGCGCAGTGCGGTCGGCATCCAGGGTCTTCGGCAGGCGGCGCTCGCCCTTGGGCGGCATCAGGCCGCTGGCCGGGTCGCTCGGGCAATGGCCTTCGCGGATCAGGTAGCGATACAGGCCGCGGGTGGCCGAGAGCAGGCGGGCCAGGCTGCGGCTGGACTGGCCTTCGAGGTTCAGGCGGGCGATCAGGCGGCGCAGGTGTGGGGTGTCCAGCTGCGACCAGTGCGCGATCTGCTCGCGCTCGCAGAAGGCCAGCAGCTTGGCCAGGTCGTGGCCGTAGCCAGCCAGGGTATGCGGCGACAGCTGACGCTCGCTGCGCAGGTGTTCGAGGTAGGCGTCCAATAGGTCGTGCATGGAAGCTCCCTGCGGTGCGATGTTTGGCCGCGGTTAACGCACCGAGCGCAAGGGCGTGGCGAAACCCGGTACGACGCGGGCCAGCACTTCGGCGATATAGCCGAGGAACAGGGTGCCCAGGGAGCTCTTGTAATGCTGCGGGTCGGCGCTGCCGATCGCCAGCACGCCATGCAGGCCCTGGTAGGAGATGCTGACCACCGCCGCCGAGCCGACTCGCGCAGCGTCCTCGGCGCCGAACAGGAAGTTCAGCTCGTGTTCGCGCAGCACCCCGCAGATGGTCTTGCCGCCGGCCAGCAAGCCGCCTATGGCCTGGTGGGCCTCGGCGCTGCTGACCGTGCGACCGACCGGCATGGGCACGTCGCTGAACAGGATCAGGCTGACGAAGGGCACCAGGAACTCGCGGCGCAGGCTGTCTTCCACGCAGCTGACCACTTCTTCCAGGCTACCCGCATCCAGCAGGTCGAGCACCAGGCGCCGGGTCTTGTCGAACAGGCGATCGTTATCGCGGGCCACGTCCATCAACTGCGACAGGCGGTGGCGCATCTCGATATTGCGCTCGCGCAGCAGTTTGACCTGACGCTCGACCAAGGACACGGTATCGCCGCGCTGGTGCGGAATGCGCAGCTCGGGGATCAGCTCGTCGTGGTCGATAAAGAATTCCGGATGCAGGCGCAAGTAAGCGGCGACCGTTTCCGAATCCAGGGGTTTGGGCGAATCCTGCTGGTCTGTCATAGGCGCTGCTCGGTCATAAACGAACCTGTCCTTCGTACACCCGTACTGCGGGTCCGGTCATCATAACGGGCTGACCCGGGCCTGCCCACTCGATGCACAGCTTGCCGCCGGGTAGTTCGATCTGCACCGGCGAATCCATCCAGCCCTGGCCGATGGCCGCCACCGCCGCCGCGCAGGCGCCGGTGCCGCAGGCCTGGGTTTCCCCGGCGCCACGTTCCCACACGCGCAGTTTGGCGCGCTGGCGGTCGACTACTTGCAGGAAGCCGACATTGACCCGCTGCGGGAAGCGCGGGTGATTTTCCAGCTTCGGCCCCAGGCTGTGCACCGGCGCTGCGTCGACGCTGTCGACGCGCAGCACCGCATGGGGGTTGCCCATGGAGATGGCGGCCAGTTCGACCTGCAGGCCATCGACCTCGACCCGATAGCTCAGTGCCTGCTGCTCGGCCTGGAAGGGGATCTGCTCGGGCAGCAGGCGCGGCGCGCCCATATTGACGCTGATCTGCCCATCGCTGCGCACGTCCAGCTCGATGATGCCGCCCTTGGTTTCCACCCGGATCTGCTTCTTCACCGTCAGGCGCTTGTCCAGCACGAAGCGGGCGAAGCAGCGCGCGCCATTGCCGCACTGCTCCACTTCCGAGCCATCGGAGTTGAAGATGCGGTAGCGGAAATCCACGTCCGGGTTGCTCGGCGGCTCGACTATCAGCAGCTGATCGAAGCCGACGCCGGTGTGGCGGTCGCCCCACTGCTTGGCGTTTTTCGGCTGGATATGCGCGTGCTGGCTGACCAGGTCGAGGACCATAAAGTCATTGCCGAGGCCGTGCATCTTGGTAAAGCGCAATAACATGGCCTTGTCCTTAGGAGGCGGGCGGCAGGCGGCTTTCGCCCGCGAACAGTTCGCCGAGCGTCTCGCGACGACGCACTTCGAAGGCCTGCTCGCCATCCACCATCACCTCGGCGGCGCGGCCGCGGGTGTTGTAGTTGGAACTCATGACGAAGCCGTAGGCACCGGCCGAGCGCACGGCCAGCAGGTCGCCTTCGGCCAGGGCCAGGTCGCGGTCCTTGGCCAGGAAGTCGCCGGTCTCGCAGATCGGCCCGACTATGTCGTAGTTGCGTGTCGCGCCAGCACGCGGCTGCACCGCCACCACGTCCATCCAGGCCTGATACAGGGCCGGGCGGATCAGGTCGTTCATCGCCGCATCGACTATGGCGAAGTCCTTGTGCTCGGTGTGCTTGAGGTACTCGACCCGGGTCAGCAGTACGCCGGCGTTGGCGACTATGGAGCGGCCCGGCTCGAACACCAGGGCCAGATCGCGGCCTTGCAAGCGTTCCCTGACGGCGGCGATATAGTCGCCGGCCAGCGGTGGCTGCTCGTCGCGATACTGCACGCCGAGGCCACCACCCAGGTCCAGGTGCTTGATGCGGATGCCGCGCTCGGCCAGGCGGTCGATCAGCGCCAGCAGACGATCCAGGGCATCGAGGAAGGGCGGCAGGGTGGTCAGCTGCGAGCCGATATGGCAATCGACGCCCAGCACTTCCAGGTTCGGCAATTCGGCGGCGCGGGCGTAGACGGCCTCGGCCTGCTCGATATCGATGCCGAACTTGTTCTCTTTCAGCCCCGTGGAAATATAGGGGTGGGTGCCGGCGTCCACGTCCGGGTTGACCCGCAGGGAGATGGCGGCGGTCTTGCCCAGCTCGGCGGCGACCCGTTGCAGGCGCTCCAGCTCCTCGGTGGACTCGACGTTGAAGCAGTGCACGCCGACTTCCAGGGCGCGGCGCATGTCGTCGCGGCTCTTGCCCACGCCGGAGAAGACGATCTTGCTCGCCTCGCCGCCGGCGCTCAGCACGCGCTCCAGCTCGCCACGGGAAACGATGTCGAAGCCGGCGCCGAGGCGCGCCAGCACGTTCAACACGCCGATATTGGAGTTGGCCTTGACCGCGAAGCAGACCAGATGCGGCATGCCCTGCAGGGCATCGGCATAGGCGTGGTACTGCGCCTCGATATGCGCGCGGGAGTAAACGTAGGTCGGCGTACCGAAGCGTTGGGCGATGGCGGACAAGGCCGCGCCTTCCGCGAACAGCGCGCCGTCGCGGTAGTTGAAGGCGTTCATGGGCTGTCCTTATTCGGTTTGCGCAGGCGCGGGCGGGCTTTCTTCCGGGAGGTACAGCGGGCCTTTCTGGCCACAGCCGGCGAGCAGCGCGGTGACGGCGACCAGCGCGATAAGGGCAGTAAACAACCGCTTCATGGTGGAATCCTTGTAATAAAGCACGATTGCGCAGGAGTATACCGACCCCCCAGGGCCTTGCCTATGCGCCAGGATTCCCGTCTGGCGGGGCTTTGCCTGTATCTTGGCGGATAGCTTTGGGCACACGGTGAGTGATCAGGAGTCTGGATGGACAACCCCCCGCTGCTCGGCGGCTCGGTTTCAGTCGCGTATCTGCAGGGCTTGCTCGACTACCTGGAGCGCCAGGGCGTCGACACCAGCGCCTTGCTGGCGCGCGTGCAGCTGAGCCCGCAGCTTCTGACCCAGCGTGACCAGCGCATCGTCGCCAGTACCTACCTGGAACTGCTCGGCCATGGCGTGCAGCTGAGCGGCGATCAGCAGCTGGGCTTGCACCTGGGTGAGGCGGTGCGGCCGGGCTACTACGGCGTACTCGGTTACCTGATCATGAGCTGCGCGACATTGGCCGATGCCCTGCACCGTCAGGCCCGCTACGCCGCCTTGGTGGGCAATCTGGGCCGGGTCGATCTGGCCGATGAGCCACCCCGCGCGGGGGTCGAACCCCAGGTGGCGCATAGTTGGCAGCCGCTGTTGCCGCAACAGCAGCGCCAGCTTAGCGAAGAGACCCTGGCCGGCTGGGTGACCTTCGGCCACTGGATCAGCGGCCGGGATATACCGCCCACCGAGGTGCGCTTCCAGCATGCGGCGCCGGCGGATGTCAGCGAGCATCAGCGGATCTTTCGTTGCCCGGTGCTGTTCGACCAGGCCGACAATGCCCTGGTCTTCCCCAAGCGCCTGCTGGCGCTGCCGCTGGGGCAGGCCGATGCCCAGGTGCGCCTGATGCTGGATGCCTATGCCGATCGCCTGCTCAGCGAAATCAAACAGGGCCATAGCGTGCTGGACCGGGTGCGCCTGGAACTGGCGCGCCAGCTGCCCGAGGCCGGGGCCGACCTGCAGCAGATCGCCGCGCGTTTGGCCCTGAGTCCGCGTACCCTGCAGCGGCGTTTGCGCGAAGCCGGGTTATCCTTTAACCAGTTGCTCGACGAGACGCGCCAGCAGTTGGTGTTGCACTATCTGCGCGATGCGGCGCTGGAGCTGGCGGAAATCGCCTTTCTGGTCGGCTTTAGCGAGTCGGGTTCACTGGCCCGCGCCTTTCGCCGCTGGACGGGGGAAAGCCCGGGTGAATACCGGCGCAATTTGCTGGAATAAGTTCTAAAGCCCTATGCCTTAGATTTTTGTAGTCGCTGAATTTTTCGAGGTAAGTCGCAATGAGTTTGACCGAAGCCCGCTTTCACGATCTGGTCGATGCCACCCAGCAGGCGGTGGAAGATATTTTCGATGACAGCGACCTGGACCTCGATCTGGAAAATTCCGCAGGCGTGCTGACGGTGCGTTTCGAGAACGGCACCCAGCTGATCTTCAGTCGCCAGGAACCGCTGCGCCAGCTGTGGTTGGCGGCGCGCTCCGGTGGTTTCCATTTCGATTACGACCAGGCCAGCGAGCGCTGGATCTGCGACAGCAGCGACGAGCAACTGGGCGAGATGCTGGCGCGCATAACCCAGGAACAATCGGGTGCCGACCTTGAGTTCGAAGAGCTCTGACGGCCCTGGCGCGGCGGCCGGCGAGGTCGCCTCGCCGTGCCGGCGCCAGTGCTGCCTGGACGATCGGGACATCTGCCTGGGCTGCGGTCGCTCCCTGGCGGAAATCCTCGAGTGGGGCAGCGCCGACAGCGCCAGGCGCCGCGCCATTTGCCAAACGGCCCTGGCGCGCCTGCAACGGCGCGGCTGACCGAGCGGTCTTGTTTATTTGAGCGGCTGTGATAGGGTCGGTTTAACTCTTGCCAAACCCCGTCTTCGTGATGGGGTTTTGCTTTTTCCGCGACCGAAAGGAAATCTATCCGCACCATGACCAGCGCACCCAGCATCACCATCACCCGCCTCGACCTGCAGCGCTTGGAGCGTCTGCTCGACAGCCTGGAGGATTTCGGTCCCGGCGCGGCGGCCTTGCAAGCCGAGCTGGACCGCGCCGAAGTGGTCGGCCATGACGAGGTGCCGGCGGGTGTGGTGACCATGAATTCACGGGTGCATTGCCGCGAGGAAAGCAGCGGCAAGGACTATCACCTGACCCTGGTATACCCGCAGGACGCCGGTGGCGAAGGCCGGGTATCGATCCTCGCGCCGGTCGGCAGCGCGCTGCTGGGGCTGTCGGTCGGCCAGCATATCGACTGGACGGCGCCCGGCGGCAAACTGCTCAAACTGACCCTGCTGGCGGTGGAGTATCAGCCGGAGGCGGCGGGCGAATATAGCCGCTAAGCCGCCGCGGCCCGCAGCCTCGGCTGTCATGGTCTAGAGTGCTATGCACGTTCGAGTCGGCAAGGAGGCCCTTATGTCCAGTCTGCCCCTGTATTTCCCCCAAGGCTTTGTCCTGACCCAGGCGCTGCAGTGCGCCGAGCTGGTCGGCGCCGCCTACGACCAGTACAGCCAATGGCAAAGTCAGGACCGCCCGCGGCGGCCGCAGGATTTCCGTTGGCAGCCGCCGGCGCTACCAGGCTGGCGCTTCTCCGCGCCGGTCTGGAGCATCCTCAGCGAGCTGCATTTTCTCAATGAGTCGGAGCCCTTCGGTTTCGCCGCGCGCGACCCGCAGGGCGCGGTCTACCTGGTGTTTCGCGGCACCGACACGGCGCAGGACTGGCTGGACGATCTGCATGCCGCTCAGCGCGCCTATCCCTGGCAGCCCGGGGTCGGGCAGGTGCATGACGGCTTTCTCAAGCTCTATGCCTCGCTGCGCGACATGGCGCTGCAGGCCCTGGACGGGATGCAACCGAACGGCCCGCTGTGGGTCTGCGGGCACAGCCTGGGCTGCAGCCTGTCGAGCCTGGCGGTGCTGGATCTGCGCGAGCGCTGGCCGGACTTGCCGCTGCAGCATTACAACTTCGCCAGCCCGCGCCTGGCGGCGCCGGATTTCGCCGCCCACTACAACGCCTTGCAGGTGCCGACCTACCGCCTGGTCAACGACAGCGACCTGGTGCCGCAAATACCGCCCGGGGTCACTGGACGCTGGCTGTACCAGCACCTGGGCCTGGCGGTGAGCTTCACGGCCAGCTATGCCGGGGTGGCGGCCGACCACAGTTTGGCGGACTGCTACCTGTATGCCCTGCAACATCCGCAGGCGCCGATGCGCGGTTAGCAGGCTGTTAGTCGCCGCCCCCGCAACCGCCGCCATCTCCTCCACCATCCGCGCCACCGTCGCTGCTATCGCCAGTGGCGCCACCCTCCGCGCCGCAACCGCTGGCGCACCCCGAGCTGCAGCCGATATGCCCGGCGCAATAATCGCCACCGCGCCCGTCGCGGCAATTGAGGCTGTAGCGGAAGCCGTCGGCGATCGCCAGTTCGGCGTCCAGGGCGAACAGCAGGGGTAGGCGCTGCGGTGCCCTGGGGGCAATACGTTCACGGGCACAGGCCAGCCGCCAGGCGCGGCGAATGCCTTGTTGCGCCACCGTGGGACTGCGCATGGCTTCGCTCGGCACATGGTGCAGAAAGTGGCCGATGCCCTGTTGGCAGAACTGCTGGTATTGCCGGGTGTGCAGGATGAACTCGTGCCAGAGCAGATCGACGGCCTGGGAGGGCATGGCGACCAGCTGGCGCTTGGCCTGGCGGCACAGTTGGAAATACTGACGCAGCCCCAGCACGGCCTGGGCCGCCTGTTGCTCGCTGAGGTGGGGGTAGCGCTCGACCAGCTTGCGGCTTAGCCGCTGGGGAAAGGCATAGCTCTGGATAAAGCGCTCGCGTGCACGCAGGCGGCCGCGGCGCAGCAGTAGCACGGCTGGGAGCAAGACGAGGCCGGCGAGCAGCAACAGACTCAGGTTCATGGGCGGCTTCCGTTTTTCAGGCCTTCTGCAGAGCCTGGTTCAGCGCCTCTTCCAGGCGGGTCTTGTAGCGCAGGTAATGCACGGTCTGGGTATGCCCTCCGCTGAGCAGCGCGGACAGGTCGAGGTCGGTGATATAGCAGGGGTAGCGCGCGCCGCCCGAGCGCTGGGCGAGGATATGCTGGGCCACGGCGGCAAACAGGTCGCCGGCGTATTCCAGCTCGGAAAACTCGCGGTGGTTGCAGTACAGGGTGACATGGGCGCGTTTGCCGTCGGCCTGCTCGGCAATCGCCTGCACATCGTAGAACGGGTGGCTGATCGGCGCGTGCGGTGCCGGGCGGCGCTCCAGGCGCTGAGCCCGTTGCGGCGCGTCCGGCTCCACCCGGTAGTAGAGGATGTCCAGGTTCGGATTGCCGTGCGGGCTGTCCAGCGGCAGCAGGGCATTGCGCCGGTACAGCACCGACTGCAGAAAGCGCTGCAGCGGTGTGAGCAGGCTCTGTTCGTCACGGAATGGCACCTGCTGGCGCCACAGCCCGTTGCGTTCGTCCAGCACGCTCAGCTCGGCTTGGCCGCTGGTTTCGTTGATCCGGTAGAACACCTGGATGCACTGCGGCCGGCCGAGCGGCAGGATCAGCGCCAGGTCTTCGCCTTGCAGGGCGCTGCGGTCCAGGTGCAGTTCGCTGTAGTACGGCTGTTCTGCGCCCAGGTGTTCGATCAGCGCCGGCAGGTCCTTCAGCGCGGTGTGGCTGACCTGGCCGGGGATCAGATCGAGCAGGTGGTAGTGCTGCTTGATCTGCAGCAGATAACGGTTGTGCTGCTCGTCGCTGAAGTTGACCTGGGTCTCGCGGAACAGTTCTTCGACCCGTTCG
>Ga0209343_10009515_pt1 | contig 11168 bp, 8 predicted proteins | sample RifCSPlowO2_02_FD_184026 | JGI IMG/M metagenome (GOLD analysis project Ga0209343, IMG submission 184026) | Groundwater microbial communities from Rifle, Colorado - Rifle CSP2_plank lowO2_0.2 (SPAdes) (version 2) | ecosystem: Environmental > Aquatic > Deep subsurface > Groundwater | place: Rifle... | reverse complement strand
AAAATAGCAGCACCGTGTCACACACAGATGCCGCTCCCCCTGTCCTTGGTACCTGAGAGATTCACACCGCAGTCCCCTGCGGTGTTTGCTCCTTCGGTGCGCTGCGCGCCCTTTGCAGGGGGCAGCGGCTCTCCAGACGGCGTTAAAAAGAATTGCAGTACATCACCTGGGGTGGGATACCTGAGCGTTCATGGGAGTTTGCGCCTTCGGTGGAGCGCCTTTTTGGGGGGCACTCACTCTCCTGCAGCGCCGATTCTAGTGCGTGTCGGCGCCTCCGCCCAGGGTTTTGTACAAAGCCACCTGGTTTTGCAGGTAGGCCAGACGCACCTGCACCAGGGCTTGCTGGCTGGCAAACAGGGAGCGTTGGGCATCGAACCAGTCGAGCTGGCTGGCCGCGCCATTTTGGTAGCGCAGGTCGGTCAGGCGCAGGCGGCCTGTTTCGGCCTCGTTTTGCGCTTGCTGGGCTTGCAGTTGCTGGGCCAAGGTGTCGCGCCCGGCCAGGGCATCGGCCACTTCGCGGAAGGCGCTCTGGATGGATTTTTCATACTGGGCCACGGCAATGTCAAAAGCCACCTTGGCCGACGCCAGTTGGGCCTGGTTGCGGCCCGCATCAAACAGGGGCAACAGCAGTTGTGGCGCCAGCGTGAAGCCCCAGGAGCCGTCCTTGAACAGGGCGGAGAGTTCGCTGCTGGCAGTGCCCGCTCCGGCGGTGAGCGAGATGCGCGGGAAGAAGGCGGCGCGTGCCGCACCAATGTTGGCGTTGGCCGCCACCAGTTGTTGCTCGGCCTGGCGGATGTCGGGGCGGCGGGTGAGCAGGTCCGACGGCAGCCCGGCGGGCAGCTCGGGCAGGCGCACTTGCGTGAGCCGCTCGGAGGGCAGGCGGGTGCGCACGTCGGTGGGCAGGGGCTGGCCCAGCAGCAGGACCAAGGCGTTTTCATCCAGGGCACGCTGGCGTTGTTGCTGCGCCAGGGTGGCGCGCGCCGATTCCAGCAGCGACTGGGCCTGGCGCAAATCGAGCTCGGACGATTCGCCGTAGTCAAAACGCAGTTTCACCAGTTTGAGCGAGCCTTCGCGGGTGCTGAGTGTTTCGCGGGAAAGGGTCAGCAGTTCTTCGTCGGCCAGCAGCCCCAGCCAGGTTTGGGCCACGGCAGAAATCAGGCTGATCTGGGCGGTGTGGCTGCCCTCGGTGGTGGCCAGCAACTGGGCCAGGGCCTGCTCTTTAAGGCTGGCCACGCGGCCAAAAAAGTCCAGCTCGTAAGCGGTGATCAAGAGCCCGGCGCTGTAGGCATTGGCAATGCCGCCGCTGCCGTTGGGTGTGCGCGATCCGGTGACGGCTGCGTTGACCGTGGGCCATTGGTCGGCGCGTTTGAGCCCCAATTGGGCGCTGGCCTGCTCGATGTTGAGCACGGCCACGCGCAGATCGCGGTTGTTGGCGAGTGCGGTTTGGATCAATTGGTGCAGCGAGGCATCGGCAAAAAAGTCCTGCCACGCCACATCGGCGACAGCGGCTGCGGCTGGTGCTGGTGCCTTGCTGGCTGTTCCAGTGGAGGTGGCAGGCCATTGCGCGGCCACAGGCGCCGCAGGCCGCATGAAGGTGGGAATCATGGAGCAGCCACCCAGCAGGGCGGCTGTCGCCACAGCCAAAAGGGAACGGGGAAACTTATTCATCTGCATGCACTCCCATGTGCGCAGCCTGGGCTGCATGCACCTGCTGTTGGCGCGTACTGCCCTTGAACAGCGTGCGCACCACCACGAAAAAGATGGGTACAAACACCACGGCCAGCGCCGTGCCGGTGACGATGCCACCAATCACGCCGGTACCGATGGCGCGCTGGCTGGCAGACCCGGCCCCGGAGGACAGGGCCAGGGGCAAGACCCCCAGGGTGAAGGCCATGGAGGTCATCACAATCGGGCGAAAACGCAGGTGCGCCGCCGCCAGCGCCGATTCGACAATGCCCTTGCCCTGCGCCTGCAGGTCCTTGGCAAATTCGATGATCAAAATCGCATTCTTGGCGGACAGGCCAATGATGGTGATCAGGCCGACCTGGAAGTACACGTCGTTGGCATAACCCCGCATCAGGGTGGCCAGCAGCACGCCCAGCACCCCCAGCGGCACCACCAGAATCACGGCCAGCGGAATGGTCCAGCTTTCGTACAGCGCGGCCAGGCACAGGAACACCGACAAAATAGCAAAGGTGTAGAGGATGGCCGACTGTGCGCCCGCCAGTTTTTCTTCTCGCGAAATGCCCGTCCACTCAAAACCGAAGCCCTGTGGCAACTGGGCGGCCAGACGCTCCATCTCGGCCATGGCGTCACCCGTGCTGAAGCCGGGTGCGGCGCTGCCGCCCAGACGCATGGCGGAGTAGCCGTTGTAGCGAACGGTCTGCATGGCGCCGCTCACCCAGCGGGTGCTGGCAAAGGCCGACAGCGGCACGGTCTGGCCACGGGTGTTGAGCACGCCGAGTTTGAGAATGTCGTCCGGCTGCATCCGCGCCGGTGCATCGGCCTGCACCACCACGCGCTGCAAGCGCCCGGCGTTGGGAAAGTCGTTGGCATAGGCAGAACCCAGGGCGGTGGAGACCGCACTGTTGATGGCCTCAAACCCGACGCCCAGCGCCTGGGCCTTGTCACGGTCGATGTCGAGCTGCAGTTGCGGCGCGTCTTCCAGGCCGTCGGGGCGCACCTGGGCAAGTACCTTGCTCTTGGAGGCCATGCCCAGCAATTGGTTGCGGGCCGCCAGCAGGGCGTCGTGCCCCAGGCCCGCGCGGTCCTGCAGGCGGAAGTTGAAGCCCGAAGCCGAGCCCAGCTCAGGAATGGGGGGCGGGCTCAAGGGGTAGATAAAGGCGTCGCGCACGCCCGCCAGGGCGCCAAAGGCACGGCCTGCCACGCCCTGTGCGGAGCTGGCCGGGCCCACGCGTTCGGCCCAGTCCTTTAGCGAGACAAACGCCAGCGCCGCGTTTTGGCCCTGGCCCGAGAAGCTGAAGCCCAAAATGCCCACCACGTTTTTCACTTCGGGTTGTTTGAGCAGGAAGCCTTCCACCTGGGACATGACGGCGCTGGTGCGCTCCTGCGTGGCACCGGGGGGCAGCTGCACGTTCACCAGGATGGTGCCCTGGTCTTCGTTGGGCAGGAAGGAGGTGGGCAAGCGCATGTAGACCACGGCTGCTGCACCCACGATGGCCAGGTAGATCAGCAGGTAGCGCGCTGCCTTGGGCAGCAGGCGGGCCACACCGCTTTCATAACCCTTGGCGGTGCGGGCAAAACCCCGGTTGAACCAGCCAAAAAAGCCGGTCTTGGCATGGTGGTGCCCGGCTTCCACCGGCTTGAGCAGGGTGGCGCACAGGGCCGGTGTCAGCGACAGCGCCAGGAAGGCCGAGAACGCAATAGACACGCCCATGACGGCCGCAAACTGGCGGTAGATGTTGCCCACCGCACCGCTGAAAAAGGCCAGCGGCACAAACACCGAGATCAGCACCACGGTGACACCGATGATGGCGCCTGAAATTTGACCCATGGCCTTGCGCGTGGCGTCCAGTGGCGACAAGCCTTCTTCGCTCATGATGCGCTCGACGTTTTCCACCACCACAATGGCATCGTCCACCACGATGCCAATCACCAACACCATGCCGAACATGGTCAGCACGTTGATCGAAAAACCCATGGCCAGCAGTGTGGCGAAGGTGCCCAGCAGTGCCACCGGAACCACGATGGTCGGGATGATGGTGTAGCGCCAGTTTTGCAGAAACAGGAACATCACCAGGAACACCAGCACCACAGCTTCGATGAGTGTTTCTGTCACCTGGCGGATGGAAATATCCACAAAGCGCGAGCTGTCGTAGGGAATCGTCCAGCTCATGCCTTTGGGGAAAAAGGCCTGCAGTTCGGTCATCTTGTCGCGCACCGCCTTGGCCGTGGCCATGGCATTGCCCGTAGGCGAGAGCTGTACGCCAATGCCGGTGGACGGCTTGCCGTTCAGGCGGGCCGAGGTGGCGTAGGCCTGGGCGCCCAGTTCGATGCGTGCCACGTCTTTCAGGCGCACGGTGGAGCCGTCGGCGTTGGCACGCAGCACCAGTTTGCCGAATTGTTCGGCGCTGGAAACTTGGCCGTCCACGATGACGGTGGCGGCTATGCCCTGGCCGACCACATTGGGCAGGCTGCCAATTTCGCCCGCCGACACCTGGGCGTTTTGTCCGCGGATGGCGTTGGTGACATCGTTGGCAGACAGGTTGAAGCTCTGCAACTTGGCCGGATCAATCCAAATGCGCATGGCGCGTTCGGTGCCAAACAGCTGGGCCTGGCCCACACCGGGGACGCGCTGGATTTCGGGCAGCACGCTGCGCGAGGCGTAGTCACCAAGCGCCACCGGGTCCCAGGCCGGGTCGTCCGAGGTCAGGATGGTGAACAGCAGGAAGTTGGAGCGCGATTTGTCCACCCGCACGCCTTGTTGCGTCACGGCCGCAGGCAGGCGCGGTGTGGCGCGTGCCAGGCGGTTCTGCACATCCACCTGGGCCAGTTCGGCGTTGGTGCCGGGCTGGAAACTCAGGGTGATGTTGCCGGTGCCGTTGGCCTGTGCCACGGATTCCATGTAAATCAGGCCCGGTGCGCCGTTCATCTCGCGCTCGATCACCGCCAGCACACTGTTTTCCAGCGTTTGTGCCGAGGCGCCGGGGTAAGCGGCCGAGACCACGATCGCGGGCGGTGCCACCGGCGGGTACTGGTTAACGGGCAGCTGGGTGATGGACACCGCGCCCATCACCATGATGAACAGTGCAATCACCCACGCAAAGATGGGCCGGTCAATAAAAAATTTTGCCATGGCGGAGCGTCTTCTTAGCGGCTGGCGCCAGAGGCCGCAGCGGCGGGGGCCGGTGCCGCGGCACCCTTGTTGCTGCTGGTGTCCGCTGGCTTTTTGCCTTCAGCCTGCCATGGCACGGGTTTGACCGGTGCGTCACCGCGCAGCTTCTGGAAGCCGTCCACCATGACCTGTTCACCTGGCTGCAAGCCGTCCAGAATGACCCACTGGTTGCCTTGTTGACCGCCAATTTTTACCGGGCGTGGTTTGACCTTGCCGTCGGTTCCCACCACCATCACCGAGTCACCTTGTGGCGATCGGGTGACGGCTTGCTGCGGCAAGGTGATGGCATTGCCGGCCTGGGCCTGTTCCAGGCGCACACGCACGTACAGACCGGGCAGCAGGGTGCCGTCGGGGTTGGGCACTTCGGCGCGCAGGGTGATCTGTCCGGTGGTGGCGTCCACCGTCAGGTCAGAAAACAGCAGCTTGCCGGGGCGGGCATATTCGGTTCCGTCTTCCAGCACCACACGCACGCTGGCGGCCTGCCCGCCACCGGCCCGCTTGAGCTTGCCGCTGTCCATGGCGTGGCGCAGTTTCATGACATCCGCAGCGGACTGGGTGAAGTTGACAAACATCGGGCTGATTTGCTGGACCACCGCCAGCTGGGTGGCTTCACCCTGGCCGACCAAGGCCCCTTCGGTCACCAGCGCGCGGCCTATGCGTCCGGAAATGGGCGCGGTCACAAAGGCATAACCCACATTGATACGGGCCGTTTGCACCGCGGCTTTGCCAACCGCGACATCGGCTTCGGCTTGTTTCTGGGCCGCTTGTGCGGCCACGAATTCCTGTTGGCTGATGGCCTTGGCCTCGGCCAGGGGTTTGTACCGCTCGGCTTGTGCACTGGCTTGCATCAGGTTGGCTTCGGCTTTGGCCAGGCTGGCCTGGGCACTGGCCAAGGTGGCCTGGTAGGGGCTGGCGTCAATCTCGAACAAGGGCTGTCCAGCCCGGACTTCACTGCCTTCGGTGAACAGGCGTTTTTGCAAAATACCCGCTGCGCGCGCACGCACCTGGGCCACGCGGGAGGCTTCCAGCCGACCCGGCAACTCGGTCACCAGGCCCACATCGCCCGGGGTGACGGTGACCACGCCCACCTCGGCGGGGGGCGGCATGCCGCCTGCCGGTGGGGCGGGTGCGGTGCTGCTTTGCCCGCAGGCTGCCAGCAGGGTGGTCAGACCCAGGGCGCTCCAAATCAGGCCCCGGTGTGGGGAGGATGGCTGGACGGGTGTGGTGGCCATGGGAAGCCGAGCGCTGGGTACGGGCATGGTGGGGTTCCAGAATGAAAGACACGCCAACACGTGCCTGCAGTGCAGATTCAAAATTTGATTTTTGAGTATACATACATTGATGAATGTATAAGAATACCCTTCACCGCCCATTGTTTTTTGAAAGATGCCAGCCATGGCCCGCCGAACCAAAGAAGACGCTCTTGCCACCCGCCACCAATTGCTGGATGCGGCGGAGCGGGTGTTTGCCGAAAAAGGGGTTTCCCGCACTTCGCTCAATGACATTGCCCAAGCGGCGGGGGCTAGCAGGGGGGCCATTTACTGGCACTTCAAGAACAAGGCGGATCTGTTCAATGCCATGCTGGAGCGCATCACGCTGCCCATGGAAGAGGCCTTGCACCAAAGCGGGCGCCAAAGTGGCGGAGACAGCGGGCAGGATGTTTTGAGTGGACTGCTGGACGCTATTTTGGACGCGATGCGCAAAATTGCCTCCGATGAACGCACCCGCCGGGTGTTCGACGTGGCCACCCACAAAGTGGAGTATGTGGACGAGCTGTTGGCCGTCAAGGCGCGCCAGGTGCGAAGCCATGCCGATGTGGTGTGCCAGATGCAATTTGCCTTGCAGGACGCTTGTGCCCGCCGGGGGCTACCACCCATGGCATCCCCTACGGAGGTCTCACACGGATTGCATGCGCTGGTGTCCGGCCTGATTCAGAGCTGGCTGCTGGCGCCCGAGGTGTTTGATTTGGTGAAAACGGCTGAAGTGGCCATGGCCGCCTACCTCACCGGATTGGGGCTGGGCCCGCCGCTGCCGCCGAGCCCGTAGACCAGATCAGCCCAGCAGATCCACCACATCCAGCATGCGCTGGGCCACATCCACCAGCTTGAGGTTTTTGTCCATGGCGGTTTTGCGCAGTTTGGCGTAGGCTGCTTCTTCGCTGAGCTGCTGGCGCTGCATGAGCAGGCCTTTGGCGCGGTCAATGACTTTGCGGTCCTTGAGTTCGGTGCTGAGCTCGTGCAACTCGCTGCGGGTGGCGGCCAGTTCCTGGCGCAGTTGCTGTTCATGCTGGAAGCGGGCCATGGCCACGTCCAAAATGGGGCGTATGCGTTCGCTGGACAATCCCGCCACGATGTAGGCCGACACCCCGGCCGCCACGGCAGCGCGGGCGTTGGAGGCGTCGCTGTCGTTGGTGAACATGACTATGGGGCGGCGCGCGTCGCGGGTGGCCATCACCACATGCTCCAGTGCGTCACGTGCCTCGCTTTCGGCGTCCACAATGATCAGGTCGGGCTGCAACTGGTGCAGGCGCTCCTGCAGAAAAACGTCGGCGGGCAGCACGGCAATCAGGTTGAAGCCATTCTCCAGCAGGCAGATGCGCAGGCTGCGCGAACGCTCGGCCTGGCTCAGGGCGTGCGTGTCCTCAGGATCACAGACATCCAGGTCGGCGGCGATGACAACAATGCGAAGGGCGTCAGACATGGTGTGGTCTATGCAAGAAGCGCGCCATAGTTAGTCCGTGGGGCGACGCCAGTAGTGGTAGTGCCAGGCGGTAGCAAAACCCACCCGCTGGTACAGCGCCAAAGCGGCAGTGTTGCCTTCTTCGACTTGCAAAAAAACGCGCGCCAGCCCACGGGCCAGTGCCGCGTCGGCCAGCCCGGCCAATACGCGGCCGGCCAGACCCCGCCCGCGCCCGCTCTGCACCGTGCGCATGCCATGCACGCTGGCCCAGCCCTGGCTGAAGGCAGCGGTGCCTGCGGCCACGGGCAGGCCTGCTTCCACCACGCTGGCGTAGACCACATGCGGGCTGCGGCTCAGCGCCTGCACCCGGTGGGCGCCGTCCACCGGGTCGAAGCCTTCGGCCAGGTAGACGCCAGACCAGGCCGCATGGGGGCTGTCGCTGACAGGGGCTGGGGTGCCGTGGCAGGACTGGCGCAGGCGCAAAGTGGTGCCGGTTTGCACCAAAGTGGGTTGTTGCGCCTGGTAGCCCCGGCGTGCCAGCGCGGCATGCACCAAGGCCAGGCCTGGCACATCGGCCACGCGAAAGGCGGGCGACAAGCCGTGCGCCGCGTAACGCGCCTCCATGGTTTCAATCATGGCCGCTTCTGCCCCGTGGCGCCGGTGGTCGTGCCGCAGTGGAACCGCACTTTTGGCACGGCCTATGGTGGAGTCGTCAAAAGGCAGCAACCAGCCGCCGATCTCTTCCACGGCCGGGGGCGCCACGGCATCCAGGGTGGCGCGTTCCAGGGTTTCGATGTCGCAGTCGGCGAGTGGGGTAGGGGTGTTTGGCATGGGGCAGGGTGGTTACGACGGATTGTGCCTACACACAGCACCTGCTGCTTCCTCTAAACTCGCGGTCAACTGCGGGGACAGCGCGGGTTTGCTTTGCCGGCTGCGGTCCGTTCCGCCATTTTCAGGAAAAAAACATGTTGGTTTTGGGGTTTGAATCGTCCTGTGACGAAACAGGTGTGGCCATGGTGCAAACGCGCAGCCAGGGGGTGCCCGAGCTTTTGGCGCATGCGCTGTACAGCCAGATCGAGATGCACCAGGCCTATGGCGGTGTGGTGCCCGAGTTGGCCAGCCGCGACCACATTCGCCGGGTGCTGCCGCTCACCCAAGAGGTGCTGATTGGCGCCGGGCGCAGCTTGGCCGAGGTCGATGTGGTGGCTTTCACTCGGGGCCCGGGTTTGGCGGGTGCCTTGCTGGTAGGCGCAGGGGTGGCCTGCGCGCTGGCGGCGGCTTTGGGCAAGCCGGTGCTGGGGGTGCACCATTTGGAAGGGCATTTGCTCTCGCCGTTTTTGAGTGAAGACCCGCCGGAATTTCCGTTTGTGGCGCTGCTGGTGTCGGGTGGGCACACGCAGTTGATGCGGGTGGACGGGGTTGGGCGCTACGAACTGCTGGGTGAATCGATTGACGACGCCGCGGGCGAGGCCTTTGACAAGTCGGCCAAGCTCATGGGCCTGGCCTATCCCGGCGGCCCCGCGTTGGCCCGGTTGGGCGACACGGGCAACCCCAAGGCCTACGCTTTGCCACGCCCGCTCTTGCACAGCGGCAACCTGGATTTTTCCTTTGCGGGCCTGAAAACGGCGGTGCTGGTGCAATCGCAAAAAATGGTGGCGGCTGCCGGAGCGGCCCGGTTTGAAGACTTGCCCGAGCAGGCCCACCGCGACTTGGCGGCCTCCACCCAGGCTGCCATTGTGGAGGTGCTGGTGAAGAAGTCGCTGACCGCCTTGAAGCAGACGGGTTTAAGCCGTCTGGTGGTGGCCGGCGGTGTGGGTGCCAACCGCAATTTGCGCGAACAACTCAACGCCGAGTGCGCCAAGCGCCGGGTGCGGGTGCATTACCCCGAGCTGCATTTGTGCACCGACAACGGCGCCATGATCGCCATGGCTGCGGCCATGCGCCTGCAAAGCGGCTTGCAAGAGGCCAGCACCAGCTACGCTTTTGACGTCAAGCCGCGCTGGCCATTGCATTCCATATAAAAACCACCGCTAGCCCTTGTGGAATAAGCGCAGGCAGCTCCTAAAATGAGAGCGCCTGCTGCTGGCTTCTTTACTGAATCGTCAACTCGGTGCTGTTTTTCACCGGGACTTTTTTGGCCAATTTCAGCGTCAATACGCCGTTTTCCAGCTTGGCTTCGCTCTGGGTAGTGTCCACGTCCTGCGGCAGCTCGTAGGCCGCACGGTAGCGGCGTGGCGCACCTTCTTTGCTGCTGATGCGCACCACGGCGCCTTCAATCGCGATGCTCAACTGGTCTTTGGCGATGCCGGGCATGTCCAGCGCCAGCGTGAAGGCTGTGTCGTCCTGCGTGTAGGCCGCCCCTTGTTGGCGGGCGGAGCAGAGGGCATCGTCCAGAAAGCGGTCCACCGTGCGGCCCGCATGTGCATAGGCCTGGCGACGCAAACCAGAGGACAGGGGGGAGGGGGCGGTAGCGAAAAACATGGTGTGACTCCTAGTACACTGCGCGGCTCTCACATTGAGCGCCGCATGGACAGAAGCTGCGTCTCTTCCCTCTCATTTCAAGAGAAATTTCAGCATGTTTATTCTTCATTCCCAGGTCTTGAAATCGGGCGCTGCGGCGCTATTTGCCGCGGCTTTGGCGGTCTCCACAGCGTTCGCGCAGACGGCGCCCACCGGGATCAAACTGGCCATGATTGAGGGCTTGAGCGGCCCGACCGGCAATGCCGGGGAGGCGGTGTACCGCAACCTGGCGTGGGCGGTGGAACGCGTCAACGCGCGGGGCGGTGTCAAGCCCTTCGGTGCGGCGGGTGGCGCCCAGCCGCTGGTGTTGGAGCGGTTTGACAGCAAAGGCCTCAACGAAGAGGCGCTGTCTGCTTTGCGTTCGGCCATCGACAACGGCGCGCGTTTCATTTTGCAGGGCAATTCGTCGGCCACGGCCGGCGTTCTGATCGATGCCATCAACAAACACAACGCGCGTGAGCCGGGCAAACGGGTGATTTTTCTGAACTATTCGGCGGTAGACCCGGCGCTGACCAACGAGAAATGCAGCTTTTGGCATTTTCGTTTTGACGCCCATGCCGACATGCGCATGGCGGCATTGATGGACGTGGTCAAGGACGACAAGGCGCTCAAAAGCGTGTACCTGATCGGGCAGGACTACAGCTTTGGCAAAGCCGTGTTGGGCGAGGCCAAGCGCCAGCTGGGGCTGCAGCGCCCCGATGTGCAGATTGCCGCCGAAGAGCTGCACCCCATGGCCAAGGTGAAAGACTTTTTGCCCTATGCCGCCAAAATCAAGGCCAGTGGCGCGCAGGCCGTCATCACCGGCAACTGGGGCAATGATTTGACCTTGCTGATCAAAGCGGCGAAAGACGCGGGCTATGACGGCAAGTTCTACACCTTCTACGGCAATGCGCTGGGCGCACCCGCCGCCATCGGCGACGCGGGCGTGGGCAAGGTGGTGGCCGTGGCCGACTGGTTGCCCAATGTGCAGACCCCCGCCAGCGAGGCGTTTTACAAATCGTTTCGGGTGCGTTACCCCCAGAGCGCCGACGACTACGTGCACATGCGCATGCAGTTGATGGTGGAGTCGCTGGCGCAGGCCATTGACGGGGCAGGCAAGCAAGGTGCCAGTTCA
>Ga0209343_10009514_pt1 | contig 11168 bp, 9 predicted proteins | sample RifCSPlowO2_02_FD_184026 | JGI IMG/M metagenome (GOLD analysis project Ga0209343, IMG submission 184026) | Groundwater microbial communities from Rifle, Colorado - Rifle CSP2_plank lowO2_0.2 (SPAdes) (version 2) | ecosystem: Environmental > Aquatic > Deep subsurface > Groundwater | place: Rifle... | reverse complement strand
ATGGCGGGAGTCGGCCAAAAGCGGTCATTTTTGGCCAGCTCTCCCACATCAATACGTGGCCTGCCCTCGATTGTTCAAGCTATTCAGATCGTCGCCTAAATTTGTTGCATCGCGTAAAGTCTGCCGCGTGCTTCGCCTGCGCCGACCTGTCTAGGCGGCGAAATGGGGCGATTTAGCTAAGTTGCGAGAGTGGTAGTTCGGATTTCTCGGCATCGCTAGGTCAACGACGGAATGTGAGGGGCGCGAATGCAAATCAGCCGTAAGCTCAACCTTTATGAGATCGAGGATCTCTACCAATCGCATGGTACGGATCCCAGCCTCAGACTTCCCATCAGTATGAGCCATGGGGGAGGGTTAGGCGTGGACGCGGCTTTGGCTCAGTTCATCGTCACCTGGGCGCGTGCTTGCGAAAAAGCCGTCCTTCACTTGTATGCAGCCGCTGGTGACGACGCTATGACCCAAATAACGCAATTGGCCCAGAGCGCCGCAGGGTTCTCGGCATTGATCATGTGCAGTGAAATCCATGCCCAGGATCACCAGGTCATCGACAAACGCGCAGCGCTGATTGCCATCAGGCCTCTGGTCGATGCGATGTTTGAGGGCGAACTGCGCTATACAGCAGGCACCCGTGGTGCCCGCCCTACAGTGATCAATTTGTTCAGCGTTAACTACGCCAAACGTGAGTTCATAAAGCCGTTTTACTTCGATCACGCCGAACCCAAGGTGCAGCCAAAGACCTGGTTCTCAACGCTGGTCGAGAAGTCTTCGATGCTGATGAACGCGCGAGGGGATCGGGGGGGGCTTCTGAAGTCAGGTCTACCAGCACTGGGCAGCGTGCTCTGGGAGCTGATTTCCAATGCCGACCAACACGCTGTCACAGATGTGGACGGAAGCAAGTACAAGAAGGCCCTGCGCGGTACGTCCATCAAGCTTAATCGCATGAGTCGCCAGGATGTTCTTGAGTATTCAGCCAACGAGCCTGAATTGGCGCGGTTCATCCTGAAGCACTTCCTTAAAGCCGAGGTGTTGGACTTTCTGGAGATTTCGGTCATCGACAGTGGCCCGGGGTTGGCACGTCGGTGGCTGACAGCGAAAGAGGGGCGGCCAGTAGAAAGCCTTGAGGAACTGAGCCATGAAGCTGAGCTTCAGGCCACGCTCGATTGCTTCAAAAAACACGTCACCTCCAAGCCGCAGTCTCCGAACTCCGGGATGGGGCTGTTTAACGCCGTTCAGGCTCTCAACAAGCTCAAGGCGTTCGTGCGCGTCCGAACAGGTCGGCTTTCACTGCATCAGGCTTTTCAGGGAAGTGATGAGATTATGGAGTTCGATCCGTCTATTCGGTACGGTGGTCGCGTACTGTCCGCTGTGGAAGGCACTGTCTTCACCATCTGCATTCCGGTGAACTGACATGTTCGATCTCATGGATTTTGAAGTCGAGTTGCTCCAAGCCGGCAAGCCGGTTAATGCAGTGTTTTTCTTCACAGGCCCTGATCTGCTCACCGACACGCAAGCAGCGCACGCCCTCCAGCACCAGCTTTCTGGCTATGTCATGCCGGAACTCCTGGTGTTTCTGATGCCGGGTTACACCCTGGGCGAATTCCGCGCCCAGCAGGCAGACCCTACATCACCCCTGATGGGGGAGTTGAGCCGGAAAGGCCCAGGCTCGCCTCGCACCTATGCCTGTGCGTTCTACGATGTGACTGGTGACATCACCGAGTACGTTCACATTTCTGGCCCCAAGCTGAGGTACGAGGCGCTCATCAAGGGAAAATCAAGTGAAATTGCAAAAACTGGCCTGAACCGCCTGGTTGATCGCTCTAGCGTGCTGAAGAAGGCGCCCGCTGGCTTCTTCTATTCAAAGCCGTCGTCCCGGGCTTCGAATTACTTCATCCGTGCGGAAGACCTGCTGTCCGAGACTTTGCACGCTCATTACCTGGCGTTTGCATGCCTGCCCTTCATCAAGAAAGCCACGGACGATGGCATGGCGGCGCCAGATACCTTGTATCTGGACACGATCGCCTTGCTGCCTTTGGCGATGGCCATGCAGATGTACCTCATACGATTCGGGGTGCCGGGCTTTGCGAACATCCGGTCATTCCATTCGCATGAAGGCCTCATCAAAGACGGGCCTTTGCCCAAGGCCGTTTCTGCCCTGTGCCTCATTTCTGCGTCGAGCCAATGTGGTCTTGCGAAGCAGTGGGTAAAGGTCAATAGCGCTTCTCCGACGCGTGTGGCGACCCTTCTTTCCTTTGATGAGAAATCGGATTTCTGCTCGGTCTTGCATGCGCTCAAGCAACCTGAGGACTTCGAAGTACTGGGTGAGGGCGAAGCGGGCGGAATTCGTCTGATTCGGATCCATGGAGAAAGGTTTGTCGCCGAGCACAGCGAAACCAAGGTGCTGAACATCGGCACTGATCATGCGCCAGACGCTCTGCAAGCCAAATTTTACTCCTTCATGGGCGCCGACTTGTTCAGTTGCTACACCCATGATCGGCCAGGGTTAAGGCCCAGGACGGTACATCTCGATAAAGATAACCTGGTGGCTGCCCATGATTTCGGCGTGTGGTACGAGCGAGTGTTGCGGGAAGAGGCCGTCGCGTCGACCAAGTGGATTATCCACGATGACGACCCGGCCAGTCAGGCCTTGGCCGACCGGGCGATCAATTACCTTGCGTCGTGCGGTGTCAGCGTTGCGAACACGGTGTCTTTCGATGCATTCGATGCCAGCGTGAGTTTTGAAGGTTCCGTTATCATCATTGCCGCTGCTGCCGAGCGTGGGTCGCGCCTGCTGAGCGTCAGCCGTAGGCTGCGTACCGCCCAGGACGCTCAGACACCGGGCACCCGTCTGTACATCACGGGCGCGCTCTTCGGTCGTAGCTATCAGATGACGAAGGAACTGCAGAGCAACCTGACGCAGCCACCAAAGGGACGCAGTCGATACGTCTTCAAGACGTTTATGGAGATCCCAGCTGCGGAGCTCGCGTGTACGAATCACTGGGCTGAGGAGCAGCGAGTGCTCAGCTCCTTGAGCTCAGTTGCAAATACCTTCTCACCGCCAATCACTCAGCGCATGCAGGTGTTTGATAACGCTGCCACGGGTGGACTTGGTCTGCACCCGTTCTGGCCAAGCAGCGCCACAGGTCAGCCGATGACCCTAAGCCGAGGCTTCGCGTTTGTCGACGGCAAGAAGGATGTGACAGGGGCGTCGTCGACGGACATTTACCTCACCATCCTGTGGATTCTGCAGCATGCCCGCCACAGCGATAAAGTGCAGAGTGCCAAGCGGCTGGAGTCCGGAGAGCTTCAGCAGGTGCTCCTTTCGCCAGAGGTGTTCTCGCGCTTCGACGACGGAGTTATTCAAGCCGCATTCTTGCGCGCTGCGCTGCCGACAGAGCTCGACTACCGGGCCCATGAAACCCTCAGCCTGTCGATGGCGGACATCATTCAGCGTGTCGCCGCAGGGTATGGGCACGAGCGCGGGGAAGCCGCCTTGGAGTTCGTGATGGCGTTGGCGATTGGGAAGATCCGCCTCCACAAGGACGTCGATAGCTGCCTGCGGGACAACCTGATCAAGGGCTTGTCGCCGCACGTGCCTGAGATCATTTATCTCCTCGATCCTGATTACGAGCCGCCGTTGTAATCAATATAAGCTAAAGTCGTTGCTTTCCGGCATTCGGAAAAGGTGACTGGGGGCTGATTGATTTATCGAGTAGACCGTCTGCTTCTGTAGCCGATCTTGGCCTGTTACGGCAGGCTCAAAGCGGCCATCAGCGCTCACTAAAGCCCCAGCTCACCCGCGGCCAGGCTGTCGCGAAGCGGCGGCTGGAGCGTCGGAGTGCAACCGTTTGTTAGGTACCACGCCGATACTCCGCAATAACCGCATCTAGTGATCCACCACCGATGTTGGCGGCGAACTGGTAAGCCGTTTGCCAAAACTGCCGACGACCAGCGGGAATTTCACGGTGGCGCCGTGCAAGGTGAATTCGGTTAATGGGACTGAACTCTTCATCGCCGAATGCGACGTAAATATTTGTTTCCTCGGGGTTGATCTCGAAATCCCGGACTTCGGGGTGAGCTAGAGAGATCAAATTTCGACGGCCTCGCTCCGAAAATAGCTCTGTTTCGCAGCGAGATAGCAGGAACAAGATGTTGTCCAATTGGTGGATAATGTCCGCTCCTCGGAGTCTATAAATTGCGTCCAACTCCTCCGAACCTAGAATCATTGCATCGCGCCATTCATCTCTCGAGGCGTTGTGAAATTCCTTTCCGTCACACTCGAACCCCACATGACGACCGGAACTGGATACCGCAACAAAGTCGACAATAAACAAACCGCAGATTGTTTCAACGTGGTACTGAGCTTGCAAATCAACAGCCACGTCAAGGTGCTTCACAACTTGATACGCGAAGTCGTTTTCTAGCGGGCTGCCGTATGGTGGCGAATAGGATGGCGGCTTCATTTATTTATTGCGCTCCTAATGTCTGAACCCACCGGAACTGTGCAACTTTTCGCGCAGACCCGGTGGAGGGATGGGATGGGCTTCATGCGACAAAGTTGCCGAGAACAATCATAAAAACGAATGCAGCGTTAAGCCCCTAAAATGCTCTGCATTAACCTATTTATCGGGCTGAATAATCGCTCCTGGTTTCGTAGACGCCTCGGATTTACGGATAGGGCGGACGTCAATAGCGCCCCCTGCCATTGTTGCTCGTCGGATATTTGTGTAATGGCTAGAAAATCCGGCGTTTAAAGCTAGCGCATCACTTCACGCACCAGTTTTACAAACTCTTCGACCGACGATGCTTTGGCATTCAAGGGGCGGATGCGAATGAGTTTGGTGTTCGCCGCCCTGAAAATAGAGTCCTTTAGCTGGTCATTGGCCTGGGCTTTAGCCCCATCATGGAAGCTGCTATCCAGCTCAATGAAGTATCTAGGCTCATACCCACTTCCCACATCAAATACCACACTGTCGATTATGGCCTGGAAGAAGTATGACTTGGCCTTTTCCGACAACTGATCTTTGATGGCGTGGTAATCCAATACACAACTTAATGCGACATTTGGGTAGGGGTGATAAGTTGGAAAAACCTTGCGCACCGCTTCATAAAAGTGCTCTTCCTGCTTGGACTTAAATAGTCGAATGGTTTTGGCCTTGCCGCCCTGCACTTCTGTCGCGCGAATAGTCATGTTCTCACGCAAGCTGGCGGCAAACACTTCTGGCTTTGCCTGCAAAAAAGACTGGATGATTTGCTTGGCCAGTGGACGGTGTTGATACGACTGCGCGTAGCTGAGGAGTGCAGAGTGCTTGGTTTCCTGCATCAGTTTCAAACGCTCATCCACAAATCGATCTACGAAATTTTGACTAAAGCCGTGTTGACCTAGTTCGATGATCAAGTTAGTGAACTCAAACTGCTTTGCGCGCTCAGCAGCCGGCAAAGGCTCTGCGAAGGCAAAGAACTCAGCCTCAAAGAATGTAGTGACCTGAGCCAAGAAGGGATCTTGCGTCCTAGCCTTCTTGTGCTTGTAGATGATTTTACCAATCGCTTCCCAGTCTTTTTGGGCCAGGAGTGTGTACAGCTGCTCTCTATCTTCCATGCACGTGCTCTGAATTTATCCTGATGGTACGGCTAGGATAGGGCCGAAGCCGAACACTGACAAACGCCGACTTAAGGCGTGGCAGTCGTTTGGTTAAATTAATCCCCCTACTCGAAACGTCCGCTTTTGGCCGGTTGTTGCCTGTCGCGACTGGCGGCTGTGGGTCGGGAGCAGCCCTCCGCATCAAGCAGCTATCGCCCCCTTTAGCCAGAGACGGTGGCTCTAGACGTCCTCCGGAAGATCTCCATGCTGCAGATAATCAATAAAGTCCGCGTTGCCTAATACCGATGCATGGTAGAGCTGCTGCCAAGTATTGGGCTCATACATATCATCGAACATTTGGAGCGCAAGCTCGATTGGAACTCTTTTAGACCTCATCTTAGCCGCCTGCTTCCACGTTCGAACGATCTCATCCTTGAAGAAGTGCGCAAACCTTGCCTCAATTTGCAGCTCCCTGATATGGCTGACCACTAGAGCTGTCTGCTCATCATCAAGCTCGCCTGATATTTCAATCCGGAAGGAAGGAGCGTTATAGGGTGGCTCGATAACGATTAGTAAAACCTGCTCGGCCAAAAAGGCATCAAAGTAGGGGTGAAGGAAAAATCGTGGTTCGACTAATGTGCCAGTTTTCTCGCCTTTCTCCTTCTGGCACCTGTCGCACATTGGAAACAGGTTTGCAGGGGTTATACAGAAGTGCGGGTATTTCCCCTTTGGGAGGTAATGATCCAATGTATTCGGCCTGCCGAACTCTCCACATGCTGGGCAATAGTTTAAGGCATGCTTGTTTAGATCTTCGATGACCACTCGCTGAGAGCTACCTTCCCTATGGCTCAGATAGAGAGTCAGAAAGGTAGTTTTTCTGGCCGATGTCATCCCAGGCCATTGAGGCACATATTCGGGGGAGCCTCGATGCAGAAGGTATCGTCGCGTCCTGCTTTCCCATTCCGCCTGAATATCCGTGAAGTAGGCAAAATTTACGCCATTCTCGCGCTCCCGCACCACGTCACTGATAAGACCAATGCTGCAATGTCGAGGTAACGGTAGAGACATCACCATTGGTCGCGCCCCATCGCCAAGATTTGAATAATCAACTCTTCGTTTACATCATCGCCAAGGGACTCGATCAGCTCTTCAGCGGACATGTCCTCCAACTGATCCTCGATCCAGCGCTCGAAAGGCTTGGATACAGCTCTGTCCCCAAATACGTACGAGGCTATGCGCTGGAAATCTCCTCCGAAAGTCTGGAAGGGAGGTTGCTTGATAATCAAGGAATCATCCGTTCGTTCAAGGACGTGAACACAATCGGCTGGTATCTCTCTCACAGTCGAGACAGAATGTGTGGCTAGTACTGCTCGAGAGTTGAAACTTTGAAGAATCTGCTTGAGCATATCCACAAGCTGTATCTCAAGCGAAGGGTGCAGAAAAAGCTCCGGCTCGTCGATCAGAATAAGGGTGTTGCGTTTAATTGCCCCAAGAATATTGATCACGAGATAGGTAAAGAGCCTCTGCCCTGAGCTCAACTGCTGGATAGCGCCGTCAGCCAAGAACAACACACCTTGCTCAGAGTTGACAAATCGCTCCAATGTCGTAGCGTCAATGTGGCGGAGATTGGAAGCGCTGATAGTGATAAAGCTCCCCTCTTTCCCGCCTTGTTTTATAACACTGACAGCTGCATCAAGCTCATCCTGGTCTTCAAAAAGATCTTTGAGGTTTACGTTGCTTTTCAACTTCAAAGCGATAGCGTCAAATTTAATTGCTGATCGTAGCACACGCTCAGCGGTAGCAATCTTGCGTCCCCATCCTTGGATATGGCGAAAGCGTTGATCGTCCAAGACACAGGAGATCAGAGAAGCAACAGTGTCTTGACGAGGGATATCCCTTGAAAGGCCGATTCGCTTACTTTTTGGAGATGAAGACTTCGAAACTCCTCGCAACCCAAAATACTTATAAGCGTCCTTATCATTGAGCTTTGAATCATCCATATCAACTGGAAATTGCTCAAAGGGGCTGTAAGAAACCACGATCACTCGGCTGATATCAGGTGGTACAGAAAAATCTCCAGAACGAACTTGCCGAGGATCTGCAAGCCATGCTTTCACCATCTGGTGGAGAAGTTGAGATTTTCCGGTGCCATTTGCACCAATCAATACGTTTATGTCCCTTGGAAGCGATGTTTCAGCTGCGCCAAACTTAAATGTTAGGCTAGACCGCTCACCAAATACATCTTTAAAACTAAAGTCAACATCGCGAGCCGCCAGGGACTTTTGATCCAGAATTTTCCATCCATTATTAAACGCATCAATGGCTCCGCGCTCGCGCTGCAAAGAGTCTTTGAATCCCACTCCCTGTATCATTTCTTGCGCACCGGGATCATCCTTGACATGAATCAAGTAACTCGCATCTCGCAACGCTTTAGCTGCCTTGACGGCCTCCTTAGGCGAAAGGGTTCCTACGAGCTGCTCGTAGAAAGTGATTTCGCCAGGTGTAGAGATATATGATTCATTTGGGATTGGAAATGTTCCATCCCATCCATTTTGCAAGAGATCTTTCAAATAGCGACGGGCGATGGGCTTCTCAAAAAGAATCTTTATTGCTCCCAGCTGTATCCTTTCGCCACCAATCCTGCAGGTCGTCATGAAAGTAGTTTCGTACCCGTAGTCGTTCCAATCGTTGGAGAGGAGTTCCAACGTGTCGTCATCTCCGTCAGGCAAAGGATTATTACGGCGACTCTCACGTGCTTTGTAAATAATTTTCAAACAAGCTCTCCTTGGCTGTTTACGAAGCGACCGCTTGATGCAGGTACATTTGAATCGCCTTTAGTTTGGAGGACGGACGGAATGACCGCTTCCGGCCGACTACTGCCCATCATAATCGGCAGCTTCGGGTCGGTGGCTGCCCCTTACTACCAGCAGAAACCGACCACAAATCACGTCCACTTACCTTCTTTACTATTTCGGTGGATTTCCCGTTCCGCAGACTCTTCTTGCATCGGAAAAAAATATCGACCCATTTTTTCTGTCCTTAAAATAACAATCCGGAGGCCGTAAGTAAGGATCAAATCAATCAGTAGCCACTCAGCTCGCGGAATGGCCGGGCGCTGTGGTTCTCGACCCATTCGACCACCGGGGAGGGAACGTAAAGCTGTCGTTTTGCCCGAGATATCGCGATGTACACGGCACAGATTCGTTGATCGAATTCCTCGCGGTTTTTGAATGTTTCATCTGTGAGCAGCTCCGGGGTCAGCAAGACGCTATCAAACTCCATCCCTCCCGCCTCTTCTGCCATCATTACCGTGCAGTTTTTATTGGACTGTCCGAGAATCCCTTTCAGCCGGTTCATATCGGCAATGTTGAAGCCTTTTTCCAACTCAGCCTCCACCCAAAGAAATGCCCCATCGTACCGGTTGGCCTCACGCACCTGTTGCCAGGTAAACATCTCACTAAAATCCAAGTGCGGCCCATCACTGCTTTGAGCAGTCCTGTAAAAGTCAGGTTTGAACAGTGCGATGGCCGTGGTCATGAACTGCTTAATGTCCTGCAGCGCTGTTACGTTCGGGAGGCACAATGCGCGCTCGCCGGCACTCATCTGGATGATCCATTTCATCGTGTCCCAGTGGGACGCAGTCAACACCACGCAGCCGTCAGGCGGCAGGAAGCCAGGAGGGTAATGTTTGATACTGACATCGGCATCGCTCGCGCCTTCGAATGGGATCTTGCCTTTCTTCGAGTGCCGATAGATCAGTGGATTGACCAGGCTTTCGACATTGCGGCCCGAGCGGACGGAATAGCTGACATCGCTTCGCCGGACGTCACGTCTTCTGTTGACCAATGTACCACCGGCTTTCTGATATTCATCCCCCAGGGTGATTAGTACTTGGCGGCCGCGCCCAACGATCTGAAGCAGCGACTCAGGGAGGTCCTGACTTTCGTCGATGAGGACGTGTGAATAATGCTTCGGCACCACACAGCCCGCGAGGCTTGCGCGTTTTATCGGTAGCAATGTTTCGAGTCCAACCTGTTTGTCCCAAGCGGGGTTTGCCTCAACGTAGGTCCATAGGCGGCTCGAATACTGCAGAAGCACCCTTGCATCCAAGTCAGGCAGGGGGTGCTGGAACTCAGGCAAGTGCTTGGCCGATAGCGTGCCGTCTTTAGACCGGCAATAGCGCTCAATCACCATCAAGCAGATGTTTAAGGTCGCCAGTGCATCGTGGTTAGACATGCCGAGGATGTTCAGCTCCTGGGTTAGTGCCAGCTTGCTTGGGATCCTGGCTGGTGTGCTCGCGAGTTGAGGCCTGTATCCGGGCAGCAAGCTCTGTGCAAACTGCTTGAAGGTAAAGCCCGTTTTTTTGGCGTGGGCTCCCCCCATGCGCTTGCGAAGGGCTTCCAGTTTTCCCTCTGTGTGCGCCAGCACTAACGTCCCTCCTGGGCGTAGGCACTCCCTCAAGGCGCCTAACAGGTGGCTCTTGCCTATCCCCGCATAACCTTGAACATGGAGGTGCTCGTCAAGATTGGCTCGGAAGGTCCTGATCAACTTGTTCTGCGCCGGGCTCAACCATCGTTCGCGGTGCCAGGGCGTCACCACCTGCTCGCTGAACGGGTTTTTACTTCTGTGGTGACGGGCCTTGAATGCGATATCCCATTTGCCGTTGGGCAACAGGTAGTCTCGTGCCGATACTTCATCGGCGAGGAGAAATCGCAGGTTCAAACGTTTAACTACTTTGCAACCAGAGTAGAACTTCGTTGGATCGAACAGACGTTGCGCCTCTGACAACAATCCTGAAGTTGCTGAATGCTGGGCATCCACGGCCCACGCAATGAGCTTGGCCAGAACACTCTCTGCACCATTGGAGGTGAGCTGCTCTTCTGGTGCTCCCGCCAGATTCTGGATGACCAAAATTGCAGCCAGCTCGGGATTTGTAAGGCCAGGGAGCACTTTTGCGCCATTAGTACCCAACAAACTCGCACAGGTATCACTCGTGACGGGTAGGAATAGAGCGTTGGATAAATCAAAGTGTTCCGGGTGCATACAGCCTCGCTACTAAGGAAAGACACGACACAGGGTCAAGCCTGTTCATGCTCTTCATCCATTTCGGGGTCGCCCACCTCTGGAACATACGTCGACCAGGGCTCCTGCTTGTCAATGACGCACGCGACATAATCCCGTACGGTACTACGGGCATCGGTAAGCCAACCCAATTCGATCAACCTAGAGCGAACCAATTCAATTGAAACGCCTAGGCAGGCACTCAAGTCCGCGAGAATTCTTTGAGCGGTCACGATGTTGTATTGCTCGTGGTCGACGTAGATGAGCCCGTGCCCACGCCACTTGACATCATAATCCCCAAGCAACGGAACCAGATGCTCTGCCAGCGTTTCGGCCGTCATCCACTCCGCAATTTTTGCCCCGTTTGAGTCACCCATGGCTACCCTCACCTTTGACACCAAGCTCGAAATGATAATTACCCAGGGTGCCCGACATGCCTCCGGGGTATCTCCTGTGTTCGCCCATTACCACAGCCCCATTCGCGTCGATCTGCCCCTGCAACTCATAGACTGCCATTTCGAGCAGTCTG
>Ga0209343_10009510_pt1 | contig 11171 bp, 7 predicted proteins | sample RifCSPlowO2_02_FD_184026 | JGI IMG/M metagenome (GOLD analysis project Ga0209343, IMG submission 184026) | Groundwater microbial communities from Rifle, Colorado - Rifle CSP2_plank lowO2_0.2 (SPAdes) (version 2) | ecosystem: Environmental > Aquatic > Deep subsurface > Groundwater | place: Rifle... | reverse complement strand
AAGGGCCACAGCCTCTGGCTGTGGCACCTCGCCGAAGGCGCTTCGGGGGGAGTCAAGCCTTCTCGACGGCCAGTGCCACGCCCATGCCACCGCCGATGCACAGCGAGGCCAGGCCCTTGTTCGCGCCGCGGCGCTTCATCTCATGCAGCAGCGTGACCAGAATGCGGCAGCCCGAGGCACCAATCGGATGGCCGATGGCAATGGCGCCGCCGTTGACGTTGATCTTGCTGGTGTCCCACTCCATCGCCTGGTTGACCGCGCAGGCCTGCGCGGCAAAGGCCTCATTGATCTCCATCAGGTCCAGATCCTGCGCCGACCAACCGGCCTTTTTCAGGCACAGCTGCGAGGCAGGTACCGGACCCATGCCCATGATGGTGGGGTCGATGCCGGCCGAGGCATAGGCTCGGATGACGGCCAGCGGCGTCAAGCCCAGTGCGGCGGCGCGCTGCGCGCTCATCACCAGCACGGCTGCGGCGCCGTCGTTGAGGCCCGACGCATTGCCGGCGGTCACCGATCCGGCCTTGTCGAAGGCCGGGCGCAGACCGGACAGGCCCTCGGCGCTGGTCTTGCGATTGACGAACTCGTCGGCCGCAAACACGATAAGGTCCCCCTTTTTCTGCGCAATCGTGAAGGGCAGGATCTCATCCGTGAATTTGCCTGCATCCTGCGCCGCGGCCGCTTTTTGCTGCGAAGCCAGCGCCAGCGCGTCCTGCATTTCGCGCGTGATGCCGTACTTTTTGGCGACATTTTCAGCCGTGGTGCCCATGTGGTACTGGTTGTACACGTCCCACAAGCCATCAGTGATCATCGAGTCGACCATCTTCCAGTCGCCCATGCGCTGGCCATCGCGCGAGCCCAGCAGCACGTGCGGTGCGGCGCTCATGTTCTCCTGCCCGCCCGCGACGACGATCTCGGCGTCGCCACACTTGATGGCCTGGGCCGCCAGCATCACCGCCTTCAGCCCCGAGCCACAAACCTTGTTGATCGTCATGCCCGGCACGCCCTGCGGCAGCCCGGCCTTGATGACGGTTTGTCGCGCCGGGTTCTGGCCGGCGCCGGCAGCAAGGACCTGACCCAGTATCACTTCGCTGACCGCGTCGCCGGGCACACCGGCCTGGGCCAGCAGCCCGCGCACGACATGGGCGCCCAAATCGGGCGCAGCGGTTTTGGCCAGGGTACCGCCGAACTTGCCCACAGCAGTGCGGGCAGCGGCAACGATGACGATATCGGACATAGAGACTCCTTATGGATGAATAGCGGTGAACAACAAATGCGACGGCCTCATGCCGCCTTTTCTTTAACGTAACGACCCGGTGCGGGCTCGATCACGGGAAACTTGCGGGCCCCGGCCTTCTTCGGCGCGCTGACCTGAACCCCCGCATGGCCGGCCAGCCATTCGGTCCAGGCCGGCCACCAGCTGCCGGGGACCGATTGCGCAGTGTCCAGCCAGCGTTGCGGCTCGATGTCTATGTCGCCCACCCAATGGTTGCGCTTGTTCTTGGCCGGCGGGTTGATCACGCCGGCGATGTGGCCGCTGGCACCCAACACGAAAGTGGTGTCGCCGCCCAGCAGCCGCGTGCTGGCATAGGCGGTGCGCCAGGGCACGATGTGGTCGTCGCGCGAGGCGTAGAGGAAGGCGGGGACCTCGATGCGGCCGAAATCCACCGCCTCGCCGCACTGTTGCGTGGCCCCGGGCACCGACAGCTTGTTTTCCAGGTAAGCGTTGCGCAGATACCAGCAGAACATCGGGCCCGGCAGGTTGGTGTCGTCGCCATTCCAGAACAGCAGGTCGAACGCCGGCGGCGCCTTGCCCTTCAGATACCCGTTGACCACATACGGCCAGATCAGGTCGTTGGCGCGCAGCGACGCGAACACCTGGGCCAGCTCACGCCCTTGCAGCAAGCCGCCGTGGCCGATGGTGGTTTCACGCATCGCAACGCCGCGCTCGTCCAAGAGCTGGCCGATCTCGCCGGTGTCCGAGAAGTCCAGCATCGTCGTCAGCAAGGTCATGCTGGACGCCTTCTGCTGGCCGCGTGCGGCCAGCACCGCCATCGCGCAGGCCAGCAAGGTGCCGCCGACGCAAAAACCCAAGGTGTTCACGGCATCGGCGCCGCTGATCGCTTGCGCCGCGTCGAGGGCGGCGATCACCCCCAGTTCGAGGTAGTCGTCCCATCCCAAGTGTCCTTGGGCGGCCGACACGTTGCGCCAGGAGACCAGGAACACGGTATGCCCTTGCGCCACGGCATGTGCGACCAGCGAGTTCTCCGGCTGCAGGTCAAGGATGTAGTACTTGTTGATGCACGGCGGCACGATCAACAACGGCCGCGCGTAAACCTTGGGGGTGGCAGGGGCGTACTGGATGAGCTGCATCAGCTCGTTCTCGAACACGACGCTGCCTGGCGTGGTCGCCACGTTGCGGCCAACCTCGAACGCCTGGTCGTCAGTCATTGAGATGCGGCCCTTGGCCAGATCCTGCAGGAACAGTCTCATGCCCTCTGCCAGGCTTGCGCCGCCGGAATCCACCGCTAGCTGCAGCGCCTCGGGATTCGTGGCCAGGAAGTTGGCGGGGCTGAGAGCGTCCTGCACCTGACGCAGGGCAAACTGCCACTGCGCCTTGGTCTGCGCGTCGGCCGGTGCGGCATCAAGCCAGAATGAACTCGCCTGTGTACCCAGGGTACGCAGCGTGGCCTGCTGAGCGCTTAATAGATCGGAGATCCAGGCGCCGGGGTCGCGGGAGGGTGTAGTCATGATTGCTGTTTCTCGACGTTGTGCTGTAAGGACAAGTGACGTTCAATGCAGCTTCACATGCGGTTCGGTGCGCCGCACAATCAGGCGTGCCAGCGTGTCAAGCGCGACCTTGGGGAAACCGTGCAAGGCCAATTCATGCATCTTGTAAAGCGAGACATACATCAGCCGCGCGAACAGGCCCTCGACCATCAAGCCGCCCATCATGTTGCCCACGGTGCTGAATTCACCGAGCGAGACGAGCGAGCCGAAGTCGCGATAGCGGTATTCACGCAAGGGCTTGCCGGCCAGCCGGCGCCTGATCTGCCCGGCGATGTGCGAGGCCTGCTGGTGCGCGGCCTGGGCCCGGGGCGGAACAAACCCGCCTTGGCCCTGGTTGGCCTGCGGCCATTCGCACGCCGCGCAGTCGCCCATGGCGAAGATGTTCTCGTCCCGCGTGGATTGCAGCGTGGGATGCACCACCAGCTGGTTGATCCGGTTGGTTTCCAGGCCCGCGATGTCCTTCAGGAAGTCCGGCGCCTTCACGCCGGCAGCCCACACCACCAGTTCGGCCGGCAGCACGCGCCCATCGGCCAGGCGGACACCGCCCGCGTGGACTTCGGCGACCTTGGCGTCGGTGTGCACCTCCACGCCCAGCTTGCGCAGCAGGTCCGAGGTGGTTTGGGACAGGCGCGGCGGCAGCGCCGGCAGCACGCGCGGGGCCGCCTCGATGAGCGTCACCTTGATGTCCTTGTCAGCATCGACGCGGTCCAGGCCGAAGGCCACCACCTGCCGCGTGGTGCGGTGCAACTCGGCGGCCAGCTCGACCCCGGTCGCGCCGGCGCCGATGATGGCGACGTGCAGCTGCTCGGGCCGAAGCGGCGTGGCCTGGGCATGGGCGCGGATGCAGGCATTGACCATGCGGGAATGGAAGCGCAGCGCATCGGCCGCGCACTCCAGCCGCATGGCGTGCTCGCGCACCCCGGGGGTTCCGAAATCATTGCTCTGGCTGCCCACGGCCATCACCAGCGTGTCGTAGCCGAACACGCGCCGCGGCGTGACCTGCTGGCCCTCGTCGTCGACATGGGGCGCCACCAGCACCTCGCGCCGCTCGCGGTCCAGCCCCACCATTTCGCCGACGCGGTAGCGGAAGTAATGCCAGTGCGACTGCGCCAGGTAGCCAACCTCGTGCGCGCTCATGTCCATGCTGCCGGAGGCGATCTCGTGCAGCTTGGGTTTCCAGACATGGGTGCGCGTCTTCTCGATCAGCGTCACCTCCGCCTTGCCACGGCGGCCCAGCGTATCGCCCAGCCGGGTGGCGAGTTCCAGCCCGCCCGCGCCGCCGCCGACGATGACGATGCGGTGCGGCGTGCCGGCACGGAGAGTGGCTGCGCTCATGGTCGGGTTTCCGCGAGATCCATCAGCGCGCTGCGGGCAGCGGCATGGTCGGCGCGCCCTGGTCGGTGCGCGCGGCCTGGGCCGCCGTCGGCGCCGGCATGTGGTGTTCGACCTGGTCGAGCACCGCTTCCGGCTCCTCGGCCTCGGCCGCCGTCTCGTTGTTCAGCTGGCTGTGCATGCGTTTCATGTCCAGATCACCCGTCCAGCGCGCGACGACCATGGTGGCGACGCCGTTGCCGATCAGGTTGGTGAGGGCGCGGGCCTCGGACATGAAGCGGTCGATGCCCAGGATCAGCGCCAATCCGGCCACCGGCACCCCGCCCACCGCCGACAGGGTCGCGGCCAGCACGATGAAGCCGCTGCCGGTGATGCCGGCCGCACCCTTGGAGGTCAGCAGCAGCACGCCCAGCAGTGTCAGCTGCTGCGTCAACGTCATCGGGGTGTTGGTGGCCTGCGCGATGAATACCGCGGCCATGGTCAGGTAGATCGAGGTGCCGTCGAGATTGAACGAATACCCCGTTGGGATCACCAGGCCGACCACGGACTTGCGCGCGCCCAGGTTCTCCATCTTGGCCATCATGCGCGGCAGCACCGACTCGGACGACGAGGTGCCCAGCACGATCAACAGCTCCTCCTTGATGTACTTGATGAACTTCCAGATCGAGAAGCCATGCAGTTTGGCGATGAGCCCCAGGATCACGAAGATGAAGAACAGGCAGGTGAGGTAGAAGGTGCCCATCAGCTTGCCCAGCGAGAGCAGTGAGCCGACGCCGTACTTGCCGATGGTGAAGGCCATCGCGCCGAAAGCGCCGATCGGGGCGACCTTCATGATGATCCCCACGATGGAGAACAGCACGTGCGAACCCTTTTCGATGAGGTCGAACACCAGGGTGCCGCGACCGCCGAACTTGTGCAGCGCGAAGCCGAACATCACCGAGAACAGCAGCACCTGCAGGATCTCGCCCTTGGCAAAGGCATCGACCACGGTGTTCGGGATCACGTGGAGCAGGAAGTCCACCGTGCCCTGCATTTTGCCGGGCCCGGTGTAGGCGGCGATGCTCTTGGTGTCGAGGGCGGACGGGTCGACGTTCATGCCCTCGCCCGGCTTGACCAGGTTGATGATGACCAGCCCGATGACCAGCGCAAGGGTGCTCACGATCTCGAAATACAGCAGAGCGAGGCCTCCGGTCTTGCCGACCTTCTTCATGTCCTCCATGCCGGCAATGCCCACCACCACGGTGCAGAAGATGATGGGCGCGATGATCATCTTGATCAGCTTGATGAAGCCATCGCCCAGCGGCTTCATGGCGGCGCCCGTTTCCGGATAGAAGTGGCCCAGCAGCACGCCGATCACGATGGCCGTGATGACCTGGAAATAGAGCGACTGGTAAAAAGGCTTGGGGGTCGGGTCCTTGTCCATGAATATCTCCTTCAGTTATGAGTGATCGTTGGCTGGCGCTGGGCACCCGCCGCTTCGGCCTGCATGTCCGCTTGGTAGCTGGAGCGCACCAGCGGCCCGCAGGCCGCGTGCGTGAATCCCAGCTGCCGCGCCTGCTCCGCCAGGGCCTCGAACGCTTGCGGCGCGACATAGCGGCGCACCGGCAGGTTGCCGGGTCGCGGTTGCAGGTACTGGCCCACTGTCAGCATGTCAACCTGGTGCTCGCGCAGGTCACGCATCACGGCGAGTACTTCACCGTCGGCCTCGCCCAGGCCCAGCATCAGGCCCGACTTCGTGAGCACCTCGGGGCGACGCCGCTTGAACGCGCGCAGCAGTTCCAGGGAATGGGCGTAATCGGCGCCAGGGCGGGCCTCGCGGTACAGGCGCGGCACGGTTTCCAGGTTGTGGTTCATCACGTCCGGCGGGTCCGCCGCCAGCACGTCCAGGGCCGTCTCCAGCCGCCCCCGGAAATCCGGCGTCAGGATCTCGATGCGCGTGCGCGGCGATTGCCGGCGCACCGCCCGGATGCAGGCTGCAAAATGCGCCGCCCCGCCATCGCGCAGATCGTCGCGATCCACGCTGGTGATGACCACATGGTTCAGGCGCAGCCGGGCCACCGTATCGGCGAGCTTCAGCGGTTCCTGCGGATCCGGCGCCAGCGGTCGGCCATGCGCCACGTCGCAAAAGGGGCAGCGCCGCGTGCACAATGCCCCCAGCACCATGAAGGTGGCGGTGCCCTGGCTGAAACACTCGCCAATATTCGGGCAGGCGGCCTCTTCGCAGACGGTGTGCAGGCCCTGCTCGCGCAACACCTGCTTGACGCCGCGAAAGGTCTCACTGTGCGACACGCGCACCCGGATCCAGTCGGGCTTGGGCAGCGCGGGTGCCGCCACCACCTTGATGGGGATGCGCGCGGTCTTGGCGCCGCCGCGCTGGCCCGGAGAGAAGGAGGATGCATCCATGACGTGCTCAGTCGGCGACCCATGTCTGGGCTCGCTGTGCGGCCGCATCGACCGTAGCGAGCGCCGTCATGTTGACGATGCGGCGCACCGTCGACGACGGCGTCAGGATATGGACCGGAAGCGCCGCGCCCAGCAGGATGCCACCCACCGTGATGCCGCCACCGGCCGCGATGCGCAGCAGGTTGTAGGAAATATTGGCCGCATCGACGTTGGGCATGACCAGCACGTTCGCCTCGCCTGCCAGGCCCGAATCCGGGAACTCGCGATCGAGAATCTCCTTGGACAAGGCCGCGTCGCCGCGCATCTCGCCGTCGACCGCGAGGCTGGGGTCGCGCGCCTGCACCAGTGCCAGCGCCTCGCGCATCTTCAGCGCCGCCGGCACGTTCGAACTGCCGAAGCTGGAATGCGACAGCAGCGCCACGCTGGGGACGATGCCGAACCGCCGCACCTCTTCGGCCGCCAGCAGCGCGATCTCGGCGACCTGCTCGGCCGTCGGGTCGCTGTTGACATGGGTGTCGCAGATGAACAGCTGGCGCCCGGGCAGCATCAGCATCTGCATGGCCGCGAAGGTGCGGGTGCCGCCGCGCAGGCCGATCACGTCGCGCACATAGCCCAGATGATCGGCGTAGCTGCCCAGGGTGCCGCACAGCATGGCGTCCGCCGAACCTTCACGCACCAGCATCGCGCCGAGAAGCGTGCTGCGGCTGCGCATCTCGGCACGGGCGGTGGCGCGCGACACGCCCCGGCGGCGGGCCAGCCGGTAATAGGCGTCCGCCGCAGGGCCGTAGACGTCGGGATCCAGCAGGTTCACGCACTCGCAATCCACCCCGGGCTGAAGGCGCAAGCCGAACTGCTCGATGCGCTGGGCAATGACCTCGGGCCGGCCCGCCAGCAGCGGGCGCGCCAGCCCTTCGTCCACCACCACCTGGGCGGCGCGCAGCACCCGCTCATCCTCGCCTTCCGCATAGACCACGCGCTTGGGCGCGCGCTTGGCTGCCGCGAACACCGGCTGCATCGCGCCACCCGACTGATAAACGAACTGGCTCAGCCGCTGGCGGTAGGCGTCCATATCACCGATCGGGCGCGTGGCCACGCCGCTGTCCATCGCTGCCTGGGCGACTGCCGGGGCGACGACCTCGATCAAGCGCGGATCGAACGGCTTGGGAATGAGGTACTCGGCACCGAAACGCAGGCCCACGGTCCCGTAGGCCTGAGCCACCACCTCGGGAATCTCGGCATGGGCGAGCTCGGCGATGGCTCTTACCGCCGCCAGCTTCATCTCCTCGTTGATCGTGGTGGCGCCGACGTCCAGCGCGCCGCGGAAGATGAACGGGAAGCACAGCACGTTGTTGACCTGATTCGGGTAGTCCGAACGGCCCGTCCCCATGATCGTGTCGGGGCGAACCGCCAGCGCCTCTGCCGGCTCGATCTCCGGCGTCGGGTTCGCCATCGCCAGAATGATGGGATCGCGCGCCATGGTCTTGACCATCTCGGCCTTGAGCACGCCTCCGGCCGACAGGCCGAGGAAGATGTCGGCCCCGCCGATGATCTCGGACAGCTTGCGCGCCGACGTGTCCCGGGCGTAGCGCGCCTTGTTGGGGTCCATCTGCTCTTTGCGGCCCGCATAGACCACGCCGGCGCTGTCGGACACGAACACGTTGCGCATCGGCAGCCCGAGGCTGACGATCAGGTCCAGACAGGCCAGCGCGGCGGCGCCGGCGCCCGAGGCCACCAGCTTGACCTCCTTGATGTCCTTGTCGACGTGTTTGAGTGCGTTGAGGATGGCCGCGGCGGCGACGATGGCCGTGCCGTGCTGGTCGTCGTGGAACACCGGTATCTTCATGCGCTCGCGCAGCTTCTTCTCGATGTAGAAGCACTCGGGCGCCTTGATGTCTTCGAGGTTGATGCCGCCGAATGTGGGCTCCATGCGGGCGATGGTGTCGATCAGCTTGTCGGGGTCGAGCTCGTCGAGCTCGATGTCGAAAACGTCGATGCCGGCGAACTTCTTGAAGAGGCAGCCCTTGCCTTCCATCACCGGCTTGCCCGCCAGCGCGCCGATGTTGCCCAGGCCCAGCACGGCCGTACCGTTGGTGATGACGGCCACCAGGTTGTTGCGCGCCGTCAGGTTGCCCGCCTCGCGCGGGTCCTCCACGATCGCCAGGCAGGCTTCGGCCACGCCGGGCGAGTAGGCCAGCCCGAGGTCGCGCTGGGTCGCCATGGCCTTGGTCGGGGTCACCGAGATCTTGCCCGGTGTCGGGTAGCGGTGGTAGTCGAGGGCGGCTTCGCGTAAATTGTCTGACATGGTGGTCTCCGTCGTCGGGGTTGGAATTCGAATCAGTGTGTCGCCAGCACCGGCAAGGGGTGCCCTGCGCGCGGTTCGACCAGCCCGCGCAGCCAGCCGTGCAAGGCGTGCACCAGCGCCTCGGGCTGGTCGGCATGGACCCAGTGCGCCGCATCGTCGATATGCGCCAGGCGCACGCGGGGAAACAGGCGCTCGATATCCGCATGCGATTCGGCGCGCACATAGTCGGAGTCCGCCCCGGCGACGAACAGGGCCGGCCCGGCGTAGTGCTTGCGCATCAGCGGCTGCGGAAAGCCGCACAGATCAGGCATGCACATGGCTGTCGCCATCAGATTGATGCGCCAGTCGAAGCGCTCGTCGTGACGTCGCAGGTTCTGCATCAGGAAGTCAACCGGGGCGCCGCCCCCCAGGCTGTGCGCGAGCGCCTGTCGTACCTCCTTGCGACTGGTCGCGCCCGCAACGTCCAGGCGACGCATGGCCTTCACGTAGAACGAGAATTGATCGCCGTAGCGTTCGGGTGCGATGTCAATCACGGCCAAGCCGGCGATCGCCTGCGGGTGTTCCAGGGCCAGGGCCATGGCGGTCTTGCCGCCCATGCTGTGGCCGATCAGAATCGGTTGCTGCAATTGCTCGCGCTCGATAAGTGCCAGCACATCGAGCGCCATGTCGGGGTAGGACATGGCCTCGGCCCAGGGTGATGCGCCATGGTTGCGTGCGTCGGGAAGGTAGAACCGGTACGAGTGGCCCAGGGCCCGGGCGATCTGGGCCCAGTTGCGTCCGGCGCCGAACAAACCGTGCAGGATGACCACGGGTGGACCGTTGCCCACAACCTCGAAAGCCAATTTATTGGGCATGGCAGCGTGCGTCCTATTTCTTCTTCTGCGGCGGCAGGTCGGTGCACACGCCTTCGAACAGCTCGGCGGCCATGCCGATCGATTCGCCCAGCGTCGGGTGCGGATGGATGGTCTTGCCGATATCGGCCGGCTCGCAGCCCATCTCGATGGCCAGGCAGACCTCGCTGATCAGGTCGCCCGCATGGGTACCGACGATGCCGCCGCCGATCACGCGGTGCGTGGCCTCGTCGAAGATCAGTTTCGTGAAGCCCTCGTCGCGACCATTGGCGATGGCACGGCCCGACGCCGCCCAGGGGAATACCGCCTTGCCAATCTTGATGCCTTCGGCCTTGCACTGCTCTTCGGTCTTGCCGGCCCAGGCCACTTCGGGATCGGTGTAGGCGACCGAAGGAATCTGGCGTGCGTCGAAGAAAGTGTTTTCACCGTGTGCGACCTCGGCCGCCACATGCGCTTCGTGCACCGCCTTGTGCGCCAGCATCGGCTGGCCGACCACGTCGCCAATGGCGAAGACGTGCGGCACGTTGGTGCGCATCTGCCGGTCCACGTTGATGAAGCCGCGTTCCGTCACGGCGACGCCGGCCTTGTCGGCGGCGATCTTCTGGCCGTTGGGGCTGCGGCCCACCGCCATCAGCACGAGGTCGTAGACCTGGGGGGTCGAAGGCGCCTTCTCGCCTTCGAAGCTGACCTCGATGCCGGCCGGGGTCGCCCTGGCACCGACGGTCTTGGTCTTGAGCATGACATGGCCGAAGCGGTGCGCGTTCATCTTCTCCCAGACCTTGACCAGGTCGCGGTCGGCGCCCTGCATCAGGCCGTCGAGCATCTCGACCACGTCGATGCGCGTGCCCAGGGTCGAATAGACGGTGGCCATCTCCAGGCCGATGATGCCGCCGCCGACCACCAGCATGCGTTTCGGGATGCTCTTCAGCAGCAGCGCGCCGGTCGAATCGACGACGCGTTCGTCCTCGGGCATGAAGGGCAGGCGCGCGGCCTGGCTGCCCACCGCGATGATGGCCTTGGCGAACTTGACGACTTTTTTGCTGCCGTCGGCCGCTGCGATTTCAAGATGGAACGGATCGAGAAAGCTGCCAGTGCCGGTCAGCACCTCGACCTTGCGCGCCTTGGCCATGCCAGCGAGACCGCCGGTGAGTTTCTTGATGACGCCGTCCTTGAAACCACGCAGCTTGTCGATGTCGATCTCGGGCGGGCCGTACTTGATGCCGTGGTCTGACAGGTGCGTGACTTCGTCCATCACCGAAGCAGTGTGCAGCAGCGCCTTGGACGGGATGCAGCCCACGTTCAGGCAAACGCCGCCCAGCGTCGCGTAGCGCTCCACGAGCACGGTCTTCATGCCGAGGTCGGCGCTGCGGAAAGCCGCCGAGTAGCCGCCGGGGCCAGCGCCGAGCACCAGCATCTCGCATTCGACGTCGGCCTTGCCAGAATAATTGGCGGCGGCAGCCACCGGAGCACCCTCACCCCCCGCCCTCTCCCGCGGA
>Ga0209343_10009506_pt1 | contig 11172 bp, 9 predicted proteins | sample RifCSPlowO2_02_FD_184026 | JGI IMG/M metagenome (GOLD analysis project Ga0209343, IMG submission 184026) | Groundwater microbial communities from Rifle, Colorado - Rifle CSP2_plank lowO2_0.2 (SPAdes) (version 2) | ecosystem: Environmental > Aquatic > Deep subsurface > Groundwater | place: Rifle... | reverse complement strand
ATGACCGACGGCATCCTGCTTGCCGAGACCCAGGGCGACCGGATGCTCGCCCAGTACGACACGCTGATCATTGACGAGGCGCACGAGCGCAGCCTGAACATCGATTTTCTGCTCGGCTACGTGAAGACGCTGCTGCCGCGCAGGCCGGACCTGAAACTGATCATCACCTCGGCCACGCTCGACGCCGAACGTTTCTCGCGCCATTTCGACGCCGCGCCGGTGATCGAGGTTTCCGGGCGCCTGTATCCGGTCGACGTGCGCTACCGGCCTCTTGCGGCTGAAGACGACGACATCGACCTGAACCAGTCTATCGCCGACGCGATCGACGAACTTGCCCGTGCGGGCCAGGCAGGGCAGGGCGACGTGCTGGTGTTCCTGCCCGGCGAGCGCGAGATCCGCGAGGCCGCCGAGACCCTCAGGAAGCACCATCCCCCGCAAACGGAGATCCTGCCCCTGTTCGCCCGCCTCTCGGCCGCCGAGCAGGAGCGCGTCTTCAAATCGCACCCGGGCCGGCGCATCGTGCTGGCGACCAACGTTGCCGAGACCTCACTCACGGTTCCGGGCATCCGCTACGTGGTCGACACGGGCCTCGCGCGGGTCAAGCGCTACAGCTACCGCAACAAGGTCGAGCAGTTGCGCGTGGAGAACATCTCGCAGTCGGCGGCCATGCAGCGTTCGGGCCGCTGCGGCCGCGTGGCGGCCGGCGTGTGCATCCGGCTCTACGCCGAAGACGATTACGCGCTTCGTCCGGCGTATACCGACCCGGAGGTGCTGCGCTCGTCGCTGGCGAGCGTGATCCTGCGCATGAAGTCGCTGGGTCTCGGGGAGGTGGAGGATTTCCCATTCGTCGATCCGCCCGCGCCCAAGGCGGTCGCCGACGGTTACGCGCTGCTGGCCGAGCTGAATGCCGTGGACGATGACAAAGCTCTCACCGAAACCGGCAGGCAGTTGGCGCGGCTGCCGCTGGATCCGCGCATAGCCCGCATGATCCTCGCCGCGAAAGGCGAGGGCTGCCTGGCCGAGGTGCTGGTGATCGCTGCGGCGCTGTCGGTGCAGGATCCGCGCGACCGGCCGCTGGAGCGCGCGCAGGCCGCCGACGAGGCGCACAAGAAGTTCAACGACGAGAAATCCGATTTTCTCGCCTTCGTCAAACTGTGGAAGTTCTTCGAGGAGGCGCTCGCGCACAAGAAGTCGGGCCGCAAGCTGCGCGAGGCCTGCCACGACAATTTCCTCTCGTTCAACCGCATGCGCGAGTGGCGCGACATCCATGCGCAGTTGAAGGAGCTGGTCGCGGAGATGGGATGGCGGGTCGGCGAATTCACCTCGGGCACCCCGCAGATCCACCGCGCGCTGCTCGCCGGGCTCCTGGGCAACATCGGCCTGAAGACCGAGGAGGGCCACTATCTCGGGGGGCGCGGCATCAAGTTCTGGGTCCACCCGGGCTCGGGCGTCGGAAAAAAAGCCGGGCGCTGGATCATGGGAGCGGATCTCACCGAAACCACGCGCCTGTACGCGCGCTCGGTGGCGACCATCGATGCGGCGTGGCTGGAGGCGATCGGCGCGCATCTCGTGCGCCGCCACCAGGTCGACCCGCACTGGGAGAAAACGCCCGCGCACGTCGCGGCCTTCGAGAGCGGCACGCTCTACGGCCTGCCGCTCTACGCCAAGCGGCGCGTGCATTACGGCCCGATGGACCCGGTGGAATCCAGGAAGGTTTTCATCCGCGAGGCGCTGGTGAACGGCGACTGGGAAACGCGAGCGCCGTTTTTCCTGCACAACCGGAAGCTGGTGCGCGACATCGAGCAACTGGAGCACAAGTCGCGCCGTCCCGACGTGCTGGTGGACGACGAGCTGATCTACGCGTTCTACGACAGCCTCGTCCCCAATGACAAGGACATCCACAACGGCGCCGCGTTCGACGCCTGGCGCCGCGAGGCCGAAGCCAAGAACCCGAAGCTCCTGTTCCTCAAGCGCGAAGACCTGATGCGCCACGAGGCCGCGGGCATCACCACCGCGCAGTTCCCGCACCAGATCGAGATGGCCGGCCGCAGCTTCGCGCTCGAATACCACCACGAGCCCGGAAGCCCTCGCGACGGGGTGACGATGACGGTGCCGCTGATCGCGCTCAACCAGGTGAATCCCGCGCTGTGCGACTGGCTGGTGCCGGGCCTGCGGCGCGAGAAGGTGATGGGGCTCGCCAAGTCGCTGCCGCAAAAAATCCGTCACAAGCTCGGACCGCTGCCCGAATTCGCCGACCTGCTGCTCGCCGCGGAAAAACCGGGCGAGGTGTCGCTGCCCGAGACAATCGCCCGCACCGCGCGCCGCGAGCTGAACGTGCTGGTGCCGCTGGACGGTTTCCGGCCCGAGGCGCTGCCCGCGCACCTCTCCATGAACATCCGGGTGATGGACGAGCACGGGCGGCAGCTCGGCATGGGCCGCAACCTTGCGCAATTGCGCGCGGAACTGGGGCGCGAGGCGGGCCAGCTTTTCGCGGAAGCGGTGAAGGAGGAGACGCCGGCGGCGACCTTCACCGACTGGGGCTTCGGCGATTTGGAAGAAGTCATGGAGATCCGGCGCGGCACGCAGACGCTGGTCGGCTATCCGGCGATCGTCGACCGCGGCGACGCGGTGAGCCTGGAAGTGCTCGATTCGGCGGACAAGGCGCGGGAGATGAACCGCGCGGGGCTGAGGCGCCTGTTCATGCTGCAGTTGAAGGAGCAGGCGAAATACATCGAGAAGAACCTGCCCGGGTTCCAGGCGCTCGCGATGCAGTTCAATGCGTTCGGCGACGCCTCGGAATTGAAGGCGCAGTTACTGGAGGCGGCGTTCGACCGCGCCTGCCTCGCCGATCCGCTGCCGAGGATGCGGGCGGAGTTCGAGCGGCGGCGCGACGAGGGGCGCTCGCGGCTGACGCTGATCGCGAACGAACTGGCGCGACAGCTCGGCGCAATCCTCGTCGAATACACGGGGCTGCAGAAGAAGTTGCAGCAGATGGGCAAGGCGTTCCCCGAGCCCTGCCGCGATATCAGGGAAAACATCGAGCGCCTGCTGCCGAAACGCTTCGTCGCCGAGCTGCCCTTCGAGCGGCTGCAGCACGTGCCGCGCTATCTCAAGGCGGCGGGCCTGCGCCTGGACAAGCTGCGCACCGATCCTTCGCGCGATGCGCGCTTCGCCGCCGAACTCGCGCCGCTGGTGGCGCAGTGGCAGCGCGAACAGGTGAAGCAACAGAAGTCAGGGGAGCACGACCCGCAGATGGAACAGTTCCGCTGGCTGCTGGAGGAACTGCGCGTGCAGCTTTTCGCGCAGGAACTGAAGACGCCGGTGCCGGTGTCGGCGAAGCGACTGCAGAAGATGTGGCTGGCGATGCAGCGGTAGCGTGCGTCATACACACGATAATCTTCACCTTTTCGTTTCGAATATCCACGTCTGGCATGGCTTGAAGCACAGAAAAGGTACCATAATTAATACACACATCTCATGAAATGAGGTTTGACCAGAGGTCCAGGCGTGGTGGCGCGAAGCGCCGGAGTAGTGCTCGGCAGCTGCGCAACTTACTCAAGCCGCTCACCCAGCTTGGACTTGGAGAAGTGCTCGCCGCCGTCCCCTTGCTTTCGCGTGTGGATCGGCACGGTATTAGGGCCCTTCACTGCGGCGCCGCCAGGCGGTTCCTTGTGAGAGCGCCCTCTAAGGTCAAAGCTCAGCCGCACGCTCTAGCGTGTCAGCGGCAGCGCCTTGTCGGGCGGCTTGAGTCACTTCTAGAATCGTCTCGCACACGACTTCAAATTCAATGCTGGCGTGCGACAGGGCGACTAAGGTTTGTGAGGCGATAATCACAAAGCGGTCGGCTGTCGAAATCGACATTCCGGCAGCTTGTAGATTGCTCGCGAGCGCGACAGAGCGATTGATGATTGTGCGTTGATCGACCTGTGGCGGCGACGCCAGAGGCCGTTTCTTGCATACAAGAATGGCATCGAGGCTGATGGGGTCTTTCGCCGCGGACTTAGGGCTTGCGGCGCGAAGTTCGGCATGCACTGGATGCGCGGCTACAACGGCCAATCCGGAACTCGTGATTGACTCATAAATGGCCGCCCAACCTTCTACGCGCGAGTGATGGAAACTGAAAGCAAGCACGCCGTCATTCTTGAGAACGCGGCAGCACTCCGAAAACACGAAAGTGAGCTGTTTAGCGAATACGCGTGGGTCTTTGTGTTGCACCTCGCCCTTGTCCGACGAATCCGCCCGACTGAACCACGGATAGCGGGACATGAGGACAGGAGAAAGCCACGCGAAAAAGAAATCGCTGAGTTCGCTGTAATGCACGAAATCGAAGTAGGGCGGATCCGTGATAACTGCATCGATCGACGCATCCGGTACCGGAAGTCGCGAACTATCTCCGTTGAGGATCATTAGCCCCCGGTCTGTCCTGAGCAGTTCATCCCAAGAGGCAACGCTCTGCGCATGAATCGGATCGCTTGCAATGATCTTCCTCGTGCCTGTGCGCTGTCCGAGCAAGTCGTTCTCGAATCCAATTTCGAAGGGATGGTCAAGGTATCGTTTGGCGGGGATCAGGCGCGACTCGAAGAGGGTGCTAAACGTCCCACTACTCTTCTCTGTGCCCCATACCGAATTCTCGAGAGGGGTTCGTTCCGGTTTCAGAATGTGATTGGAAAACATATGCCGGACTGCGCCTGTGCCTTCTCCCTTGAAACTACAAAATAGGTTATTAAATTCAAGAGTGCTGGAGAATAGGCACAGCATCTGCTCCTGTATGGCTTCATCCTTGATCTCAAGGATGGTCCGCAGAAGAAGACCAAGGCATAGCAGCTGCCTAGCATTGAAGAAGTCTCGCCAGTGGGTGTAGTTGTAGCCTCGTGCTTGGTCCGTGTTGTGGCCTGAGCGTACAGAGAGCGTCGGAAGTGGTAATGCCTCCGTGCGCAAGCGCGCTTCGGCTTCCGCAAACAAGGCAAGATCCTCATCACGCGCAGGGAGATACACCTTTTCGCCGTCCGGCCGAAGGGCAAGCATCGCGTAGAGCCGATGTGGAGGGGGCGCTCCATCAGCAGGAAGAAGATCTTTTATGCGATAGCGGTTCCCAGCCTTGGTCGTTACATACTGCCCGGAAGCAGGGCCATCCTGGGGATTGAAGCAATGCATGCAATGCTGGCATTCCAGTTCAGTTACATCGTATCGATCTTCTATCACTCCCCAGCAGTGGGGGCACACAATCTGAGCCCTTGGTTTCTTCTTTGGATAAGCATCCTGCGAGAAAACATAGCGTGATAGAAGCGGCACAATTTCACCGTCTGGAGTTGCAACCGTCTTCACCCAGAAGAAATAGAGGACCGGGATCAACTCGCCTGAGCGAAGATCACGGGTCTGGTAGTAGCGTCTAATCTCCGGCGCGATAGTGCTTTCAAGCTGGCCGAAGGCTGCGCGAAGCCGCCCTTCAGGCACGCGCGTAAATGCTTGCCGCACGAGGAAACTGCTCACCGGATTGATGTCGCAGCCGATCGCCTTAGCACCGAGCTTGATTGCTTCACCGAGGGTCGTTCCACTCCCCATGAAGGGGTCGAGAACGACTTTTCCAGAAAATTGATGCCGATTGTAAAAGCCCTTCCAAGTATCGGCGTCGGCACGGCTCAAGGCAGCGAGTGCAATAGCGCGGAACACCGAACCAAGCCGTGTCGCCCACCACTTGTGTATGTGGTAGATCGGGCGGTTAATCTCTTTGCGCCAGCTTTCCTGTTCACCAACCTGGCTCACTTCCACGATGGGGAAATCACACTCGAGCGCAGTTGTTGCGGTAGTCTGTATCGAGACGAACTTCTCGGTGACGATATTCATTCCTCGTCGGCCCCATAGTTTTCATCAGGGACGGGAAGACGCTTGGTCATCGAAACCGGCCTCGCCGCGTGGTTGGCGAGCCGATAGGCGACGAAGTAGTGTTCGTTGCCAGCACTGGGGTTCGGAATTCGGTCTGCCTTGAGTTCGTTTGTCCGCAGGTCGAACGCGTAGCCGACAACCAGGCTGTCCGCTTCGATCCGAGTGAGTCGACCAACTTCTTGGTATCGGGGATCAGCTTTCATGTTCTCAGGAACGATCAGCGTCATGAGGCCAGTTGTTCCTTCCGTGAGCGCGAAGGGGGTCGGAGCAACATACATTTTTCGATCCCGGATCATGATGTCGCCGTAGGTGCCGAAACCCTTCACGCTCTTGTTCTTGTGAAAGTAGGCGTGGTCGGCGTTTAGGAAGTCCCCGTGACACACAACCAGGTCAACGACTGGATATTGCCGGTGCCCGTTGCCTTGGGCGACGAAATGCGTAAGGTCAGCGGGATAGCGGCCAAACACATAAAAGATTTGCCGGCCATTATGGTAGCCAGTCGGGACTTGACTGTTCGAGTCGTAGTCCTTCTCACGCCCGGGCCAGGCCAGGCCCTTGACCTCGTAGTATTTACGGATAAGTTCTAAGCAAAAGTCGGGGTACGTGTTTCGCCCAGACCCTTCGAAGTGAATCGAAAGCTTTTGTAGTCGCTTCTGGAACCAGTTCTGGAAGTGAAATTCCTTATCCTTCGCACTCACTGATTCAATCAACTCACCCGACTGAACGGCTAGCACACACTGCTCGAAAACATCGAAGCAGGTTGTCTTTGTCATTTATCGCTTTCCCTTCCTATCGCTGGGGTGGTGATTCCGCGTTGAGATACTCATGCACGGTGCTCAATTTACATGGATTTGCATTGTCACGATGCTAGAACCATCTAGAGATAGATGCAAATCACTATCCATACATGGTGGTAGATGCCGCGATATGCACGCCCGGCGCACAGGCACCTGGTGTCAGGCAGTGTTCCGTCGGGGCTTCCTTGTTGGCAATAACGCGCGGCGATGGTGCCGGTGGACATGGACTCGGGCGCTCCGCGCCGAGGGCGTGCGCCAGGCGTTCTTTCCGAGAGATTCCTCTTCCGCGAGCAACCGAAAAGAGGTCGGATTGGGGATTTCAAGAATAATCCCCAATCCGACCCGTAGGGTCCTCTACCGCGGCAGCGCAATCACCGCCCCCACCCCCGCGCGGTCGAACTTCGCACCGAACACCCGGTTGAACTCGGAAAACGCGAACTCGCCGGAGCAGTGTCCGGCTGCAACCCGCTCGAATTTCCACTTGTCGCGAAATCTCGTGACGATGCTGCTCACTTCCGCGTCCGACACGTCCACCAGGTGGAATCCGCCGAAGACGCTGTAGACGCGCGCATCGATCTTCGTTGCCGCATCGAGGATTTTCTCGATGCCTGGATGCGAGCACCCGACCATCAGCGGCAGCCCCTGCGGCGTCCTGACCGCCATCGAGCTCTCGTTCATCTCCTTGGTGCCGGTCACCTCCCCGAGTGGTGCCGTTTTTTCCAGTATGCGCCCCGGACGCCGCCGGCCGTAAAACCCACGATCGTTGCGGCGCAGCAGGCGCACATGGATGAAGGAGCGACCGCGTATCGCGCGGGCGATTCCGTGAAATACGCACCGAGTCACAAAGGGGGGTAAGATAAAAAGTGGAAGTGGTTAGTCACGAACAATGGAACAGTGAGGCGCAGATGGCGAAAAAAGCGATCAAGAAGTCCCTCAGGCGGCAGCCCTCCGCGAGGAGAGCCAAGGCGGCGCCGCGCAGGAAGCAGGCGGCGGCACCCCGGAAGAAACCGGCCGCGGCGCGTAGACCTTCGGTGGCCAGGCGACTTGAGGGCCTTGAAGCTCGTCTGGATGAAATCACCCGTCGGCTCTCGGCGAACGAACAAAAACCTGGACCTCAGGGTCCGGTTGGGCCTAAAGGTATCCAGGGCGAGGCCGGCGCTGCGGGCGCGACGGGGCATCAAGGGTTCGCGGGCCCCCTGGGCCCAAAGGGTGAGAAGGGCGACGCCGGTCCACAAGGGCCTACCGGACCCAAGGGTGACCAGGGAACTCAAGGACCTGCGGGACCGATGGGTCCAAAGGGAGAGCGGGGCGACGCCGGTCCGCAAGGTCAGGGAGGGCCGAAGGGCGATCCAGGAGCTTCAGGTTCCGCTGGGCCGAAAGGAGATCCGGGTCCCAAAGGCGACCCAGGCCCGCAAGGTCCGTCGGGACCTCCCGGCGTAAAGGGCGAACCTGGCCTTCAAGGCTCGAAGGGAGAGCCTGGGGCTCAAGGCCCGACCGGGCCGCGAGGCGAGAAAGGAGATCCTGCGCCGCAAGGTCCTTCTGGACCACCAGGATAGGAGCCCGGTCCTCAGACAGCGCGTCCCATCCCCCCCGGCGGGAGGGGTTGGTGGGACCGGACTTGCCGTTTCGGTGCACCTCAGATCGAGTCAATAGGAGAACTGGACCATGAACCCAACATTGTTCGAGATCGGCGTGGCCATATTGATGGTGGCCGTGAGCATTTCCCTCGTCGCGTGGTTTTCAAGAGACATGGCGGCTGCCTCGGGAAGGCGCATGATGAACATGCTGGCGCATGCCGGCGTGGACCCCGAAGTTGCCAGGCATGGCGACGCCGAGGCCGTCATGCGGGACGTGCGGAGCCGGTGCCGCAGGTGCCGGTCCGAAGACTTGTGCGACAGGTGGCTCGCCGGAGGAGTCGAAGGCGAAAATGGCTTCTGCCCCAACGCGCGGATATTCCGGGGATTGACAAGGACGCGCGTCGCACCCTGATCGTCCGCAGGCGGCGGGCGGTTCGCCGCAGAGGCACAATCGCCCTGGAACAACCGCTTCGTCGCGAGCATTCATTCGACACGCAGGGCGGTGTTTTAGCCATCGTCCTGCATCCACGTCGTGTTTCACCGGCAGGCTGGCCTGTCGCGCAGAGTCGCAAAAAAAGCTATGATGCATCGCATCTGCAATGCAAATCAGTCGATCCATGAAAACCACCACCATCCCGCCGATTCGCGTGTCCCCGGAGCTTCGCAAGCAAGCCGAAGCTGTTCTCGAGCAGGGAGAGACTCTCTCCGGCTTCGTGCTCGATGCCGTGACCCGGAGCATTGAGTACCGGAACGCTCGACAAGCGTTCATTGCGCGAGGGCTGGCGAGCGCGTCGCAGGCGAAGAAGACCGGCAAGTATGTCCCGGCCGACCGGGTGATCGAGAAGCTTGCGCGCAAACTGGCCAAAGCGAAGCAACACGCCGCTTAGTCCGGTGGAACGCTACAAGGTTCGCTTCACGCCGGGGGCGGAAGACGACTTACTGCGGCTCTATGACTTCCTGCTGGAAATGGATGTGACTGCGGCAGAACGCGCCCTGGATGCAATCAAAGAGGCAATAGAATTACTGCATTTCTCGCCGTTTTCCTGCCGCAAGGCGCTTGCGGACAATCCATTTCTGAGAGAACTCATCATTCCCTTTGGCTCCGCGGGATACGTGGCATTGTTTGAAATCGAGTCCGGCAGCACGGTGAACATCCTCGCGGTACGGCACCAGCGCGAGGAGGATTACCAATGAGGGATTCCGCGTCACCCGGGCACTGCGCGACGCGATCGCTCACTGGAGGCGCTATACCTAAAGTCCAACGACTCTAGGTATAATGCCCGGATGCAGCGCCTTTCCCTCGAAACGCAGACTCTGTACGCCGAGCTTTCGGAGCGGCTGCGTGCCTTCGAGGCCGCGCGCTCGTTTGCGAGCCTTGCCGGCGCATTCGCGAAGAAGCAGGTGCGCGGCGCGGACTACTGGTATTTCAAGACCAGCGCTGGTCCGGCGGGACAGCGGGAGTATTTTGTCGGCCCCGATAACGACGAAACTCGCTCGGTGATGAAAGCCTATGGCGCAGGCCGCGCCGAAGCGGCGCAGATGACCGAGCAGATCGAACGCCTGTGCGCGATGCTTCGCACGGGCGGTGCGCAGATTACCGACACGCCGTCCGCGCGAGTGATTGCGGGACTTGCCAGCGCCGGCGTGTTCCGGCTCGGAGGGGTTCTCGTCGGCACCCACGCTTATGTCGCGATCGGGAACCTGCTGGGCGTGCGGTGGACGTCGGGCCTGCGCACGCAGGACATAGACATCGCCGCGGCGACGGTGCTCGAAGTTGCCGTGCCGCAGCAGGAGTCGGATCTGCCGCGCGTGCTCGAGAGTCTGAACATGGGATTCCTGCCCGTGCCGGGACTCGACCCCCGCGAACCGGAAACTTCATTCAAGGTGCGCGGCCAGACGCTACGCGTGGATCTGCTCACGCCCGCGCGCGGCCGCCGGGACGGCAAGCCCGTCGTCATTCCGCGCTTCAAGACGGCGGCGCATCCGATCGAGTTCCTCGACTACCTGCTGGAGGGGCCCGTTCCGGCCCCGGTCGTCAACGGCGGTGCGACGCTTGTCAATCTGCCCGATCCGGCGCGCTTCGCGCTGCACAAGCTGGTCGTCGCCGACGACCGGCCGGTGTCCACGCAGGCAAAAGCGGTAAAGGATCGGCAGCAGGCGGCCGAACTGATCGAGGTTCTCTATGCCGACAGGCGCGGGGACCTGCGGATCGCCGTGGACAGTCTGAACCGTCGGCCGCGAACATGGCGCGTGCGCGCCCGGCGCGCATTGGCGAAGCTGCCCGGTGAGCTGAAGGCTGCGCGAGACATGTTGATCGGGAGGCTGGATACCAGATGACAAATGCTACGCAGCGCTGCAATGACGGGCAGCCCAGTCCCTATCTGTTTCCGAGCACTCAAAACGGCAGCGTGATCCCGATCCCCCGTTCGAGCGCGCGCTCGTAGACCAGGCTTGTGGCGGCGACGTCCTCCAGCGCGATGCCCTGGGACTCGAACAGCGTGATCTCATCATCCGAACGGCGAGCGGCCATCCGGCCCGCGACGATGGGCGCCAACCTCTGCTGACCGGGATACATGAAGCCGGTGGCTCACCGGGACATTGTGAATGCAGCAATCGGGCAGCACCTGGTGCGCGTGGGCTGAACGCCACTCGCGCGTCAGGGAGCAGACGCGACTCAATCCTTCCTGTGGCTTTTGCCACGGCCCTTTTCGTACCCTCTTCCATGGCGCTCGCCGTCGCCACGGTCACGGTAGCGCGGAGCGTACACCTCGTTATACCAGGCGTCATGGACAAAGTAGACCGGCTGGCCGCAGGCGTTGTACTTTCCGCAGTGCTTGCGCCAGTCCTTCGCGTGGCCCGGGGGCACGCGCAGGTAGATCGGCTGGTGCACCACGCCCACCGGCACCGGCTGTATC
>Ga0209343_10009505_pt1 | contig 11172 bp, 11 predicted proteins | sample RifCSPlowO2_02_FD_184026 | JGI IMG/M metagenome (GOLD analysis project Ga0209343, IMG submission 184026) | Groundwater microbial communities from Rifle, Colorado - Rifle CSP2_plank lowO2_0.2 (SPAdes) (version 2) | ecosystem: Environmental > Aquatic > Deep subsurface > Groundwater | place... | reverse complement strand
TATTCATTTAAGCTTATGCCGTGGGAGTCATGCGGACGCATCCGGTGTTCATGCGTCCTTGTCGGGTAGCTAAAGACTCAGGCTGCCAAATGCTCAAAGTCTCGTCTTGGGAGAACCTTGTTGATATGGCAGTTTCGAGAAATAAGCAAGGGCCCGGCAGTATCGTCACGGCCCTACGCTCGCCCCCAAACCTTGACGGCGGTGTCAACGATCAGTTTGAGCTTTTGCCACTGCTCGTCTTCGGTGAGCAGGTTGCCTTCCATCGTCGAGGCGAAGCCGCATTGCGGGCTGAGCGCGAGATTTTCCAGCGGCACGTACTTGGTCGCTTCGTCGATGCGCTTGGCGAGCTGGTCTTGGGATTCCATCGCCGGTAGCTTGCTGCTTACCAGGCCCAACACCACGGTCTTGCCGCGTGGCACGAAGCGCAGAGGCTCGAAGCTGCCGGCGCGCTCCGATTCGTATTCCAGAAGGAAAGCGTCTACCTGAAGCTGGCCGAATAATTTCTCGGCGATGGCGTCGTAGCCGCCTTCGGCGTACCACTGGCTGCGGTTGTTGCCGCGGCAGAGATGGATCGCGAGAGTAACGCCCAGACGCTTCGCGCCTTCGAGACAAGCGTTGTCGGCGCGGATCGCGTCGTCGAGTGCGGCGTCGGGGTCAAGTCCCATTTCAGTCTTAACATAGTTTCGCCATTTGGGATCGATGTAGTAGCTATAGCGCGGCGCGTCGATCTGCACGTACTGCGCCCCTTCGCTCACCAGCGCTTGAAGCTCCGCTTTGATGATCGGCACGATGTCCCAGAGGAATGTGGAGTGAGTCGGGTAAACCTTATCGCTGATGCCTTTCTTGTAATAGATCGCGGGAAACTGGTTGGCGGTGGGGAGCGTGACCTTGATGTCGCCCGGGCTTTGCTGCTTGACGAAGGCGAACTCTTGCTGGGTCAAGCGCCGCGTTTGTTTGATCTTGCCCACGACGATGCCGGGCACGCGCGAGGGCTGAGTGGACGAGCCGGCCATGCTCGCCTGCCACTGGCGCAGGAGGTTATCGCTTTCGTCGATTCCCTCCACCGCGTCGTTGAAGTCGCTCATGAAGTTGACCCGGCGCAGCTCGCCGTCGGTGAAGATCCTGAAGCCAAGGTCTTTCTGGCGTTGGAGCACCCGTAGGATATGTTTATCTTCCAACGCGCGCAGTTGTTCGCTGTCGCTGCCCGCGCTGCGCGCCTGTAAGAGTTCCGCTGGCCGCAAAAGACTGCCGATGTGGTCGGCGCGGTAAATCGTCGTCATGATTAAGCTCCTTATCCGTGCTCGTGCTCGTCATTCGTGCTCGTGAATTCCACGAACACGAGCCACGAGCACGAATCACGATCTTTATTCCCCCAACAGTTTCTTCAGCCGTTGAACGACGTCCGGCGGCTGCGCAATCACCTCTTTCGCCAGCGCGGCAAGCTCCTCGCCGCCAATGGGTTCCACCGGCCAGCGGCGCTTTTTTGCTTCGGCCAGGAGATCGGGATCCTTGAGCGTATTGTTCCAGCCGTCGCGCAGGATTTTCAACCGATCGGCGGGTATGTTGGGAGGCGCGGTCCAGGGCCGGCCAAACACGTTGGACGCTATGATCAACGTCGCCAAGCGCCGGTCGGCGTCGCGTACCTGGTAGCGATCCATTAGCTCATAGAAAGTAGGCGTATCCGGCAGCAACGGATCGCGTTTGCGACCGGTCTGCACCAGCGCACGAGTGAACCCTTTCTTATACCAGCTAATGTGCGGTTCGCGGCCAAAAAAAGCTGCGACGGTGATCAGGCGGCACTGCAATTCGCCGCGTTCCAGGGCTACGTCGATGTCCCCCGCGCCTTGATATCCGGCGATGATAATCGACTTGGCGCCGAGAACGTCTTCGATGAGCTTAGGGACATGATACGTGATCGAAGCCGTGCCCGTGGAGCCGCATTTGGGCGGTTCGGCTCCCTTACGCATATCGTCGATCGTCTTGTACGGACTGTCGCCACGAATAATAAACAACAGCTCGGTCGGTTCCGGCGTGCCGATCCAGTTGAATTTCGACCAGTCATACTGCACTTCCTTACGGCCAATCACTTGATCCATATAAATGGCCGAATTGAGCGAGCCGAGCGTCAGACCGTCCGGCTTGGCGACGTTGTAGACGTAATTGGCCGCGATCACCGAACCGGCGCCGGGCATGTTCTGCACCGTGATGCCGGGATTGCCCGGAATATGTTTTCCCAAGTAGGCGGCGATGTGCCGCGTCCACAGATCGTAGAGATCGCCGGGCTGGCCGCCGCGGATGACTCTGATCGACTTTCCCTGGAAGAAATTTTGTTGCGCGTGGGCCGTTTCCACAAGCCCCATGAGCAGGACAAGGATTGCAAGACACCCCGCCGATTTTAGATTTTCGATTTTAGATTTAGGATTATCGGATCGAGCAATCCGAAATCCGGTTTGAAATATCTTAATCATGAATTCCTCCGTCAATCCAAAATCGGCAAGCGGCCCCGCGGACTAAAATCCAAAATGGATTTACTTGATCACCCTATCTGCTCTCACCAGCACGTTCGGTGGGACCGTCACGCCGATCTGCTTGGCTGCTTTTAGATTGACGATGAACTCGAACTTCATCGGCTGCTCCACAGGAAGATCAGCGGGTTTGGCGCCTTTCAGAATCTTGTCCACGTAAGTGGCGGCGCGCCGGTCCAAGTTGAGAACGTTCACGCCGTAAAACATAAGCCCCCCGGGTTCCACGAACAGGCTGCTGTGGTATATCGCCGGGAGCCGGTGCTTTACTGCGAGGTCTGTAATCTGTGCTCGCTGAGAAACCAGAATGCCGCTCCCTAGAGTGAGAACTGCCTGGGCGCGCCTCTTGTTTGCGGCTCGAAATGCAGTCTCAATATCCTTGGAATCTAAAACGTCTAGGTACTGAAGCTGAAGCTTGAGAGCGTTTGCGGCGGGTTCGATCTCTCTCATCACTGGTGCATGGGTCGGGCCGGTTGAGGTCCCGAGGACGGCCACGCGGGCAAGCTTAGGGACAACTTCTCTCAGAATCTCCAGTCGTTTGCCGCTTAGCTCCGGGGCAAAGTTTGACAGTCCAGTGATGTTTCCGCCAGATCGCGCAAGGCTCGCAACGAACCCGCTGCCAACAGGATCGGAATCCTGGGTCATGACAATGGGAATCGTAGAAGTTGCTTCCTTAGTAGGACGGGTTACTGCCGTACCAGTCGTGACGATGACGTCTACCTTGAGACGAATCAGCTCGGCCACGAGCGCAGGGAGGCGATCGGGTTTTCCGTCGGCAGATCGCCACTCAATGATAATGTTTTTCCCATCCACGTAGCCAAGTTCGCGCAGACCCTGTCGGAACGCCTTGATGCGGGCCGCATTAACGGAAAAGGAGGCAGAATCTAGGTATCCCATCCGGGGGATTTTCGCCGGCTGCTGCGCCCCGGCGTATGAAACAGTGGTCAGAAGGAAGGTAGCCAGCAGCAAGGAAAGTAATTTTCTTCCCATGTGTTTTCTCCGCCAGTCGTTCTTCCTCTCCCTCTGGGAGAGAATTGAGGTGAGGGCGCGCGCTCGTTTGAAACGGCCCTCACCCTCGCCCTCTCCCGACGGGAGAGGGAATAAGAGAAATCCAAAATCAAAGATCCAGTAAGTCTCTCCTAGCAAAACTTCTCCTTGATGTAACGATACGCCGCGATCGCGGCCGTTGCGCCGTCACCCGACGAAGTAATCGCTTGCGCCGCGGAGTCCTGACGGATATCGCCGACGGCGTATAGGCCGGGTAGTTCGGTTCTCATCCAGATATCCGTCGGCACGTGGCCGGTTTCGCTCAGACGCACAAGGCCTTTCAGAAACGCGGTATTTGGTTGCAAGCCGACGTAGATGAAAAGCCCGGTGAGATCGACCTTCGATGATTCTCCGGACACAAGGTCGCGCACGCGCACGCCGGTGACAACGTCCTCGCCCAATATTTCTTCCACGACGGTTTGATAGCGCGCGCTGATCTTGGCCTCGCTTAGCGCTCGTTGTCGATACCATTGTTGCGCGGAGAACTCGGCCGCGTGCTGAAAGACGATGACCTGTTCGGCATAGTTCGTCAAGGTGAGCGCTTCTTGCAGCGCCGAGTCACCGCCGCCGACGACGCCGACCGTCTGACCGTTGTAGAGCGGGCCGTCGCAACTGGCGCAGTGGCTGACGCCTCGCCCCATCAGCTTCGCTTCGCCGGGTACGCCCAGGTCTTTGAGCGAAGAACCGGTGGCGACGATAACGGCCTTGGCTCGGTGTCGTTCTTCGTCGGTGTCCGCTGACCACATATGATCCTGCGCTTCCAAGCTCAGAACTTCGGCGCGTTGAAATTGCGCTCCGTGATCCGCCGCCTGACGCTGGACCGTCGGGCACAAATCGTAGCCGGCAATCCCGTCTGGGAAGCCGGGAAAGTCCTCGATCTTCTCGATGCTTATCAGATGGCCGCCGGGGATATTGCTCTCCAATATTAGCGTCGAGAGGCCGTGGCGCGCGGCGAACAATCCCGCGGTCAGTCCGGCGAGCCCGGAGCCGATGATTATGACGTCGTAGTCTGCCATCAGTTCGCTCCTGATGATTGTTCAAAACGTTCAAGCCGTTCAAATCGATCAAACCCCCTCCTTCATCCTCCCCCGCGTCGCGGGGGAGGAAAGAGGTGGGGGATTGAACGGAGCGCAGCGGTTGAACGTTTGGAACGTTTTGAACAAATATCACGTGCGCTTAGTTATCGCCATTCATCCACCGAGACGGTTTTCTGGTAATTACAGTCCATGATGCGCCAGTAGCCGTTGGTTTCGCCGCCGACCACTACGACGTGAATCTCGTCGGGCTTGAACATGCGGATCATTTCATCTGGCGCCGCTTTCAGCTTCGATGCGTAAGGTTCCTCGCCGAAGGTCGCTCGCGGATAAATGTAGTTCTGGATCAATTGATAGTCCCAGTATTCCCCGGCGGGCATCAGCGCATTCTCGTAAACCCACTGGATTAGTTTTTCCTTGGTGTCGAAGCCGCCGCGGTCGATGAACTGGCGCGCGGCGATGGGATCGAGCACGAACGTCGGCGCGCCGTGCGCGTCCAGCCCGCGCAGCATGCTGCGTGCATGCTCGCGCCAGTATTGCTCGCGCACGCCGAGCGTAAAAGCCGTGGAGCGGCAGCCGGTGAAAATGCTCACCGTGCTTTCGTTTGCTTTGAAGCCATGCTGCACGTGGAACGGTTCCCAGGGGCTGCGCTCTTCGTTCTCGGCGCAGGTGATGCTGTTGTAAGCGTAGTTGTTGCCTTGCGAGCCCATGTAACTGTCGCCCGGCAGCGAGCCGCCCTGCAAATTCTGCGAGAGCAGGCCGTAGGCGCGGCCGATGGTTGCGTTGGCGTGATTGTAGGGAGCCATCGCGCCGGTGCCGGAGTTCATGCCGATCTCGTTCCGGATCGGCCCGTTGACGACGACCATCGCGGCCATCGAACTCGTTGTGCTGCCGCGCGCGCTCACGCCGCTGGAGGCGAGCGCGAGGATCACTGGAAAATATTCCGGCCGCGCTCCCGCCATGACCGCGTTGACCGCGACTTTCTCGACGGTAAACTCCCAGTGCTGACGAAATTGATTGGAACGCAGGTGGCCCGCGACTTCGTCCGGTTTGCGGCCCGTGTGGGCGAGCATTTCCGCCACTCGCTTCTCGGTCGGTAGGATGATCGGCAGCTTGTCGGTCCAGTTATTGTCCAGAAATAGGTCGTGCAAATTGTCTTCCGTATCGGCATCAACCACTCGCGGCGTCGAGCGCTCGAACTTGATCTGCTCGACGCGATCTCCTTCAGCGGGACGGGTGAGTCCTTCGATGACTTCTTGCATGACGGGCCGGCCGGTGAGCGGGTCTTTGCCGTCGACATAGGCGCGCAGTTGTTCGGCGGTTTTGCCCATGACCGGCTGCGGCACGAAAGCGTAGCGCGCTTGCGGCATGCCGTGAATTCGAATGACCGATTCCACGACTTGCTTGAACACATGGGTATGGAGCGCCATCGTGGGCACTCCATACTTGCTATCGAGCGTGATTGCGTGCACGGCGACCGCCGGCGCGCACGTGCTTCAATGGCCGACGCCGATGATGGCGCCATCTCCGTTGGCTTTGATCGTCTCCCAGGTTTTCGGATCGTCTTTCGTGTAGACGCTCGACATCTCGACGAGCTTGGTCTTCACCGATGGCATATGCTCGGCGAACCAATTCTGCACCTGGCGCAGAAAAAGTCCGGAGTCGTCGAAGCGCGGATCGACGAGATAGAGCGTCTTGCCGTCGAGGCTCCCCAGCCGCGGCGCCATCGGCTTCGGCGTGATTTTCGGCGGATAGCCCACCGGGTTCAGCACGGAAATTTTTGCACCACCGTTTGTTTCGTTTGCCATATTTGAGACCCCCTCGCCCTATTTGCGATCAAGCCGTTAAGTATCAACCCCTTCTCACAAGTTCAACGCGAGACACGCTATTCGAAACTCTCCAAACTCAAATTCCCATATGATCTTCAGGTTTGCGTGTTCGTCCTTTCACCCGCGGGATGCCACTCCAATCGCCTGACATCCAGAATTCCGTCAGGCTGCCGAACACGCCGAGAGGAATGCTCAGCGCCATGATGAAATACCAGAGATTGTCGCCGAAGCTGCCGAGCGCGGACATCAGCCCCGCCACGATCTTCGCCGTGCCGCCGCCGAAGATCGCACCCATCAAGAGACGGATGCCGCGCTGCACGCCGTATTGGGTTGCGTAGATGCCCCATAATCCACCGACGAAAAACGCCAGAACGGGCGCCAAAAAGGCGGCGAAGATAGCGCCGGCGCCACGACCGCTTAAAGAGGTCTCCTCCAACTTCTCTTCTTCAGATTGGCTGCCGACTCGAACATCGCCCTTGATGACGCGGAAGAGATACTGGACGGCGCCGTAAATACCGAGATCGGGTCGAAGCCCGTCGAAGTAGAGAGCGACATGGCCGTAAAGTTTTCGGCTAGCGTCAGGTTCCGGAAAAAGATCCTGCAATGCGGGCCCGGCTTGAACTCCCACCTGTCGCTCTTTGCGGGCGACGACCAGCAGGACGGTTTTCTCCAAATCGGCGCTAGCGAACGGGAGGTTTTTGAAAGTCCGGCGGCCAAAACTATCAATGCTTTCGCCGTCGAGGCTTTTGACGATGACGACGACCACCGGATGGCTGGTCTCGGTTCGAAAACGCGCCAAGCGCGCCTCCAGATCGTGAATGCTCGCTTCGGGCATCATACCGGCGAAGTCGTTGACCGTAGCATGAAGTGGGGAAAGCTCCGCTACGTTTAGGACGGAATTGAAAAAAAGGCCGGCGAACAGAGCTACGGCGAAAAATGTCATGCCGCTCCGCGTCTCGCTGCGCGACGCTCCAGCGCGTGGACCGCCGCTTCGCTCAGCGGAAAACCGAACTGTTCGTTGCGCATGCGCAAGCGGAAAATTTGGCGAGCGTTGGCGGTTAAAGCGATGGCCCCTAAGTTTTGCATGCTTTCCCCCGCGGTGACTATATCGCTTTCGAAACCATTGTCGCAACAGAAACTAGCGACGAAGAGAACGCGAAATTTTGACTACGAAGATCCCAGCGCGGCATAGCCGCAAGCAAAAACTCCGACACGCGGGCGTAATAAAAGCGCCGCACTCGTAATGAGGTCATGTTGCCGTTGGGAAGAAACGTAATGGGCTAAGTCAGGCCGCGACGAGTGACCGCCAGCGTGATGCGGACAATTGCGAACCCTCCCAATGAGTTGTAGTCTTCCCGTATGAGTTGGAAAGTCTACGTCGAGACCTCTGTCGTCAGTTATCTGACCTCTCGATTGAGCCGCGATCTCATTGTGGCAAGCCAACAGCAGATTACCCAGGACTGGTGGGCAAATCATCGAGAAAGGTTTGAGCCGTTCGTGTCACAGACGGTGCTTGAGGAAGCGGTCGTTGGCGATCAGGAGTCCGTGCGGCAACGTCTGAACGCCATTGAAAATATGCCGTTCCTGGAGATCACGGAGGAAGCGGTTGCGCTGGCAAAAGATCTCGTTCGTATCGGTCCATTGCCGGAGAAGGCGGAGGTCGACGCGCTACACATCGCAATCGCGGTGACGAACAGGGTTTGACTACTGATGTGGAACTGTAAACATTTGGCAAACGCTGCACTACGCGGTCGGATCGAGCAAGTCTGCCGTGCCCGAGGATACGACCCGGTTATCATCTGTACGCCCGAAGAATTGCTGGAGGACTGACATGAGTTGGAAAGACCCCATTGTCGAAGAGGTGCGCAATAGCCGTGACGCCTATGCTAAGCGCTTCAACTATGATTTAGACGCGATCTATCGCGATCTGAAGGAGAAGGAGCGTCGCAGCGGGCGTGTGGTGGTGCCGTGTCCGGCCAAGAAGACGGCGGTGGCCAGCTCCGACGACGTTCAATCCAGAGATCCCGGCTAACAAATCCGGTCCAACCCACCGCGGCCAGGTAGCGGTTGCCAGTGAATATGGAAAGTTGCGTTCTGAGTCAGGGGACATAATACTAATGTTCGGTTCGCGGTGTCTGCCTTGACCGTTTGACGACCGCGGTGGTAAGTTTCCAATCAATCTAAATCAAATCGGAGGTGTGCCATGACAGAGCGAGTTTGGGATCGTTATCTCACGGAACAGGACAAAGCGACGCTGATGGGTAAGGCGGACCGGCGGGTTGGTTTCGGCGAGCGGCCGGCCTTGTTGTTGATCGATCTTTATCGTTGGGTATTCGGCGATAAACCGGAGCCGGTGACGGAAGCGATCAAGACTTGGCCCGGCAGTTGCGGACTCGCCGGCTGGGATGCTTTGCCCTTCATTCAGACACTGATCGCCAAGGCGCGCGAGGTCGGTATTCCCGTGATTTACGTCACCGGCCTGGACGGGGTGGCGGTGGAACCCTGGTCGTTCCGCCGCGACGGCAAGAAGCGCGTGACCATGACCGCCGAAGAGCTTGACCGTTTCCGCCGCCGCTACGACATCGTCGATCAGGTGAAGCCCATTCCCGGAGAGACGGTTTTGAAGAAAACTTCGCCCAGCGCCTTTTGGGGCACGCCTTTGATCGGCCATCTGAACTTTCTCGGCGTCGACACCATCATCACCTGCGGCGAGAGCACCAGCGGCTGTGTGCGCGCCAGCGTGGTGGATGGCACGACTAATCGGCTGCGTATGATCGTCGCCGAAGATTGCGTGTTCGACCGCCACGAGGCCTGCCATGCGATCAACCTGTTCGACATGAACCAGAAGTACGCCGACGTGTTGCCGCTGGACGATATCCTTAAATACCTCGACGCGTGGCGCGCGGAAAAAGCCGGGCAGGTGGGTTACGCTAACGATAGTATGGAGTATTTAAAAGATCTCGGTATCGGCGAGGAGTACAAAGGACTGCGTTAGGGCGGATACTTCGCGGCAGACATTCCGTTCAAAGTTTCGGGTTCAACGTTCAAAGTGTCGGATTTCGGTCCGAAACCTTGAACTTTGAACATTGAACCTTGAACGGCATTTGGGTTAGGCGACCCGGTTGGCCCCCACCGCGCCTCCGGCCGGTCGTCGTTTAAGACCCCACCACGCGAGGAGAAAGACCACGGCGGAGAACGCGGCCATCGCGTGAAACCCCGTTTCATAACCAAAGGTTTGCACCAGCACCCCGGCGAATAACGGGCCCAAGCCGTTACCCAGCGATGACGCCGCGCGCGTCAGGCCGAGCGCCAGCGCCTTGGCGTTGCCCCCGGCGGATTGCAGCGCGAAGGTCGCGGCGCCGACGTTGGTATAACCGAAACCCATCGTCATGATCGTCAGCGGAATCACCAGAGTCACGGCGCCGACTCCATATGGGAGCACGAGAAACATCGGGACGCCGATGCCGACTCCGAGCAAAATCACCCGCGGCGCGGTGATGCGATCGCAAAGTCGGCCGCCGGTATACCGCCCCAAGGTGTCGGTCACGCGCGAGATCGCAACCATCGTCCCGACCCAATCCAGCCCGAATCCGCGTTGATTCACGGCGAGAAACGGAAATGCGATCCGAGTCACTCCGACGAGCATGACGAACGATTGAAAGACGGCCAGGGCCGAAGCGAGAAACCAGGATTGGCCGAGCAGTTTCTTGCCTTCGCGCCAGAGCTGTATCGAACTTTCTCGGGTGAGCGTGCGGGAGCGATACGCGCCGCCGAGGAGAATCAAAATCAGCCCGGCAATTTGCGGCAGCGCGTACAGAGCGAACAATGCCTCCGGGCCAAAGGCTCGGCCGATGAAACCGCCGACCAGCGGGCCGAGAGAAAAGCCGATTCCTAAAGCGGCGGCGACCTGGCCCTGGGCGCGGCCTTGCTGGCCGGGTTCGGATTGCTCAAAGGCGATCTTGCGGATCGAAAGAGCGAACATGGCTTCGGTGACCCCCAAAATCGTGAAGGCTGCGAGAAAGACGGCGGTGGAGTCGAGGAACAAAATCGCGACGGCGCTGACCATGATTGCAGTGACCGTCGCCGCGACGATGAGAGTCCCGGAACTGAAATAAGACGCGAGCACGCCGGAGGTAAGGTCGGAGCAGACGCGGCCGATGCCGTTGACAAACAAGGGGATGCTCGCCAGCGTAATCGAATATCCATGCGCTTTCATGAAAAACGGCGCGAGCATGGCCGCGCCCGACGAACCGGCGATTTCAAAGACGGCGGCAAGTGAATAGAAAGTGAGCGGCGCGATTTTCATGACGCTGAATTATAGCAGCGGGGAGGGTTGCCGCATACGGGATTGCCGAGAAATTTTACGTTGTGGACACAAGCCGGCGGGCTTGATAGAAGCTGAACATTGAGGGGGAGTAGAAGAGTTTTGGGTTTCGCGTTTAAACCGGAACTCGAAACGCGGAACGGCATAGCGCAAGGAGGGCGTCATGAGCGTGATTTTGGGGAACGGAGAATACCGCTACGAAGTGATCGAGGGTTGGGGCAAGCTGCCCGATGACCGGACTTTCAAGGAAGTTGCCGCCGTGGCGGTGGACTCAAAAGATCAAGTTTACTGTTTTACCCGGGGTGCCCATCCGGTCATCGTTTTCGGCCGCGACGGCAATTTTCTGCGCTCCTGGGGCGAGGGCGTTTTCAAGCGCGCCCACGGCGCCACCATCGGGCCGGATGCGACGATTTTTC
>Ga0209343_10009503_pt1 | contig 11173 bp, 12 predicted proteins | sample RifCSPlowO2_02_FD_184026 | JGI IMG/M metagenome (GOLD analysis project Ga0209343, IMG submission 184026) | Groundwater microbial communities from Rifle, Colorado - Rifle CSP2_plank lowO2_0.2 (SPAdes) (version 2) | ecosystem: Environmental > Aquatic > Deep subsurface > Groundwater | place... | reverse complement strand
GCGCGGTTCGCGCGACGGCCGAGCCGAACTGACCCGTCCTCCAAGCCCACCGAGATTCGGATAGCGGCCGGGCCCAAAGATTAGGCAATCGCCGCGAAACTCCGCATCAACGCAAACCTCCCACGCGCCACCGTCGACGATTGCCGATTTCGCACGGTCGTTGAGGCGCGAGCGGGCAAAGTTTGCGACGGGTTGGTTTATCCTAAATTGTCGCCCCCCGAAATTTTCGGATTCGAAGAAAGTTACGTCAGCCATCGCCGCGCCGTACTACGGTGGTGAGCGGTACTATGCCCCTCCACCCGCCTACGCGCCACCGCCTGCCTACGGGCCGCCGCCGGTTTCCTACTACGAGCCCGCCCCCGTGTATTACCCTCCCCGGGTTGCGCCCGTGTATTACGCCCCCCGGGTTGTGTACGCACGGCCTCCGTCTGTTTACGGCCCACGCCGTCACAACAACGACCGTCCCCGCCACTACGACTACGCCGGGCGCTATGATCGCGGCGACCAGCCCCGGTATCGATAAGCTCGCACGCACCGAGTAGGAGGCGCGGTCACCCGCGCCGTCCGCTCGAACCACCGGCCGTGCGGTTCCGGATCTGGCGGTTCATGAAGCACACTGGAGACGCTGCCGACTGGCAAGCAGCGAAAGCAGGCCCATGGAATCGCAGTAGGACTTAACTGCGCCTTCGCGCCGGGCCTGCCGCCGAACAGACCCTCGGGCGGAACGCGGAATTGTCCTGACTGGTCGGCCTGCAACTCCATGCGCACGGAAGTCAGGTTGCTTTCGGTCTCGGCGACGCGCCCGCGAGCCGCTTCCAACCGCTGGAAGGTAGCCGCACAATCCGAGGAACCAGCGGCATACAGGCCCGACCGCAGCCCGGATCCGGTCAAAACCCGGAGACGGCGAGGATGTGCTGCATGGATTCAATCCGGTTTCATCCCAGCCGTTACGCCGGGGACCGCCAATAGATTCTGGTCTGTGCGGGCCCGCACAGACCCCGGATCGATGGTGCGCCATATTGACCGCACTGCTGCCTGGCTTGCCTGGCTCGCCTGGCTCGTCTGGACGCCAACATGGTCGGCATTGGCTTCGGTATACGCAATTTTTCACAGGAGACATCAATGAATGCAATATTGAGAAACGCGCTGGTGGTGGCTGCAGTGGCAATCGCCACGCCAGCGGCCGCACAGGTCACGTTTTACGAACGTGCGGGCTTTGAAGGCCGGTCATTCACCACGGAGAGGCAGGTCGGCAACTTTGCTGACATTGGCTTCAATGACCGCGCCTCGTCGGTCGTGGTTTCCGGCGAGCTGTGGGAGGTTTGCGACGACGCCCGGTTCAGGGGTCGGTGCGTGGTCTTGCGTCCGGGCCGGTATGCGTCGTTGGCCGCGATGGGATTGAACGACCGCGTTTCATCGGTACGGGCCGTGAGCGGAGACGCGCGCATCGATGAGCGTCGCTATGCGCCCGCTCCAGGCTATGCGCCCGCTCCTGTTGCGGTCCACGACTACCGTCGGCGCAACGACGAGCGGCTGTACGAGGCGAACGTCACTTCAGTGCGCGCGGTGGTCGGAACACCCGAGCAGCGATGCTGGGTCGAGCGCGAACAGGTCGCTCAGGATCGAAGCAGCGCCAATGTTCCCGCAGCGATTGCCGGCGCCATCATTGGCGGCATTCTCGGCCACCAGGTCGGCGGCGGACGCGGCAAGGATATCGCCACTGCCGGTGGCGCTGTCGCGGGGGCCGCGGTGGGCGCCAACATCGGTCGCGACCGCAGCGGACAGCAGGTGCAGACCCAAGACGTCCAGCGTTGCGAGAACACGCGCAGCCAAGCCCGACCTGACTATTGGGACGTCAGCTACACCTTCCGGGGCCAGGAGTATCGCATGCAGATGACCGCTCCCCCGGGACCGACAGTTACCGTCAACGAATGGGGCGAACCCCGGGCGTAAAGCCTGACGAAGGACTCGGAGCAGGGCGGCCCTTCGGGGCCGCTTTTCTTTGCAAATCGGCGGCGGCAGCGAGGGGCCGAGCGCCCATGCCGCAGTGGGCGCGCTGAGGAAATTGGGCAGCACGTCGCTCGCGAGTCCCGCCGATCTGGTGGGCGCGATGCCGAACCACGTATAAGGTGGGCTATGTGCGTCAACGAACGGAACCGCACGTGGAGTTGGCGTAATTTCGAGTTGCAACTCCAGGTGGCCGCAAAAATGTCGTGATGCCGCCGGCGGCTACAGGGCCGTCGAACCAAGTCCACTTACGCACGACTTCGAGGAGAAACCCATGAGCCTGGGAACCATACTGTTGATCGTTCTGATCCTGATACTGGCCGGCGTCATTCCGACCTGGCCGCACAGCAGGAGCTGGGGCTACGGACCCAGTGGTGGGTTGGGGTTGGTGGTGATCATCCTCGTCGTGCTGTTGTTGACGGGACGCCTGTGACGGGTCGTTCCCGCTCGGCAGTCAGGCATGCCGCCAGTGATGATGCGCCGCCTTTGGTGCCGGCAAACAATGGAAATTCGCGCGCTTAGACTTGCCGCGGTGACGGCGTTCTTCCTGCTCGCCGCGGCAGGTTGCGCGACCCTGCCTGACACCGACGCCCTCAAAGCCCGGCACACTGCGCAAGCCGCGCGATTCGAAAATGCGCGCGGTCCGCTTTCCGCGCAGAAAAGCGCCGCCATCCTCGCCGAGCTCAAGCGCAAGTCCGGCGACATCGATATTCTGGAAAAGCAGATTGCGCTGGAACAGGCCATCGTCGGCAGCCCGCTCATCCTGGGAAACAAAGTCACGCTGTTGCAGGACGGACCGGCTACCTATTCGGCAATGCTTGCCGCAATCCGCAAGGCCCGGGACCATATCAACCTGGAATCCTACATCATCGAAGACGACGAAATAGGGCGGCAGTTCGCGGATTTGCTGCTGGAGCAGCAGGGCCGGGGCGTTCAGGTCAACGTGATTTATGACAGCGTCGGCGGATTCAATACACCGAAGGCCTTCTTCGAGCGGCTGACCCAAGCCGGGATCGAAGTGCTCGAATTCAACCCCATCAACCCGCTCAAGGTGAGGAAGCAATGGCTGGTCAATAACCGCGATCACCGAAAATTACTTGTCGTCGACGGGCGGACGGCGTTCGTCGGCGGGATCAACATCAGCAGCGTCTATTCTTCGGGATCGATCGCCAGGCGGCCCGCAAAAGCGGCCGCGAACAGTGTCGAATGGCGCGATACCCACCTGCAAATCGAAGGCCCTGTGGTCGGCGAATTGCAGAAGCTGTTCATGGAAACGTGGGAAAAGCAGCGCGGCAAGCCGCTTGCTCCGAAAGAATATTTTCCCGCGCTAAAAGCCCAGGGAAAAGACATAGTGCGCGCCATCGGCAGCACGCCCGACGATCCCTACAGCCTGATTTACCTGACGCTGATATCCGCGATCGGCAATGCGGAAAAGCAGGTGTATCTGACCAATGCGTACTTCGTTCCCGACCCGCAGCTGCTGCAATCCCTGATCGATGCGGCCGGGCGCGGCGTCGATGTGAAGCTGCTATTGCCGAGTCATTCCGACTCCGAGACCGTATTTCACGCCGGGCGCTCGCATTATTCCACCCTGCTGAAAGCGGGCGTCAAGATCTACGAGCGGGTCGGCTCCGTCCTGCATTCCAAAACGGCGGTTATCGACGGCGTCTGGTCGACGGTGGGGTCGACCAATCTGGATTGGCGCAGTTTTCTCGACAACGACGAAATCAATGCGGTGATCCTGGGGCGCGAATTCGCCCTGCAGATGCAGGTCATGTTTTCCAGGGACCTCGAAGCTTCCGAGGCCATCGGTCTGGAGAGCTGGGAACGCCGGCCTCTGTCGTTGCGGTTCAAGGAATGGATGGCGCGCATGTGGGCGCGCCTGCTCTAGCCGGGGTCCGCTCTTCGCTGAACCTGCGGTCCGCCAATTGCGCCCCTCATTTTCGTCCTACAGCGACCAGCAGGAACACGCCGAGTGCGATCGCTCCCGCGCTGACGATCAGCGGGATGGCTACAGTTTCCTTCTCCTGGACCTTGAGTTCTATCGGGCCCAGCTTCATGCCGGTGGTTTCCTTCGTATAACTGAAGCCGCCGTACACCAGGCCAAGGCAACCGGCCGCGATCAGGATGATTCCTATGAGTTTTGTGGGGTTCATTTGCGCTTACCTCCGAACAATTGTGAAAGGGACAATCGGAACAACTCGGTTCATTTCTCCATCCGCGCGCTGCGCGCCGCCTCGGCGCAGAAAATTGCAAGGTTTTCGAGTACGGTCTGTACCGCACGGTTGGCCGCCACCACGCCTCCGTATGGGTCGTCGCTCGCGGCTGGAACGGCAGCCTCGAACTCGTGCGATGCAATGACCCGGCGCGTTACGCTTTCCACGAGAGAGGCACGCAGCGTGAAGCGCACCCTGCTCGGTGCGCTCAGAAACTCGTGTTGCAGGCGCAGGATTTCGGTATCCAGCCGCATTTCGCCTGCTGCGGGGCTTGGCGTTTGCACCACGGCCCGAAATGCGCCGCTCCTTTCGACGGCTGCGACGATCAGTGGCGCCAGCATGCGCGCCGGCGTATCGACCCATTCGTTGTGCGCAAAGTATTCGAGTTGGTCGGCGTGGCGCACGTACATGATGCGCCGGCTGTCGAAGCCGGCTGCTGCGTGCGGCGGGCTGACGATCAGCGTCGGCGCTGTAACCGCAGCGCGTGGCACTGCTGGTGTCTCGGTGTTGCGCGCGCCGGCGAGGGAGTAGAAGTTGGGATGCGGCGTGAGCATCGGGCCTATCGCTCCGCAGCCAAAGACCAGCGTCAGCGATAATGAGGCCGCCACGAGCTGCCACCGATGCGGCACGAACGTCCAGGACACGGCTATCTTCATTTCGCCGCTCCCTCGCCCGGCCCGGGCGGCACCTGCCTGCGGCCCAGCAGCAGGCCACCCGGACTGCCCTCAATTTTTTCACTCAGACGTCGCAGCGAGGCTGCCAGAACGCCCATTTCGCCGAGCAGGCGTTCCAGCTCAGGCAGTGTTTCCGCGGTGAAGCGTTTTACGTCGGCGCCGACCGAGTCGACCGTCTTGCCCGCGCTCGCGCTGGCCAGCGCAACCTCGTTCCCCATCTTCTCGACTGCGTCGGCGCTGCGTCCGATGCGATCGATCACGGGCCCGGCCTGTGCCGTTGCGCGTGATGCGTTCTCGAAAGTGCGGGCCGCATTGGCTATGCCTGCGTCAAGCGTTTCCTTGCGCGCGGCGACCGTACGCGCCACGGCGGCAATGTCGGCAAGCGCGCTCTTGAACGCCGCCCGATTCTCGTCGCTGAGAATGGCATTGATGTTGTTCGATGTGCTGTCCAGCTTTGCAAGCACGTTCGTGAGCACATTCTCCAGTCGCGCGCTGAGCGAGGGCTTGGTGCGGATCACCGGATACTCGCTTCCCGCGGTTGCGCGCAGCAGTGGCGCATCCCGGGCACCTCCGCTCAATTCAACATAGGCGATACCCGTCAGGCCTTGTGTCTTCAGAACGGCTACGGTGTCCTCCTTGATCGGCGTGCCACGCTCGATGGCGAAGAGCAGATTCACCCGTTCCGGGTTGCCCGGGTCAAGCCGGATTTCCCGCACCTTGCCCACGTCGACGCCATTGTATTTGACCGGTGCATTCAGATTGAGGCCGGCCACCGACTCGTCTTCGATCGCCAGATACAGGTCGTATTGTTTCTGGAAAGCCCCGCCCGAGGCGAGCCAGAGCACGCCGGCGATCAGCACGGCGCCAAGGACGAGCACGAACGCGCCGACAACCGCATAGTTCACTTTGGTTTCGATGATGGCTCCTCGCTCTTTCTGCTGGCCAGCGCCTCGGGTTGCCGCTTTTCCTGTTCCTGAGCCGCTCTCGCGCGCGGGCCGTCAAAGAATTGCCGGATGGCGGGATGGTCCATGCGCGAGAGCTCGGACATCGAACCGATGCCCTGCACCTTGCCATCGCCGAGGACGGCGACGCGGTCGGCCACCTGCCACAACAGGTCGAGGTCGTGAGTGATCATGACTACGGTCAATCCGAACAGGTCGCGCAGCCGGCGCACGAGTTCGTCGACGCCGCCGGCGCTTTCCGGGTCGAGACCCGCGGTCGGTTCGTCGAGAAACAGCAGTTCCGGGTCGAGTGCCAGCGCGCGGGCCAGCGATGCCCTTTTCATCATGCCGCCGCTGAGCTCGGACGGATACTGCGCACCGACCTCCGGCTTCAGACCGGCGATGGCGAGCTTCGACGTGGCGATTTCATCGATCAAATTGCTTTCGAGCCCGGTGTGCTCGCGCAGTGGCAAGCCGATATTTGCCTTCACCGTGAGCGAGCCGAACAGACCGCCATGCTGGAACATCACGCCCCAGCGCTGGCGCAGCGCGAGGGCTTCGTCGTCTTCGAGGTTCTGCAGGTCCACGCCGAGTACCCGGATGGAGCCCGAGTCCGGGCGCTTCAGCAGGATCATTTCGCGCAGCAGCGTCGATTTGCCGGAGCCGCTGCCGCCAATCAACGCGAATATCTCCGCGCGGCGCACTTCAAGGTCCAGCTCGGAATGCACGACATGGTCGCCGAAGCGCGTCGACACCTTGGTGATCTCGATGACCGCCTCGCTCGTATGCGCCGTGCTTTGCACGTCAGAGGTCCAGCGCGCTGAAGACGATCGAGAACAGGGCATCGGCTACGATCACGAGGAAGATCGACTGGACGACGCTGCGCGTGGTCTGGCGGCCGACGCTTTCGGCGCCGCCCTTGGTGCGGAAGCCCTGAAAGCAGCCGACCACGGCGATGATGACGGCGAATACCGGCGCCTTGCCGATGCCGACCACGAATGCCGTAACGCCGACGGCCTTGACGAATCGGTCGAGAAATTCGCCGAAGCCGACCCCGAGCTGCGCCTGCGCCATGATCATGCCGCCGAATACGCCGAGCACGTCCGCGAACACGGTCAGCAGCGGCAGCGCGATCACCAGCGCGATGATCTTCGGCAGAACCAGCAGATCCAGCGGCGCGATTCCGATGGTGCGCATGGCGTCGATCTCCTCGGTCACGGCCATGGTTCCGATTTGTGCGGCGTAGGCGGAGCCCGAGCGCCCGGCGATGATGATGGCCGTGATCAAAGGCGCGAACTCGCGCAGCATCGACAGTCCTACCAAGTCGGCAACAAAAATATTGGCGCCGTATTGCCTGAGCTGGTCGGCGCCCTGATAGGCGACAACGATTCCGAGCAGGAACGACAGCAGCCCGACGATGGGGAGTGCGTCGAATCCGGCGCTACGTATGTTGTACAGGATTGGACGCCACCTGAATCGTGCCGGGTGCGCGACACACCCTGCCAGCGCGACCGCACTTTCGCCGACGAAGCCGAGCAGTGCCACGGTCTGCTCGAAGGCGGCTTCAGCGCTCCGGCCAATGCGCTCAAGCGCCGTCAGAGACTGCCGCTTGGCGGGAGCAGGCCTGTCGGCCGGGTCTGCGGCGTGTTGCGCCACCACTTCAAGCAGTTTGGCGAATTCCGGGCGCAAACCACGCAGGGTCACGACTGTGCCTTCGTCGCGCAGCCGCAGCAGCAGCTTTTGCAGCACCCATGCCCCTGCCGTGTCCAGTGCCTCGATGCGCGCGCCGTCGGTAATGACCTCCGTTCTGGAAGGAACGCGAACCGATTCAATCTGCTGCCCGATGGCTCCCATGCCGCGCGCGGTCCAAGACCCCGACAACGCGAGGTCCTGCGGGGTCGGCTGCGTGACTGCGGCGGGTGCCACCGACAAGGGTTTCATAGATGAGCTGGAGGGTAGATGAAATGTTTGACCCTGTATGTACGCAGGCGCACAGAAGGTCCTCGTTCAAGGGGTAACAATGGCTCCACGCTCGCAAGGGTCTGAGCGGCGCTCGGCGCTCGGCGCGCGCAAACGGTCGATCAACTGAAACGGAAGCGGGAAATCATGCTTACTGTTCGAATCGTAGCTGCGATATGTTTCGGCCTGTCGGCGCTGGCGCTCGGCGGCTGCCAGACGACCACCTCCGGCGGGGCGGTCGGCGCGGAGCGCAAGCAACTGATGCTGGTTTCCTCGCAGGAACTCGAGCAGATGGCCGCGCAAAGCTACAACAAGCTGAAAGCCGATGCCGCCGGCCATGGCACGCTCAATACGGATGGCGCCATGCTGCAGCGGGTACGCGCAGTAGCGGCCCGCCTCGAACCGCAGACCCGGACCTTCCGTCCGGACGCGCCCGCCTGGAAATGGGAAGTCAATGTGATCAACAGCGACGAGCTCAATGCGTACTGCATGCCCGGCGGCAAGATCATGTTCTATTCCGGCCTGATCCGGCAGCTCGCTCTGAGCGACGACGAGATCGCAATCGTGATGGGGCATGAGATTTCGCACGCGCTGCGCGAGCACTCGCGCGAGCAGGTGTCGCAGGCAATGGCTGCGCAGACCGCAATCGGTGTCGGTGCCGCGCTGCTCGGCCTGGGCCAGGGCTCGGCCGACATTGCGGGCATGGGCTATCAGGCCCTGATCGCGACCAGGTTCAGCCGTACCGACGAAAACGAAGCCGATCGCATCGGCCTGGAACTCGCAGCGCGCGCCGGTTACGATCCGCGCGCCGGGGTCAGCTTATGGCAGAAAATGACCAAGGCAAACAGCGGTGGACACCCACCCGAGTTCCTGAGCAGCCACCCGACCGATTCGAGCCGGGTGCAACAGATCGAGGCGCTGCTGCCGACCGTCATGCCGCTCTACGCGGCAGCGCGCCGCGGCGGCTGACTTTATGAATACGCAGGCGAACAAGCCGCTGCATCTGCCGAAGTTGGTCGGAGGTATTGCCGCGATCCTTGTCAGCGGCATTGCAATTGCCTCCCTGACGATCTCGGCCCGGGGCTTTGACGCTTTGGCCGCACCCGCTGAGCCGCCCGAAGCGGTCACGACGCCGGCTATCGCAACACATCGAGCCCGCGCCTACAGGTGCGCCGAATGCGGGGTGATCGAATCGACGCGGGCAATCGAAGCTCCCGATGAAAAGAACGGAGTCAATGCGTCGGGTCCGATTGCGGCCGGCGACCGGGGCGAGATCGGGGGTAAGCCGGCCCGAAACTACGCAATCACCATTCGCCTCCAGGGTGGATCCATGCGCGTGATCACGGACGCCAATCCGGCGAGATGGAGACCCGGGGAGCGGGTAATAATCATCGCCGGCGTGAATTGATGCGTTCGGCATCCCGCCGGATTCAAGAACTATTTGTTCACCAAGAAACCTATTGCGCATCAGTGAGGATGTATAATTCATTCGCTGCAATGGACAGTCTTCGGTGTCCGCCGAACGCAGACGTCAAGCGACCCACCTCGTAGCAGGTCTTGCTTTTTCTTGCACTGTTATCCACGACAGACAGACAGGGACTATTCAGAATGGAACACAAATTGCCGCCGCTGCCTTATGCGATGGACGCACTGCAGCCGCATATCTCCAAGGAAACGCTCGAATTCCACTATGGCAAGCATCATCAAGCCTACGTCGCGAATCTCAACAATCTCATCAAGAGCACCGAGTTCGAAAACGCGAGCCTCGAGGACATTACCAGGAAAGCATCGGGCGGCATTTTCAACAACGCCGCCCAGGTGTGGAACCATGCGTTTTACTGGAACTGCCTGTCGCCCAAGGGAGGCGGGGCGCCGACCGGCGCGCTCGGCGAGGCAATCAACAAGAAATGGGGCTCGTTCGCCGCATTCAAGGAAGCCTTCTCCAAATCGGCGGTCGGCAATTTCGGATCGGGCTGGACCTGGCTGGTGAAAAAGGCCGATGCCTCGATCGACATCGCGAACACCAGCGATGCGGCCACTCCGCTGACCGGAGCGGACAAGCCGCTTATGACCTGCGATGTCTGGGAACACGCGTATTACATCGACTATCGGAATGCCCGCCCCAAGTACGTCGAGTCGTACTGGAACCTGGTGAACTGGGGTTTCGTGTCGAAGAACTACTCCGGCTGATCCGCACCGCATGGGTGCCTTGGCGGCAAGTGATATTTCCGGTCGCCGGTGCGTCCAAGCACAGCGCGGTAGCCGGGTGGCGTGCCGGCGAAGACATTCCCGGGCGGGCCTGTCGGCCGGCGGCCGTTATCGGACGACCGTAACAATGCCCTGGCGGTACCGCACATCGGACAGCAGGCGGTTCAATTCCTTCCTGACCACGGCGTAGCACTCGCACGCGCGGGTCTCCAGACCGGACCGCTCAAGCACTGCAATGTGGCCACGGCGATAGCGAATAACGCCCGCGCGCTGCAATTTCCCGGCGACCTCGGTAATGCCTTCCCGGCGCACGCCGAGCATGCTGGCGACCAATTCCTGCGTCATGATCAACTCACCCGAGGGGACTCGATCGAGGGTCAGCAACAGCCAGCGGCACAGCTGCTGCTCCACCGAATGGTGCCGATTGCAGGCCGCGGTCTGGGACATCTGTGTAATCAGCGCCTGGGTGTAACGCAGCATCAGCCGCTGCATCAGGCCGCCGCGATCGAATTCCTGCTTGAGCAGGCGGCTCGCCAGCCGGTAGGCGTGGCCCGCAGTCTGCACCACGGCCGAGCTTGGCGTGGTGTCGCCTCCCATGAACAGCGAAATACCGACCACGCCTTCATTGCCTACCCCCGCGGTTTCGGCCGATGCGCCGGACTCCATGACATAGTGCAGCGACACGATGGCGGTAGTGGGGAAATAGGCGTGCTGCAACTGTCCGCCGGGTTCGTAGAGGATCTCACCGAGCGGCATCGGGACCAGTTCCAGATGAGGGGCCAGGCGCTCGAATTCCGCCGTGGGCAGCGCGGCGAGAAGATGGTTTTGATTCGGGCTATGGGGCGATGGCATCGCTGTGCGTCGAGATCCGGCGTGAAGATCCTGCATTTTATTTCCCGGCGGTGGTTTCCACGCCGATTCCGCGGTAACCGACGAAGCGGGAGGACTGGTTGAACATCGGCTCCCCGCTCACCCGAAACTGCTGTCGCGAGCCGTCGGCATTCACACGGCTGAAGGCGAAATCCAGGAATGGCTGCCGGGCTGCAATGGTTGCCTGCAGTGTCTCCCGCTCCGCCTCATTCCAGCCGGCCACCTGAATACCGCTTGGTTCTCCCACCAGGGCGTCGACCCGGATTCCGAGCATCTCCAGGACCGGGCCGGAAACCTT
>Ga0209343_10009502_pt1 | contig 11173 bp, 8 predicted proteins | sample RifCSPlowO2_02_FD_184026 | JGI IMG/M metagenome (GOLD analysis project Ga0209343, IMG submission 184026) | Groundwater microbial communities from Rifle, Colorado - Rifle CSP2_plank lowO2_0.2 (SPAdes) (version 2) | ecosystem: Environmental > Aquatic > Deep subsurface > Groundwater | place: Rifle... | reverse complement strand
ACCGTTACAAGCAACCCTAAGAAAAAACAAGACAGTGCAATTAACCGAAAGAAAAATAGCAAATATGCCGACCGCTCAAATGGCACATTTGCTTTTGCCCAGACACTCAAAGCCAGCTCGCAGGCAAAATCAAAAGAGCCATTTCTTGCCGACACACCACATAATATTCGTACTTTGCAGAATATTTCGACTTAAATTATGATTGATAAAAAAAGTTTATCTGAACGTGATATTTGTACAAAGTTTATTACTCCATCGGTTGAAAAATCCGGGTGGAATAAGCTAACGCAGCTATTAGAGGAAGTATCCTTCACTGATGGCAAAATATACGTTCGTGGTAAATTGACCGCAAGAGGAAACCAAAAAAGAGCAGACTATATCCTATATTACAAACCCAACATTCCAATTGCAATTATTGAGGCAAAAGACAATAAACATTCTGTAAGGTCTGGAATACAACAAGCTCTGGACTATGCTAAAATACTTGACATTCCTTGCGTTTTTAGCAGTAACGGGGACGGCTTTTTATTTCACGACCGAACCGCTACAGATGGAAACATTGAAACCGAAATTGGTTTAGACGACTTCCCTACTCCTGAACAACTTTGGGAGAAATACAAAAAATACAAGGGCATAATAACGCCAACGGCTGAAAAGATTGCATCGCAAGACTATTATTTTGATGGAACAAGCCGAAAGCCCAGATATTACCAACAAATTGCCGTAAACAGAACAGTTGAAGCCATTGCAAACGGACAAAACCGAATTATTTTGGTAATGGCAACGGGAACTGGAAAAACATATACTGCTTTTCAAATCATTCACCGACTTTGGAAAAGCGGAGCAAAAAAACGTATTTTGTTTTTAGCCGACCGCAATGCATTGATTGACCAAACACGCAGAGGAGACTTCAAGCATTTTAAAGATAAAATGACGGTGGTAAAACATCGACAAATTGATAAAAGCTATGAAATTTATTTGGCGCTATATCAAGGCTTATCAGGCACAGACGAAGATGCCAACGTGTACAAAGAATTTTCTCCAAACTTTTTTGACTTAATTGTAATTGATGAGTGTCACAGAGGAAGTGCGAAAGAGGATAGTTCTTGGAGAGAAATTTTATCTTACTTCAAAAACGCTACACATATTGGTTTAACAGCTACGCAGGAAACTTCAATCTTGGGCGAATTCGTTCATTTTTAATTCCATTGCCTCCATTAGCAGAGCAAAGCAGAATCGTTCAAAAATTAGACGAACTAATGCAGTATTGCAATGATTTGGAAGCAAGCATCAAACAAAGTGAATTACAAAATGAAAAATTATTACAACAGGTTTTGAGAGAAGCCTTTACACAAGAAATACTTGAATCGGCATAATAGAGAAGCATAGCTATTTGCGAATTGAAAATTGATTTAAGAGAACTATTAATCTCTACAAAAAACTAAGGTGCCCTTGAAGAATATAGATTTAAAAATATTGGAAAATAAAATTCATCCTAAGGTAAGATTGAATGCGATTTGTCCATACTTTACAATGTTTCCCTTAATATTTCCATATAAAGTATTAAGTCATGCGAAGAGTACAGATTTAGTGTATGATCCTTTCTGTGGAAGAGGAACAACAAATTATGCGGCTAGATTATTGGGCATTAGTTCTTACGGAATTGACAGCAATCCCGTTGCTCATGCCATTGCCCAAGCCAAATTAATAAACGCCAATCCTAAAGATATTTTTTCTCGATGTGTTGATATTCTAAATAATTCTCAAGGTGCAATAATCCCGCAAGGTGAATTCTGGGAATTAGCATATAATCAGGATACTTTAATCGATCTCTCTATTTTAAGGAATTATCTAAATAATAAGCCCCGTTTAGACAAAATTGACGTTGCATTGAGAGCAGTGACCTTAGGAATATTGCATGGGCCAGTGATGAAAACTCAGCCTTCCTACTTGTCAAATCAAATGCCCCGAACGTTTGCAACTAAACCGGATTATTCAGTTAAGTATTGGACCGAACGATCTTTAAAGCCAGGGTATGTAGATCTAGCAGAGCTCATAAAACGAAAAACACAATATATTTTTAATGATCAATTACCCAAAAAAGTTAGCGGCAAAATTGTCCTAGGTGATAGCAGAACAATTAATAATGTATTCGAAAAAAAATTCGATTGGGTAATAACTTCTCCGCCTTATTATGGAATGTCAACTTACGAACAAGACCAATGGTTAAGAAATTGGTTTTTAGGAGGCTCGGAAAAGGTTGAATACTCAACTAAAGGGCAACTAAAGCACTATTCTGAAAATGCTTTCACTAAAGATTTAGCCAAAGTTTGGTCGAATGCGGCAAAAAAAAGTAAGCCAAATGCAAAACTGATTATTAGGTTCGGGGCACTTCCTAGTAAGTCTGACAAAACTCCCTCAGAGTTAATTAAAGAATCATTAGCATTGGCTGATTGTGGATGGAAAATAAGAACTATACATACGGCTGGCAAACCTATAGATTCAAAAAGACAAGCAAATCAGTTCAAGAATTCGACAGCTGGATATATAGAAGAGATCGATGTTTTTGCCACATTAAACATATAGATAATGTTTGACCCAGAAGAAATCCCACAAGTAAAAAAAGCCATAAAAGAATGTGCTTTGCTTGACCGAAAGTTATTGGACGACTTGAGGTCTGAAGTTGTTGAAATGAAACCTAATGTTAGAGTAATTAAACCAAGGGCAATAACCACATTTTCCCTTGTTGCTAGTGATAGTACCAACAATAAGTTGACATATGATCCATTTTACTTTCAACTTATTCGAGTTGTTGATTCCAATGGAAGAAATCTTTGTTTAGACACAATTACCCCTACAACTGACACTGATATTTTAAGTAAAAGACAATTCGATGAATTAGGAAATGCTAAGACAGCTTTAGGGTGTTTAATGAAAGATTTAGGATGCAAAACATTGAATGATTTAAGCCCAATGATTCCTACCGGGGAGAAGATGAGGAAGTATCCCGAACAAATATCTAAATCTTGGGTTTTGACTTATCGAGATTTATGTGAATGGGCCGTCTTATATGAAACAATTTGCTATGAAGGATTCACAAACAATACAGTTGTTGTAAGAGATGGATTATTACGAAGTAAAATATTTAAATATTATAAAGATAGCAAGCGAGCCCTATTTATTGAGATGATGTCTAAAATAAACAACGCTATAAATGAAATATATAAAAAGAAAAAAATAAAAATATTTTTTGTCGGACTAGCCAAGCATAGTCAAGTTTTATCTCGCTATTCTCTAGCAATGCAATTAGAAGACATTTTTCCTAAGGGGGAAGCTAGATATGCTAAAGTTCCTGATGCAATGGAAGCACGCTCACTTATTTGGAAAGAATATATGAAAAAAGTAGACGGTGAGGAGGAAGATGAGGACGAAGGCGAGATAAACAAATATAATATGGGTAGTCTTTATTTAGTTCGGTTCGGCAAACAAGCTGGCAATCCTATGTGGGCAATTGATTTATTAGAGTCACAGTCTTCTTCAGATGCCGAAATTTTTGGATACTTATTAATGGATACAATGGACGGTTTTCCGGTGCCACATTATCCCTCATGCCTTCAAAAGGCTTTAGAACATGCACAAATAGTAGATTTTGATTTAGATATTTTACAAGACGAAGTCGTGAAAGCAATACGCGAAATTTTACCTACTGAAAAACAAGAAATAATGGATCATCAAATTTTAAGTAAAGATCAAACCTCAAATAGACAATCATGAAATTATTTCCAGACGATAAAATTGTAGGTATTTTTAAAGGATTTAGTGAAGGTGGGTTAGAATTTCATGCTGACATTGTATTGAAGTACGATAATGTTTTTCAAAATATACCTATGCATGGACAATTTCTTGCTGTAGCATTGGAAGGTGATAACGAAGCCGTTTTAGGACGAATTACTTCTGTTGCAGCACTTGGCAAACTGGCAGGATCAGCAGGAGAGGATTATGCAATTCGTGCGGTATCAGAAGGGAGAGAAATTTCAGAAGATCTGAGAGAAGGTTATTTAAAATATAAAATTGATATCAGGGTTCTTGGAGTAATGAGAATAACAGACAAGAAACTTGATTTTGCTCCTTCCCACAGACGATTGCCGCATGTTGGAAGCAAGGTTGCTTTCTTATCCGATGATCTTTTGCAAGAAATTGCTGGCCATAACATTTTAAACGAAGAAGGCAAACCTGCTTCAGCTTTTGGATATTTAGCCTATGGTGAATTCGTTTACAACGGTGGAAAATCGGAATCACAAGCTAAGTTGGAACCCTGGATGATAACTAAATCCCCTGAAGTAGTTACGAAATTCAGAATAGACCAGTTGGTTTCGAAACGCTCTTTTGTCTTTGCAAGAGCTGGTTTCGGAAAGTCTAATCTAGTAAAATTACTTTTTAGTAATTTATATGAAAATACACCTACCGTCATTAAACGAGCGGATAAAAAAGCTCCGGTGGGTACCATAATATTCGATCCTGATGGAGAATATTTTTGGCCTGATGATAGCGGAAGGCCGGGATTATGTGACGTGCCAGGACTAGAGGATAAAGTTGTCGTTTTTACCAATCGATCATCGACAAGTCCATTCTATCAATCCTTTGTGGCAGGAACTATTCGTTTGGATATCAGAAGACTTCGTGCTTCAGATGTTATTTCTATTGCTTTGCCTATAGAAAAGCAAGCACAACAAAACGTTCAAAAACTTAAAGGACTCAATATGGCTAACTGGGTAAAGTTAGTCGATTTAATTAATAGACATGGTAATACCACGCCTCTGCCGGATTTAAGAGAGATAATTTTAGGGGATAAAGATACAGACCGACAGGACGCAGAAATAATAGCGATAAGATCTAATATGACGACAATCATTCGTCTAATACATGATCCTAGCAGTCAAATGATGGATAAATTATTTGAATCATTACGCAATGGAAAATTGTGTGTTGTAGATATCTCACAAATGAGGGGTGCAAATGGGCTCATTTTATCTGGGATAATATTACAACAGATTTTTGAACATAATCAAAATGAATTCACCAAGGCTGAACCTAATAGTATTCCCACGATTGCTGTTTTAGAAGAAGCCCAATCTGTTTTGGGAAATGCCGGATCAACTGAAAGCCCATACATCGCTTGGGTCAAAGAGGGGCGGAAATTTGGATTAGGAGCGGTATTAATTACTCAACAACCTGGGAGTATTTCAGATGAAATATTAAGTCAAGGGGACAATTGGTTTATTTTTCATTTGCTTTCTGCTGTAGATTTGGGAGCGCTCCGCAGAGCAAATGCGCATTTTAGCAACGATTTATTAAGTTCACTTCTTAATGAACCGATTCCTGGTAACGGTATATTTTGGAGTAGTTCAGGAGGGAAGCCTTATCCTATTTCTGTTAGAGTATTAAGTTTCGAAAAACTATTTAAGGTGAGAGACCCTAACTACAATAATCCGGCAGGTAAAACATTTGGTGTAGCGCTACAAGAAAAATTCAATCAGCAGTTGCATAAGGCTAAAGAGGATGTTGGTACAGTAGAAATAGATATTGAAGACGAGGAAAATTATGATCCTTCAAAAGCGCAGGAAGACGTCCTCGAGATATACGCAAAAAGTGCGTTTAAAACTGTATTGGCTGATAAAAAAGTGATGGATAAATTAAAAGAAAATAATGCTCATTGGATGCTTTTAAAAACAGCCATTTTAGAAGCCCTTCCATCAGACATACAAGACAAAGAACAATTGGCTCAAGAATATGTCACAAGATTTATGAATGAGAATTTCGGTGAGCGAAAATGGACTACAGAAAGAAGGGCAAGCAAATCTAAGCCGGGTTCTACAACTGCATATTTGGTGATAAAAAAATAATTTATTCAAAAGAAATGAGTGACGTAGTAAAAATTCATTCGGAAGTTTATGACTTATTAATTCAAGAGAGAAAAACTAATTCTGGATTAAGCTTTACCTTTCGAAAAAGCAATCGTGACAATAGGTTGGAAAAAGGGTATTGGTTTTATGGCAACGAATGGTATTTAGCGATTTCTTTTTGGACTGGAATGGATTGGAAGAATAAAACACCAAACATTATTTTTGTTATTTCAACAGATTCAACAGAGACATATCTAGAAATAAACACGTCAGATTCGGATGAAAAGAGAAAATTTGCTGTTCAATATTTAGTTAAACCGCTGGGCTTAGAAATAAGTGGGCAGCGCTACAGAAAATATTATAAAACAGATGACAATTATTTAACATCTCTTAAATCATTTTTAAAAAATGACAAAGTTCTAATCGATCGGATAATAAAAGAGAATGCTCAATCATTTTTTGATACAAGCGAACCGGGGATTGGGTTTATTGATAATGTAGACTTTGAAAATCAAAAACTCAAGGTTGACAAATACAAAGCCGCTGTTAAACAAGAAGATAAAAATTCATCTTCAAAAGAGAGTAATGAAAAACCAATAAAAATCAAGCAGGTTGAGATACAAAACTACGGCCCAATAAAGAAGGTTGAAATACTAGATATTCCATTTTCATCGCAATGGATATTTTTTACGGGAGAAAACGGGACTGGTAAAACCTCTATTCTTCGAGCACTTGCCACCGCCCTATGTTATCGAAAAACAAATATTGATGAAGTTCCTTTAGACAGTACTTTTCGAGTTAGCCTATCACTTTACACATCAGAAAGCAATTTGCTTCCCTTTGAAAGAATAAAAAATGACAATACAGAACGCAGCAATGGTTCTTTAGTAAGTGGATTTGCGGCTTATGGACAATCCAGGTTAAAAACAAATCATTCCGGTCTCGGCTCCCAAATATTGAAAGATATTTCACATGAATCTCTTCTCTCTTCTTTATTCAGTGATGATTCATATCTTATAGATCTCCAAACACAGTTTTACAAATGGAAACAGGAGAGTTATAGTACTATTGATTACGACAAAAGAAAAGAATACATAACAGAAATACTTACTGATATCCTTCCTAATTTGTATAATATCATTTTCGATGATATGATAGGAGACATTCCTGCAACATCCTATGTCGAGAGAGACAACGAGGGAGGAGAATTTAAAAAAGTTACATTCAACAAACTAGCATCGGGCTTAAAAAGTATGGTCGCAATGATCGGAGATATCATGGTACGCTTCTATCAACAACAGCCATCTGTACTTGATCCTTCTGAGTTTACAGGCATCGTACTGATAGATGAAATAGATATTCATCTTCATCCCAAACTTCAGAAACTTATTGTCGAACAACTTACCAAGACCTTTCCAAAACTACAATTTATCGTCTCCACTCATAGTCCAATTTCTTTTCTAGGTGCTCCTCAAACTAGTCAAATATTTAAGGTTGAGCGAAATTCTATACCTGGAGTTCAGATAAAACGCTTAGATCATCAATTAATACTTGGGGATCTTTTACCAAACACGATTTTAACCTCGCCAATTTTCGGTTTGGATGACATTATTCCAAACAGTCATAACCCGAATCATATAGTTAGAACTGAAACTAACTATAAAATGATTGAATTTAATGATCAAGTCAAGAACCAAATAGATGCTTTTCTAACTGATGAAAAAGAGCAACATTTAATTAATTTATTCAAATCTAGAAGGGAATGAGGTTTGTCGTAAAAAATGAAGGAGATAAGACTGCTAGGCTTGCAGATAACCAAACCTATTTAGCCTTATTGAATATAATTAATACGCTTAATAAGGAACTAATTAGTGACAGTGTTTATAGGGAAAGTTATGACACTCCTGATGGAAAAAGATCAAGGGTTGAAGATCAGTTGGCTATATCATATAAGAATAAGTGTGCATATTGCGAACGACTATGTAAGGCCGATATAGAACATTATAGACCCAAAAAAGGAGTGAATGACGATCCCGCACATCAAGGATATTATTGGCTTTGTTATGAATGGTCTAATTTAATTCCGTCATGTATTACCTGCAACCGTGAAGGAGGTAAGCATAATCAATTCCCTATTTTAGGACCTCGTGTTCATACCCCAGTTATATTACCTGACAGTAATTTAGATTTGGGTTCTTGTAAAGCATATAACGCACCACTTTTGAATGAAATTCCTTACCTCCTTCACCCAGAAGTTGATCACCCGGAAGACAACTTTGAATTTGAGATAGACCCAAGGGGCGAAGGTATAAGAATAGTCGGGATTGATGCGAACGGCCGTGGCGAAAGGACTATTAACATTTGTTTATTAAACAGGAAGGAGATTAAGCTAGATAGAGTAGAACGAGCTATTGACGATTTTAAGGTTGCGCTACAATGTCTTTTTATACAATTAAAAAATAACGAGATTGACGAACAACAACTGCATGAGAAAATTATTCATCATTTAAGGTTATTGAAGGAATATAGTTTGCAAGAAGACAAAACACATACCTATCTAAGGAAATACATTGTCGCATCGTCCGAGAATTTTGAAAAAATAGTTCTCCCTTTCTTAGAGCCAAAAGTTAGAACAATAGTGTTAGAAGCATTTAAATCTATTGAACCTTTATAATAAAATTTTATAAATAAGTTTTCTGTTTTCAAAATAAACATATAGCAAGACACTTCAAATACATGAAACAAAAATTAAAAATCATACCTACAGATTTACTAAAACAATACCTGTTGAAAGTTAATAAAAGCTTGGCTTCCGGATTTTCCAAATTAAAAGACGCTGAAATATCAACTAAGAATTTTAGTTTTTACACCTCCGTGTCCTCTGTATTTTCAAGCAAAATAGAAGGTGAAGAAATTGAATTGGATTCATACATCAAGCATAAAAAATTTGGTATTGAATTTTTGCCCGATTACACAAAAAAGATTGATGACCTGTACAGTGCTTATACCTTTGCAAAAAGCAATGTTCTGAATAAAAAAAACATAGAAAAAGCCCACAAGCTATTAAGCAAGCATATTGTAGCAAAGCACTATCAGGGGAAAATTCGCAAAAGTAATATGTATGTTGCCACACCTGATGGGAAAATAGAATATGTTGCAGCTACACCTTTTGAAGTGGAAAAAGAAATGAAAAAGTTCTATTCAGATGTTGATGTATTAATTGCTGCTAAATTAACTATACAAGAAGTCTTTTTCTTTGCAAGCTTAATTCATTTAGTGTTTGTAAAAATTCATCCTTTTAATGATGGTAATGGTCGCACAGGGCGGTTGTTAGAAAAATGGTTTCTTGCACAAAAATTAGGAGAAAAAGCTTGGTTTGTAGATAGCGAAAGGTATTATTACAAACATCACCAAACCTATTACAATAACCTAAGGGTTTTGGGTTTAGAATATCAGGAATTAGATTATAATAAAGCTCTGCCGTTTTTATTAATGCTGCCAAAGTCGGTTAGCATTAAGTAGGAAAGCCCAGTAAAACATATTAAAGAAAGGGGCGCAAGCCTCTTTCTCATTTTAGGACAATAGGGAATGAAAAAGAAAAAAAGAAATAGTTACGACACACGTGTAAAGTATTTGGTCCGCAAAGGCTTATTACCAGACATCTACCGTAAACAAATACATCGCAGCCTTATCAGTAAATGGAAAAAAGAATCAGGTGAAAAGTATGTTGGTTACGAGCTAAATGATAATATTGAAGAGCTTTACGACCTGATGAAAAATGTTTCAGAAGATGAACGGATGCAGAGAACATTAAGAGCATTCTATCGGATGAATAAAACATTACGAGATATTATAGGTTCAGGAGGCAATTACATTGATAAATTAAGAGAGCATAAAGATGCTGTTGTAAATGCCATTCAGAGAGGGAAAGAAACAATCGGCATCAAAAGAGGAGTAAAAATGATGGGAATAAGCATAAGCACTTATCGTATGTGGGCAATGGAAACTTATTTTAAATGCGGTCATTCATTAAGCAAAATATGTAATACTGCGCATCCTCAACAATTAACGGTTAAGGAAATACATAAAATGCACAATATGTTATCCAATGAATCCTATTTGCATTGGCCTATTATATCCGTTGCATATTATGGAATGAAACAATCAATTGTAAAGGCTCATCCTAACACTTGGTACAAGTATGCACGTTTAATGAAAATAAAGCGCAGAAACATCAAGAAAGTGGCCAGAAAATATAAAGAAGGAATAAGAGCAAATGCTCCAGACGAAAAATGGCACGCTGATATAACCGAAATAAGAACGGCAGATGGCAACATTGCTTATATTTATTTGGTAATTGATAATTTTTCCCGATACATTACTTCTTGGAGAGTATCTGATAAAATATGCGCCAAGACACGTTTAGAGACATTCAAAGAGACTATTGAAAATTCAGAGCTAAAACCACGACAAAAGAAAAAAGCTGAATTAATTGTTGATGGAGGAACAGAGAATAACAACAAGCAAGTAGAAGCTTTTTTAGAAAAACTGCCAATAGAAAAACTTGTTGCTTTGCGTGATATTGAAAAATCAAATTCAATGATTGAATCAGTAAATAAAATCATTAAATACAATTATTTATTCCAAAAGCATATTCTTGACCAATCACATCTTGAAGACCTAATGAAAAAAATAATTATTCCGGACTACAATAACAAACGACCTCAAGGCGCACTATTCGGACTGACACCATTAGAAGCTTATGGAAAAGTAAAAGTTGATTTCAAAAAAATACGTGAAAAAATGGTTGAAGCGCATTGCGACCGGGTTGCATACAACCAAAAACATTCGTGTTTTGGTTGTCCCTTCGGGTGTAAGCGGGTTACGAACTGAGGGTAATCGGACCTCTGTGGGTTACGAACTATGGGTAATCAGACTTCTGGGGGGGGACGAACTATGGGTAATTAGAATCTGCGGGTTACGAACTATGGGTAATTGGACTTCGGTATAAATCAAACCGGAATAAATTTTAAAGCATAGAAAATAATCAAAAAACTATTGACCTTGATTTGAACCTAAAGAAAAAATCAGTATTATTGTTTATTGAAATGAATGTTTCTTATAAGAAACATAAAGTGTTGTAAGACCTTGTTAAATGACAAGTGGAAAGCTTTAGAAAAAGGACGTAGTGTATAGCGACCGCGCAATGTCAAGCACATTTGCAGCTTTAAATTATGGAATAAAAATATTTGGCTGCAAAAGAGCTTGTC
>Ga0209343_10009501_pt1 | contig 11173 bp, 9 predicted proteins | sample RifCSPlowO2_02_FD_184026 | JGI IMG/M metagenome (GOLD analysis project Ga0209343, IMG submission 184026) | Groundwater microbial communities from Rifle, Colorado - Rifle CSP2_plank lowO2_0.2 (SPAdes) (version 2) | ecosystem: Environmental > Aquatic > Deep subsurface > Groundwater | place: Rifle... | reverse complement strand
CCGAGGAGGAGCAGGCGGTGCTGTCCACCAGCCTGCTCGCCAATCCGTTGCTGCGCCGCACGCTGATCGCGAGCGCGATGGCGGTGACCGGGCAGGACCTGTTCCAGTTCTACATGCCGATCTACGGGCACTCGGTCGGGCTCTCCGCCTCCGCCATCGGCGTGGTGCTGGGCATGGCCGGCATCGCCGCTTTCGTCGTGCGCTCGGCGCTGCCGGGGCTGGTGAAGCGCTGGGACCCGGACACGGTGTTCAACGGGTCGCTGTACGCCGCGGCCGGGGCGTTCCTGCTGTTTCCGCTGTTCAGCGACGTGGTCATGCTGTCGGTCGTTGCGCTCGTGCTCGGGCTCGGCATGGGCTGTGCGCAGCCGGTGACGCTGATGCTGATCTTCAGCCGCGCGCCCGAGGGCCGCTCGGGCGAGGCGCTGGGGATGCGCGTCACCATCAACCAGATCATGCACATCGCGGTGCCGGTGATATTCGGCACCATCGGTTCCGTATTCGGCGTCGCGCCGGTGTTCGTCACCAACGCGGTGATACTGGCGGGGAGCGGGTTGCTGAACCGCGCCCGCGGCAAGCGCTGATATAGAATGTCGCGTTCCATCGGAGAGGGATGAAATGAAGATCGCGGTGCTGGACGACTACCAGGACGTATTCCGCACGCTCAAGTGCTTTCCGAAGCTGAAAGGCCACGACGTCGCCGTTTATCACGACTCGGTCAAGGAACCCACGAAGCTCGCCGAGCGGCTGAAGGGCGCCGACGCCGTGATCCTGCTGCAGCAGCGCACGCCGTTTCCACGCGCCGCGGCCGAGAAGGTGACGACCCTGAAGCTCATCAGCCAGACCGGCCGCAACGCAAACCATATCGACCTGGCGGCGTGCACCGAGAAGGGGATCATGGTTTGCGGGACCGGCGCCGGGGTCGTCAACCACACGGCCGAGCTCACCTGGGGCCTGATCTTCTCGGCGCTGCGCCACATTCCCGATGAGGTGCAGCAGTTGAAGGCGGGCCGGTGGCAGACCACCATCGGCACGACGGTGGTCGGCAAGACGCTCGGCATCTACGCCTACGGCCGCATCGGCAGCATCGTGGCCCGGGCCGGGCGGGCGTTCGAGATGAAAGTGATTTGCTGGGGCCGGGAAGGCTCGACGGGGAGGGCGCGCGCCGACGGCTTCGAGGTCGCGGCGAGCCGCGAGGCCTTCTTCGAAAATGCGGACATCGTGAGCCTGCACATCCCGCTCAACAAGGAGACGCGCGGCATCGTCGCGCACGCCGACCTCGCGCGCATGAAGCCGACCGCGCTCGTCGTCAACACCAGCCGCGGGCCGATCATCGAAAAGGACGCGCTGGTGAAGGCGCTGAAGGAAGGGCGGCCCGGCTTCGGCGCGGTGGACGTGTTCGACGACGAGCCGGTGCTGGGCGGCGACCACCCGCTCCTCAAGATGAAGAACGCCGTCTGCACGCCCCATCTCGGCTACGTCGACCGCGATACCTACGAAAAGTACTATGGCGCGGCCGTGGACAGCATCCTGGCGTTCGCCGGGGGCAAGCCGGCCAACGTGCTCAATCCCGACGTCTTGAAGAAGGCGTGAACGGTGAATCACGCAGTTTGCGAAGCGAAAGGAATGGAATGGCAAAGATGAAGTGTGGTGTGGCCGCCGTGGAGGCACTGCGCGCGGCGGGGGTGAGCCGGGTGTTCGGGCTGATGGGATCGAGCACGCTCGAGATCTACGACGCGCTCTACGACGCGAAGGACATGCTCTACATCGGCGTGCGGCACGAGAACTGCGGCGTGCACATGGCGGATGCCTACGGGCGCGTGACGCAGACGCCGGGGCTGTTCATCTGCGGGCAGGCGGGGCCGGGCGTCGCCAACATGATGCTGGGGCTGACCGCGGCGAAGCTGGCGTATTCCCCGGTCGTGGTGATCGCCGGGCTGCCGTCCACCGCCGACCTGGGAAAGGACACCTTTCAGGAGATCGACCAGCACACGCTGTTCCTGCCGGTGACGAAGCGCGTGATGACGGTGACGCGTCCCGAGCGTATCCCCGAGTTCCTGCTGGAGGCGTTCCGCGTGGCGAACGCCGGGCGGCGCGGCCCGGTGGTGGTGCAGATTCCGCGCGACCTGCTCAACCACGACGTGGACGTTTCGATCCCGGCGCGGGGCGGACAGCCGGAAATCGCGGCCGGCACGGTCGAGCGCGCGACGCTCGAGCGGGTGAAGGCGATGATCCTCGAGGCCAAGGCGCCCGTCATACACGCCGGCGCCGGCATCAAGTGGGGGCGCGGCACCGCGGCGCTGATAAAGCTCGCGGAGAAGCTCCAGCTTCCGATCACCAATTCCGCCGGCCACACCGACATCGTCCCGGTGGACCATCCGCTGAACGCGGGGGGCGTGGGCCCGCGCGGGAACCCGGTGGCGACGGGCCTCGTGCGCGATTCGGACCTGATCCTCGCGCTGGGAACGCGCCTCGGCTTCAATACCGCGCGCTTCTCGGACGAGATCGTGACGCCGCGGGCGAAGATCGTGCAGGTGGACATCGATCCGCTGGCGGTCGGGCGCTACTATCCGGTCGCCCTCGGCATCGTCGGCGACGCGGGGGCGGTCGCCGGCGCGATTGCGGACCTGGTGGACGCGGTTCCGGCGGGCCGCGCGCCCTGGCGCGCGCGCAACGAGAAGTTCGCCAAGGACCGCCAGCAGCTGTGGCAGGGGCGCGAGGAGATCGCCGGGCGCGGGTCGAAACCGCTGCATCCGGAAACCATCTACTCCGAATTGCGCAAGGTCGCGCCGCGCAACGCGTTGTTCACGATCGACGCGGGCACAACCTGCCTGCAGGCGACCGACAGCCTGCCGTGCCATACGGTGCCGTCGCTGATCGCGCCCCTCGACTGCGGCAACATCGGTTTTTCCTACGCCGCCGGGCTCGGCGCCAAGGTCGCGGCGCCGGAGCGCACGGTAATCTCGCTGATGGGCGACGGCGGCTTCGGCATGACGATGGGCGAAATGAATACCGCGGTGCAGAGCCAGATCAACACCATTGCCGTCGTGATGGACAACGGCACCTGGGGCGCGGAGATCGCCTACCAGCGCGATTTCTACAAGGGCCGCTATATCGGCGGGCACGTGCTCTCGCCGCGCTTCGACGAGGTGATGAAGCTCTGCGGCGGCACCGGCTACTTCGTGACCGGCCCGGGCGAGACCGCCGACGCGGTGAACCAGGCGATGAAGGACGGCAAGCCCGCCGTCATACACGCGAAAGTGGACCCGGGCGCCATATTGAGCTTCCGCACCGACGCGTTGCAGAAACGCTAGGTGGACGCGCCGGCGCGCGGGGATCAGCTGACCGCGCGCATCATGTCCTCGAGAAGCTGCCACGCGCGCTTCGCGTGCGAGGCGTTGCACGCAGCGGGGCTGCGCACGTATTCCTGCCGCAGCTTTTCCAGCCCGGTGAAGGCGGCGAACGCCGGCTGGATGGCCGTCGGGAGCCGGGAGGGCGGCACCGGCAGCTTCGACGGCGTGTTGGCATGCTGGTCGTCGGGCAACACCGCGGCACCGTGCAGCAGGAGGTTGCCGAGGTGGTAGCCGGCGATCACCGCCCCGTCGATGACGCAGATCGGGTTGGCGTCGGGGGGGATCTTCCTCAGGCTCGCGACGATCCTGAGCGCTTTTGCCAGGTGCTGGTCGCGGGTCATGCCGCCGTTCCCTGACCGACCAGCGAATCGGTGCAAGCCCGTATCCCGGCGTAGGCCCGGCTGCACGCTTCCACCATCGCGCGATCGAGGGTCCCGGGGCCGCGCACGAACTCCGGACGCAGGTCCTCGAGCAGGGCGAGATGCTGGAACGCCTCCCGCAGCGCGGGCGGCAGCGCGACCTCGAGCTTCGGCTTGTAGGTATGATTGAGATCGCCGATCTTCCCCGCTGCGCCACCCACGGCCTCGCTCGTCAGGCCCAGAGCGTGAAGGGCCGCATTGACGCGGTTCGTTCCTGCCCGCATCAGGAACACGACGTAGAGCTCTCCGTCTTCGAGTGGATCAAGTCTTGCGACGGCCCGCTCGAAGGCGGCGGCCCGTTCGAGGTGAGCTTCGATCTTCATGGCTTGGGCGCAGGTGACTTGGAGAATCCGAGGTCGGTCAGGGCGCGCTTCAATTCGTCGTACTGCGCCTTCAGGTACTGTTGCGCGTCGTTGCTGCCGAGATAGGCGTTTTCCCAGAGGCTTTTCCGAAGCCGCTCGTTCCACGCGTCCGTCCGCGCGAGCCTCGAGAGGGCCTGGTCCCAGAACGCGGTCTGGCTGCTGCTCAGGCCGCCCGGGCCGATGACGCCGCGCCAGTTGACGACCAGCGCGTCCACGCCCAGTTCCTTCCACGTCGGGGCTTCCGCCAGGACGCCGCCGAGCCGCTTGGGGGAAGTGATGGCAAGCACGCGCAGCTTGCCCGCGTCGACGTGGGGCGCCGCGACGCTGGGAGGGCCCACGGCCACGTCCACGTGACCGCCGAGCGCGGCGGTCATCACCTGGCCCGAGCCGCGAAACACCACGATCCTGAGCTTTTTCGGGTCGATGCCGGCGGCGCGCGCGACGGTGCCGATCGCAATGTGGTTGATGTTGCCGAGGGCGCTTGCCATGCCGAAAGTCACGCCGGCGGGGTCGCTCTTCAGCCGCGCGACGAGGTCCCTGCCGTCCTTCAGGGGCGAGTCCGGCTTGACCACGAAGCCGATGTATTCGTTGATCATGACGGCGAGCGGCGTCAGGTCCGCGTAGTACAGCTTGCTGATGCCCGCGATGTGGCTGGTCAGGAGCGTATTGGAAGCCACCGCCATGTAATGGCCGTTCCCCTTGTGCTCGCCGACGTAGCCGAAGGCAATCGCACCGCCCGCGCCCGGCTTGTTGACCACGTTGAGTGGCGCTTCCACCAGGCGCCCGTCCTGCATGATTTTCTGCATCACGCGCGCGATATTGTCGTTGCCGCCGCCGGGCGAAGCCGCGACCACGATCTCGACGGTCTCGGCCGGCGCCCAGTCCGCGCCCGTCGCCGGAGTCGAAGTCGCCAGCGCCGCGATGGCGAGCAGCGTGGGAATACGCGGCAGTGCTCTCCCGATTCTCGTCAGCTTCATGGTCGCTTCCTCCTCGGTCTTGTCGTCGTGCGTGCTCAACGGTATGGCGTGAACTCGATCGGGACTTCGATCAGCGTCGGCCTGTCGGCGGCGAGCGCTTCGCCGAGCGCGGGCGCCAGGTCGTTGGCGCCCGTCACCCGCAACGCTCGGAAACCGAAGGATTCCCCGAATTTCACGAAGTCCGGGTTCGTGAGTTCCGTGCCGATCGTGCGCCCGAAGCGGCGGCGCTGCGTGTTATTGAGGATCTTGTAGCCCCCGTTGTTGATGATGACTATCGGAATATTGAGACGGTAGTGTGCAATGGTTGCCATCTCTCCGCAGCCGAACATGAACCCTCCGTCGCCGCAGAACGCAACCACGGGCCGCCCGGGCTGGCCGATCTTGGCGCCGATGGCGGCGTGGAACGCAAAGCCCATGGACCCGAAGGAATTGGCAAACAGGAAGCTGCCGGGTTGATACATTTCCAGGACATAGCGCGCCCAGTGGCCCACGATCGATTGCGCCGCAACGATCGCGTCGCGCGGCAGGACGCTGCGAATGCTCTCGAGCAATTTCATCTCTTCCGGCACGCGCTGCCGGAGTTCTCTCCAGGCCTCTTCCCGGATCGCGGCCACCTCGGCGAGGCGCGACTGGCGCGGCGAAATTTTCCTCGCCCGCAATGCAGCGAGGAGGTCCTGCAACGCGAATTTGGCGTCGCTCTCGAGGGCGAGCGTCGGTCGGTAATTCTTTCCAAATTCGCCGGGGTCTATGTCGACATGGATCAGCGTCTTCGGCATGCGCATCGTCCAGCCCTTGGCCGAACGGCCGGTGACGTCGATTTCCGCGTCCTTTCGCCGGGACCGCGTGGCCCTTTCCGAAAACCGGGTGCCAACGGCCAGCATCACATCTGCGGTCTCGATCAGTTTCGATTCGACGGTCCACGCCATCGTGAGCAGGTTTCCGAGCATCAACGGGTGGTCGTCCGGCACGATCCCTTTCGATCCGTTCGTCGACAGTATGGGGGCCTGGAGCAATTCCGCGAGGGCCTGCAATTCGGCGCCGGCGCCCGCCTTCACCACGCCTCCGCCAGCCCAAAGGAGCGGCTGCTTCGCGTTGAGGAGCAGTTCCGCGACCCGCGCGATCTCCGCCGCATCCGCGCGCGGGGCCGCCGGGGTCCGGGGCGTGGGAAGCGTGACATCGTCCTCGGCGTTGAACACGTCCGCGGGAATCTCCAGCATGACCGGGCGGGGCCGTCCCGATTTCATCCGGAAGAAGGCTTCGCCGATGACCTCGGGGATCTCGGCTGCGCGCGTGACGCGGCGGGTCCAGCCGGTCACCGGCCGAAACATGGCCATCTGGTCGCGACATTCGTGGTAGACGCCTCGTTCCTGGTCCAGATAGGGCGTCGGCACCTGGGTCACGATATTCAGCACGGGCCAGGATTCCGCATAGGCTTCGCCCATGGCGGAGAGACTCGCAACCGCGCCGGCGCCGACGGTGACCATGCCAACGCCGACCTTGCCGGTCACGCGGGCATACGCGTCCGCCATGTGCAGCGCGCCATCTTCGCCGCGGGGCGTGATCAGGCGAATATCGGTCCGATCGCACAGGGCGTCATACGGCCTGAACAAGGTGCTGCCGAGGACGCCAAATACCGTATCGACGCCGTGGCTGTAGAGTGATTCGATCAGCGCCTTGCCGCCGTTCATGCGCGCCATGCGATCCTCCTGCGGATGGACGAACGATTGAGGGGTAGGGAGCCCGGCGTGCCGCTAGGCCCGCGCGAGAGGGCCGAGTGCTACTATTGCCGCTGCGGAACCCGTCAAAACGATAATTGTAATCGCGTGTCCCGCGGCCTGGTCGGATAGTTGTTCATTCCGCCATGAAGAGGTTTCATCGATGTTCCAGAAATTGCCGTCGCTTCCGGCGCTCGCGGCCTTCGAGGCTGTCGCGCGGCACAAGAGCTTCGCCAAGGCGGCTCGCGAGCTGTGCGTGACGCAGAGCGCGGTCAGCCACCGCATACGCGCGCTGGAGGATCAATTCGGCTCCCGGTTCTTCGTGCGCGCCAAGCACACGGTCGAGCTGACGTCCCAGGGCACATTCCTGCTCAGCGCCGTCATCAAGGCGCTGTCGACCTTGAGCGCCGCCTGCGCGCGCCTGGCCGCCACGCGCAGGGCTGTCAAGCTCAGCGTCGGTCCCGCATTCGCGCGCAACTGGTTGATCCAGCGCCTGGGCGGGTTCTATCGCCTGCACGACGACATTGACCTGGAAGTGAACGCCGTCAAGCTCCGGGACGCCGAGAAGCTCGGCGCCCTGAAGAGTGGCGAGGCCGACATCGCGATTCGCTATGGAAATGCGGCCGCCTGGACCGGGTATCACGCAGTGGAGTTGATGAAGCCAGAAGTGTTCCCCGTCGGCAGTCCCGGGCTGGCCGTCGCCGGGGGCGGCGCGGTCGGGCCCGACATCCTCGGCGGCAGGACGTTGCTGAGACTGCCGCGCCAGCCATGGAAGCCATGGCTATGCGCGGCGGGACTGGTCGGGAACGAGCCCGAATGCGGGCCGCTGTTCAGCGACGCCAGCCTGATGCTCGACGCCGCCGCCCAGGGTCAGGGCGTGGCGCTCGCGCGCAGCGTGCTGGTGGAGCACGACCTCGCGACGGGACGGCTGGTGCGCCTGTCCGCGGTCAGCATTCCGTCCGACAACGCGTACTGGGTCGTCTGCCTGCCGGAAGCCGTGCGGCGTCGCGAGGTGAGTGCCTTCATGGAATGGCTCGAAAACGGCGCGTGTCAGGGAAAGTGACCGGCTGTCCGACGCCAGCCGCAACTCGCCGGGTCAGTGAAGGTGCTTGTTCCGCGGGTGCAGCGGAATGACTGTTGACGAGCCCGTGGCCTGCTCGCCGGTGATCTTCTTGGTCGCCCAATCCTGGTCGAACAGCTGGTTGACGAGCGCGGTGGCCTGCTCCACGTCGGCCTTGCCGAGGTGGCGGCCGAGCAGGCCGGTCAGGTCCTCGACCACGCACTGGCGCCGGAACTCGTGGATCGCCTCGGGCGTCGGGCCGACGAACATCTGGTAGAACTCGTCCTCGCCGTTCTCGGGGTAGTAGGTGACCTCGACCTCGGAGGCGTACTCGGTGAGCGGGCCGAGGTTCTGGAACGCCTCGGTGAGGCGCGCCTGGAAGCTGCGGCCGACCTCACCGGTCCAGCACACGTTCACCGTGCGCTCGCGCGAATCGAACTGGATGCCCGGCTCTTCGCGCTCGATGCTGTGCGCCTCGGCGATGGTGTCCACGTCGAGGTACTCGATCCACGGGCGCAGCGCGTGCTCCACCTGCGACAGGCGCACGCCCCTGCCGAGGAAGATGCTGCCGTGAACGTGGACTTCGATCCTCATTTTGGGCTTCGAGTGCGTTGATTTCGGGGGAAGAAGGATACCACAGCGCCCGAACCCCGGGAGGGCATGAGAGTTCCCGCCCTCCCGTGTTTTCGCCGTCAGGCGGCGGCGGGCTTCGTCCGCGCCGCCGCGCCGTCCGGCATGAAGAAGATGAGGAAGTTGGACGCCACGATGGTGCCGGCGAGGAACAGGAACCCGGTGTGGATGTCGTAGGCGTCGGCGATCACGCCGAAGAGCGCGGGCGCGATGCTGGCGCCGACCGCGGTGATGCCGAACTGCAGTCCCACGCCGCTGCCCGCGAGGTGCCCGGGCGTGGTCTCCACCGCCCAGGCCTGCAGCACCGGGCGCATCGCGTACAGGAAGAATCCGACGAGCGCGATGAACAGCACGAACAGCAGGCTCTTGCCGGCGAGCGCCATGGCCACGATCATCACGCCTGTCAATAGGGCGCTGGAAATGACGATGCGCTTGCGGCCCATCCTGTCCGACAGGTGACCGGCGATCGGGCTCGCGACGAACCCCGCCACCTGCAGCACCGCAAGGCACAAGCCGGTCAGGAACGGCGAGTAGCCGAGCTCGTAGGCGAGATAGACCGGCAGGAAGGTGAGGAGCCCCGCCTGCGTCATGGTGCGGAACGCCGAGCTCACGCACACCAGCATCAGCGCCCGGTTCTTGAGCAGGCTGGCGTAATCCTTCAGGTAGTCCTGCATGCCGCGCGATTTGCCGCCGGAATTGATGGAGCCGGAGCGCGACGAGGTCACGAACGCGCCCAGCATGACGACGATCATCGTGGCCATCACGATCCCCGGCACGATGTTGATTACCACCACGGTGCGCCAGCTGAACCAGGCGAGCAGGGCGCCCACCACCAGCGGGGCGAGCGCATCCGCGGCGTTGCCGCCCATGCCGTGGAACGAGAGCATCAGCCCCTTGCGGTCCGGGTAGCGGTGGGCCAGGGCGGAAATCGCCGCGGGATGCCATAGATTGTTGCCGATGCCGACCAGCGTCACGCACACCAGCAGCGGCCAGTAGCTGTGCGTGAGGCTCATCAGCGCGTACGGGAAGCCGACCCAGAACAGGGAGAGGGCCATCAGGTAGCCCTTCTTGCCGACCATGTCCACGACCAGCCCGCCCGGCAGGTTGGAGATCGCGCCCACCGCGTGCTGGACGGTCATGATGAGCCCGATCTCGGTGTACGAGAGCCCGAGCTCCTTGCCGATCAGCGGCAGCAGCAGGAAAAACGTCGCGGTGTACCAGTGCGTGAACGCGTGGCCCGAGGAGATCAGCCACACGTCGCGAAACGAGCGCGGGGCGTCGGCGGTGGTCGCTGCGGCGGTGTTCACGATGCGGTCTTGAAGGTTTTCACTGCGCGAAATGATAACACCGGCCACGAGGCCGACCAAATGCGCGCTCCTATATAATTTGTGCGTTCCACGATAAGAACTTTTTCCCGGCGGCGCGAATGCGCAGCGACCTCGAACGCTTCTTCAATCCGCGCGCGATCGCCATCATCGGCGCGTCCCGGGATCTCGACACCATCAGCGGGCAGCCGCTGAAGTTCCTCAAGAGCCACGGCTACCGGGGCAGGCTCTACCCGGTCAACCCGCGTTACCCGGACGTGGCGGACGTCAAGTGCTATCCCTCGCTCGCCGACGTGCCGGAAGTGCCGGACCTGACGCTCATCCTGGTGAACGCCTCGCGCGTCGCCGACATGCTGCGCCAGTGCGGCGCGAAGGGCGTGCCGTACGTGATCATCTTTACCTCGGGTTTCTCCGAGATGGGCGGCGCGGGCGTCGAGCTGCAGCAGGAGCTCGCCGCCATCGCGCGCGAGCACGGCATCGGCGTGATCGGCCCCAACTGCCAGGGCATGATGAACATCGCCGACGGCGTGTTCGCCGGATTCGGCTCCGTGTTCAATGCCGATTACGAGCCGGGGCCGGTCAGCATGGTTTCACAGAGCGGCGGTTTCGGATTCTCGGTGCTCAATCTCTCTTCCAAGGATGGCGGGCTCCCGTTCCGGCAAATGGTCACGACGGGAAATGAAATCGGCGTCTCCACGCTCGATTTCATGGACTATTACATCCGTGACCCCGGGACCGAGATCATCGTCGGCTATATCGAGGGGCTGAAGGACGCGGGCCGGCTGCTCGAGGTGGGGAACCGGGCGCTGGCGGCGAAGAAGCCGGTCCTGATGTGGAAGGTCGGCAATACCGAGCAGGGGCAGCAGGCGGCGCGCTCGCATACCGCGAACCTGGGCGGCGAGATGGCGCTCTACAAGGCCGCTTTCCGGCAGTCCGGCATCCTCCAGGTCGAGGACATCCAGGATGTCGTGGATTACGGGCGCGCCTTCCGCTGCGGCCGGCTGCCGCGCGGCAACCGCCTCGCCATCATCACGATTTCCGGCGGCGCCGGCATCCTCATGACCGACGAGTGCATCGCGCGCGGCATGCAGGTGCCGAAGCTCGCGCCGCAGACCGGGGAGGCGCTGCGCAAGTTCGTGCCCGCTTACGGCTCGCTGCTGAACCCGGTGGACGTCACCGCCGCGATCTTCAACAACACCGAGTTGATCGGCTTGACGCTGCAGGCGATCGTGGACGATCCCAACGTGGACTGCGTGGCGATGATCAACGCGTCACTGCAGGGCGAGCTCGCTGCCAAGGTCGCGACGCAGATCGTCACGGGTGCCGCGCGCACCG
>Ga0209343_10009499_pt1 | contig 11177 bp, 15 predicted proteins | sample RifCSPlowO2_02_FD_184026 | JGI IMG/M metagenome (GOLD analysis project Ga0209343, IMG submission 184026) | Groundwater microbial communities from Rifle, Colorado - Rifle CSP2_plank lowO2_0.2 (SPAdes) (version 2) | ecosystem: Environmental > Aquatic > Deep subsurface > Groundwater | place... | reverse complement strand
TGATCGAGCCGATGATGGCGACGATGCTGGGGTTCGTGACGACCGACGCCGCCGTCCCGCCAGCCCTCATCAACCGCGCGCTGCGCGAGGCCGTGAACGACACCTTCAATGCGATTACCGTCGACGGGGAATGCTCCACCAACGACTGCGTGATGCTGCTCGCGAACGGCGCAAGCGGCGTGACGATCGACGAATCGAGCTACGACGGGTTCGCCCACGCGCTCGGCACCGTGTGCCTGCGCCTGGCGCTTGCCGTCGTGCGCGGCGGTGAAGGAGCGACCAAGCTGGTCACGGTGGCCGTGACCGGCGCCGCATCGGCGTCCGAGGCCCGCCAGGCCGCCAAGGCGATTGCGAACTCTCCGCTGGTGAAGACCGCCATCCACGGCGGCGATCCCAACTGGGGCCGGCTGATCGCCGTCGCGGGCCGCGCCGGAGTCGCATTCGAGCTGACGCGTGCCGCCGTCACGATTGGGTCGATCGTGCTCTTCAAGGACGGGCGGCCGTACGACGACGCCGCGCCGGAGGCCGCCGCATACCTCAAGAATGACGAGATCGCCGTCCTGGTGGACCTCGGCGCCGGAACGGCGACCTCGACCGTCTGGACGTGCGATCTGAGCGCCGAGTACGTGCGCATCAACGCGGAATACAGGACGTGAGCCCGCAACGAATGACACCACCACCCTCCGTCGGCACCCGCGCCCGCAAGGATTTTCTGTCGGTCCTCGACTTCGAGCCGCTCGAACTCGAGCGTTGCCTCGATCTGGCCGCCCAGATGAAGGCCGACCGCTCGCTCGGCCGGGACGCTCCGATGGCGAACATTCTCGGTGGCCGACACGTCGCCACGCTGTTCGAGAAAGCCTCGCTGCGAACCAGGACCACGTTCGAAATCGCCGTCCGCGAGCTCGGGGGTGACGTCGCGGCGTTGCAGGCGGACGTGGCCCTCGGACGCCGCGAAGCCGTCGCAGACGTCGCTCGCAGCCTCGAACGCTGGGTCGATGCGGTCGTCATCCGCACGTTCTCGCAGCGCCTGCTCGAGGAACTGGCGGCAGCGGCACCGAAACTGCACGTGATCAACGCGCTGACCGACGAGGAGCATCCGTGCCAGGCGCTGGCCGACTGTCTGACGCTACGCGAGCAGTGGGGATCGCTCCGCGGCCGCACGATCGCCTATGTGGGCGACGGCAACAACGTCGCCGTGTCGCTGACGCACGCGGCCGCCATGCTCGGGGTGCACGTGCACGTCGCGAGCCCGGATGGCTACCACCTTCCTCATGCCGCCGTGCAGCAGGCGACCAGCGTCGCGCGCTTCGGGGCGCGGCTGCGGCTGTTCACGGACGCCGCCGATGCGGTCGCCGGCGCAGACGCCGTTTATACGGATACCTGGACGTCGATGGGACGTGAGGCGGAGGCCGACCGCAGACGGCAGACATTCGCACCCTATCAGGTCAACGAGAGCCTCATGGCCTTCGCCAAGCCCGGCGCCCTGTTCATGCACTGTCTGCCGGCGCATCAGGGCGAAGAGGTGACGACGGAGGTCTTCGAGTCTGGCGCGTCGGTGGTGTTCGAACAGGCGGAGAACCGCCTTCACTGTCAAAAAGCGCTGCTGACCATCCTGTTGACGGCCGTGCCCGCGTGATTCACCCGACTGGTGAGTGCCGGCGCGACATATCGGCCGCCCCGTCCCTCCGTGCCGGCGGTCGCCGGCGTCGGCTCCCGTTTGTATAATCGGCGCGGAGATGACTCGCCCAGCCCCATGGCTCGCCCACTACGACGCCGGCGTCCCGTCGACGCTTGGCCCGTATCCGGACCGGACGCTTCTCGATTGGGTGTCCGATGAGGCCCGTCGTCGGCCTCGTGCGGCCGCGCTGCTGTTCAAGGGGGCGACAACCACATACGGCGATCTCGAACGTCTGAGCGATGCGTGCGCGGCCGCCTTCACGGCGCTCGGCGTCAGGCAGGGCGACCGGGTGGCGCTGCTGCTGCCCAACTGTCCGCAGTTCCTCATCGCCGAACTCGGGGCGTGGAAGATCGGCGCGATCGTTGCGCCGCTGAATCCGATTTACACGGAGCACGAGCTCGAAGGCCCGCTCGTCGACCACGGCATCGAGACCATCGTCACGCTGACGCGGTTCTATCAGCGCGTGAAGCGTGTGCAGCCGCGGACGCCGCTGCGCCGGGTAATCGCGACCAATATCAAAGAATATTTTCCGCCGCTGCTTCGCGCGCTCTTCACGCTGGCGCGCGAGCGTCGCGACGGCGACCGTGTCAGCCTGGCCCCCGGTGACTACGCCTTCCCGAAACTGCTGGCCGCGCATCGGGGTTCGACTCCGCAGCGTGCCGCCGTCACCCCGGCCGACCCTGCCGTGCTGTTGATGAGCGGGGGCACCACGGGCACCCCGAAGGGCGTGCTCGGCACGCACGGCGCCTACGTCATGACCGGCCTGCAGATACAGGCATGGACTCAGTCCGTGCTCGGACGCGGCGACAGCGTCATCATGCTGCCGTTGCCCCTGTTCCACGTTTACGCCAACGTGGGCGTGCAGGCGCTGGCGCTCGTCACCGGCAATCCGATGGCGCTGGTGCCCAATCCACGCGACCTGCCCGACCTGCTGGCGACCATTCGCCGCGTGAAGCCGGCCTTCCTCAACGGCGTGCCGACGCTGTATGTGGCGCTCCTCAACCATGCCGATGTTCAGCGCGGGAAGGTGGACTTCAAGTCGATCAAGATCTGCTTCTCGGGCGCGGCCGCGCTCATGGCCGATACGAAGCGTCGCTTCGAGGCGCTGACCGGCGGGCGCATCGTCGAGGGCTACTCGCTGACCGAAGCGATGATGGCCCTGTGCGTCAATCCCGTGAACGGCCCCAACAAGACCGGCTCGGTCGGCATGCCGCTGCCCGATGTGCACGTGCGAATCTTCGACGGCGACGACGGGACGCGCGAGCTCGCAGCCGGCGACGTCGGAGAGATTTGCTTTTCGGCGCCGCAGCTGATGGTCGGGTTCTGGAATCGGGCGGAAGAGACCGCGGGAGCGCTGCGCGATCACGTTGAACCCGGCGGCACGCGCCGGTGGCTGCACACCGGCGACCTCGGATACCTCGACGAAGATGGTTACCTCTTCATCGTCGACCGCAAGAAGGACCTGATCAAGACGAGCGGTTTCCAGGTGTGGCCGCGCGAGGTCGAGGAAGTGCTGTCGTCGCATCCGGCAGTGGCCGAGGTCGGCGTCGCCGGCGTGGCGGACGAGACCAAGGGCGAAGCGGTCAAAGCCTGGGTGGTGTTGCGCGGCGGACAGGCGGCAACCGAGGCGGACCTGCGCGCATTCTGTCGGGAGAAACTTGCGCCTTACAAAGTGCCCTCTCGGATCGAGTTCCGCCACGACCTGCCGAAGACGATGGTCGGGAAAGTTCTGCGTCGCGCCCTCAAAGAAGGCGGCTAGACCGCCGTCTCCCGACGGGATTCCGGTTCTCGTCGCGTCGTGATCCGTCCTGGAACACGCTGATTTTACAGGGTCCGTTTCCCGGAAGGATTCGACCGCGTCGGCGTGGCATGCCGATTGCGGAAGCCTGGCGCGTCCCCTGACCGCGCATTTTCGGGGTGAGGGAGCCGAACATGGCCGAGCAGGCCTTCGCTGTCGTCTGCGCCTGGTGCAATCGGATTGTCAACGCGCCCGCGAGACGTCGGCCGGTCACGCATACGATCTGCCCATCATGCCTGGAGAGGGCGCTCACGCTTCAGAACCGCGAGATCAGCGCCAGTTCCTCGTCAGAGACGTTCGACCTGCCTCCTGAATATCTCGGCGACATCTTCCGCCATTAGTTAGCGCGTACCCCGGCGTCCCGAGACTGTTCACGCTTCCGTGAGCGTCCCCGCCTCCGTTTTTCGCATTACGGGGTGGAGGCGTGAACATGTCCTTTACAAGAGCCCTGCCAGTCGTCGCTCATGTCCGCGAGCACCGGAGTCTGCTCGCCGAGTCGGAGAAACGCGCGCTCATCTGGATCGCCGGGCGGCTGCCCGCGCGAATCAACTCGGATCACCTATCCGCTCTGGGCCTCTTGTCGATGCTGGCCGCCGGGATCGCGTTTGCCACCTTTCGCTTCACCCCGTGGGCTGCCGTCGCGGTCATCGCGGCGCTGGTCGCAAACTGGTTTGGCGACAGCCTCGACGGCACCGTCGCGCGCGTGCGCGGGCAACAGCGAGCCCGATACGGCTTCTACGTCGACCACGTCATCGACCTCGCCGGAACGACACTGCTGCTGGCGGGGCTTGCGTGTTCAGGCCTCATGAGCCCCACGCTCGCCGCCATGCTGCTCGCGGCGTACCTGCTCGTCTCCGGCGAGGCGTACCTCGCGACGCACGCGGCGGGCGTCTTCCGCATGTCGTTTCTCGGGTTCGGCCCTACCGAGCTGCGCATCGTCCTCGCGATAGGTACCCTGAAGGTCGCCTCGTCGGCCTCGATCTCCGTGGGCACGCTCGGAACCGTCCGGTTGTTCGATCTCGGTGGGATCGCCGCAATCGCGGGATTGACCGTGGCGTTCGTCGTTGCCGCCGTCCGCAATACGCGGGCGCTCTACGCGGCGGAGCCGCTGCCGGCGCCGACCTGCGGATCGAGGGCGGCATGAGCCGCCGGCTTTCCCGATTCCTGACCGTCGGCGTGATGGGGTTCGCACTCCAGCTTGGCGCGCTGGCGCTCCTGACGACAGCTGTCGGCTGGCCGTATGCGCCAGCGACAGCCGTCGCAGTGGCGCTTGCGGCGCTGCACAATTTCTGGTGGCACGAGCGCTGGACCTGGGGAGATCGGGCGGCCGCGGCGCCCGGGCTCGCCGGGCGGCTTGCGAGATATCACGTGACAATTGGCGCCACGTCGATTGGCGGCAATCTGATCGTGACCGCGTGGGGCGTCGAGCTGTTCGGATGGAACCCGATCCTGGCGAACGTCGCGGCCGTGGCAGTGAGCAGCCTCGCAACTTTTCTGGTCTCCGATCGATGGGTGTTCGTCCGCCTGGCAACAGCGGGCGCGGTGGTGATCGGCGTACTGTCCCCGATGGAAGCGGCCAGCGCGGACGTGAAGCCGGAGACGGTGGCCGCCTGGAATGAACATGTATCAGCCACAGAAGGCCGACTGCGGACCGCCGCTGAAGCCGGACCTCCCGCCCGGGAACCGCAAGGCGACGTGATCGACGTACCCGGAGGGGCGATCCATCACTGGCGAGGCTCGACGCTCATCCGCGGCGCGACCGTCGATCGCCTGCTGCACTCCCTGCTGTATCCCGGCACGCCGCCCCCGCAGCAGGACGTGCTCGAGGCACGCGTGATCGGTCGATCGGCCGACTCGCTCCACGTCTATCTGAAGCTCGTTCGTCGCACCATTGTCACGGTGACCTACGATACCGAACACGAGATGAGGTTTCAGCGCCACTCCGGGCGCCTGGCGACGAGCCAAAGCGTCGCCACGAAGATCGTGGAGGCTGACGGACGGGACCGCGGATTCCTCTGGCGGCTGAACTCCTATTGGCGTTACGTGCAGGCGGGAGACTCGGTGCGGGTCGACCTCGAATCGCTCTCGCTCAGCCGCCACGTGCCAGGCCTGCTGCGGCCAGCGGCCCGGCCGCTCATCCATCGCATCGGACGCGAGTCGGTGATCCGTACTCTCGAGGCGCTCCGCCAGCACCTGGAGACGACGTGAAGGCGCCTCCTGCAGCGGTCGTTACGGCCGCCCGACGGCCTTGACGGTAATGCCGGCAGCTTCGAGGCTGGCGCGCACCGTGGCGGCGAGCTGGTCCGCCCCTGGGGTATCGCTGTGGACGCACAGCGTATCGACTGTCAGGCGCAGGACGCTCCGATCGAGCGCCTCGACGGTGTGCTCCTTCACCATCAGGACGGCCCGCGCGGCGACCCGCCGGGGATCGCTGATGACCGACCCGGATTTCTTCCGTGAAGCGAGAGACGCGTCGGGTTCGTACGCGCGATCGGCGAACCCCTCGGCCGCGACGCGCAGACCGGCCGCGCGCCCCGCGTGGAGAAGCGCAGAAGCCGGCGGAGCGAACAGAATCAGCGAGCCGTCGAAGGCGGCAATGGCGCGAGCGATCGCGGCAGCCAGCTCGGCGTCTCGAGCGGCCATGTTGTAGAGCGCCCCGTGCGGCTTCACGTGCTGCACGCGAGTCTCTTCGACGGCGGCGACACCCGCCACCGCCGCGATCTGGTACAGCACGAGATCCTCGGCTTCTCGAGGCGTGATGCGCAGCTCCCGGCGTCCGAAGCCGCCCAGATCGGGTAGTCCAGGGTGAGCGCCAATCGAGACGCCGCTCGCCTTCGCGAGCCGGACCGTGTCGCGAAGCACCGAGGGGTCGCCGCCGTGGAAGCCAGCCGCCACGTTCGCGGAGGTGATCGATTTCATCAAGCCGGCGTCGTGGCCGATGGAGTACGCGCCGAAAGATTCGCCGACATCGGCGTTGAGATCGATTCTCATCATCAGCGCCATCCAGCTATCAGCTGTCAGCTATCGGCTGTCAGTGGCGATGCAACCTGGGAGGTCCGGGGAGTACCCGGAATATCCAGTCGACGTCTTTTCGATCCGACCAAATACTTCATGGCTTGAGTCCTGTCTGTTTGAGCACGCTGTTCAGTGTTCCCGGCGCAAGATCATCTCCCGCCTTGCCCGCCCTGGGTTACGAGTCCGGGCTTCGAGCCGTGCTTCAATTGGCGATGCGAACCTCGTTGCCGCACAACTGACCACCCATCGTCCTCGAGTATTTTGATGACGTCACGGACTTTCACCAAGCCCCCTGCATGACCGAAACCATTGTGCCACGGCGTCTTCGTAATCGCGAACTGGCCGTCGGCGACGCGCAGTCGCTGCTGGCATGACCGCCTTTCTCATCGCCGACATGATCGTCAGCGTAACGGATTCGGGCCCGGGCATCACGGTGGAGGAGCTGCCGAAGATCTTCGATCGCTTCCACAAGGGCCAGACATCGGGCGGGTCGGGGCTCGGGCTGACCATCGCCCGCAACCTCATCCAGGCGCACGGCGGCGAGATCCGCGCGGACAATATTCCCGGCAACGGCGCCTCGTTCCACAGGAGGAGTACGCCGGCGGTGTGCTTTACGAGTGCGGAGGGTGGTTATCGTCGATACCACCGTCTGGGTCGACTATTTCCAAGGGGCCCGGAACCCCGAAACGGATTGGCTGAACATTGAACTCGATCGCCAGCGCGTCGGGCTCACGGATATCATTCTCTGCGAAGTGCTTCAGGGAGTCCGCGACGATGTGGCGGCGAAAGAGGTTGAAGGAGCGCTGGCGAAGTGCGAGGTGTTCGAAATGGGCGGCGTGGCCCTGGCGCGCGACGCGGCGCGCAACGACCGCACGCTTCGGACTCGCGGTCACACTGTGCGCAAGACCATCGATTGCCTGATTGCGACGTTCTGTCTGCGCGGCCAGCACTCGTTACTCCATAGAGACCGGGACTTCGAGCCGTTTGAGAGGGTTCTCGGGTTGCCGGTCGTCCATCCCTGAAGTCCGCACGCCCACAGGTTCGTTGACATCACTGGGTCTGGGGGGCGACGATGCCCTCATGGTCCGCGCGCTGTTTTTCGCGACGCTCCTTTTCGTCAGCTCGCTCGCGGCCTCCGGCCAGGAGCTCAGCGTCCTCCATATAAAGGTTGTCGCGCTCGATGCCGAGCGGAAGGCCACGCCGGTGGCAGGAGTTCAGGTATGTGCTGAGGTTGTTCGGGTCGAGCAGATAGAAGGTGCGGTTGTCGATGCCTCGAAATGAATGCGTGGGTCCAAGCTCGTTGCCCTCGTCCGTGTGGTTGAAGACGACGTCGAGGATCACCTCGATGCCGGCCATGTGGAGAGTGACGAGACCGCGAAACTCGTTAGCGCGCCCAGGTCGACCACGGTGTCGCGGCGGTGGTCACGTGCGAAGGCACGTACGAAGGTCCACAGGGCAGCGTCACGCTGAAGTGCTTGCGCGTGTGGCTGGAAAAGAACGGCCGCTGGCAGATCATCGCCGGCTCGATCTCGTGAATCCACTCGACTACCGACCACGATCCCGATGGCCTACGTCGACGCGACAGCGTTGTAACTTTCCGCACCCGGTCGCGTTCATGTAGAGTTGAGGGTCTAATCTGCAGCGAAGGAGAGTGACCGATGGCGAACGCATTTGTGCACGTCGAGTTGAACACCACGGATCCGGCCAAGGCGAAAGAGTTTTATTCGAAGCTGTTCAATTGGCAGCTCGAGGACGTCCCGATGGGCCCCGGCCAGACCTACACGATGATCAAGCCTGGTGAGGGCACAGGCGGCGGCATGATGAAGCATCCAGTCCCCGGCGCCCCGTCCGCGTGGCTGGCCTACGTCGAGGTCGACGACATCAACGCGTCGACGCAGAAAGCCAAAGCGCTCGGCGCGACCATCATGGCGGACGTGAAAGAAGTGATGGGCATGGGATGGATGAGCGTGCTCACCGATCCGACAGGCGCGCACATCGCGCTCTGGAAGCCAGCCAAGAAGACGTAGTCCGAAGAGAAGTCAAAGGTGGCGACGATCGCTGGCCTGTGCGCAGGACGAGGAGCGGATCGTTCAACCTGATGCTGTTGCGGGCGCTGGCCAGCGCGGCGCCCGCAGGCACGACGATCAAGATCGCGTCCATCTGCGAGATTCCGTTATACGATCCTCTCGCAATCGACGTGCTGCTCGCCGACATCGCCATGCCGAACGAGGACGGCTACTCGCTGATTCAGAAGGTAATCTTGTCGTGAACGGATCCGCCGCCATCCAGTAAGATTCCCGTACCACATGTTCAAAAGCCTGCGCGTCCCGGACCGGCTGTTCGGTCTCGGGATGTGGATCATCTCGTTCGTGTTCGCGGTTTCCTGATCGGCCTCGGCGGGAACATCATCGCGGACCTGCCGCGGGTCGAGACCGCGTTGACCGTCGAGCAATTCGCCGATCAGGCCGCGCTGACGAAAGTCCGCGCCGATATCACCACGCTCTTGACGAGGATGAGCGCCCTGGACGGCGAGCGAGACCAGGCACGTCTCGCGCTGAGCGCCGTCAGCAACGCCTATCAATCCGCATACGCGGCTTTCTCCAACTGGATTTCCACGCGCACCGCCACGACCGATCCGGCGCAGGACCCCGAGGTCCTGACCCGCACGCGTGAGCTCGACGCGCTGAAGGCCAGCGAGCGGCAGGCACAGATCAACGTCGAACGGCTGGACAAACTGCTGCTCGACACGCGGCAGGCGCTGGAGGCCTCGCAGAGGACGGAGCAGGACCTGCTGGAAGGCGCAAGGGACGCGTACGAATCGGCGATATTCAGGCAGGAGCTGCGCGTCTTTGCCTTCAGGCTCGCCTTGACGCTGCCGCTGCTGATCATCGCGGGCTGGCTGATTGCGAAGAAACGCCACAGCCAATATTGGCCGCTGATGCGCGGCTTCGTGCTGTTCGCGGTCTTTGCCTTCTTCGTCGAGCTCGTGCCGTACCTGCCGAGTTACGGCGGATACGTGCGGTACGGCGTCGGCATCGTATTGACCGCCCTCGTCGGGCACTACACGATCAGGGCGATGCAGCGATATCTGGCGAAGCGGCAGACCGTCGAACGTCAGACCGAGGCGGAGCGCCGCCAGGCGCTGACGCCGGAGAACGCGCTGAAGCAGATGACCGCGAACGTCTGCCCGGCCTGCGAGCGCGCGCTCATGACGACCGGCGACGTCGTGCCGGATTTCTGCGTGCACTGCGGGCTGAAGCTGTTCGATCGCTGCGGGACGTGCGAGACGCGCCGCAATGTGTTCTTCCACTACTGCCCGAAGTGTGGGGCGACCGCGTGAACTGTTGAGCTGTTTCATAAAATCTGCGTTCGCCCTGTAGATCCAACTGCGAGTAGATGCTAAGCTCCCGCCCTTACCCCAAGGAGAACCAAAGAATGAAGAAGTTCACGATTCTCGCGTTGTTCGCGATTATTGGCACCTCTGTAGCGGCCCACCAGTTCAGCGGCCTTACGACGACGGCGGGCGGCTATTCGACATACGATGCGGACCACGTCAACGCCGAAGGCCCCGCGCCTACGCGCCGGTCATTTCCGCCGGCGCCAGTGGCTGGGTGGGCGAGTGGGACAATCCTGCGCTCGCGGGTCCAAACTTCTATCGCCTCTGGTGGCTGAAGAACACGCATGGCGACCTGCCGCTTCCGGCCGGCTCCGGCGAGATCGCTGAGCCGACGACGGCCGATACCGTGTACGTGGCGGACTTCTCGAGCCGCGAACTCGCGGGACAGCAGCTCGACGTTCTCGCCCCCGGTGCGTGGGTTCGCGGCCCGTTCCCCGGCTCGCCAGGGTACGGGCGTCAGCCATGGTGGTCGAACGGCCAAAGCGGCCTCGGTAATTTCTTCTATGTTGGCGGCACCAGCATGGCGGCGCCGCACGTGACCAGCGCGGCCGCGCTGCTGCTGGAAAAAGATGGATCGCTGCGTCAGGCCGACGTTCACTCGCTGCTGACGTCCACGGCTCTCGCGATTCCGTCGCGCGGCTCGGTCAACGTGATCGACATCAGCCCAACGCTCGGGGTCTACACGAAGTCGTGGGATACCGAGTGCGGCGACCTCGGTCGATGCGATCCGGTCGGCGCTGGTTTGATCCAGGTCGATAAGGCGCTGGCGGCCGTCGGCGTCAGCTCGAAGCGAAAGTAGCGTACCAATTGCGCGTTGCCGCCGTCCCTCGCGGCGGCAACGCGTTCATTCTTTCGGCGCGACGTAGCTGCTTCGCGCCCGCGGCTTCAGACCCCGCTGGGAAATCCGCACGTCGATATCGTGCGCCTGGCCGTCGCGTTTCGGCGGCGAAAACCCAAGCAAATACTGACTGTGCAGTTCGTCGGCGACTTGCGCGAAGGCAGGGCCGAGATCCTGGCGGAAGCGGATTTCCGTGTAGCCGCCGCCGCTTTCCTCCGCCGCTCGCGCGAGGCCGGGATCAGGCAGGTCGGCCATCAGCATCGCCTGCATGCCTCCGGGTCCGGTGCCAGGCGTCCGGGAGGTAACGGAAGAGCCCTTCTCGGCCGCTCCCTCTCCTCCCTCCCCCCTGACAGAAAAGCTGGGAGTCCCGACGGACGGGCTGGCCGATGCCGTTCGCGAGCTCCTCGGCGACGTGCAGCGCACGCTGCTCGCCGGTGCGCCGACCTTCCGG
>Ga0209343_10009494_pt1 | contig 11179 bp, 12 predicted proteins | sample RifCSPlowO2_02_FD_184026 | JGI IMG/M metagenome (GOLD analysis project Ga0209343, IMG submission 184026) | Groundwater microbial communities from Rifle, Colorado - Rifle CSP2_plank lowO2_0.2 (SPAdes) (version 2) | ecosystem: Environmental > Aquatic > Deep subsurface > Groundwater | place... | reverse complement strand
CACGGCCGCCTTAAACGAGCGCAACCCTCCGGACGATCCTTTCGGATTGTTGCCCGGATAGGCGCGCGCCCATTCATTCTCCGTCATATTTCGCGCAAGCTCCAATGCCTTTCTAAACGATTTTTCGGCATCATTATATTTTTCCAAATTTAATTGCGCGACTCCCAAACTATTCCAAAGCCAGGCATTCTCCCCGCCCCCGATAGCTTCTTTGATGCCGTCCTCCGCCGCTTTTTCCGCCTCCGCATATTTGCCCTGTTTGGCCAAAATCCACGCCAAATCGTTGTATCCGGCCCATTCTTTCGGCGCCCAGCGAGTGAAGCGTAAAAAATCCGCCTCGGCGCGCTGCAAGTCCGGCATATATCCATAAATCAGCCCTCGCACATAAAGCGACCGCAGATTTTCAGGATTTACCTCAAGCTCTTTATTTATTTCTTCGAGCGCCTTATCCTTCTTGCCTTTCACAAAATAAACGCGGGCAAGCTGATAATGCCCCCATAAAATTTTGGGGTCCGCCCGCAAGGCGCGCTTAAATGCCTCCTCGGCTTTTTCCAGATCATACGCTCCGCCGTTAAAATAATAATTGCCGGTTTGCATCTCGAGCTTGGGGTCAATCCTTTCCCACGCAAAGAAAACAAAAAAAACTATTGCCACGATTGAAATATAGATGTGCCTATATTGCATTTTATTCATTGCTTTACATCAGCTCAAACTGTGCTTTATCAGCGCTTTTTGAATTATGGCGTCTCATATTTTTGGAAATATAAATTGAAATAATTTAAAATTTTAGGATCATAATTAGTTCTCCTCCGCCTTATTTGCTTTCGAAAAATTTCGGCGGTTCTTTTTTGGCCTAGTATGGAAATTTGATAAAATTCCGCAATAATTCAAGCTTGTGATCCTCATGCATTATTTCATAATAGCACAAAATTCCAGCTTAAGCCAGCGCGAAGTTGATCAATATGGTTTTTCCCAATGAATATCGCGTTTTTTCATGTAACTCAGTTTTCTTCCAAAAACTTTTTAGCGGCATCCGCGAAAGATCTAAAATACGGTTCGCTGTTTTGGATAAAATCTGATATTCTTTTCCATTTGACATCAAGGTATTCGTGCGCCAAAACATTCCGCAGCTTTACCCATCGCTCAAATTTTTCAATAAAATCATTAGGCAGTTTAAGCTCCCAAACCGCGTGTTGGATAGAACCGCGATAAGTATCAGGTATCAATTTTTTCTGGCTGCCAAGTATGATTTTCGACATGTCAATTGAGGCGTTAAGGATGTTTTCAACCCAGCGCTCAATTTCGTTGCGTTTTCTTATTTCTTTCTCATATTCATCTTGTTTTGTTTTGCAATAAATTTCATATAGGCGCGCCTGCTCTTCCAAAAAATCAATGGCCTTGCGCAAATCCTCGGCGTCGCGTGGCATCAGCGATGCAGAGCGCTGGGAAATAGCAAAAAAATCGCTGACAAAACTTCGGTAATCCTCGGCTTCTTGGGTAATGACCCGGCGAAAACGCTGCCATAAATTCCAATCCTTAATAATCAGCGGTAATCCGGCGCTCGCTGTTTCTGCAATGCTCGCAGGCGCGCGGTTTAACACCAGCAAATCAACATTATCGGTTTTTAAAATATCAATAAGGTCGCCCCAAACTCTATCTTCTTCTGGATATTCGCGGCCGTCTTCTTCGTATTCCACCGCGCTCTTTTCCGGTTTAAAATAAACCGCGATATCCCAATCGGAGCCCGCGTGGCTACGATTTCCGGCTTTCGAACCAAAAAGGAAAGCCATCGCGACATCGTCGTGTTTTTTAAAGTATTCTTTGAGTTTTTGGATAATTTTATCCCGCTCTTTCATGCTTTTAGCGTAGCACAAAATTCCAGCTTAAGCCAGCGCGAAGTTGATCAATAAAGAGCCCTACCATTTCCAAAATTAACTTGCATCTCTTTATTAATTTCAGACAGGGCATTTTCAGATTGATTTTCCATGAAGTAAATGTGCGCAAGCTGATAGCGTCCTAAGAACACCCGATCGCGGATTGAACCGCCGAAATAATAATTTCCTATGAACATTGCTAGCGCTGGATCACTCTTGTTTAGTAGTAAAGAAACTTTGGCATTCCTAAAACGATACCAAGACAACCTGGCTAAATCGTCACGAAAATGAGCAAATAATCCGGCAGTTAAGATAGTAAAGTGGACTGCCTTGTCTAGACAACTATCTGTGCACAACTCCTGCGGAAAAATTTGACTTTTAATATTCGACCTTTTGTAATATTTCGTTCTCCAAAATACACTTCATGGGGCGTCCGGTAATCAAGCGATTGATGTCGGCGTTTTTCGTTGTAGAAAGCGAAGAATTCAGCAAGACCCTCGTTTGCTTCAGAAATATCATGGTAGGACTGCAAATAAATATTCTCCCGCTTCACCGTGCGCCACAACCTCTCGGTAAAGATATTATCCATGCATCTGCCTTTGCCGTCCATGCTGATTTTAACCTTGCGGCCCAGAAGAATGCCCGTATATTCGCTTGACGTGAATTGCGTCCCTTGATCGCTGTTGTGAATTTCAGGAATCGCGATCCCGAACGCTCGGTTGAGCGCGGAAACGCAGAATTCGGTATCGAGCGATGGCGACAGTTCCCAGGCGATCACGTATCGGGAAAACCAATCTAGTAGCGCTGTAAGATATGCCCATCCGGTTTCAAGCTTTACGTACGTTATGTCCGTGCCCCAAATATGGTTTGGGAAAGACGCTCGAACGCCTGCAAGAAGGTAGGGATATTTTTTGTGTTCCGGAGACGCAGCGCTTGTATTTGGCTTGGGATATATGGCTTCTATGCCCATTATCCGCATCAACCGCTGCACGCGTTCGCGGCATATGTGTTCTCCAAAACGGTCGGAGATCTCATTTTTGATCCTCCGCGATCCGTAAAAAGGATAGTCGGTGTATATAGCATCGATCATATCCATGTGCTTTTTGTCCGCTTCGCGTGCCAAAGGCGCGTAGTAAAGTGAGCCGCGGGAAATGTCGAGAAGCTCCGCTTGCCGGGAAATGGACAGGATCGGATGGGTTTCTACGGCCGCGATCTTTTCTTTATGGCTCAAGGTGCAATTTTTTTTTCAACCACTCGATCTCTACATCGCGCTGTCCGATCACTTTGTATAGCCGGTCGGTCAGTTCCTGCTGTTCGTTTTCGGCTCTTTTCCTTTTGTCCGAGAATATTTCGTGTGCGTTCTCCAGAAGCCGTTTTTTCCATATTCCGATCTGGATGGGATGGATCTCGTACTCTCCGGCAAGCTGATTGGGCATCTTAACTCCTTTCACAGACTCCAGGGCAACTGATGCTTTTTGCCTCGGGGTGAAGATTTTTTTCATACATTATCATTGTACATTACCGTCCGGAGTCGGCAGAGTTTTGCTGTCTAAATTTCCCAGTCCATTATAATCTCGAACTTTTGACAAGTATAGCCGGTAAGAATAACGCAGAAAATGTCGAATATTTAAAAGACCTTTATGACTGCGCTATCTTATACGTTGATCAATTTATCGGAAGGGTTACAAAATTCCTCGAAGACCTTGTTATTTCTGATAAAACCATCATTATCTTTACCGCAGACCACGGAGAAGAATTTTTCGAGCACGGCAAATTATCCCATCAGCAATTTTACAATGAATTGCTAAGCGTGCCCCTGATCATTTATGCTCCGGGTGCAAATTCTACAGGTTTCTCTTCCGATACCGCAAGAAGTATAGACATATATCCTACCATTTTGGGACTTCTGAGTATCAAAATAAGCCATCCGATCCACGGCTTAACCCTTTTTCCAGAAAAAAATGATGCTGCGAAACACGTAATAATATCCGAGCTCGGCGAACGCGGCATGGCCATACAAGGAGATAAATATAAATATATATGTCAAGCATCGGATGAATTGTATAACCTGACGAATGATCCTACGGAAAAAAATAATATAGCGTCTGATCATCCCGATACTATTTTAAAAATGCGGAGCGATTTTAACGAGGAACTTCGCCGTCCGTCTATATCCAAGCCTCAAAAAAATATCCTACAGCTTTCCGGCAATAGAATAAACAGAAGATATGAATCAAGGTTATAACGTCATTCTGATCGGCATAGATACTTTGCGTGCCGACCATCTCGGTATTTACGGATACGAAAGAAATACTTCTCCGACAATCGATCAGTTTGCGAAAGAGTCGGTCGTTTTTGGAAACTGTTTTTCACAAGCGCCGCTAACCTCACCGTCTTTTATGTCGATGATGACATCCCTCTACCCGACTTATCACGGCGTTACTTCAGTCATCGGCGGAGTAGGTCGCAACGGCAGAGTTTATACTTTGGATAAGAAAATACCCACGCTGGCCGAAATACTGAAGTATCATGGCTACTCTACCGGAGCTTTCACAGACGGTGGAAACTTATATGATAAGCTAGGCTTCGGAAAGGGCTTCGATTTTTATTCTATGAATCTTAGGGTGCGTGGCGATAAAGTCGCCTTGATACAGGAAAAAGATGTATTTTATTGGATAAAAGAGAACCTCAACAATAAATTCTTTCTTTTCTTTCATACTTACGCGGTTCACGAACCATGGATGATGCCCCAAAGCTATCTAAATCTCTTTAGCCGCGGCTACACGGGGAAAGTCGCAATAAATAAAGATTTTTATAAAACTTTAAGGGCAGAAAAAATTTTCCCGCGCCAATATTTATTTAAAATCGCAAATACTTTAGATCCTGATGATCTCAAATATTTAAAAGCGATTTATGACGGATCAATCCGGTACGTTGATGATTTTATGAAAAATCTCCTTTCGCTCCTCGCAGAATTAAAATTGACTGATCGAACTATCATTGTATTTACTTCCGACCATGGAGAAGAATTTATGGAACACGGCATGCTTTCTCACAAGCAGTTTTACAATGAACTTTTGCGTGTTCCGCTGATTATGAGATCGCCGGCGCTCCCTAGTTCCTTAGCCGTAAGCCAGCTGGTGCGCAATATAGATATATTTCCGACAATTTTGAACCAGTTAGGAATCAATATTGCGGCACCGATCCATGGTACTTCCCTGATCGGCGCACCGACCAATGATCTAAATCTCCAAACAATCGCGGAAACCGAAGGTGGGGGCTTCTCCATTCAAACAAAGAAATATAAATATATCTACCCGCGTTATAAAGATTACAAAATTCGAGAAGACGAGCTTTATGACTTGGATAATGACCCTGAAGAAAAAAATAATATCGCTCTCCAAAACCTAGATCTCGTCGGAGACATGCTTGCCGCCTACAATGACGAGTTGCACCATAGAATTAGTCTTAAACATCCAAAAAGAGGTGTCGCCTATTCGCCGCATAAAAGGACTGAATAGATTTTCGAACAAAAGCAATGGATAAGTTGGTTAAACAGTCAATATCGATACTCCGCGAATCGAAAGCAAAATTCAATAATTTGGCGATCCTTTGGTCGGGAGGCAAGGATTCAACCGCGATGCTGTCGCTCTGCCGGGAGGCATTTTTTAACCGTGTCCCATTCCCCGTTATCCATATTGATAACGGCATTGATTTCCCGGAAACATACGCCTTGCGTGATGAGCTTGCGAAAAAGTGGAATTTAAAAGTTTTGGTGGCGCGGAGCATAATTAAGGAAGATAAAATTTCAGGCGTTTCCTGCTGCGGAGCAAATAAAACTGATGCTTTGAAGGAACTCATGAAAAAAGAGAAATTTGACGGGCTTATCATGGGCATACGAAGAGACGAGCACGGCATCCGCGCAAAAGAGCGAGTATTTTCGCCTCGCGATAAAAAATGGAAATGGGATTACAGAAACCAGCCGCTGGAAATATGGGGGCACCATTCCGTTGACGAAGATGCCAACCACCACCGCATCCATCCGATACTTCATTGGAGAGAAATAGATATCTGGCAGTATATTTATGAAAATGATGTCCCAATAAACCCGCTTTATTTTTCGCGATTCGGAGAACGCTTCAGGAGTTTAGGATGTACAAGATGCACGGTCGCCATAAAATCGGAAGCAAAAACGATTCCAGCAATACTCAAAGAACTCGGAAGTTCCAGGCTTTCCGAGCGCATGGGGCGTGCACAGGACAAAGAAGCGCAGGCAGTAATGGAAAGATTGCGGGCGCTAGGGTACATGTAACATGATCGCAAAAAATACCGGCATATCGATAGTACTTCTCGGCGAAAAAGACCACGGCAAATCGACATTGATAGGCCGGCTGATATTCGAGACGAAATCCTTGCCCGAAGACCGGATGCGGGACGTAAGAAAAGCAATTAAAGGCAGAGGCAAAAAATTCGAATGGGCGCACCTACTGGACAGTTTTATTTATGAAAGAGAGCATGAAATGACTTTGGACACGACGCGCGCAATGGTAAATTTGGGTGGAAAGTCATTTGAATTTATTGATGTCCCGGGCCACAAGGAGCTGATAAAGAATATGCTGACCGGTGCCGGGGACGCAAAATTCGCCATCCTCACCATCGATATAAACGAGGGCATAAAACCGCAAACATTAAGGCATCTTGATATAGCCGAATTTTTGGGAATAGAAAAATTGATAATCGTCGTAAATAAAATGGACGCCGTTGGTTATTCGAAAGCGCACTTTAAAAAAGCTAAAAAAATAATTTCAATGGTGCTCGCGGACCGTAATCTGTCAAAAAAAGATTCAATAATACCTGTTTCCGCTTTCTCTGGAAATAATCTTTTAAAACGAACGAGCTCGCTTGGCTGGTATAAAGGTCCGACCTTATACGAAGCAGTCCTTAAAGATTTTAAAACGACCAAAAAAAATAGCGTAATTCCAAGGCAAAGTAAAACATCGATGGTAAAACCGATCTGTATTTTTATAGATAAGCCGAAAAATAAATTGATCTTGGAATCGGAAACTGGAGAAGCCTCAATAAAGACACTCGGCGGATTCCAAAAGATCCATGAATTGTGCCAAATATCAATTATATTGGATAAACCGCTTCTATTGGGAAATAAATTTGTAATCAAACAAAATGGCAGAATAATCGGCATATGCAAAAAAACTCCGGTCTAAAACCGGAGTAATGACCCAAACTCGGTTTAGGTCAGTCTCATGCGCTATTAAAATCAAACTCTGAATCGATAATATCTGATCTCGCGCCGGAGACAAAATTATAATGCTCGCGCGGATTGCTAAAATTGTCCTTGATCGGATTTGTGCATAGTAATTTGCCCCACCGATTTTCCTTTACATAATCTTGAAATGTCGACCACGGATAATCCTGCTCTTTTCTTTTATAAGCGCGCAAATCCTTTGGATTAAGATGTATATAGCTAGAAACGCGCAGAAGATAATTGTCGTCCACAATATGCTTAGCATTAAATTTACTCTCGAAAACATGTCCTCGCCGTTCGTATTTTAAATTAAAGTATTTCGCATAGCTCACCAGAACTCTATGCATAAAGATAGAAATGTTGCCGTCCTTTCGCTCTCTAAGCAAAAAATGAAAGTGGTTCGGCATTACACAAAAACCAACTATATCAACCAAAGGGTCTCCCAAATTAATTTTGCCATCCCTGATGACCCAAACTCGGTTTAGGTCAGAGCTGCGATCTAAACGAGGAATATCCTTCTCCCCGTTCGCTAAAAATAGCATAACAATAAATCTCTCAAAATCCCTTGTATTCTTAAAAAGCTCCAAATCGCCAACGGAATGAGCGTAAATGTGATAATATTCGTCTGCGACAAATGGAATTTTCCTCATTTGTCTATTATTGACCTAAACTCGGTTTGGGTCAACCTATGCCTTCGTATGCTCCTCTTGTGTACTTGTCCTCTTGATATTTATTTCCCAACTCTAATCTTAAATGTCCCGGTTGATTTTTCCTCTTCTATTTCAAACACAATCTCATTGCCGAGTTTTTCTAAAAGTTTTTCTTTTTGGAGAAGGTGGTTTGCGAAAAGCATTCCGTCCAATTTATCGGCTTGCGTCAAAATTTTAAATTTTTGGCTTAAACCCAAAATAAGCTGGCAACGTCTTACTGCCTCCGGTGCCGGTGTGGTGGCCTGGATTATGAAATCGGCAATTCCAAGCTCTTTTGCTTTTTTTTGATCCTCCGCCATGCCTCTGTGCGAAAGTATCACAACGGGAATGCCGCTTAATCGCTGATCCCCTTTAATTTTCAAAAACAAATCAAACCCGCCCAAGCGAGGCATCAAAATACCGGTTAAAACGATATCGGGCCTATATCCTTTTTCCAACTGTTCCCAAGCGTCTTGTCCGTCTTTCGCGACGGCAACTTCAAACCCGCCTGCCATAAAAACGGATTTATTGATCCCGCGAAGAATCTCGTCATCATCAACTATTAAAATCTTCTTTGGGAGCATGTTTTTATAATAACTTATCAGGCGGCATTAACCAAATCAATACGCCCCCCTGGTATATTTATTCGCGGCGTCCCAGAACATCCAGGAGGTAAGACCGGAATCGTAAACCGCTTTTTTTTGCGCGTTGACCTCTGCGACTCCGTAATCGGCGCCTAAGTCAAAATCCTGCAGCCAGGGGCGCAATTTCGTGGGAGTTGAGGTTGGAGCCTGCAAACGTTTTACCCCCTCGCTAATCGCAAAAAGCACTATTTCATAAGAATGCGCGGCAGGATTTTTATATCCCTGAAATGTCGCCGGATAGTGAGACGGATAAACCATCGGAGCCACATAATCAAAATATTTTGCGATTGGCTCCAAAACCTGCCCGATATTCAGATCGTCCGTGTTCGTGGTCGTCATACCGAACACATCCGCGGATATTGGCACAGGAATATCGGAAAGGCTTTGGTCCAAATACGCGAAAAATTCGTTGAGTACCGATGGCTTGTCTTTCGCTCTCGCTCCTGAAACCGGATAAGCAATATCCGACATATTTCCGTCCGAAGGAAAACGAATGTAATCAAAATTCAATTCGTCAAAACCGGCTGCCTCCGACGCCCGCGCTATCTCAATAATATAATCCCAATATTCTTTGGCTCCGGGATCAAGATAAGAAAGCCCTTTGCGATCTTTCCATAAAGTTCCGTTCTTTTTCTGAACGGCGATGTTAAGGTGCTTTTTTGCGTAATATGGATCCTGAAACACAGTGATCCGCGCGATTGCGTAAATATCCGCGTCATGCAATTCTTCGATGAATTCACGCATGTCTTTGACGCGGACTTCCTCGGAGCCTTCCGCTTTTATTTTTTCGTTTCGCGTATCGAACGCGACCATTCCAGTATAATCTTTAACATCTATTACCAAACTGTTTATCTCGCTTTTTTTGATGAAATCAACGAGCTCCGCGCGCCACTTCGGCGTACCGGCAACCCAGCTTGACATATAGATCGCCTTTACCGCTTCTGGCGTTTCAATGTGTTTGGGTTTCGGAGGCTCTTTAATAACACTCTCGGCAAACAGAAGCTGTTTTTCCGTTGTCCCGGAACTAAGAAGCGCCCTGACCGATGTCAGGTGCGGATAAATTCCGAAAACGAAAAAAAACGCGCTCGCAACGGCAATAATGCCCAACGCCAAAAATTTATTGTCCCGCGAGAGCAGGTTTAAATATTTTTTCCAGTTCCTCTTTGCCATGTCCATTCTCAATTAATTTGCTTAATGTAAGTTTATCACTAAACCTGTTGATGAGCACGGTGCCTATTGCATTGCCTTTCTCCAAAAATACGCGCATCAAACGATTATCGTCCGAAAGTTCAAATATATCGTCAGCGGTTTCGCAGCCGACCGCGCCGAGAAATGTCAGATTAGTGCCTAGATTTACGAGAGTATAGGCGGGAATTGTCTTGAAAACCTGCGCCTTACCATCCATCGAAAGCATATTCATTGCTGCGCATCTTCCCTGCAAAAAAGAGCTCGTCCAATTGCCTACCGTGATCCTTCTTTTTAAAAAAATATCGTAATATTCGGCGGCGTCCCCGGCGGCAAAAATATCAGGGTCGGATGTTCTTAAATATTTGTCGCAAAGCAAGCCGATGTTCTTTTCAATATTCTGCAAAAAAGAAAAATCCCGCGTAAGCCCTGCCCCCAGCGCCCATAACGGCGTCTTTATATGCTCTCCGTTCTTTAGATAAAATTCGTCATTTTTAATGAAATTGATCTCCGCGTTCCTGTGAATAATCGCGTCATGCAGTCTGAAATTTTCTTCCATTATCCGCGACCCTTCCTCTCCGAACTTCTTTTCCCCTCCCCAATATTTTCCGCGCGCCAACATATGGACCTCGAATCCGCGCAGGGAAAATATTTCCAAAAATTCAAGCGCGATGAAACTTTCGCCGACAATAAGAATTTTTTTTGCCTCGCCCGTAGGGCTACGGCCGAGGGTCTCCGCCGCGTCCATCGCCTCTTTAATAGCGTCCATGTCTTCAATATTTCGCATCATCAATGGTTCAATCGGAGTTGTTGAAGAAAAAACTTCGTTTAATTTTTTTGGGGTTCCGCCCGAAGCAACTAGAAGTTTTTGATAAGTAAACTGCTTATTGTCGCGCGTTAAAACCTCTTTTTTTACGGTATCAACCGCGGCGACAACGGTCTCCGTATAGAGATCAATATTTTGCGATTGATATTGCACCACATTTCTCAAAAATATTTTTTCGCGAGCTATCTTTCCTTTTAAATATGCTGGAATAAGCACTTTGGAATACAGAGGATGGCGCTCTCTATCTAAAATAGCTATCTTTGCGTCCGCATCCAGAGACCGCAAAGTCTCGGCGCAAGTGGTGCCTGCAATTCCGCCGCCTATGATCAAATAATCAACCTGCTGCATTAATTTTTGGTAGTCCTGTTCTTCTCTTCAGAAAGTGTCCAAAAAGAAAAAACCGCGATGATAATTCCGCACGCTACTATAAACAGCTTTATCCACGACATGGGAAAACCCAAATTGGGGATCAAAATTATTAAAATGCCAAATATCGCTATGACCCATTGTTTCCACATTGATTTATGATAGCAAAAAATCCATACTACCACCCTATTGACATCATATATGACTGTGAATTACGAAACTCCTCTTTTCTCTCATTTTCATATACAATAACAACAGGCTCTAAAAGAGCCTGTTGTTATGAAAACCTTCATCAAACTATACGATGATATTGTAACAAAAGTTAAGTTCTT
>Ga0209343_10009493_pt1 | contig 11180 bp, 7 predicted proteins | sample RifCSPlowO2_02_FD_184026 | JGI IMG/M metagenome (GOLD analysis project Ga0209343, IMG submission 184026) | Groundwater microbial communities from Rifle, Colorado - Rifle CSP2_plank lowO2_0.2 (SPAdes) (version 2) | ecosystem: Environmental > Aquatic > Deep subsurface > Groundwater | place: Rifle... | reverse complement strand
TGCGGCTTGACCGAGGCGAGAATCGGCACGAAGCCCAGTTGCAGGCTGGTTTCGATCAAGGCCTGCTGGTTCTTCTCGTCGATGTCCGCCGCCTCATCCAGGTAGTAGGGCAGGCGGATGCGTCCGGCCTGATCGCGATCCATCAGGTGCAGCAACAAGTACATGTTGGTCAGCGCCTTGATGGTCATGGTGGTGCCATTCGACGCCGCGCCATCGATGTCGGTGTGGATCACCGGCTGGCCATGCACCTTGGTGATCTCGAAGGCCAGCTCGAACAGATCCTTGAGTCCCAGCTGGTTATGGTTGGCGGCGACCAGACGCGCTAGGTATTCCTTGGCCTCCTCGTTCTTGCTGTCCTGATCGCTGCTCTGCTGCAGGTCGAACACCGAGAGGGTCTCGCCTTGCTCGTACTGGCCGGCGCTGTGGATGATCTGGTCGATGTGCTTGAGTGCGTCCTTGTTCGGCGCCAGGACGATGCGAAAACTCTCCAGGTTGGAGACCTGGCGCTTGTTGATCTCGCGGTTGAACAGGGCCAGCTGGTGTTCCAGGTTGTCGTAGTCGCTGCGGATATTGCGCAGGGTGCGGGCGATATCGGTGACGGCGGCGCGACGGGCCTTGGTCAGGGTCAGGGCTTCGTCCTGGCGATGGGCATAGGCGTTGACCAGCAGGTGCAGGCGGCGTTCGATGTCGTCCTCGCTGTCGAACTTGGCCACGCCCTTCAAACGTACCTGAGCATAGAGCGCCTCGATCTGCCCATCGACCCGCTGCAGGCCCTGCCAGGCGTCCTGGTAGTCATTGAGCAGCGGCAGCAGGTTGTCCAGCGAGTCGTCCACCGGGTCGGTGAACGGCGTGCCGAAGGGCAGATCAGCCGGCAGCAGCTGGCGCCGGCGCAGCGCGTCTTCCAGGGTGCGCTGCTTGGCTTCCAGGTCGGCCAGCTGACGGCCGACCAGTTGCAGCTTGGCGGACAGCTGCTGTACCCGCTCGGTAAAGGCGTCCGAGGCGCGCTTGAGCTCGTCCTGCGCCGCTTCCAGTTGCGCCAGCTGTTCCAGCTTGCCGTTTTCTTCCACCGCCAGGGTCTGGCTGCGGCGGAAATCCTCCAGGGCTTTCTGCGCATCCAGCACGGCCTGGTACAACTGTTCGGACTGGGCCTTGCTGGCGGCGCGGTCGGCGGCCACCGCCTGCTGGGTTTTCAATTGCTTGTATTCGCGCTCGAGACGGTCTTTCTGGTCACGCAGCGCGGCGCGGTCGGCCAGCGCTTGCAGGGCCGGAGGCTCGATATGCGAGAGGTCGATGGACAGGCCTGGTACTTCGAAGCGCTCGCCCTTGAAACCATCCAACACGGCTTCCAGGGATTTTACCCAGGCCTCACCATCGCCAACCTGAATGCCTTTTTCACCCAGCGGCAGGCTGAACAGCTGGCCATTGAACAGGCGCATCAGGCGATCGACGTCGGCCTGGGAGAACTCTTCGCGCAGGCGCGAGTAGCTGTTGTTGTCGGCGTGTTCGAGCTGCTGCTTGACCGATTTGAGGCGTTTGTCCAGATCGCGAAGGCGCTCGTCAAGATCCTCGCTGGAGAACTGGCGTGACTGCGCCAGGGCGCCGGCCAGTTCGTCGTGGGCGTCCTTGGCGGCGAGCAGTTGCGCCTCCAGCACCTGCACGTCGCTGACCAGGGCGAATCGGTTCTTCAGCACCGCCAGCTCGCCGAGCCAGCGCTGGATTTCGCTGATCTCGCGCTCCAGGCGCATCAGCTCGGCGGTGCCGCCGCGTTGTTCGTGCTGCAGGCCATCCTGTTCGCCTCGATAATGCTCGGCCTGGATCACCAGCTCTTCGCGGCGCGCGCCGGCATAGTCCTGCCAGGTGCCGAGCAGGGAATCGAGCAGTGGCGACAGGCGATGCAACTTGCCGCGAAGTTGCTCGCGCTGGGCCACGCCGGCGGCCAGGGCTTCGATCAGCGGCCCGGCGCTGACCAGCGCCTGGTAGTCCTGCTCCATCCGGCGCACATCGCGAAACGCCTCTTCGGTGGCGGCGATGTAGTCGACGCTGCCCGAGCGCAGGCTGTGCTCGAAGGCGTCGAGAAACAGCTGCTTGAGCTTGGCCGCGGTGATCTCGCGCATGTGCAGCAGGTTGATAAACAGCGCGCGGAAGGTCTTCAGACTCTGCTCGCTGGTCGAACGCAGCGGGATCAGGGTCAGGTCCAGCGGGATCGAGGTGTGGCCGCCGACCAGCAGGCGGCGCAGCTCTTCCGGCTTGAGTTCAAAGGCCTTGATGCCTTCGCGCTCCAGGGCGTTGAACAACTCGCGCTGACGCAGGCAGGTGCCGTCCTTCTGGTAGTGGGCCAGGTCCAGTTCGCCCTGGTAGGCGAAGAACTGGTGACCGAAACCGCCGCCCGGACCGCGCCCGGCCACACCGATCACATGGGGGCCGTGGGGCAGGGCGACTTCGACGAGGATGTAGCTGGTGTCGGTGGCGAAGTAGAACTTGCGCGACTGCTCCAGGCTGTACTTGCCGAAACTCATGTCCGACATGCGCGCCAGGATGGGGAATTGCAGGGCGTTGATCGAGGCGGATTTGCCCAGGTTGTTGGCGCCGTACACCGACAGCGGGTTCTCCAGGGGAAACAGGCCGAGGCTGTAGCCGGCGGTGTTCAACAAGGCAAAGCGGCGAATGCCGTAGCGTTCCTGGCTCATGCGTCTATCTCCTGTACGGCGCGTTCGTCGGCCATGGCACGGGCCAGGGCATCTTCTTCGTCGAGATCCGGCTCGTCCTCGGCGAGGCTGATGATGTCGTCCTCGAGTTCATCGCCCAGCAGCACCGGGGTCGGCAGCGGCAGGGCGCTGTGCAGCGTGGCGGCCAGGTCGCGGTCCTGCTGCACGCTCAGGCAGACATCGAGGAAGCGGTGCATGGGGGCGAGGAAGCGGTAGATGCCGTTCTCTTCGCTGGCAAAGCCCAGCTGGTTCAGGCGGCGCATGACTTTTTCTTCCAGCTCCTCGACGCTGGTGACCTCGGCCTGGAGGAACAGGTCACGGTATTTTTCCAGCAACGCCGGCAGTTCATCGCGGCCGAGGCTGCCGCCGTCGAGCACGGCCAGCGGATCGCGGCCCTGGTCGGCGAGGTGCTCGACCAGGATGAAGGTGAACAGTGCCAAACGCTGGGCGGTCTTGTTGACCTGGGCGCCCATCAGCTCGGGAACGAAATAGTAGAAGCCGCGGCTGTCGCAGACCAGCTCATAACCGAGCGCCTTGAACAGCGCGCGGTACTGGTCCTGCTGGTTGGACAGCTGAGCGTACAGCTCCGGGTCGCGGCGGCTGACGTGATACCCCTTGAACAGCTCGCGGAAGATCGGTGCCAGTTGGGTCAATTCTTTCAGGTCGATATTCATGGCAATCCATTCGCTGCGGCGGCAGCGCGTTGTACGTAGGGTGCGCGGTGCGCACCGCGGATTCGGTTGTGCTGCGCGCGAGCAGCCTATGGCGCGGCGCGGAGCAAGGTGAATGAACTCAGGCTGACCTGGTGCTCGGCGGTCAGGTAATCGCGGCGCTCCAGGCGTTCGCGCTGGAAGCGTGCGTCACGCGACAGGCGCGAGAACCAATACAGCAGTTCGTCGGTGGCGCCTTCGGGTTCCTGTGCCAGCAGCCAGCTCATTAAATCCGGCAGCGGCAACGCCTGTTCGCAGCGCTCGAGCATCTCGCGGGCGGTGCGTGGCGCGCGCGGTGCTTCGCCCTTGCGCGCAGTGCTGGCCTTGGGGAATTGCGCCGGCTTGGGCTCGAAGCGCGCCAGCGCATAGACATAGGCCTCGACCTGCGACGCGGTACCGAGAAAGGTGCTCTGCGGCCGGCTGAACAGCGGCAAGGATGCCTGCGGCACCGCGTCCAGGCCTTTACGGCGGATCGCCGCCAGGGCCAGGGCCGCGCCACGGGTGACGGCGTTGTGTCGGCGCGCCTCCTCGCGCAGCGGCAGCAGCAGCTCGCGGGCGCGGCGCAGGGTCAGCTGGGCGGTGGTCTGCATCTCCAGGATGCGCGCGTGGGTGCGCAGCAGCAGGTCGTCGTCGACCAGCTGGCCGAGGCGCTGCTGTTCGCCGAGCAGGCGCAGCAACACATGCTCGACGCGGTACACGCCCTGTTCGAAGGCGCCGTCGGCGGCGACCAGCTGGATCATCGGCTCGACGTATTCGTCCCAGGTCGCCAGCACCTCGGCGTAACGCTGGCGCAGGGGGATCTGCCGGTCGCTGGTCTTGGCCCGCTCGGCTACGGCGACCAGCGCCTGTTCGTCGTTGGCCAGTTTCTTCAGCACGTCACGCACGCGCATATCCAACAGGCGCAGCTGGCGCGCCAGGTCGGCGGCGTCGCGCACCTCGAAAGCGTCCTTGATATAGCCGGCCAGGCGCTCGAGGTGGCGCAGGTAGGCCTCGATCTCCAGGCACAGGCCCAGGCGGTGCTCGCGGCGCAGGTAGGCGAGGAAGTCGTGGATCTGCGCGTTCAGCTCGAAGCGGTTGGGGCTCTTGGCCACCGGCACCAGGATGTCCAGGCGGATCCACTGGTCGAGCAGGGCGGTAATGTCCACCGGCGTGCTCTCCGGCAACTGCGCCGTCAGCTGTTTACGCAGCTCGATCAGGCTCAGGGTGCCGCTATCGAAGCGCTCGCAAAGCGGTTCGAGCAACGTCCAGTGTTCGGCAAGGGCGCGCAGTACGCGCTTGGGATCGATCATCGAAGGCCGGTCGCTCAATCTGGGAAAAACGCCGATTGTACTGCATCGACCGGCAATCGATTGAGCCTGAACCGATCGGAGGCGCTTTGTTGGCGCAGGTGACGCAATACGGCAGTTTGCGACCGCCGCAGTCGTGCTCGGATTATCCGAATGCGCTGGAAGCCCCATTCAAGTGACTGAATTTGCTGGCATGTTTTCTGCGATAGGAGGTCAAAGCCCCTGCTGGGATCGAGCCTATGTCGTCCACCTCCGCCGCCTATGTCGATGCCTGTTGGCGCGAGTTGCAGGATCAGCGTGACCTGGACTGGGATCTCGACGCCATCACCGACCGTCGCGAGGCAATTGCCTTCCTGCAGCGTTTCGAGAATCGCCTGTGCGTCTACTCGGGTTATGCGGCAACGCTCTACAGCAGCTACAGCTTCGTGGTGCCGCCGAGCGATCATGGCGACATCACCATCCTCCCGGACGAGCGCTGCTGGAGCGAGACCTTCCATGACATCCCGGCCCATGCGGTAGAACCCACCGGTATCCATATCCTGCCGGGCGAAACCATGGGCTACCCTGGCCTCTATTTGAAAATTCCCAGCCACAATCGCCTGGTGGCCTCCAGGGAATTGCCGTTTCAGGATGGCCTCAGGTTGCTGATCCAGCGCTATCGGTCCAGGGGCGAGTCGTTCCTGCCGGTGTTGATCAAGGAGGATCTGCGCGGGTTCGAGGCGCGCATGCCCTCGTTGCACCTGCACCGTCTCAATCCGCTCCAGCTGGCGCACTGCTCGCCACCGAGCATCAACGCGATCAAGGGGGCAATTGCCCGGCACCTGCTCGGGTTGTTTCGCCAGGGCTGAGTCGCTTGACGCCGCAATAACCCGCAATAACCCGCAATCGGCGCGTCTGCATGGCACATTGCTGTCACCAGTTGGTCATTCTTGCTGTGCATCCTGTCTGGCGCCTGCAACCATAGGCTACGGGCGCTCCAGCGCGGCTGCGGCTGGCCGGCGCTTGCGCTAAAGCGTCGCCAATGGTCGGTTGTCAGACGAAATATCCCCGTTGCTCTTTCGATATGCGTCGGTTATCGGCACAATTCGCCTCCACTTTTTGGGGAGGGGGTTGGCACTGCTGATTTCCTGCCGGCTGACCTTGTATAGGCACACAGATGATCAAGACGCCGTACTACCTCATCGACAAGCAAAAGCTGCTGGGCAATCTGCAGAAGATTGCCTATGTGCGCGAGCAGTCCGGGGCCAAGGCGCTGCTGGCGCTCAAGTGCTTCGCCACCTGGTCGGTATTCGACCTGATGCAGCAGTACATGGACGGCACCACCTCCTCGTCGCTGTACGAGCTCAAGCTCGGTCGGCAGAAGTTCGCCGGCGAAACCCATGCCTACAGCGTGGCCTGGGCCGACGATGAAATCGACGAGATGCTGGCCAACTGCGACAAGATCATCTTCAACTCGATCGGCCAGCTCGAGCGCTTCGCCGAGGCGTCCGCCGGCAAGGTGCGCGGCCTGCGGGTCAACCCGCAGGTGAGCAGCTCAGATTACCTGCTGGCCGACCCGGCACGCCCGTTCAGTCGCCTGGGCGAGTGGGATCCGGAAAAGATCGCCGGGGTGATGGATAAGGTCAGCGGTTTCATGTTTCACAACAACTGCGAGAACTCCAGCTTCGAGCTGTTCGAGCAGATGCTGAGCACCATCGAAGAGCGCTTCGGCCATCTGCTTGAGCAGGTCGAGTGGGTCAGCCTGGGTGGCGGCATCCACTTCACCGGCGAAGGCTATCCGCTGGATCAGTTCTGCGCGCGCCTCAGGGCCTTCTCCGAGCGTTTCGGCGTGCAGGTCTATCTGGAGCCGGGCGAGGCGGCGATCACCCTGAGCGCCTCCCTGGAAGTCACGGTGCTCGACACCCTGTTCAACGGCAAGCATCTGGCCGTGGTCGACAGCTCCATCGAAGCGCATATGCTCGATCTGTTGATCTACCGTCTGGACGCCAAGATGGCCCCCTGTGATGGCGAGCACAGCTACATGGTGTGCGGTAAATCCTGCCTGGCTGGGGATATCTTCGGCGAATACCAGTTCGATCGTCCGCTGACCATCGGCGATCGGCTGTCGTTTATCGACGCAGCGGGTTACACCATGGTCAAGAAAAACTGGTTTAACGGTCTTAAAATGCCGTCTATTGCAGTGCGACAGCTCGACGGTAGCGTCGAGGTGGTTCGTGAATTTGGTTTCGACGACTACCTGTCCAGTCTTTCCTGAGACAGGCAGCGAGGGAGATAAATTGAAGAAGAATGTTCTGATCATTGGTGCAGGAGGTGTCGCCAAGGTGGTGGCCCACAAGTGCGCGCAGCACAACGACGAGTTGGGTCGTATTGCTATCGCGTCGCGCAACATCTCCAAATGCCAGGCCATCATCGACAGCGTCCAGGCCAAAGGCAGCCTCAAGCAGCCGGCCGAAATTAAGGCCTATGCCCTCAATGCGCTGGATATAGACGCAACCAAGGCACTGATCCGCGAGACCGAATCGCAGATCGTCATCAATGTCGGTTCGGCGTTCCTCAACATGTCGGTGCTGCGTGCCTGCATCGAAACGGGGGCAGCCTACCTCGACACTGCCATCCACGAAGAGCCGGGCAAGGTCTGCGAAACGCCGCCCTGGTACGGCAACTATGAGTGGAAGCACCTGGCCGAATGCCAGGAAAAAGGCGTGACTGCCATCCTCGGCGTCGGTTTCGATCCGGGTGTGGTCAATGCCTATGCCGCATTGGCGCAACAGCAGTACTTCGACAGCATCGAGTCGATCGACATCCTCGACGTCAACGCCGGTTCCCACGGCAAGTACTTCGCCACCAATTTCGATCCGGAAATCAATTTCCGCGAATTCACCGGCCAAGTCTGGAGCTGGCAGAACAGCCAGTGGACCAGCAACAAGATGTTCGAAGTCAAACGCACCGACGATCTGCCGGTGGTCGGCGAGCAGAATCTATACCTGACCGGGCATGACGAGGTGCATTCCCTGTCCAAGCACCTGAACGTGCCCAACGTGCGCTTCTGGATGAGTTTCGGCGAGCACTACATCAATGTGTTCACCGTGCTGAACAGCCTCGGCCTGCTCTCCGAGCAGCCGGTAACCACAGCCGAAGGTCTGCAGGTGGTGCCGTTGAAAGTGGTCAAGGCCGTACTGCCGGACCCCGCCTCGCTGGCCCCGGGCTACAGCGGCAAGACCTGCATCGGTGACCTGGTCAAAGGCAGCAAGGACGGCAAACCGGTCGAGGTGTTCATCTACAACGTCGCCGACCACGCCGATGCCTATGCCGAGACCGACAGCCAGGGCATTTCCTACACCGCCGGCGTACCGCCGGTCGCCGCCGCTCTGCTGGTCGCCCGGGGCGATTGGGATGTGGCGCGCATGGCCAACGTCGAACAGCTGCCGGCCGAGCCGTTCCTCAAGCTGCTGGACGTGATGGGCCTGCCGACCCGGATCAAGGACGCCTACGGCGACCGCCCCTGGGATCAAGCCCTCTGATCGGCTGCGCCTAGTTCGCTCGATCAGCCTAACGTCCACCATTTTGGTGGGCGTTTTGCTTTCTGGCCCGTGGGAGGGGCTTTAGCCGCGATGGTACGCAGGCGTCCATCACGCTTCCCGCCCGCGGCATTTCACGCGACAATCAACCCTTATCGACATGCGCCCCCACATCGGGCGTGTGCTTCTGCGCATCCGTGAGGAACCCAGCATGAGCAGCAACGACCGCGTCATTATCTTCGATACCACTCTGCGCGATGGCGAGCAGAGCCCCGGCGCGTCCATGACCGGTGAAGAGAAGCTGCGCATTGCCAAGGCTCTGGAGCGTTTGCGCGTCGATGTGATCGAAGCCGGCTTCGCCATCGCCAGCCCGGGTGACTTCGCCGCGGTCAAGGCGATTGCCGACGCCATCAAGGACAGCACCGTGTGCAGCCTGTCGCGTGCCCTCGACGCCGATATCGACCGCGCCGCCGAAGCGCTCAAGGGCGCCAACTCCGGGCGTATCCACACCTTTATCGCCACCAGCCCGATCCACATGCAGTACAAGCTGCGCATGCAGCCGGATCAGGTGGTGGCGCAGGCGGTGCATGCGGTCAAGCGCGCGCGCAACCTGTGTGCCGACGTGGAGTTCTCCTGCGAAGATGCCGGTCGTTCGGAAATCGATTTTCTCTGCCGGATTGTCGAAGCGGCAATCGATGCCGGTGCGCGCACCATCAATATTCCGGATACCGTGGGCTATGCGATTCCGCACCAGTACGCGGAGATGATCCGTCAGCTGCTCGAGCGCATTCCCAATGCCGACAAGGCGGTTTTCTCCGTGCATTGCCACAACGACCTGGGCCTGGCCGTGGCCAACTCCCTGGCCGCCGTGGTGGCCGGTGCCCGACAGGTGGAATGCACGATCAACGGCCTCGGCGAGCGTGCCGGCAACGCCGCGCTGGAAGAGATCGTCATGGCGATCAAGACCCGCGCAGACCTGCTCGGCGTGCACACCCGCATCGACACCTCACACATCCTCAGTACCTCGCGCATGGTCTCCGGCATCACCGGTTTCCCGGTGCAACCGAACAAGGCCATCGTCGGCGCCAACGCCTTCGCCCATGAATCGGGTATTCATCAGGATGGTGTGCTCAAGCACCGGGAAACCTACGAGATCATGTCTGCCGAGTCGGTTGGCTGGAATGCCAACAAGATGGTCATGGGCAAACATTCCGGGCGTGCGGCGTTTCGTGCGCGGCTGGAGGAGCTGGGTATCGTCCTGGCCGGCGAGGGCGAACTGAACGCCGCCTTTGCCCGTTTCAAGGAGCTGGCCGACAAGAAGCACGAGATCTTCGACGAAGACCTGCAGGCGCTGGTTTCCGACAGCCTGAGCGCCGAAGCCCCCGAGCACTTCAAGCTGCTGAGCCTGGAAGTGGCGAGCAAAACCGGCGAAGTGCCGCACGCGCAGATCGTGGTCAGTGTCGATGGCCAGGAGTGCAGGGCGGCCGCGCAAGGCTCCGGTCCGGTGGACGCGACCTTCAAGGCCATCGAGTCGATTGCCAGCTCGCAGGCCAGCCTGCAACTGTACTCGGTCAACGCCATCACCGAGGGCACCGACTCCCAGGGCGAAGTCACCGTGCGCCTGGAAAAGGCCGGGCGCATCGTCAATGGCAATGGTGCCGACACCGACATCCTGGTGGCGTCGGCCAAGGCCTATATCAATGCCCTCAACCTGATGCAGGCCGGGCACAAGGCCCACCCGCAGGTGGCTGACGTTTGATTGCAGAGCTGCGGCGTCGCGCTTATCTGAGCGCCATGCAGGTGGCCAGCTGGCTGCCGCGTGTGGAGCTGCCTTTTGCCGCGCCCTCATGCCCGGAGCTGCTGCAGCCGGCAGCGCCGGAAGTGCCAGTCGCGGCCGAGCCGCCGGTTGCGGTGCCCGCCAGCGAGGCCGCGCCGCCGAGCAGGCCCGAGCCGTTAGCCGAGCGGCCGAAGATCGAGGTGCCGCGGCCCAGCGTCATGCCCCGCAGCGCTAAAGCGGATGTCAGTGCTGAGGCCGAGCCGCCCGTAGCGGCCAAGCCGGTGGCTGCGCCGCCGCGTTTCGCCCTGCAACTGTTGCGCGCCGGCGACTGTGCCTTGTTGGTCGAACTGCCGACCGGCGAACCCTTGCAGGGCCGTGATCCGGCCTACCTGCTGCTCAAGGATCTGCTGCGCGCCGCCGGCCTGCCGGACAGCCCGCAATTGGTCGGTGAGCCGGTACGCTGGCCATTGCTGGCGCGCGGTAGCATGGATCAGGGACCGCAGGCTGCGCTGGACTATGTGCAGAGCTTCATCACCGCGCGCCTGGAGGAGCAGCAACCCTGCGCCTGCCTGTGGTTGGTCGGCTTGCCGGCCATCCGCTTCGCTGGCGACGCCGATGCCGAGGCCTACAACCGCGAGTTGCAGATCGACGGCTTGGGGGCGGCCTGGGCGCTGCCGGGGCTGGAATTGCTGATGGACGAGCCGGTGCGCAAGGCCGAGCTGTGGCAAGCCATGCGCCGGGTGCGGCAACGCTGGCTGGCAACCTCTTGAGCAGTTCCAGCGTCGCCTGGTTTCGGCCATTTCGCCCATGTTCCCACCGCCTGTTGAGTCAACCCGAATGAGTGATGCGATTTCTTTCCGCCCGATGACCGAGGCGGATATCGAGGCCGTGCTGAAGATCGAGTACGCCGCGTTCAGCCATCCCTGGACCCGCGGCATCTTCCTCGACAGCCTCAAGTCCTACGATTGCTGGGTGATGTTCGAAGGGCAGCAGCAGGTCGGCCACGGGGTGATCAACGTGATCATCGACGAGGCCCATCTGCTCAATATCACCATCAAGCCGGAGAGCCAGGGTCGCGGTTTCGGCTTGTTGCTGCTGGAGCGCTTGATGCAACGCGCCATGGAACTCAAGGCTGGCGAATGCTTCCTTGAAGTGCGTGCCAGCAACCAGTCGGCCTATCGCCT
>Ga0209343_10009492_pt1 | contig 11180 bp, 6 predicted proteins | sample RifCSPlowO2_02_FD_184026 | JGI IMG/M metagenome (GOLD analysis project Ga0209343, IMG submission 184026) | Groundwater microbial communities from Rifle, Colorado - Rifle CSP2_plank lowO2_0.2 (SPAdes) (version 2) | ecosystem: Environmental > Aquatic > Deep subsurface > Groundwater | place: Rifle... | reverse complement strand
CCAGGCCGGGATGATCTGCGACTTCATCGTCGACACCTACGGCTTCCCGAAGATTCTTGCGATGCTGAGTGCTTACAACGGCGGCAAGAATGACGCCAGTGCGATTCGCGAGGCGTTGGGCATGAGCCTCGAGGAGTTCGACAAGGCCTTCGCCGAATACGCCAAGGTGAAAACCTACAATTTCGGCGAAGCCATTCATTTCGATCGCATCAGCGTGGGGGATGTGGAAATCCCGATTCACGAGGGCCAGGAGAATGCGCCCGAAGTTCCCCGCCCCCAGGAACAGGAACGAATCGTTCCCTCCGACCCGACCCGCAACTTCCTCGGTCTGCTGCGCGAGGCCGGGGATCTTCGCAAACAAGGCAAGCTCTCTGAAGCGATCGCCAAGGCGGAGGCCGCGAAAAAGCTCTTCCCGCCCTATGCCGAAGAAGGCAACCCCTACGAGCTGCTGGCCGGAATCTACGAGGAACAAGGGAATAAAGAGAAAGCAGTTGACGAACTAGTGGCCTGGCGGCTACAAAAGGGCCGGGACCCGAAGACATTCAAGAAGCTGGCGGAGTTGCAAGCTGAGTTGGGCCGCCGCAAAGATGCCATACAGACACTTACCGAAGCCCTGCAGGTTTCCATGTTTGATGCCGAGATTCACGACCGGCTGGGAGACTGGCAGATGGAAGAGGGCAACACCAAACTGGCAGTGCGAGAATATCGTGCCGTGCTGGCGCTTAATCCTTCCGATCAGGCGGCAGCGCACTACCGGCTGGCTTCGGCCTACTGGAAGCTGGCAGACGGTTCCAGTGCGCGGCGCGAGATTCTGGCGGCGCTGGAGATCGCTCCGGGCTACCGCCCGGCGCAGCAACTACTTTTGGAGCTGACCAAACAGTAATTCACTATATCTATTAAAGGACGAATCGAGCATGTCCCCTTTGCCGACACAAGAAATCACTGAGAGCAATATTCGCGAACATTTGAAGCGGCTGCACGACTACCGGGAATCCATTCTGGGCCAGGTGCGGCGCTCGATCGTGGGCCAGGACGATGTCGTCAACCAGGCCCTGGTCGTGCTGCTGGCCGGCGGCCATGCCTTGATTACCGGTCTGCCGGGCCTGGCCAAGACGCTGCTGGTCAAGACCATCGCCAGCACCTTGGGGTTGATTTTCCATCGCATCCAATTCACTCCCGACCTGATGCCCGCCGACATCACCGGCACCGACATCATCGAAGAGGACATCACCACCGGGCACCGCACCTGGAATTTCGTGCGCGGACCGATCTTCGCGAACGTCCTGCTGGCAGACGAAATCAACCGCACCCCGCCCAAGACGCAGTCGGCGCTGCTCGAAGCCATGCAGGAGCACACCGTAACGGTGCTCGGCAAGACCTATACGCTCGATCCTCCGTTTTTCGTGCTGGCGACGCAGAACCCCATCGAGCTCGAAGGCACTTATCCGCTGCCGGAGGCGCAGCTTGACCGCTTTATGTTCAACATCATCATGGATTACTTGAGCGAACAGGAAGAGCTGGACGTGGTCGAGATGACCACGGCGAAGGATTTGGTAACGCCCGATCCGGTAACCAACGCGGGCGAGGTGCTGTTGTTTCAGAAACTGATTCGCAAGGTTCCGATCGCGGAAAGCGTCGCGCGCTACGCCGTGCAGCTTTCGCGCGCCACACGGCCGGGGTCGCGCGAAGCTCCGGAGTTTATCAACAAATATGTAAGCTACGGCGTGAGCGTGCGTTCGGCACAGTACCTGGCGCTGGGCGGCAAAGCGCTGGCAGTGCTGGACGGGCGCTACAACGTCTCTTGCGAAGACGTTCAGAAGCTTGCCGCGCCCATCATGCGGCACCGCATTCTGAAGAATTTTCACGCGGAATCCGACGGCATCACAACCGATGAGATCGTGCGCCGGCTGATTGAGGCCGTGCCGGTCCCCAAATCAGGACTCTAGCTAAGACCCGCAGGGCAGGAATCAGATGAGCTTTCTCGGAAACATTCCGTTCGGCAAGGAAGCGAAAGAAGCTGCCGAATCCTTGCGCCGCGCGCTTGCACCGGGGGGCGGCGAGACACGCAACGCTGGCGCATTCGGGGGGCAGCAGTTCCTTGATCCCAAGGTGCTCTCGCGCATTGCCAATCTCCAGTTGATCGCCAAGGCTGTCGTTACCGGGTTCGTGATGGGTTTGCACCGCTCGCCGCAGACCGGAGTGAGCATCGATTTCACCGAATACCGTCCCTACAGCCCTGGCGATGATCCGCGCGGTATCGACTGGAATGTCTATGCGCGCAGCGACCGTCACTATCTGAAGAAATATCGCGGCGAGACCAATACCGAAGTCTACCTGATTGTGGATGCCAGCGCGTCGATGGGCTACCGCTCGCACAATGGACATCCCAGTGGGTTGAGCAAGTTTGAATACGCCTGCTATCTGGCGGCCTCCCTGGCGCATTTCGCAATCGGCCAGCGGGACTCCGCCGGGCTGGTGCTGTTTGACACTGAGATCCGCGAAAGCATTCCGACGCGCAGCCGCCGCGGCCAGTTGCTACGGATACTGCACGCGCTCGACCACGCGCGGCCCGGAAAAGGCACCGATCTGGCGGCCGCTTTGCACAATGTGCGGCAGTTTCTCCACCGCCGCTGCATCGTCATCCTGATCTCGGATTTTTACGAGACCCCGGACAAGGCCATGAATGCCATCCGTGAGTTGCAGTTCGGAGGCAACGATCTGGTCCTGTTCCATCTGCTGGACCCTGCCGAGTTGAAATTCTCTCTGGAGAGTCCGGCGCTGCTGGAGGACTCCGAAACCGGCGAGAGCATGGAGATTATTCCGGAAGCGGTGGCGTCGCAATACCAGCGACTGCTCGAACAGCACATCACGGCGCTGAGGCAGCAATCGCGCTCCTCGCGCATGGATTACCAGTTGCTGGATACCGGCCAGCCGCTCGATTACGCGCTGTTCACGTACCTTTCGGCGCGCCACCGCCGCGCGTAGACCTACGGGAATGATTTTTCCCAGCCCAGGCGTTTACGCCTGGGTCGCAGGTTAGGCCAGAGTTCGGCAGCCCCCTTCCAGGGGGCCACAAAAATCGGTCATTTCGAGTTCCCAGGCGTAAACGCCTGGGCTAGGTAAAACGATGGGGGGGAATCGGAGTAAGCTACAGGTTGAATTGGCAACGGCGATGGAATTGATTAGGAGTGCGAGATAAATAATGGGTCTGATTTCACCATGGTTTCTAGCTGGCGCACTGGCGGTGGGGATTCCCATTTGGGTGCACCTGATCCGCCGCGAGCAGGCCATGCGGCTTCCGTTTAGCTCGCTGATGTTCCTGCGGCGCGTGCCGATCAAGTCGGTCTACCGCCGGCACCTGAAGCACCTGCTGCTGCTGGCGATGCGGACGCTGGTGATCCTGCTGATCGCCCTGGCCTTCGCGCGGCCCTACATGCCAAGCTCGATTTTGCCCGCCATCGCCTCCGGACGCGACCGCCGCGTAGCCATCGTCATCGACAATTCCATGAGCATGCAGGTGGGCGATCGCTGGGAGCGCGCCTTGTCGGCGGCGCGCGAGACCGTGCGAGGATTGAGCGAGCGCGACCAGGCGCAGATCGTCAGCTTCTCCTCGGACTTTGAGGTCCAGAGTCTGCCGACCTCTGACAAAGCCGCGCTGTTAGCGACACTCGATCTCCTCACCCCTTCATCGTCCACGACTTCTTATGAGCACGCCTTCCGTGCCATGGAGCGCATCAGCGAGGATTCCGACCGCCCAGTCGCCGTGGTGCTCATCTCCGACATGCAGAAGGCCGGACTCGGCACGGCGGCGCAGTCCCTCGCAGTGCCACCGGTGGCGGAGTTTAAGGCCGTCGATGTTTCTGGCGAGGCGGTGCCCAACTGGACGGTGCAGGATGTGCGTGTGCTGCCGCGCATCTATCGCAGCCGGTATCCGGAACGTCTGCTGGTCCAACTGCGCGGCTACGAGACTGAGGAAGCCTCCAAGCAGGTGGTTCTATCGCTTACCGGGAAGATCATCGAGCGGAAAACCATAACCATCCCGGCTTCGGGAACGGCGACGGTGGAGTTCGCAAGCTTCGACGTGCCGCAGGGCTCGAACCGCGGCGAGGTTCGCATCAGCCCGTCGGATGCGCTGCCGGCCGACGACTCCTTCCAGTTCACCTTGGAACGTCGTGATCCTTACCGGTTACTATTTCTGCGCGAGAACGGGGACGATCGTGAGTTATACTATTTTCGTAACGCGCTCGGGGCCGAATCGGACTCTCCCTGGGTGCTCGACGCACGAACACCCGCCGAAGCGCTTTCGTTCCCGATGAGCAGTTATGCGGCTGTAATTCTGAGCAATATCGACCGTCTCCCCGGCGATCTGGTGGGGGAGTTGCGCAAATTGCTCGAACGTGGCGGCGGGCTAGTCATTACCGTGGGCAACCGGTACCCTGCCCGCGCGCTCGAGGAGCAGCTCAAAGAATTCTGGCCGGCCAGGGCGCTGGAGAAAAAAATGCTGACCCGCGATGCCGAGCGGCTGGTCCTGCTCGGCGAATTTGACAAGGACCATGCGGTCTTTCGCGACATGGAAGAGTCCGGGGCGCAGTCGCTGCGCGCGGTCGAATCCTACGCCTACCTCCGGCTGCAACGGGAAAACAAGGTTTTGCTCAAATTCGCCAATGGTGATCCGGCGCTGGTCGAGACGCAGTGGGACGCCGGCCGCGTTCTATTATTCGCCTCCTCGTTCGACAACGTGTGGAGCGATTTCCCGCTGCACCCGGTTTTCATTCCTTTCGTCCACCAGTTGGTCCGTTACGCCGCGCAACTGCCCGCCGATCCCGCCGCCTACCGCATCCCCACCACTATCTCGCTGGGCAATTATACCAAGGGCATGATCGGCTCGGCGGGCAAGAGCTGGGACATTACCGGTCCAGATGGGAAACACGTGGTGCCGCTCGAGCAGGAGCGCCGCGCCGATTATCTGGTGCTCAGCCAGCCCGGATTTTATGACCTGCGCTTGCAGGATGGAGAGCACTGGATCGCGGCCAACCCCGACCCGCAGGAATCCGATCTGACGCCGCTTTCTTCCGAGGACCGCGCCCTCTGGCTGGCGAACGGCCAGTCGTCGCAGTCCTCTGCTCCGGCCACCGCCACCGCTGCGGAATCGGAAAAGCGCCAGACGCTGTGGTGGTTTCTCATAATGCTGGCGCTTGTGATTGCAGCAATAGAAGTGTATCTTGCGAACCCGTATCTCGGACCGCGCCGCGCCGCCGTTTCACCGGGCAGCGCCGCCGGGAAGGAGAATCCCTATGTTGGTGCGTGAGCCAGTGCATGAACAGGTTCGGCAGTACTTGAACCAAGTCCGCCGCCGCTTGCAGGCGCAGACCGCTGCGCGGGGCTTGGCCGTCTGCGGGATTGTGGCCCTGACCGCGACCATCGTTGCTGTGCTTGGCGCTAACGCCTGGAAATTCTCCGAAACCGCCACCGGAACGGCCAGCGCGCTTCTGTGGCTGGCGCTATTGGCGGCGCTGGGCTGGTTCCTTCTGCGGCCGCTGCTGCGCCGCACCAGCGATGCGCGGGTGGCCCGGTTCGTCGAAGAAAAACACCCCGAGTTCAAAGACCGCCTGGTAACGGCCGTGGACATGAAGGAACGATCTGCTTCCGACCCCAACGCCCGCGTGTTCAGCGAGCTGGTCGCAGAAGATGCGCTGCGGCGGGCTCCCTCGGCGCCGGCCGACGGCCTGATTGCCTCGCGCCGCATCGTCCGGCCGCTGGTCTGGGCGGCAGGCTCAGTCGCTGTAATTCTTCTGTTGGGATTATTCGGCCCCGGCATCTTCCGTTACGGCACCAAAGCGCTGTGGGTGGGATGGGCGCAGGCCAAAACGACTCCGCTGTACCTGATTCAAGTTACGCCGGGAGACGTTACGATCGGGCGCAACACCGACCAGGAGGTTACCGCCGAGCCGGTCGGGTTCCTGCCGCAGGAGATGCGCCTGTTCGTCCAATACGAAAAAAGCGCGGGCTGGGAATCGGCTCCGATGATGTCGGCAGAACGCGGAGGAAATTTCCATTTTCTGCTGATGAACGTGCAGCAGCAGATTGACTACTACGTGGAATCGAACGGCGTCCGCTCGCCCAAGCACACCATCGCGGTAATCGCGGTGCCGCGGGTCGACCGGCTGGAGGTTCGCTATCACTACCCGGCCTATACCGGCCGCCCCGACAAGGTAGAGCAGGCGGGCGGCGACATTATCGAGCTCAAAGGCACCGAAGTCACGCTCACGGTGCATACCGATACCCCCGCCCCGGGCGGGCGGCTCTCGCTCGATGACAAAAGCACGATTGAACTCACCAAGACCAGCGACCGCGAGCTGCAGGCAAAGTGGACGCTCTCTCAGGATACCCTCTACCACGTCCGCCTGGAGGACCCTCGTGGCCGCGAAGCGCGGGCGAGCGAAGAATATCTGATGCAGGCCATCCAGGATTTTGCTCCCACGGTGAAACTCACGCGGCCGGGCCATGACATGCAGCCGACTTCCATTGAAGAAGTCGTGGTCGGATTCGAAGGCCAGGACGATGTGCGCCTCGCCGACCTCAGTCTGCACTACTCGGTCAATGGCGGCAAGATACAGGCGGTGCCGCTGATATCGAAGGCGGGCGGACAGCAGGCCGCGGCGACACATTTGCTGCCGCTCGAAGAGTATTCGCTTTCGCCCGGCGATCTGATCACCTACTACGGCACGGCCAAGGACGCGGCGGCAAACACCGCCTCGACCGAAATGTTTTTCCTGCAGGTGCGCCCGTTCGAGCGCTCCTACACGCAGAGCCAGAGCTCCGGGGGCGGCGGGGGCGGACAGGGAGACGAAAGCTCGTTCCTCTCCGAGCGGCAGAAAGAAGTGATCTCGGCCACCTGGAACGTCCTGCGGCAAAAGGACCGTCAGAAGCCGGAGCAGCTCGACGAGGCCTCCCAGGTGCTCTCGCAAGTGCAGCGCGAGCTCAAGGAGCAGGCCGAGACGCTGGCGGGCCGCATCGGACGGCGCGAGCTCGACGGCGTCAACGATGAGTTCGCCGGATTGAATGAAAACCTTCAGAAAGCGGTGGAGGCCATGGAGCCGGCCGCGGCGGCTTTGGAAGGAAAGAAATTTCAGGAGGCGCTGACTCCGGAGCAGACCGCGCTGCAGTATCTGCTGCGCGCCGAGGCGCTGTTCAAGAATATTCAAGTGGCCTTCGGCAATCAGGGAGGCGGGGGCGGCGGCGGCGGCAGCGCCGGCCGCGACCTTACCGACCTGTTCGCGCTCGAACTCGACACCAGCAAGAACCAGTACGAGACCCTCAACCAGATGCAGAGCGGCCAGAACAACGCCGAGGTGCAGGAGGCGCTGCGCAAATTGCAGGAGCTGGCACGGCGCCAGGAACAACTGGCGCGGCAGCAGCGCGACCAGAAAGACACCATGCGGGCTGCCAATCGCTGGGAGCAGGAGATGCTCCGCCGCGAGACCGAGGAGCTGGCCCGCAAACTGGAGCAGTTGTCCCGGCAATCCAATTCCTCGCAACTGAGCCAGGCCAGCCGTTCGCTGTCGCAAGCAGCGCGCGACATGCAGCAGTCCAGTAATTCCCAGCAGCAGGGTCAACAGGGCCAACAGGGTCAACAAGGCCAGCAGGGAGGCAGTCAGCAGCAAGCTAGCAACCAGCAACAGGGCTCCAGCGACGGAAGCTCGGAGCGCTCGCGCGCTCTCGAACGGCTGCGCGAGGCCAGCAACCTGCTCAGCGGCCAGCAGAATCAGTGGGATGAACAGCGTCTGAACGAATTGAGCGAGCAGGCCGAAGATCTCGCCAAATTGCAGCAGGGGATCACCGATCAGACCAAACAAATGGCTGGGCAGAGCCAGCAGCCGAGCATTTCAGCGCAAGACCGGCGTGAAGCGATCTCACAATTGCTCGAAAACAAGAGTGAGCTGCTCGAGAAGCTGCGCCAGTTGGAGCAGCAAATCAACCAGTCTGCCGCGCGCATGGCCGGGGACCAGAAGGAAACCGCGCGGGACCTGCGCGGAGCTTCGGCGATGATTCAGGAAGAGCGCATGGCCGACAAGGTCAACCAGGGTGCATGGCTTTCGGCGCGCGGGCTGGCGCCTACGGCGGCCCCGGTGGAAGAGGACCTGCGCGCCGGCCTCGGCCGGTTGGAGGATAAGATTGAGCAGGCGAAGCGCTCCTTCGCACAGGGCGGCGGCAGTGAGCAAGACAAATTGCAACGCGCTCTGGAGGCCGCCGAACGGGTGCGACAAGGCCTGGAGGCCATGGGCTCGCAGCCCGGGCAACAGCAGGGACAGCAGGGTCAACAAGCTCAGCAGGGCCAGCAAGGTCAGCCGGGGCAGAATGGGCAACGTGGTCAGAGCGGGCAGCAGGGTCAACAGGGGCAGCAGGGCCAGGGCAGCGGCGGCCAAGGCGACGCTCAATCCGCCCAGACCGGCCAACAGCCCGGTCAGCAAGGCGGCAATTCCTACGGGGCTCGGTCTGGAAACAACAACGGCGGGCCCAATGGCGGCTCATGGGGCGGCGGCTGGAGCGGCGGTCCCGACAACGCCTGGAATCAGGGCGGCTATCTGCCCATACCGCCCGATCGTCCTCCGACTCCGGAAGAGATGCGCGCCATGAATCAGCAATACGCGGAGTTGCGTCAGGAAGCCTCGGGAGTTCGGGAGCTGGTCGGCCAGGATGAGGAATTGAGCCGGCTGGTCCAGGACCTAGTTCGCTCCATGAACAACCTGGACTGGCAGCGCTTCCAGGGAGATCCCGAGCTGATGGAGAAGCTGCGCAGCGAGCTGGCCGACAAATGGAAGGACCTGGAGCTGCGTCTCCGGCGGGAGCTCCAAATGGAAGAGCCGGATACGGTGCGCCTGGCGAATCAGGAGCGCGTCCCGGAGCGATACCGCGCTATCGTAGAGGAGTATTACCGCTCTCTATCTAAAAGCAAGCGTTAAGGTGCCCGGCCGGAAACTGCTCCCCCGGTTTCCTGCGCCGCCAAACACTACAGCCATTCACGCACGAAGCTGCAGAAGGAGATGCTTACTCATGTCGGACGTGCGCGTAGGTGGATGGTCAGGAGTCGAAAACCGCAAGCACCGCCGGGTTTCTTTGCAAGTCCCCATCGAGTGCCGCAGCGGCCAGAAGGTGTTGCTGGCGAAAGCCGAAAACATCAGCATCCGCGGATTGCTGGTGCGCTGCACGGAGCCGTTTCCGCAAGATAGCGAGCTGGAGGTCGCCTTCACTCTGCCCGGCGCGGCTCTGCCGATCCGTTCCGAAGCCCGTGTGGCGCATTTCGTCCCCGGTATGTTCATGGGCCTGGAGCTGACCGGGCTGCCCCCGGAAGCGCGGCAGATGATCGATCGATTTGTGGCGGCGGCTGTACCAATCCCCAAGACGAAGTAACGTCTGGCCCCGCCAATCGCCGCGGCCGACGGCACTTTCTTGAATTTGTGCCGCGAAGCGGATAAGATAGTTAGCCGGCCTGCTGGAGTCCGCCGATCGTATTCTGCACTGGTCCTGCGCTGGTTCTGCGCTGGACGACGCGATCTTTCCGGCATCCCAGGCACGCGCCGGAAACTTAATTCCACATGAAAGAGGAAACAGTGAAATGATGAGAACGAAACTGTTCGGGTTCTCCTCCCTGATGCTGACCGTGATTCTGGCCGGCTGCGGAGGAGGCACACCGGCGCCGCCCGCGGAGCAGGCGGCAGCGCCCGCCCCGGCCGCGGCGCCGTCGGCTCCAATCGACCCCGCCACCGCGGCAACGATTACCGGCAAGGTATCATTTGAAGGCGCCAGGCCAACCATGCCCCGCATTCGTATGGATGCCGTGCCCGCCTGCACCGAAGCCAGCAAAGAACCCGTCTACAGCCAGGAAGTGGTAGTCAACGATAACGGGACGCTGCGCGATGTTTACATCTACGTGAAAGAGGGGCTGGGGGATCGCACCTTCCCTGTTCCCGCGGAGCCTGTCAACCTGGAGCAGAAAGGCTGCACTTATATCCCGCACGTGCTGGGCATCATGGCTGGACAGAAGTTCCAGATTACCAACGACGACCCCACCAATCACAACGTTCATCCCATGCCGAGCGCCAACCGGGAGTGGAACCAGTCGCAGCCGCCCGGCTCGCCGCCGATGGTGCAGGAGTTTGCGCGGCCCGAGGTCATGATTCCGGTGAAATGCAACGTGCATCCCTGGATGAAGGCCTATGTGGGCGTCCAAAAGCACCCGTTCTACGCCGTCACCGGCGCCGATGGAACGTTCACTATCAAAGGCCTGCCTCCTGGCGATTACACTATCGAGGCCTGGCAGGAAAAATACGGCACGAAGGAATTGAAGGTGACGGTGGGTCCCTCGGAGACTAAGACCGCAGACTTCACCTATTCCGGATAGTCACGGGAGCCGGGACTTGGATCACTGGCGGGCAACAGATGCTACGAGTATGTCCGGGGATGGCGGACGGATGGGACACCTCCCGTCCGCATCCCCGCTTGCCTCCGCTGCCCTTCACCGTTTCTGTCAGCTTACCGCCGGCGCTACTTTTGTCCTGATCATTGCCGGCGCGCTGGTGGTGGGCAACGGAGCAGGACTGGCGGTGCCGGACTGGCCGCTATCGTTTGGCACGTGGATGCCTCCCATGGTGGGCGGCGTGTTCTACGAGCACGGCCACCGCATGATCGCAACCGCGGTGGGAATATTTACAACCGTGCTGGCGTTCTGGCTCTGGCGCGCCGAGCCGCGCCGGTGGGTTCGGCGGCTGGGGTGGATCGCCCTGGGCGCAGTCGTCCTGCAAGGAGTCCTCGGCGGCATCACGGTTTTGTATAAGCTGCCTACGGCGATTGTGGTCGGACATGCCTGCCTGGCGCAGCTATTCTTCTGCCTGGCGCTGAGTCTGGCGGTTTTTACCGGCCCCCATTGGAATCTGGCGGCTCCGCTGGTTGAAGACCGGCGGTCGCCCTCGTTCCGGCAACTGGCAGCCGCGGCCAGCGGTGCGCTGTTCGTCCAACTGGCGCTGGGAGCGGCGCTGCGTCATCAGGCACTGGAAGTCATCCCGCACTTGATCGGCGCTGGCGCAGTCTGCGTGTTGGTGGGATGGGTGGTGCTTCGCGCTATGACCCAACTGCCGGAGCAGCAGCCCTTGCAACGCCTGGCAGTGACCATGGGCATCTTG
>Ga0209343_10009491_pt1 | contig 11180 bp, 6 predicted proteins | sample RifCSPlowO2_02_FD_184026 | JGI IMG/M metagenome (GOLD analysis project Ga0209343, IMG submission 184026) | Groundwater microbial communities from Rifle, Colorado - Rifle CSP2_plank lowO2_0.2 (SPAdes) (version 2) | ecosystem: Environmental > Aquatic > Deep subsurface > Groundwater | place: Rifle... | reverse complement strand
CCAAGCCGGTGCCGGCGGCGGCCGCGCTCATGACGACGGAGATCTGGCGGTCCATCCCCTTTGTGAGCCTCGTGCTCCTCGCCGGCCTTGCCGCGATTCCGTCCGAGCTGTACGAGGCGGCGCGGCTCGACGGCGCCTCCCCCTGGCAGGAGATCCGGACGATCACGCTCCCGCTCCTCATGCCCTCGCTCAGCCTGGTCATCGTGTTCGAGACCATCTTCAAGCTCCGGGTGTTCGACCTCATCATCGCCCTCACGGGGGGCGGCCCGGGGACCAGCACCCACTCCCTCGGCGTCGTCCTCTACCGGCTCTACTTCCGCTACTTCGAAGGGGGGTCCTCTGCGGCGGTCGGCATCATCCTGCTGCTCCTTGGCGGTGTCTTGGCTTTCGTCTACCTCAAGCTGACGGGGGAAGCGCGCCGATGATGAGGCAGACCCTGCTGCGCCGGTCCGTGCGCACGCTCACCCTGGTGCTGCTCCTCGTGTTTTGCCTGCTCCCGATCCTCTGGCTCGTTCTTACGTCCTTCAAGACGCGCCTCCAGATCTTCGCCAGCCCTCCACTCATCTTCTTCACGCCGTCCTTCGAGAGCTGGGCGAAGATGGTCCGGCCAGGCCCCATTCGTGCCGCCCTGCTGAACAGCCTGGCAACCGCGTCCTACACGACCGCGGTGACGATGGTCTCCGCGACCCTCGCTGCCTACGCCTTCTCGCGCATGCGCTTCCGGGGCAGCGCATTCTTGCTCTTCGCTCTCCTGGCCACGCGGCTGCTTCCACCGATCAACAGCCTCGTCGTGCTCTTCCTGCTCTTCACCCGCATTCGCCTGGTGGACACCATCTCCGGCCTGGTCATCCTCTACGCGGCGCTCTTGGTGCCGATCGCAGTGTGGCTGCTCAAGACCGCTTTCGACGCGGTGCCGCAGGACATCGAGGAGGCGGCCTTCACCGATGGCTGCGGCAGACTGGGCGCGCTCGCGCGAATCACCTTGCCCCTCGCGGCGCCCGGACTCGCCGTGACGGCCATTCTGGTGTTCGTCCTATCCTGGAACGAGTTCATGTTCGCATACATCTTCACAAGCACGCGCGCGACCACGGTCCCGGTGCTGCTGGCCCAGGCCGTGGGGGAGTACGGGATCGAGTGGGCGGACCTGACCGCCCAGGCGACGATCCTCCTCGTGCCGGTCTTTTTCGTCACCGTCCTGGCCCAGCGGCACCTCATCCATGGACTGTCCGCCGGCGCGGTGAAATAGGGGGAGCGATGGAGGACTGGGTGGCAGCGGTCCTGGCGCCGACGTGCACGGCGATCCTGGTCGTGGATGTGCAGAACGATTTCGTGAGTCCGGAGGGTGCCTTTGCGCGGAACGGCATGCCGATCGAGGCAGGACGGCGGATCCTGTCCCCCTTGGCGCACTTCATTGCTGGCGGGCGTGCGGCCGGGGCCCGGCCTGTGTACCTACGCTTTGTCGAAGAACCGGCGGTGGTGAGCCAGGCCTACGACCAGCAGCGCTATCGCGCGGGACAGGCCCTCCGGTACTGCGTGGATGAGTGGGGGAAGGCCGTGGTGGCCGAGCTCGCGCCGGCGAAGGATGACCCGGTGGTGGACAAGGTCCGGGCGAGCGGCTTCTTCAACACCCGCCTGGACACGCTCCTCCGCTGTCAGGGGATCACTGTGCTGGCGGTCACGGGAATGGCGACGGAGTCGTGCGTGCTGGCAACCGTGATCGATGCCACCGCCCGGGACTACTACGTGGTGCTCGTGGATGACTGCGTCTCCTCGTTCAGCGAGGAGCGCCATCGCGCGGCAATGAGCATCCTACGGCACAAGCACCCGCTGGTGACGTCGCAGCAGATCCTGAGGCTCTGGGGTCAGTGAGGGGCAGCGGGCGTCGCTCGCGGAGAGACCGAGAGTTTCGGATGGAGGAGGGGAGCGGACATGGTAGACGAGATGCGCTTTGACGTCGTCGTTGCCGGGGCAGGCATGGCCGGGGTGGTGGTGGCAATCGCGGCGGCGAAAAACGGGGCGACCACCCTCCTCACGGACCGGTTCACCTTCCTCGGGGGGAACGCCACGGCGGGCCTGCTCGGGAACTTCCTGACGTTTCACAACATGAAAGGGGAGGTGATCTGCGCGGGCATCCCGCAGGAGATCGTGGACGGCTGTATCGCCCTGGGCGGCGCATTCCCCGACCACCGCGGGCACCTCCCCAACCCGTACGGGAACGCTTACTCGGTCACCCCGATCGACGCCGAGGCGCTCAAGCTCGTGACGCAGCAGCTGTGCGTGCGCGCCGGCGTCCGCCTCATGCTCAACACGTACACCCTCGGGCCGGTCCTCGAGGGGGGTCGAGTCGCAGGAATCCGGGTCGTGAACAAGTCCGGCGAGCGGGTGGTACGGGGCACGGTCGTCATCGATGCGACGGGGGACGCGGACCTCGCGGCCGCCGCCGGCGCCCCGTTCCAGCTCGGGGACGAGGCCGGCCGTACCATGTCCATTAGCCTCTTCTTCCGCCTTGGCGGGGTGGATCTGGACAAGCATCTGGCATACGTGAAGCAGCGCCCGGACCAGTTCATGCTGGGGGAGGACCCGTACGTCGGAAAGAGTCGCGAGGAGATCGCGGCCGGCCTCAAACATTGGAAGGACTATCCGCTCGTGACCGGCTACTACGAGGCGGTGAAGGAAGCGAAGGCGCGCGGGGAGTTCCACGAGAACCGGGAGCGCGTCGTCTTCTCGATCACCACCACGCCGGGCGTCGTGACCATCAATTCGACGAGCATGCTCGGCTACACGCCGACGGATGGCGAGGCGCTGACCCGGGCTGCCCTGGAGGGCCGGGAGCAGGTCAAAGCGGTCACGGACTTCTTCCGGAAGTACGTTCCTGGATTCGCGAATGCCTTCGTCCTGGACTCGGCCTCCGCCCTCGGCGTGCGGGAGAGCCGGCGCATCGTCGGTGAACACACCCTCACCACGGCGGATTGCATCGCGGCGCGGAAGAGCGAGCAGGACATCGGGCAGGGCGCCTACTGCCTCGACGTCCACGAGCCGTCGGGGAAGATCGTGCACAAGCACGTCCGGGACGGCGAGGCCTATGGCATCCCATACGGCTGCCTGGTACCCAAGCAGGTCGAGAGCCTCTTGGTGGTCGGGCGGCCGATCTCGTCGGACCGCTACGCCAACGGCTCGGTCCGCGTCCAGGCTCACATCATGGCCGTCGGCCAAGCCGGCGGCACCGCAGCCGCGATGTGCATCACGAAGCACTGCAGCCCTCGCGACCTCCCTGTTGCCGAACTGCGCGAGAAACTGCGCGAGCAAGGGGCAGTCGTCTGAACCGGAGGAGTTTCAGCCCTGAAGGTCCATCAGGCGTGATACAGCTGTCCGGGCCGGCTTAGCCTTCGCTGCGAGATCTGGCGGTCAGTGCCTATCCGCAAATCTTCAACTCGCATGTAATTGGGTGTAATTGGGGACGTTGCCACTTTTGTCACCTTGGGGTGGTTTCTCCCTCGTGACTCTCCGCCTTGACTTGGAATTCCCTGTTGCCGTAATGCGTTGCCTCTCCTCTTCCTGGTTACCGCTCACCCTTGTCCGGTCGTTCCGGAGCACGGGCGGAGCGGAGGGGACCGAATAGGAACTTGGAAACGAGCCGGTGGGCGGGCGGGGGGCTACGCGGGGTCGGGCCAGGGGAGGTCGATTGGCCTCCGCAGCGGCCTGGGCCGGCGTCGCCGGCACGAGGAGGCCGTGGGCCCTGTGACGTGCTGTCACACTCCCGGAGAGTGGCCGGGGGACATGGGCGGGGTGGCTGAGTTCGCCAGCTCACGCAGGGAACGGGCGAGCCGGTGGTGTTCCCTCAAGAGCCGGACGTATGCGGCCTCGCTCTTCCCGCCCTTGGCCCGGATAATCCGGACCAGGCTGCGCTTCTCGGCCGAACTCCACCGGGCGAGATCCGGAATCAAGACGAGGATGGGGGAGAGGCGTTCCAGGGCCATCTGCTCCGGTTCGGACCAGCGCCGCCAGGCCCGGATGTCGAGGATCTGAGCGACCTGCTGCGTCGCCGCGCGGACGGCGACAGCCCGGTCCCCGTGAAATCTCTGGGCGATGTGCCGCGTGACCTGGAGGCCGAGGTCGCCCGGCTGCAGAACCCGCGAGGCCTGGCCGGCGCTATCGGTCAAACGCAGGGACATGTCGCTCTGGGCCAGCGCCTCCAAGGTCTTCCGCGAGGACCGGTAAGAGGAGTCGGCCTTGATCTTCGCCTGTTCTTCCTCCGCCAGTGTGTAGACGTCTGGATCTTCGGGTCGGAACCCCAACTTGTGATAGAACCAGAATGCCCCCGAGTTGAGGGCCTCGTCGTTCTCGTAACCCACCTGGTACCGCGGCACCAGGAAGTAATCGGAGCCGCAGAGATGGTGGAAGGCCCGGTACACCTGACTGAAGATGTAGACCGATTCTCCCTGGCGGAACGTCTCGAAGATGTTGCCGGCGATCTCCAGGCGGTCGAGCAGGGGCCCCCCGCCGCCGTAGCCGACGGGCACGCCGTTCTTGAGGACCAGGAAGCAGTAGTATCCCTCGAGGGGGAGCCGGAATTCGGGGATCACGCCGACCAGGACGATCCGCAGTCCTCTCCCCACATCGGCCACCATCACGTCCTGCGGATCGGCATAGAGCAGCGGATGCAGCTCACGGTTTCTCACCGATAGGGCGGCTTTGAAGATGTGGATCAGCGCCTCGGCCGTGCGAGGGGAAACGACCTTCACGGCGGGGAGGGGCTTTCGGATCGCCCGCGGAAAATCCATCTGGCCCCGCTTGAGCGGCCCCCGGTGGTAAAAGATGCGGTCCGCCGAACACCCGGCCAGGGTTCGTGACGCCGTGGCATCCCGCAGCTCCCACCCGAGGAGCAGTTCTGCGCCATCGTAGAGATCCCGGAGGATCTCCGGAGGCAGCGGGGATCGGTCGAGCATCTCCAGGAGCCACTGGAGGTCACTCACGTCCCGCGTGCCCTTGGCCGCTCGCACCCAGTCCCGCAGCGCGATGCGCTCGTCATCCAGCGCATCGTTCTCGGCATAGGCCACCGTCAGGGGCAGGATCGCGCGGATCTTGTCTATGCCGGCATCATCCTCCCAGTCCATCTCGACATCCCTGGGAAAACGGTTCACCAGCCACTTCGCCATGGCGTGGGGATAGGGATAGTAGACGGTCGTGTGGACGATCCCGGTATCCCGGAGCTTCTTGAGCTCCGCGGATCGGCCGTTCCCCTTGACGAGATCCACGCGGGCCGCAAAGCCCTCCAGGGCCTGCTCGACCAGCCGCAGGACCTCGGGGTTGTCCGGATAGGCCCGCAGGAAGCAGAGGATCTCGTGGAACTGGATCAGGCAGGGGACGTCGCGGACCTCCCGCTTCCGAAGGGTCCGAAGGAGGCTGACCTTCGTCCCGCAGTCCGCAGGGGTGAACCGGTTCTTGGCGGAGTTCAGCAGCTCCAGCAGGGCCTGGGTGGTTTCGGGTTCGGCCGCTGTCGCGTCCATCACATGTACAATCCGCCGTTGATCCCGTAGATCTGGCCCGTGATATAGGACGAGTCCTCCTGCGCCAGGAACACCACGACCCGGGAGATCTCGTGGGGCTCGGCGAATCGGCGCATGGGGATCTGGTCGAGGGTCTTTTGGATGATCTCGGGCGGGATCTTTTCCGTCATCTCGGTGCGCACGAACCCGGGGGCCACCGCGTTGACCGTGATGCCCTTCCGCGCCGTCTCGAGGGCGAGGGTCTTGGTGAAGCCGAACAGCCCGGCCTTGGCCGAGGCGTAGTTCGCCTGGCCGATGTTGCCGGAGAGGCCGATCACCGAGCTGATGTTGATGATGCGACCATACTTCTGTTTCAGCATGTGGGGGAGGACCGCCTTGGAGAGGTAGAAGCAACTGGATAGGTTGGTCCGCAGGACCTTCTGCCAGTCGGCGGTCTCCATCTTCAGGACGGTTTTGTCGCTGGTGATGCCCGCATTGTTCACCAGGATGTCAATCCTCCCGAAATCCTGTACCACCTGTTCCACCGTGGCGACGATCTGCTCGGGCTCGGTCACGTCGCACTGGTACACCTTGCCCTGGTATCCCTTCTGAGAAAACTCCAGTTCGTAGGCTTCGGCCGCCTTCCGATCGCGGCCGTACCCACAGGCGATCCGGGCGCCGTGCTCCGCCAGGTGCGTGCAGATCGCCTTGCCGATTCCCTTGTTTCCTCCCGTCACCAGGGCCACCCGATCTTTGAACAGGATCCGGGTCATGACGACACCTCCCCTTCCGGGCGCCGGACCACCCGGGGGTTGGTCCTGAGCGCCCTGGCATGAGCATTTCAAGGCCGGCGCGGGGTGTCAAGAGGTCGATCTGGTGGGCGTCGCCGGACTGGGCACGGACCGGGTGCGGGCACGAGCGGACGCCACGGCCGGACGTGAATCGTCGGGATCGGGCAGAAGGTGGAATTCTCATCCCGGGCGCTCCTGGGGGCGGCGCCAGAGCAGAGTCTGAGCGTGAGGGTTTGGGATCGTCCCTGGGGACGGGTGGAGCCCATGGGCGGGCGTCGCAGGCACCCGGGGGGAGGCTACGGCAAAAACGCCTTGAGCCGCTGCGCAGTATCCGGCTTGGGATGTTCGAACCGGATCAAGTGATCAAAGGTGGGCGGGGCGCCGGGCATCGGCTCGGAGGCCTGGACGCGGACCACGCTGCCGGGCACCAGGAACTCTTCGTCGCCTTTCCGCAGTCGAATCATCACCACCCGTCCCACAGGGACATTCTTCTCGAAGACGGCCACCATTCCGATCTCGTTGATCTCCGCCGGCGTGCCCTGCAGGACGACCTGGGGTTCCCCGCCGAAGGCCGCGACCGTGCACTCGACTGTCAGGGGGGCCGGTTGATGTGTGGGCAGGTCGGCCTCTCGTCCGGACGGCGCGGACTCCTCCGGCCCCGCCGAATCCTCGGCGGGCGGGGCCGTCTCGGCCGGGGTCTCCCACAGGGCCGAGAACACCATGTCCCAGGACCGCGATTCGTCCGCGGGCTGGGCTGGTTCGCTCGGGAGTTCCCCGGCGGCGGCGGGTGCGGTCGCCGCCTCGATCTCCAACGGCTCGATTTCAGGTTCGGCTGCGTCCGTGGTGGGTTCGAGAGCCCGCGGCATCAGCTCGGCCGGCTCGAGGGGCTGGAACTCTGCCGCTGCCTCTTGCACGTCCAGTTCCGGCTCGGCCATCGGAGCCTCGATGGAGACCTCAACAGGTTCCGTCTCCATCCGATATCCGGCATCCTCCCCCGGGGCGGGCGGGACGTGTTCCGCCTGGGCCCGCTGGGCCTCGAGCTCTGCGGTCAGGGAGGCGACCTCCGCGGAGAGCCGTTCCTGTTCCTCCCGCAGTTGTCTTTCCCATTCCGCCGATTCCGCATGGGCTTGCTGGGACTCGAGCTCTGCGGTCAGGGCGGCGACCTGCGCGGAGAGGCGCTCCTGCTCCTCCCGTAGCTGTCTCTCTCGTTGCGTCGATTCCGCATGGGCTTGCTGGAGCCGCTGCGCTTGGACGTAGACGTGCTGGAGCCGCCGCTCGAGCATCGCGCGCTCGGCCGCGAGTTCGCGTAGCCGCTCGGGAAGGGCATCGGTGGCTCCCAGAACCTCCCGGGCCGACTGGAGGAGCGGCCGCAGGGCAGCGACCTCCTCCTGGAGCTGGGCCGCCATTTCTGTCTGCCGCTTGACGGTCTGAACCAGCTCGCCCCACTGCGCCGCGTCCCGGCTGGTCCCGACCGCTCCCCCAGCCAGGGGCGGCGGCCCGCCCACGATGCCGTTGATCTCAGCGAGGGTGGCCAGGTATGTCCCCAGGGCCTCGTCCAAGCCGGCGATCCCTGGGTGCTTTTCCTCCGGGCGCCTTTCGCGGGCCTCGGCCAAATCCCGGTGGAGGGTCTCCGCCTCGGCCCGCTGGGCCTCCAGCTCGGCGGTCAGGTCCGCGACGTTTTGGGACAACCGTTCGTGCTCCTCCCGGAGGGCTTGCTCGCGTTGAACCGATTGCGCCTGTTCCTGGCGCAATTGGTGCCACTGGACAGAGAACTGTTCCAGTCGCTGCTGGAGCATCGTGCGCTCGGACACGAGTTTGCGCAACCGCTCGGGGAGAGCCTCCGTGGTTCCCAACACTTCCCGGACCGACTCGGCCAGCGGCTTGAGGGCGGCGATCTCCTCCTGAGCCTGTGCGGCGATTTCCTGAGCCTGTGATGCGATCTCTGCCTGGTGCCTGATTGCTTGAACCAGCTCCCCCCACTGCACCGCTTCCTGGTCGGCCTCCGTCCCCGATTCGGCCGGATCCGGCGGGCCGCCCACGATGCCGGCGATCTCAGCCAGGGTGCCTCGATACGCCTCCAGTCTCTCGTCCAGGACCGAGAGGTCCTGCCCTTGGGAGCGCATTCGCTCCTGAAGCAGGGCAGTCCGGCTCCGTTCCTCATCCAGAGAGGCCCTGAGGCTCTCGATCAGCTGCTGCGAGCTGGCCAACTCCCTCCGGGAAGACACCAGGAACTCTTCACTGCCCTGGGCGATCTTCTGAAGCTCCTCCGCCTTCCGCGTGGAATCGGCGACGGCGGCCCGGAGGTCCTGAATCTCGCGTGTGCGGGCCTCGAGGCCCGCTTGCACTCGAGCCAGGTCCTGGCGCAGTTGCTCGCCTTCGCGCTCCCTGCCTTCCAACCGGCTGCCGAGGGCATCCCGATCGGTGGTCAGGGAGCGGATCTGTGCCTCGAGTCCCGACCGCTCTTCCAGGACGGTCCGTCGCTCGCTCTGCAGGATGCCAAGGCGCTGCCGCAGTTCTTCCAGTTCCCGGCCGCGGCGGCGGAACCCATCGCTCAGGGAATCCAGGATGGAGACCAGGCCCTTGGTGTAGCCGATGGTATCGGCCACCACCTGGTCCTGCCACTGGTCCTGCGCCGGCGGAATCTGTTGCCCCTTGTTCGGGAGATCCGGTTCGGACATTTTGGGCTCCCGTGGCCTTCAGTTTTCCAGCAATTCCCTGGACCCAGGCCACCAAAGTGGCATGATAATTACCAGCGACCATCCAGGATGTCAAGAAAAACTTTAGGTTTATCGCCAAACCGGCTTGAGGAGTAGTGGCTGGCCCCTTGGGGCTCTCCCCCTCGACCCTCAGCTTGTTCTCCCAACCCCTATCGTAGGACCGGAGATAACGCCAGAAAAACTACGGCCCAGGGAGGAGTCCCCGGGCCGTGAAAGGCTGCCCGTCGCCCGCCAGCAGGCGCCTGGGCCAGGACGACGGGTCGCGCCGGCCCGCCCCGGAGGGTCTCAGGCGGGCGAGCGGATGGAGCCCTAGAAATCGTACCGCAAGAAGAAGCCGAGACTATGGGCCTCGTAGTTGGGCTGGGTGGCCCCCAGGAAGACGGACTGGATCCCGGTCGTGGAGTTATCCACATCCCCCATGAAGGGCTTCATGGGATCCCGGGCGAAATCCCCCTCCTCGTACCGCTCGTAGGCGTAGCCCAGGCGCGCCTGCAGCTTGTCGGTCACCCGATACCTCCCGACGACCTTAACCGTCTGGAGGACGTTGACGACCTTGTCAAAGTCGTAGGCCGTCGCATTGTTGGGCGGTGTGCCGCGGCTGGTGCTGGGGCTCGCCGGCGGGTTTGTCAGGTTAATCGTATTGATGGTCGTAAGGCCAAAGGTCACGTCATAGCCCAGGGTGAGGTCGAATTTCTTCGGGATCAGATCGAGCGTGGCATTGACGCCCAGGGTGTGGAACACGTCCTGGCTCTTGCTCTCCCAATCGTTGCCGGTCGTGTCTGGCGAGATCCGCGTCCCCACGACGGGCCGGTAGCGCGACAGTTGGGTGTAGCGGTACTTCTCGTAGGCATAATCCGCCGAGAGCTGCACCCAGCTCAGGGGGCTCCAACCGAGGCTGCCCCCGACACTGTAGTAGTCGTTCTTCTTCAGCCCGTACTCCGAGTTATAGAAGTCGTCCCGCGCGAACCCGAAATTCAGCGAGGGCGTCACCGTCTCCCAGGGGCTAAACTGCAGGAGCACATCCACCCGATCCCGTTGCCGGTCGGCCTGGTCGAACTTCACGAGCTGGGGGAGCTCGCCCAGCGACCCTGCGGCCCGCCCCGAATACTGGTAGTCCTTCACATAGCGCTCGCCGTGGCTGTAGGTCACCCGGCCCAGGAACCACTCGACCGGGGTGAGGTCCGCGGCGAACTTGCCGGTGTACTCGTTGGTGGACCGCGCCTCGCGGTCGCCCCGGTTCCAGTGCTCGTAGTCAACCCCCGTCTTTAGGGCGATCGGCCGGAGCACGCGCCAGCCGACGTCGAAGCCGGCATTCTGCTTCGTGTAACGCTCCACCGTGGTGGACCGTTTTGTGCTGGTGCCTGACTCCCCGGGGTAATTGAAGGAGAAGACATGGAGGGGCATGTCGTTCTGGTACTCGAAGTAGCGGTAGCGGGCCGTGGTCGTCACGTTCTTGATGGGCCGGCTGGTCACCTGGAAGTTGCCCAGGAGAAGATTGGCCTTGGCGTCGGGGCTGCTGTTGTTCGCATCATCGAAGTTCCGCCCCGCCCCGGCCAGGGTCGAGTTGACCGTATTGGTGAGAAACGTCTCGTCCTGCCGGAGCAGGCTGTAGGACAAGGTCCCGCTGACCCGCGAGTTCAGGGGCAGCGCCGACGACCCCGTGAGGCTGAAGGTGTGGGCCAGATTGGAGGGGGCCGGCGCGATCTGTCCCCGGGCCGAGCTGCCGCTGCTGCTGAAGGCGGTCACAGGGTTATCCAACTGATACGCCTCGAACTCGTTGACGAAGATCGAGCCCGTGTAGTTGAACTGGACGGCCCAGTCCGGCCGGGCATACTCCGTGCCGAACTTCAACTCGTGCGTGTAGTTCTCGATGGGGATGGCCAGCTCGTCGACTTGAAAGTTGAAGGTTGTCCCCCAGGGGCGGTGGCCCTGGCGCCGGAGGTTGCTGTACTCCAGGTCGAACTGCCACTCCTCCGTGGGGGTCACCTTGACCCCGAGCCGGGCCACATCGGTGTTGATGCTCAGATCTACCGGCCGCAGGAGCCCGTTGATGGTGTCCCGGATGTCATTCGGTTTGGATGTCGCGCCAAATGTCGAGGCGATGCTGGATCGCAGGGTCGAGGGCAGGCTGAAGCGCACAGAGCCATCTTGTTGGCTCTCCTGGAAGATGGTCTGGGCGGTGGTGC
>Ga0209343_10009488_pt1 | contig 11185 bp, 11 predicted proteins | sample RifCSPlowO2_02_FD_184026 | JGI IMG/M metagenome (GOLD analysis project Ga0209343, IMG submission 184026) | Groundwater microbial communities from Rifle, Colorado - Rifle CSP2_plank lowO2_0.2 (SPAdes) (version 2) | ecosystem: Environmental > Aquatic > Deep subsurface > Groundwater | place... | reverse complement strand
CAATCCAACCAACGGGAGTCAGGACATGAGCTCGATCATCCGCAGCCTGTTCGGCGTCGCAGGCGCCGTCGCCCTTGGAATTTCGTTTGCAGCCGCGGCCCAGGGCTACCCCACCAAGCCGGTAAGGATCATCAGCACCATTCCCCAGGGCGGCAGCGGCGACGTGGCCATCCGGATGGCCGCCGCGAAGGCCTCCGATGCCATGGGACAGCAACTGCTGGTCGAGACGAACGGCGCGGGCGGTGGAACGGTGGCCGCAAAGATGGTCATGAAGGCGCCGCCCGATGGCTACACGCTGTTTCATTCCAGCAACGGCGCGCTGGCTGCGAGCGTGTTCACCAAGAAGGACCTGGGCTACGACCCGCTCAAGGACTTCGCGCCCATCACCCTGGTCGCCGAATCGGCGAGCTTCATCGCGGTGAGCGCGGGCGTGCCGGTCAATTCGGTGAAGGAGCTGGTGGACTATGCGAAGCGCAATCCCGGCAAGCTGAGCTACGCCAGCAACGGCGTCGGTTCCTTCTTCCACATCACGGGCGAGACCTTCAAGGCGGCCGCGGACATCGACCTGCTGCACGTCCCGTACACGGGCGGCAAAGTCTCGATCCCGCTGAACGATCTGCTCGCCGGCCGCATCGACGTGTTCTTCCCTTCCATGACGCTCGCCGGGCCACACCTGAAAGGCGGCAAGCTCAAGCTCCTGGCGACGCTGGGCGACAAGCGGCTCAAGCGCGCGCCGGACGTTCCGACCATCGCCGAGGCCTTCCCCGCCTACAAGCCCATGCCTTCCTGGTTCGCGCTGGTGGGTCCGGCGGCGCTGCCGCGGCCGATCGTGCTGCGCGTCCAGTCTGAAATGGCCAAGGCCGTGGCCGACCGCACGGTGTCGGGACGGCTGGAAGAGCTCGGCATGGAGCCCGGCGGGGGCTCGCCCGAGGAACTGGCCGCGACGATGAAGTACACCGTGGAGTTCATCGGCAAGGCGGTGAAAGCGCTGGGCATCAAGCCCCAATAAGAGGCGGCCATGGCGACCCGGCGCAAGAAAGAGGGCGCGGCCAAGACGCCTGCCCGTCGCAGCGCTTCCTCGGCGCGCCGCAGCCCCGGGAAGCTGCGCCTCACCATGATGACCGGCGACTACGAGATCGTGCGGGCGCTGAAGGACGGCACGGTTCAACCCAAGGGCATCGAGCTGGTCGCAGGGCATTATCCCGGCACGCGAAACATCCATGAGCAGGTCGCCCACGGCCAGGGCTGCGACATCAACGAATACAACGGCGGGCATTACGTGGTGCAGAAGGCGCACGGGCGCGACGACATCACCGCCATCCCGGTGTTCCTGCACCGCCGCTTCCGCCACGGCTTCATCTACATCAATACCTCCAAAGGCATCCGGCGGCCCTCGGACCTGCTTGGCCGGCGCATCGCCTGCCGCACCATCGGCGCGGCGGCGAACTACTGGATGCGCGGTCACTTGCACGATTTCGGCGTGCCGCACCGCGCCGTCACCTGGGTGATAGAAACGCTTGACGAGGCCTCCGAACAGGCGCCCCGGACCCTGCACCTGGAGGTCGTGCCGCAAGGCAGGAAAGTCGAAGAGATGCTGGCCGCGGGCGAAGTGGACGCCATCATCCAGCCCAACGTGAACCGGCTCGAAGCCGAAGGCGATCCGCGCGTGGCGCGCCTGTGGCCGAACTACCGGGAGGTGGAACGCGAGTACTTCAAGCGCACCGGCTTGTTTCCCATCATGCATGTCACCACCGTGCCGAGCGAGCTGGTGGCGCGCCATCCCTGGGTGGTGGAAAGCCTCACGCTCGCCTTCGAAGAGGCAAAGCAGCTCGCCTACCAGCGACTCATCAATCCGCGCGTCGTGCCGCTCGCCTGGTTCCGCGCCTATTGGGAAGAGGAGCGCGCGCTGCTCGGGCCTGATCCGTGGGAATACGGGCTGTCGGAACGCAACCGGCGCAACTACGACACGCTGGTGGGTTACGTGCACGACCAGGTGCTCGCCGGACCGCGCCCGCGGCTCAAAGACCTGTTCGCCAGGGAGTCCTTCGAGCTCCAGCTGCCGCTGCCTGCGCCGCACCCGATCCAGTACGACTTCTGAAGGAGGACCTAGAGAAATTTCGAAGGCAGCCTTGCCAGCCTCGGTATGGCTTGTTCTGCAAGCTTGAAATAGTCGTGATCTTTTTCCACGCCGATGCTCTCGTACTGCACTGCTTCGCAGGCAGCCAAGGTCGAACCCGAACCGGCAAAAGGATCGAGCACGATCCCAGTGCCGAGAGGCAAAACGCCGCACACCAATTGCCGCAGGAACGCTTGCGGTTTAAGGCTTGGATGGGGCGCGATTGAACGCTCCGAAGAGCGCGTCGGGGCGGATTCGATAACGTCCCCGAACGGACGATCGGCTGATATCCGCCTGAACCCTCCGGTACCCCACTTACGAAGGTTGTCCTGCACCCGCCCTTCAAGCGGTTTTCGGAATACCAGCCACGGCTCCCACATGGAGCGTGGCATGACGCTCACGCCAGAAAATTCCACGTGCGCATGCTTAGGACGATCGCCGCCGCGCATCGTCATCACGAGCCTCACGATTTCTCCACGTCGCTCCAGCCCCGATCTGGACAATGCGTTCGATACGACGTAGGAAAGCAAAGGATTGGTTGCAACCACGACATTAGCCCCAGGGACCAACACTGGGAGCAAGCGACTGCCCCACGCGGTGAAAAACTCCTCCAGCGCATCCAGATCGGTCGGCTTGAGTACTGTGAATCTTGGCAAAGGCGATCGCTTTGCCCCATCAAAGGAAGGAGGAATCCTCCAGACTCCACCTCTGCCCGCTCTTAGCTTCCTTTGCTCCGATTCCGAATACTCCACCAAGCCATACGGAGGATCGGTCACGATCGCGTGAATGGAGCAAGGGGCGCGGGATTCGAGCCATGAAAGACAATCATCCTGCACCAGCGTGCACTTTCCAAGCGCAAACGAAGCTCGTCTTGGCTGCTCCCCTGGGCGATTTCTCATTCTTTTTTTCTCTGGAGTTCCAACCTGTAGGCATGGTATGCCACCCTGACGTCCAGAGGTCAACGGTTCTCATGAGCCTTTGACCGGATGAGGCAACTGAATCGGCGAAAACAAACTTTGCCGAACAGCTATCATGCAAGCGTGAAGGGTTTCCCTTCATCACGGAGGAGGTTCTCATGCCGAAGATCGGCCACATCGCCATTTCCAGCACCCATCCGGGCAAGGCCGCGGAGTTCTTCAAGCAGGCCTTCGGTTTCCGGGAAGTCACACGGTTCGGTCTGGATCCCGCAAGACCCGAGGATGCACCGAGGCCCTCCACGGTCTCGCTGACCGATGGCACCATCAATCTCACCTTCCTCAAAGTCGAGGCGGAGAACCTGGGTTGCGACGAAGGGTTCCTCGGCATCGCCCATTTCGGCATCGTGGTCGACGATGATCTCGACCGGTGGACGCAGAAGCTCGAGGCGCTCGGCGCGCCCTGCGTCATCGGCCAGGACCGCATCCCGCCCAACGCCCACCTGGAGATCAAGTTCAAGGGGCCGGACGGCGTCATCTTCGACATCAGCCCCGGCCCGTGGCCCGGCACCCCGGGACACGTGAAAAGGGCGCCGGAAAAGGCCCAGGGCTGAGGCATGGACCCACGCGCCATCGAAACCGGTTACCTCCAGTCCGACGACGTCAAACTGTTCTACCGCCGCTTTCGCGGCCCGGGCGGGCGTGCGCCGCTCATCATTTTTCATGGCGCGAACTATTACGATTCGCTCGACTGGGTCGACGTGGCCGCGGGCCTCGCGCGAGATCGCGAAGTGCTCGCCTGGGATGCGCGCGGCTTCGGGCAATCGGGCTGGAGCGCCGACAGGAACTACTCGTTCGATGCCTGTCTCGGCGATGCGCTCAACCTGCTCGATCATTTTGGCTGGAGCAAGGCCGTCATCATGGGACACTCGATCGGCGGCTCGTACGCCCTCCTGTTCGCCGCCCGCCTTCCCGAACGCGCCGCCGGGCTGGTCCTCATCGACCATTGCCCGGCCGGCCCCGGCGCGAAAGCGCTCGCCGCCTCGTCAGGCAGCCCCGCGAAGGTCTACTCGAGCGTCGAGGCCGCGCTCAAGGATTCCAGCCGGCATCCCGCCGAGCCCGGAACGCCGCCATGGACGAGTTTCGAGAGCAGGCTGCGCCGCGTCGAAGGCGGCTTCATGACCCGGCGCGATCCGAGCTTCTCCAACCGCACGCCCCACACCCCCGGATGGCAGACACGCTTCCCCGTCACCGACATGTGGCAGGATCTGAAGGCCGTCTCCTGCCCGGCGCTGATCGTGCGCGGGTCGGGCTCGGACCGGTACCGGCCTGAGGCGCTCGAGCGCCTGGCGCGGGAGTATCCGCGCATTGAAATGGCGGTGGTCGAGTCCGGGCACGATGTCGCCGGCGGGGCACCGGAGGCGCTGGTCGATCAGGTGCGCCGGTTCCTGGAGGCGAGTGGCGTTTAGGCGGAGGGAGCTACGGGACTGGCTTCGCGCTCGCTCGGAATCCTTACGACGAAGCTGTCCCCAAAGGAGAAACCGTTGAGGATCGAGTACAGATGCGTCTGGTTTTCCGCGACGGTCAACTGGACAAAGCACAGCCGGTCGCCGCTTTTGGTGGACGCAAAAGTGACTTTTTTCAGTCCGCCAAACGGCTCGCACAGCTCTTTCAATACCTTCTCTATTTCGGTTTCGCTCAATCCCCGCAGCCGTTTGTCGAAGGTTCCTCGCATCCCCATCTCCGCAGAACCACGAAGCACCCTGTCGGGTGCGAATGCACATGCTGCGGTCTTGGCGTTCGGGAAGCCATCGGAGAATCCCCTAGAAATCCCTTCGTAAAACCTTAGAGGCCCTGTACGCTCCGTGGGGAGGCACGATGTCGCGATGCCGGCCGCTGGCCCGGCTGAACTACAATAAAGCACCTTCCGGACACGCCTGATCGCGGCCGCTGCACGAAGCGGCATGGCGCAGGACGAAGAACAGGGCCTCCCACATGCTTCACGCCGTGAATGCCCGCGCGACACAGGAAGCGCCGGGCACGCTCATCGAGACGCTCGCGCAGTTCGCGCTCGCCACCCGCTTCGACGATCTGCCCCGGGACGTGGTCAGCGAAACCCGGCGCATCCTGCTCGATGCCTTCGGCTGCGCGCTGGCAGGGACCACGAGCGAACGCGGCAAGTCGGGCATGAAGCTCGCCCGCCTGATCGGGGCCCCGGCGAGCGAGTGCACGGTGCTGGGCACCGGGGAAAAACTGACCCGTTTCGGGGCGTCCTTCGCCAACGGCGAGCTGATCAACGGCTTCGACCACGATCCGGTGCTGCCGCCGGGCCATGTGTCGCCCTTCGTCATCCCACCGCTCCTGGCGCTCGCCGAACAGCGGCACGCCTCGGGCAGGGAGCTCATCGCCGCGGCCGCGGTTGCGCACGAGATTTCCACCCGCGTGGGCCAGTCCATGCGGGGCAACCGCGACGTAAGCGAAGAGGATCTGCGCTCGGGCAGGATGGACGTGCCACCCGTCATGGGCCACAGCTGCTGCATTTTCGGCAGCACCGCGGCGGCGGGCCGGCTGCTGGGCTACGACCGCGAAGCAACGTCACAGGCGATGGCGCACGGCGGACACATCGCGCCCATGCAGACGCTGTCGAAGTGGAACAAGACCACGCCGGTGGCCACCACCAAGTACCTGATGGCCGGCTGGATGTGCCAGGCCGCGCTCACCGCGGCGCACATGGCCGAGCTCGGCTACGTCGGCGACAAGAGCCTGCTCGAAGGCGACTACGGCTTCTGGAAATTCGCCGGCTCCACCCGCTGGGACCCGGAATTCCTGGTGCGGGAGCTCGGGCGAGAATGGCTCTTCCCGCCCATCACGGTGTTCAAGCACTACGCCTGCTGCCGGGTGATACACAACGCGCTCGACTGCTTCGGCAAGATCATCGGCGAGCATCAGCTGCAGCCGCACGAGATCGAAAAAATCACCGCCTACATCGAGGCGAGCTCGCGCCAGCCGGTATGGCTGAACCGCAGCATTAACACGCAGGTGGACGCCCAGTTCAGCGTCGCCTATAACTTCGCCGTCCTCGCCCACCGCGTCCCGATCGGCCCCGAGTGGCAGGACCGTGAGACCATGACCGACCCGGACATTCTCGGCTTCATGGACAAGGTGAGCCACGAGCCGCATCCGGACTACATGAGAATGCTGCGCGAAGATCCGAACAGCCGCCTGGCGAAGGTGGAAGTGCGCGCGCGCGGCAGGACCTTCGTGGAAGAGAGCAAATACCCGCGCGGCTCGCAAAGCCTGCCCGGGACGCGCATGAGCGACGAGGAGCTGATCGCGAAATTCAAACGCAACGCGGCGCGGGGCCTCCCCTGGCGCAAGATCGACCGCGCCGTCGAGCAGGTGATGGGCCTGGAAGAAGTGCAGGACGTCGCCGCGCTGGTGGACGGTCTCTGCATCTAATCACCTTCAGGAGCGTTAATTGGGGTCAGGTTCACATTTCCTTCCAACGACATGCCGCGTTATGGACCGAAAGGAAATGTGAACCTGACCCCAATTAAGCGTGACGGCCAGATCACCGTCACGCTGACCATCGTCGGCCAGGCGTTCAATGGCCTGTGTTTCGGCGCCATCGCGCTGTTCCTGCCGCTCATCCGCGAAGACCTGAACATCAGCTTCGAGCAAGCCGGGATGCTGTCGGCCGCGACGACGCTCACTTATGCGCTCGGACAGATACCGGCGGGCTATCTGTCCGACCGGTTCGGCCCCAAGCGGCTGTTCTCCATCGGGATGCTGGGCTTCAGCGTGATTTCCGTCGGCTTCGGGCTGGCCGGTTCCTTCGAGATGGCGCTCGCCAACCAGCTGGCGTCGGGCGTGTTCCGGTCGCTCTTGTTCGCGCCCGGCCTTTCGCTCATCGCCTCGTGGTTCCCGCCGGACCGCCGCGCCACCGCCATGGGGCTGTTCGTCATCGGCGGCTTCGCGGGCAACATCGTGCTGTCCCTGATCGGCCCGCTCATGTCAGCGCACCTGGGCTGGCGCATTCCTTTCATCCTCTTTTCCGTGCTGGCCATCGGCGCCGCGTTCACCTACTTTTTTTTCGCCAGGGAAAAGCCCCGCACCGGACCGGGCCAGCAGGTGGGCATGCTCGATGTGTTCCAGATGTTCCGCTACCCCATCATGTGGGTGTGCGCCGCGCTTCAGTTCATCCGCTTCGGCGTGGTGACCTCCTTCGCCTTCTGGCTGCCGTCGCTGCTGGTGTCCGACCGCGGTTTCACGCTTCATGAGGCCGGGCTGGTGACCGCGATGGCCGCCGCGCTCACCGGATCTGCCAACGCCTTCGGCGGTTATGCTTCCGATCGCATGAACAATCCTCCGCTGGTGATCGGCGTGTCGCTCGCTGTCCTTGCCCTGACATCGATGCTGCTCGTGGTCGTGCAGTCCGTTACCTTGTTGGTTCTGGTGATCGCGATCAACGCCATCTTTCTGCAGTTCTATTTCGGGCCGCTGTTCCATGTCCCGGTGGAAGTGCTGGGCCAGCGTGTGGCCGGCATGTCGGCGGGGTTCAGCAACCTGTTCGCCAACATCGGGGCGTTCACGTTTGCCTATGCGCTGGGCGTGGTGAAGGACCGGGCGGGGGCGTTCACCCTGGGATTCATGGGCATCACGATCGCGTGCCTGGTCGGCATCGGCCTCACCTTCGTGCTGGCCGGAATGCGCAAGACGGCGCTGGCCGGAGCCGCGCCATGAGATTCTGCGAAGCGGTCCGGGACCTGCGCGAACGCGGCCATCTCATCGAGGTGACGCGGGCAGTGGAGCCGGTGCACGAGCTGGCCGCGCACGTGATGCGCTCGGCCAGCTGGCCTCGCGCCGCCCCCGCGCGGCGCCGCCCAGCGGCTGCGCGATTGAGGGCCGAACGCTTTCCTTTTTACCTTTTCGTACTGTGATCTCACCATGCCCACAGCCATACTCGTCATCGATGCGTTCGCGGAGTTTTACGTCTCCAGGCTGAGCGGCCAATTTCCATCGGTGGAGTTTCGCACCGCACCCGAGCGGCGCGCCGTGACCCCGGCCCAGTTGGCCGATGCGCAAGCCATCGTTGCGCTCGGCACGCACACGGTGTTCGACGAGGAACTGCTCGGCGCAGCGAAACGGCTGCGCTGGATCCAGGCGCTGACCACGGGCGTGGACGGCATCCTCGGTTTGCGCGCCCTGCGCCCCGAAGTGGTCATCACCACCAACACCGGCATCCACGGGCCGCAGATGTCGGAGATGGCGTTCATGCACATGCTGAACCTGGCGCGCCAGGCGCCGCGCCTGTGGGATAACCAGAAGCTCGGCCGCTGGGAGCGCTGGACCCAGATACGCCTGTGCGGCAAGACCGCGGTGATACTCGGCGTAGGCTCGATCGCCGAGTCGCTTGCGCCGCGCTGCAAGGCTTTCGGCATGACGGTGCTGGGCGTGAGCGGCACGCCGCGCGAGCTGCCGGGATTCGACCGCATCCATCCCCGGTCGGAGCTCGTGGAGGTCGCGGCGCAGGCCGATTTCCTGATCATCCTCGTGCCGCTGACGCCGGAAAACACGAAGTTGATCGACAAGCGGGTGCTCGCCGCCATGAAGCCCACCGCCTACCTCATCAACATCGCGCGCGGTGCGGTGGTGGACGAAGAGGCGCTGCTCGAAGCGCTGCGCTCCAAGCGGCTCGCGGGCGCGGGACTGGACGTGTTCACGAAGACTCCGCTGCCTCCGGATCACCCTTTATGGCACACCGAGAACGTGCTGTGCTCGCCGCAGATGGCGGGCGGCAGCGACGTCAATCATCTGCTCAACCTGCCGATCCTGGAGAAGAACATCGGCTGCTTCCTCCAGGAGCGCTGGTCGGACATGCTGAACCGGGTGAAACGCTGAGGGATCAAGCCCCCCGCACGCGGTCGATGAGGGCGAGCGGGTCCGAGGGCACGGTATCGCTTCGCCAGGCAACGTGTCCATCGGGCCGCACCAGAACGAGCCGGCGTTCATAAACGTCCAGCACCTCCGGCTCCTGCAGCGCCACGACTTCCAGCGGCACATGCCGCGCGGCGGCCGCTTCCTCCAGCGGCCCGCCGTGCGGCGCCCCGGTCCCGAGTCGCAGCAGCACGAAGCCGCGGCCGTACAGATCGAGGGTCGAGCGCCCGTCGGCGAGCGCCACGTGCGGCGCCCTGGCCCCCGGGCGCGCTGTCGGCACATAATTGGCCGGATCATCGGCTGGCGGCGCGGTGCCGTCCGGCACGCAGATGGGCGAGTCTTCGTAGCGGTAGCCGATCTGCAGGCCCAGCGTGCGGAACATGCGGGTGATGTGCGCGAGCGCCTGCGGGCCGACGCGCGCGCGCAGCGCCGCGCCTTCGGGCGTGTCGTCCTCCAGCGGCTCCAGTCCCTCCTGGAACTGCGCCTGTCCTTCGTAGTACTGCGTCGCCATGCGCACGTTGCGTGCGCCCGCCAGCCGCCGCTCGGCGTCGTAGCTCGAAAGCAGCCGCTCCCCGCCCCAGCCGCCGATCACGGCCGCGAGCTTCCACCCCAGATCCACCGCATCGCAGATGCCGGTGTTCATGCCGAGCGCCCCGGTGGGCGACACCTGGTGGACTGCGTCTCCGGCCAGGTGCACCGGCCCCGCGGAGAAGCGTTCCGCGACCACGCCGCGGCGCGTCCACTGGCTCGCGCTCAACCACTCGACCGGACCCGGGCGCGCAACGGCGCGCCGCAACCAAGCTTCCCGATCCAGCTGCGCCGCGTCGAAAGCTGCCGGCACGTCGAACAGCAGCCGCCACAAGCCCCGCTTGGGATCGATGGCGCGAATATTTCCCCAGTAGCCCCCGCCGTCCATGGCGGCAAAAAAGGTTGCCGGCGCGACGCCGAGCTTGCCCAGCAGATCATGGGTGCGAAAGAACAGGTGCATGGAATGGCTCAGCACGTCGCTCCCCTCCAGCTTCACGCCGAGGGCTTCCCGAACGCTGCTGCGGGCGCCGTCGCAGCCGACCAGATGGCGGGCTCTCACGGTGATGCGCTCGCCCGTGTCCAGCGCGCTCACCTGCGCGAGAACAGCGTCCTGCGCCGCTTCGAACGACTCGAGCTTGTGGCGGTAGAGCAGGCTCACGCCGGGAAAGCGCTGCGCCCGCTCGCGCAGCATCGGATCGAACCAATGTTGCGCACAGACCTGCAGGTTCATCGGACTGAAGGGCCCGGGGCGTTGATCCTTGCGCGCCGGCCGCTCCACCCGACCCAGCTCGTAACCGCCCAGCTTGGTGACGGCAACGACATCCATGGGGAAGTCGTTGGGAAACGGGCACTGCATCACCCGCTCGGCGATGCCCCAGCGCCGGCAGAACTCCATGGTGCGGGTGTTCACCTCGTTCATTTTCGGCATCGGGACGCTGCCGTCGGACTGCTCGATCAGCGTGCAGGGGATGCCGCGCCAGCCGAGCTCCAGAACCAGCGCCAGGCCGACGGGTCCGCCGCCCACCACCAGCACGGGCGTCTCCATCCAGTTCCGATGCGCTGCCATGGATCGCTTGCTTCAGCGGTGCTTTCGCAGGAACGCGAGTATTGCGCTCGTGAAGATTTCCGCCTGCTCGACGTTCGACAGGTGCGCCGCCGAGGGAATCACGGTCAATTCCGAGCCGGGGATGGACTGGTGGAGTTCACGCGCCGTAGCGACCGGCGTGGCGGCGTCCTGCTCGCCCACGAGTACCAGCGTCGGGCAGGCGACGGTCTTCAGGCGAGCGCTCACATCGAGCTCGGGAATGGCGGCGCAGCAGCCGGCGTAACCGGCCACCGGCGTTTTCCTGATCATGGCACCGACGCGGGTCATGGTTTGCGGATGCGCCTTGCGATACGGCTCAGTGAACCAGCGCTCGAGCGTAGGCTCCACCAGCGCCTGCATGCCCTGCTCCCGCGCCGTCTTGATGCGCTGCTCCCATACCGGCCTGACCTCGGGGCCATAACGGCTCGCGGTGTCGGCGAGCATGAGCGTCACGAATACACCCGGGTATTTAAGCGCGTACATCTGGCCGATCATGCCGCCCATGGACAGGCCGACCCAGTGACAGCGCCCGATGCCGAGCGCTTGCAGCAGGCCATGCGCGTCGTCTGTGAGCATGTCGAAGCTGTATGGACCTGGGGGTGCGTC
>Ga0209343_10009486_pt1 | contig 11186 bp, 18 predicted proteins | sample RifCSPlowO2_02_FD_184026 | JGI IMG/M metagenome (GOLD analysis project Ga0209343, IMG submission 184026) | Groundwater microbial communities from Rifle, Colorado - Rifle CSP2_plank lowO2_0.2 (SPAdes) (version 2) | ecosystem: Environmental > Aquatic > Deep subsurface > Groundwater | place... | reverse complement strand
AAAGCAATTCCATGCGATCCGGCTCGTCATCGACTATAAGAACTTTATTATTTTGCATCTCTTGCCTCCTCAAAAAAGATAAAATCTATCATACTATATCTTCTATTTTTAGTCAAGACGTGCTAATATAAAACTATGCCGTCTCTGCTCGAAAACAAAAAGGCGTATTTTAATTACGAAATCCTCGAAACATACGAGGCTGGCTTGTCGTTGTTCGGGCTTGAAGTAAAGTCGCTGAAAAATAAGCATGGGAGTATCGCGGGCGCACGGGTTTTAATTCGCGGAGATGAAGCATTTATCGTCGGCATGGACATTCCGCCGTATCAGCCAAACAACACGCCAAAAGAATACGAACGCGAACGCACGCGAAAACTTCTTCTGCACTCCGGCGAAATTTCGCATCTTTCCGGTAAGGCCGCGGAACGCGGGCTGGCAATTATCCCGACAAAAGTGTATACTGCGCATGGCCGGATCAAGATCGAGATCGCTGTAGTTCGCGGAAAGAAAAAATTCGAAAAACGCGAAAAAATAAAAAAGCGCGATATCGAGCGCGAGATCGGCCGAAGTTTAAAATAATATGGGGATGATCGGCCTCGAGGGAGAGCCTATGATTATCGCTCAGGCGGAGGACCCAGAGAAGCTCCTAAAAATCTTTGGAAAACATACGTGCAAACGTATTTAACGCTTTCAGGCAGCCAGAAATGGCTTTAGCCTAAGGCGACCTCCTCTGTTTTTTAACGGAGGACATCCTGCCTTTGACGCGCGCTAAAAGGAATCAGGGTGTTATATAGCGCGACAACGCGAAGAGCCGCCTCGGCTTCGCGTCCGAAATAGAGGCAAACTTTTTAAGCCTGTCAACCGATTTTCAAAAACTTTCCTGACCCGGGTTCAATTCCCGGCATCTCCACAAGTACAAAAATGAGCTCACTGTAAGCGAGCCATTTTTTGTTTGTGGAGAAGAGTAAGCAAATTTGTTTGCTTACGGCCTGGAATTGAAAGGCGCAGCTTTATTTTTGTTTGAGCGAAGCGAAAGGCAAAAATAGCGAGCCGGGGCTGCGAAAAATTTCCGTCAGGAAATTTATTTGTAGCCATTCCCGGCATTTCAATAAAACAAATTGAAAGCCGGAGCCATGTTTTTCAGCAGAAACCCGGCATATTTATGAAAATAAATTACAAACAAAAAAGCCCGGCCGTATTTCTACGCTCCTGGGCTTTTCATTGGTTTCCTCACTCTCTTGTTATGCTTACTGACTTCTAAAAATCTCCCTGCCGTTCACCTGAACGCCGCCATCCCAAATCAATATGTGGATTTTTGGTGGGAGTAAAGTCATGTTTCCTCCATCCAGGCCGGCCACCTCCAACGCGTTCCAAAGCATTTCACTTGGGTAGTAATCGGTCCAACAGCCCAATTCCTGCCGCAGCTCATCTTTCAACTCTTCGCGTTCGGCCTTAAGACTTTGTCGGAGAGAAGTCTTAAAAGCAATGATCTGATCATCTGTAATAGGCCGACGCCTCGCGATTATCTTTTTTTCAAATTCAGAATACCGGTCAGATGTTTCAGAAAAATTAGGGCCCTCCTTCAAAGCTAAGCCCCACCATTCCACGGCTTTTTCAATTTGTCCATCAGTGACAGTTCTCGTAAACATGTTTTTCACCTCCTTTCCATTCTTGATTTTGGAATTACTGAATACTGGCGTAATCTTTCTCCGCCTGCTTTTCGAGCAAGCGGTAAACCAAAATTACGCACTCTGCAATTTCCTTTTGCGCCGAGCTGTTCCCCGACATCAAACCAATGAAATCGGCAAGTAACGGATTTTCATCGGCCATCCGCCGCAGAACATCTGCGATGTAATCCCGATTTTCCAAATATTCCTTTTGAATTTCCGGCCCCGTATCCGCATCAATTTTGGGCAAGACCATACATTCACCTCCTTTCTTCATATAAAATATATTAAGGGACGTTAAATATGATAGCTCTAAAAAAATAATTAGTCAATAGCCATAGCGTAATTTTAAAGCCTATGCTATGCTATTTGGGTCTTTAACTCTATAATTTATATATCTGGCGTACCAACAACGTATTAGAATAAACAACCAAATTTTCGCATCCCCGGTTAGGGTTGTTGGCGATGACGGCCAAAATTACGGAATTCTTGAAATTAAAGACGCTCTAAAAATCGCCCAGGAAAAAGGGCTCGATCTCATCGAAATATCGCCTACGGCCAAGCCACCAGTCGTGAAAATAATGGATTACGGCAAGTGGCAATATCAAGAAGAAAGAAAAAGGCGCGACGCATCCAAAAAATCGCATGACGTTCAAATTCGCGAGGTTCGTCTCGGGCTTGGAACCTCCGAGCACGACTTGGAAATGAAAGCTAAAAAAATCGGCGAGTTCCTCGATGCCGGAGACAAGGTAAAAATTGAACTCGTATTAAGAGGCAGGGCAAGGTATTTAGACAAGAAATTCATCAACGAAAGACTCGAGCGAATCTTGCATTTTATCCCAAGAGATTATAAAGTTGCGGAAGGGCCTAAAAGCGGCCCGAAAGGCATATTCGTACTGATAGAGAAAAAGTAATATGGCAAAAACAAATAAATCGATATCAAATAGAATAAAAATCACGCGAAACGGAAAAATGCTTGTCCGGATTCCCGGGAAAAACCATTTCAACGCGAAAGCCTCCAGGGCAAAACAGCTTAGACAAAAGGGGTGGCAAAATTTAAATATTGCCAAGAAACAATTAAAACGTTATCTACCGAGCGCAGCCATTTAAATGCCAAGAGTTAAAAGAGGAACAATTTCGGTAAAACACAGAAAAAACGTCCTTGCCCAGACTAAGGGATTTCGTTGGGGTGGAAAGTCAAAAGAGCGCACGGCTAAAGTGCGGCTATTGAAAGCAGGCATCCACGCGTTTCAAGACAGACGAAAAAAGAAACGCAATTTTAGAAAACTTTGGCAGATTAAAATAAACGCCGCGACAAGAGCCGAAGGGCTTTCATACAGCGTTTTCATAGATAAGCTTAAAAAGGCAAAAATCGAACTCGACAGAAAAGTCCTCGCGCAAATGGCGGAAAATTACCCGCAAGCTTTTAAAAACTTGGTTGATTTGGTAAAAAAGGGATAGTATAATTTATTTATGCAAAATCGTTTCTCAAAATTTCTAATTATTAAGGTTTACGGCCCAGTCGAGAGTCGGTTTTTGGACAGATCTTAAGAAAGCAAGTCAGATGTATCTAGAAACCGACTCTCGAAAGGAGCCGGTTTTTTAAAATTTCGTTCTTTTTGGCGAAAGGAGGTGAGTAATATGGAGCAAGAGTTCCTAGCGTTGCGGGAGATAACTTCACGCCAGTTCAGAGGCGGGAGTGTTTCGGAAGTAGATAAAGAGAGAATTCATAATTATGTATTAAAAGTTCCCCAGGAAGACAGAGAGCGTATCGCAAGCCGCCTTTGGCCTTATGAAGGAACTGACTGACTTCAGAAATCTTGCTACGCGCCAACTGAAAAGGGGGTCCCCGGACCTCCTTTTTTGTTTTAATTTTTCCGGAAAAAAATCGAAATGAAAAAAAGCGCTCCAGCTACGAGAACAAAAGCCGGGCCGGGAGTTAAATCATAATTAATGGAAAGTAATATCGCCGCAATCGACGCAAAAACGCCGATTAACGCGGACATAAAAAGATAAGAATTAAAAGACCTCGCGATGTTTCTGCTCGCGGCGGCGGGAATAATAATGACCGAGCCCATTAAGAGCGCCCCTACCAATTTAATGCCGACTGCAACCGCAAGCGCGAATATCAGCAAAAATCCAAGTTCCAAAATAGATGGTTTTAATCCGGTTGAACGCGCAAGGTCATTTGAGATAAAAGTGAGGGCGAAGCGTTTAGAATAATTAAGAATGAAAATAATAATAGCAAGTGAAAGTATCGCGGCGATCCAAAAGTCTGAAATGGAAAGATCAACGATGCTTCCAAAAAGTGCATCTAAAATTTCTTCTTCTGTTGCCAGAAGCGCTCCGATAGCAAGCGAGAGAGCAAAAAACACACCGACAACGGTATCCACCGGCAGTTTTGTTTTATTCTCAACAAGCCAGATGAAAAAAGTTCCTACCACAAGAAAAACTGCCGAACCCCATAGAATATTCAGATTGAGCATCAGCGCGATGGCAATCCCGGGAAGAGCGACATGCGAAAGCGCATCCCCAACAAGGGCCATCCTGCGCAAAAGCGCGAACGAACCCAAGAGTCCTCCGGCGGCGGCAATAAAACTTCCGGCAATCAGAATATAAGTTAAAGAAAGTCCAGCGGCCATATTTTAATGCAAATGGTGATAAAAAGTTAATTCCGGACCATAAAGTTTAGAAAGCTCTTCCGGCGTTAATACTTCCCGCGGCGAGCCAAAACAAATCTGCTCTTTATTCAAACATAAAACTTGAGTCGCGTATTTATAGACCACCGTCAGATCATGCGAAATCATAATTAAAGTTAAATCATGCGTATCCTGCAAATTATGAAGAAGCTCATAAATTGTCTCTTGTCCCGCAACATCAATCGACGCCGTTGGCTCATCAAATAATAAAACTTTAGGATGCCCGAGAACCGCCCACGCGATAAGTATTCTTTGCAATTCTCCCGAAGAAAGTTCGGAAATTCCTTTCTCGGCATATTCAGACTCAAGCTTCACATCCAAAAGCGCTTCCTTAACTTCAGCCTCGCCGATATTTCCGGTTTTAAGCATAAAAAATTCCCTCACAGTTATCGGCAAATCTCGCTCTAAATCAACTTTTTGAGGGACATACCCAATACTGGCACCTTCTCCCCATTTTACCTCGCCGAAATACGGAACTGACCCGATAAGCGCGCGAAACAAAGTAGTCTTTCCGGCACCATTCGGGCCGATTACTAAAACCGTCTCGCCTTTTTTAACAGCAAAACTTATATTTTCAACAAGCGCGACGTTGCCGACTTTAACCGTAAGGTCTCGAACCTCTAAAATTTTTTCTTCATCCGCCATTATTTCAATTATAACTTCTCTTGCTTTAAAAGTAACCTCTTTCTCTCCGCGCCTCTATTATATCCACCGATTAAACCGTCGGAACGAATCACGCGGTGGCAAGGAATTTTAGAATTATAATTTTTACTCAAAATATTTCCTACTGCGCGGAAAGCTTTGGGCCTGCCAGCACAAATAGCGACTTCTTTATAAGTGAGCGTCTTGCCGCGCGGAATCTTCCTGACTATATCAAGAACTTTTTTCTGCCACGCTGAACGTGGCTTTAAAGGACGCTTAGTGTCCTGAAAGAAATTCATCGGCCGCATGCAGTGCTTTTTTCATGGTTGATAATTTTTTTAAAGCCTCTTCGAGCGTCGCCCATGCGAAAGCGTCGTGTTCGCTCGATAATTTTACTTCATGGTCGGCCGAAACTTCAGCCAAAAACACCGCAACAAATTTCGGAATTGTTTTGCCGTCGCGTTTAGTAAAATACTGGGCGGTAAATTTAAAATCCGAAATCAGATTGAAATTTTTAATTCCGGTTTCTTCCTCGACTTCGCGCCTCGCCGCCTCGAATCCGGATTCGCCCTTATCAAGCTCCCCCTTTGAGATATCCCAAAATTCCAGACGCTCTTCGTGAACATTTCTAGAGGCGCGTAAAATTAAATATTTCCTCACCTCGGAAGTATTTTTAAAAAGAATCATTCCCGCTGATCGCGAAGCTGGCATGTTATTGAATAATTTCTTTTTTAATTTTAAAAGTATTTCCATGTCGTAGGAGCCCTAAATATGATTGTTTTGTTCCGGATTTTTGTATCCCTTTCATTCTTTTTATCATACGTCTTTTAGTAGCCGTCCGTAAAACCCGATGATCCGGAAAGTTCACACAGCCCAAAAAATCAACCCCGGAAGCAAGCGTTTTAATAAATAGTTTGTCGGGATGCAATCCAAGCCGAAGCTTATATGCAAGAAATGCCCGAATTTTCGGAATTAAATTTACAAGCCAGTGCCTATCCTTCGAAAAAATAACGAAATCATCGGCATAGCGGATATAGTATTTAACTTTGAGCTTGTGTTTTGCAAACTGATCGAACTCATTCATATAGATGTTAACGAAAATCTGGCTCGTTAGATTGCCCAAAGGCAATCCCGGAGAAAAGCTTTCGATAATTTCTTCGAGTAGCCAAAAGATATTTTCGTCGGGAATATATTTTTTGAGAATAGCCGTTAAAATCTCGTGATCTATATTCGCAAAAAACTTCCTGATGTCGCATTTCAAAACCCAGCAAGTTTTAGTATTGTTCTCGCCAACCTTAAGGCCAAATTCTCGAAAGCGATTTAAGGCTTTATGCGTTCCTTTGCCGATCCTGCAGGAATATGAATCGGAGATAAAAGTTCGATCGAAAAATGGATAGAGCTTGCGGTAAATTGCGTGGTGCAAAAGCCGATCACGAACGGTTGCTTTATGAATATTTCTGGGCTTTGGATCGGAGATATTGAAAGCTTGATATCCACCATGTTTATATTTTCGTTCCTTCAAATCATCATGAAGTGCTAGAATATTATCCATGAGATGCATGGAAAATTCCTGTATATCTGACTTATTGCGCTTCCCTCTCAAAAATTCTCTCCAAGCCAGAAGCAGATTTTCAATCGAAATAATATCTTCAAAGCTATGTCTGAATTGAATCCTGCTTTTAGACAAGTTTTGCCCATCATCGGGCGCTTTGTCGCGGTCTATAAATTGTGGCATGAAATTCAAATTCATATTGCAAAACAATCGCGATACACGCTTGGCGCGAAAATAGATTTGTTGTTTATTGAAACGGTTGAATTGTTATTCGTTGCTGGGACAATTAACCGCACACAAAAACTTCCAATTCTTTTGAAAGCAAGTGGCAAGTTAGATGTGCTCAAATTTTTTCTCCAAATAATTTGGGAATTGAAAATAATTGATACCAAGAAATATATACTACTTTCAGAGCCGCTCAATGAAATTGGCAAAATGCTCGGAGGATGGATTAAAAATATTGAAAAAGAAACCCTGCCACAAAGAAAGGGCAGGGAATGAAGAAAATAACGGACGAAGGCAAACCAATAGTTGTCGTTCCAATCGTTCTCGAACCAATTGAGGTTCGCATTCCGCTTGGCGCCATTGAACCAGACATTCGTGGCATGATCGTTGCCCTCGAAAGAAATGTGCCAAGCACCACCTATGCCACTGTCCCTTGAATACTCTCAAGACTGTATCTAATTCGGGATCAAAAATCCCTTAGTGCTCGGCACTGAGTATCTTTATTTTTGAAGAATTTCTGATAGGCACGCTCGCCCAAGCCTGACCTGCGAAGTGCAGGCGTATCCGGAGCAACTCTGGCCCACCAGCTCTCAGAATTCGACCGCTGGAAGCAATAACCGCCAGCATATTAGTCTACTATCCAAAATAATCATATCAGAACCATATAAAATGTTAAACGCCTGCATGACCGAAGCCATGCAGGCGTTTTTACTACCAAGTGCTCAAGGATCCCAGATTCCAAAAACTTCAGGATCCCAGATTTCCAACGCCTAACTCACGGACGAAGGCAAACCAATAGTCGTCGCTCCAAACGTTCTCGAACCAAACGAGGTACGCAATCCGCTCGGCGCCAAGGAACCAGACACGCGTGGCATGATCGTCGCCCTCGAAAGAACAAGTGCGCAGGGATATAATCGCCATCAAATCCATTCCCAAATAAGTATTTAGCTTGGGAAAGTGCTCGGCGATAGCGAAATTTGCTCGAGGTGAATCAGGAACGAGATGTTGCTCTTCGCCCCAATCGAGGGCATTTTGGCTCGACGTCACCGATCCCTTGCCGAAGTTCACGAGCCAGATTTGCTCGAGCCTTTCGACAGTGCCAGCCGACCCCGGGAACTGATCGCCCACTTTCCAGATGCCGCTATTTCGATCCGTGTCTGGACCGGCAGCTTTCACCGCCCCGTTCCATTCGCGCGATTCGTTCACGGGAATAGTGAGTAGAATAACGATTCCGTTCGGCGGAGGCGCGATGCCGGTTGTTATAAATTGCATCCGGCCCTTGTTCTGGAGAAATTGCCTAAAATTCATATCGAAAATTTCCTTCGGAGATCCATTTAATTCCTTAATTATGTTTGGATGTACTCCGCGCGGAAACTGTCGCAGAAACTTCTGGGCCAATTCTAGTTCCTCATCGGTTATTAAGGCTTTATCGCTCATGGCGATCCTTCCTTTCTTTTTATCTATTCAGCTCCGAAAAGCTTACGTTATTAATATTCTAACCTAAAAAAAGGATACCATAAAATCTAAAAAGACGCAAGCCAAAAATACTCTATTTTTAGGTCTATTTTAAGGCTTTTAAAAATTCCTTGAGTGGTAAAGCGTTAATTATGTCTTTTTTCTCCCACCAGCCGCTACGAGCTGCTACCGGTACAATTCCGAATGAGTGCCGATGGTCATAAAAACATAAATATCCGGTTCTTTAAGTTTATAGACTGCCCGCATATCCCCTGAAATATTTATACTACGATACCCTGTATACTTCCCTTTGAGACCATGATTATTAAGTATGTGATCAAACGGATTTTTTTGAAAAATTTTAAGCCGCTCTCTAAAGCGGCTCTGATCTGATGTGCGTAATTTTTTATATTTTTTAATAAACCCGCCGTTAAATACGACTCTCATAGACGGCCGAGATAATTGATCGCATCATCGGCCGAATTAAAAATAGGAGACATGTTTTTCCAACTCTTAAGATCTTTCTCTGCGCGCTCTAGAAGTTTTTCAAGTTTCGGCGTCATGCTGGGAATTTCAGCCAAGTACAAAGAGCGGTTTCGTATAAACTGCTTCAGTTGCGCATTGATAACTACGCTCAAGGGCAGGCCAAGCTCACGCGCAAGTTTTTTTGCGCCCTCCTTTACCTCTTTATCAGCCTTGATATTGATAACCGTTTTCATATATCTATAATATATACAACGGTTAAAAAGTCAAACTATTTCAAAGCCTCCAAAAATTCTTTCAATGACAAAGTATTGATGATATCTTCTCTCGCGCACCAACCACGCCTTGCCTGCGCGATACCATACTCCAGATAATGCATCTCCGAAACGGAATGCGCGTCCGTGTCTATTATCATTTTGACTCCCGCCTCTCTAGCCATTCGGATGTGCTCGTCTTTCAAATCAAGTCGCCACGGATGTGCGTCTATTTCAAGAATCATTTTCGTACGTTTTGCGGCTTTAATAATTTTTTCCATATCAACATCATACGGCTTTCTTTTATTTATTACGCGGCCGGTTGGATGAAAAATAATATCCACGTTTGGATTTTCCATCGCCTTAATTATCCGCGCGGTTTGCTCTTCACGCGAAAGATTGAAAAGAGAATGCACCGCCGCGCCAACTACATCAAGTTTGGCCAGAGTTTTGTCGTCAATATCAAGCGAGCCGTCTTTCATGATATTAACTTCAGCGCCTTTTAATATAGTTAATTTTGAATTTTGCTTTTTGAACTTTGCATTTATTTTTTCTATCTCCGCTATCTGCCGTTCCAGTTTTTTTTCATCCGCTCCTCCGGTCATCGCAAGCGAATGAGTATGATCAGTGATTGCAATATATTCATGTCCGAGTTTTTCGGCTTCACGAGCCATTTCCTCAATAGAATTTTTTCCGTCAGTCCAGTCTGTCTGAATTTGCAGATCGCCTTTCAAGTCGCCGTAGCCAATGAGCTTTGGAATTTTGTGCGCGAGTGCGGCGTCAATCTCTCCCCTGTTCAAGCGAATTTCCGGAGGCAAAAACTGCATTCCGAGTTTTTCGTAAATTTCTTCTTCTGTTTCGCTCACTATCACTTTCTTGCCTTTTGTAAGCCCGTGCTCATTTAAAGACCAGCCTTTTTTGATGGCGAGTTTTCGCACTTCCACATTGTGGTCTTTTGATCCCGTAAAATATTGCAAAGCCGCGCCAAAAGATTTTTTAGGCAAAACAATTAGATCGGCATCTATGCCCGTCTTTAAGCGAACCATAACTTTTGTCGGGCCTTTGGCGTACACATGATCAACCTCCGGCATTTTAGAAAACGCATTCGTGATAATTTCAGGAGACTCTGATATTACAAGAAAATCCAAATCCCCAATCGTCTCTTGCCAACGCCTAATCGAGCCAGCGATTTCAATCGTCTCTACGCCCGGAATCTTCGAGAGTCGCGCTTTAAGCGAGCGCGCGAGCGGCAAAACTTCACCGATACCGAAACGCCCTCCCCCCTCATGCTTGAATGCAATGCCTTTTAAAATTTTTGCTTCGAGTTTTTCGCCCATTCGGGGAAGCCCGCGCAGTTTGCCAGCCTTGGCGGCACGCTCCAAATCAGACACGGTCTTGATTTTTAATTTTTCATAAAGAAAAGCTATGTGTTTCGGCCCAACGCCCTCAATCGAAGAAAGCCCCGCGATATCAACCGGAAATTTTTTCTTCATATTTTCATATTCCTTCACATGCCCGGATTTTAAATATTCTTCGATTTTCTCCGCAATGCCTAAACCGACTCCCTGGATCTTCTGAAGTTCCTTAATCCCTCCTTTTTTATAAATATCGACGACATCCTCCGCGAGCGAATCGATCGTCTCCGAGGCGCGTTCAAGCGCCCGCGGCTTAAAAGGCACACCCTTCATTTCATAGAGCATCGCGAGCTCGTAGAGAATTTTAGCAATTTCAGCGTTTTTCACCATTATATAATAACATTTTTAGCATTTACCCCCACACCAAATTTTGGTGTGGGGGTTTATCCACATTATTATCCTATTATTGTGATATATTTAATGAGGACAAGGTTTTGAGTTAAAAAAGTTTGCATCTGAGAAATATCTGCGCAAAATGGTTCCGAACTCGCCTTAGGCGAGCGGACAAAAACATAAAAAGCAATGCGAGTACTCAAATAACATGCTTTTTAAACTCAAGATGCCTAAATAGTTCTTTGGACAGTCCTATTAATTAGGTCCCTGTACCTACTTTTGTTTATATAAATTTGTAAGCGAAAGCAGGTACGGGGACTTTTTTTATTTATACGATTTCTTTAAGATAACACCTCTCACAATAAACCCCGCAGGAAAGCCTTTGGCTTCCAACGGGGCAAGCAATCTCCTTAAACCACCTCTTTAACATAGCATTGTTCGCAATAAACGATTTCAGGCCGTTC
>Ga0209343_10009485_pt1 | contig 11186 bp, 13 predicted proteins | sample RifCSPlowO2_02_FD_184026 | JGI IMG/M metagenome (GOLD analysis project Ga0209343, IMG submission 184026) | Groundwater microbial communities from Rifle, Colorado - Rifle CSP2_plank lowO2_0.2 (SPAdes) (version 2) | ecosystem: Environmental > Aquatic > Deep subsurface > Groundwater | place... | reverse complement strand
TGAAACTAACAATACTAATCCCAAACCATTTGTCTGGACAAAAAGTGCTGATGAGATTATTAAGAAAGTTAACCGCTGTAAAGGGATGATGGAAACACTACACTAGCATTCCATAAACTGAGCTTATATTAACAATCTTTCTTAGGTTATCTGAATTATTAAATTTTATGAATTCATTTGAAGTATAGACTTGGCTTAAGAAAATATTGCTTAGTTGATGGTTCCAAATCTCTAAATCATCGAATTCACCAGATCTAGCTTCCCCAACATTATTTACTAGCGCATCTAAAGTTTGATAGCCTTTTTGTTTTATTTTATCAAAGAGTTTTTTCACTTCTTCAGGTTTAGTTAAATCGGCTGCAAAGATCTCTCCTTTAGCATATTTATTTACCTTCTGCAAAGTTTTGCTAGCTCCATCTTCATTTTTACGATAATGAATCAAAACGTTCGCTCCCTGCTTAGCTACCTCTATAGCAATTGCTTGCCCAATTCCACTAGAAGCACCTGTAATGAAAATATTTTTATTTTTTATCATCTTAACCCGCTAATAATTCCTCTAGTGCGGTTCTGTAAGTTAAATCACGTATTTTATTTCTTTCTTCTGTTGCATTTTTATAATTACCATGAAGAACAGTCTCCTTCTTTATGAGATTGTCTGCAATAACCAACATGCTTGTTGCTGGAACTTTAAAATACTTAGATACTGCAAAGACAGTAGATGTTTCCATTTCAACACCTAAAAAACCCTTCTTAGACCAGTTTATTATGTCCTCCCAACTTTCAAATAACATTGCCTGACAAGTTACTACTGGCCCCTCATGAATCGTAGCTTCAGAGCCTAAACGTCCCTTTAGAGATTTACTTAGTTTTTTATCTGAAAAGTGTTTATTGCTTTTAGCATTAGGATTATACATCCTGGTGGTACTTTCATTGCCATGAGAATAAGTAGCTATTATAATATCTCCTGTTTTCCCTGTTTTTAGTAGCCCTCCGCAGGTTCCCAAAACTATATTTTTCTTTGACCCTAGCATACACCCAAAATGAAATATTTCAGAAATATAAGCACCACCATAGCCAGTTTCAAACCAAAATCGTTTATCATTGATTTTAAAAACAAGAACTCCACCTAAAAAGCTCTCTCCCAATTGCTCATATTCTACTTTGAAACCTTGTTCTTTTATTATTTTCTTAAGCAGCTTCTTGTGCTCATCTTTCCTCCAAGAACCATAAGAAAGCACACCATCAACCCTATATTCTTTCGGTAAACCAAAATACTTCTTAAAGTTTTCTACTGTGTGGCTTTTGTACATATAATCAGTTCAATGGAAACCATTAGCAATAAGAGTCTGCTTTATTTTGTCAGCTGCATCGTATGCTCCGTTACCACCTAACGAGTCAATAAATTTTTTGCCTTTAGAGATAAACTCACCTGACCATTTTTCTCTATCTTCAATTAATTTGTTTAGCCGCTCTCCTACGTGTCTTTGAGTCTCAGGTGATTGTTCAAACTCTTTTAGTTGCCTTAATACCATTCTAGTGCTGTCACGCAAGGGAACTCCCTTAAGTTCTAATCTAGGCATAAAGTCTGATAAATGTGCATGGGCTAGAGCCAGGCCATGCTCAATGAACTGATCCAATTGTAGATATTGGCTGTTGTTTGAAGGTGGAAGAAATATAGTTGGTGTCCCAGATTCAAAAGACAACTCTGCCGTAACTAATCCTGGTGTTATAAGTATAACCTCCGAATGAGATAATTCATCAAGAAATCTATCGTGGGCTAGAGTTTTGAATTCAAATGGGGAATTAGGAAATTTCTTAGATAATTCCTTAGCTATTCTCCCACTAGTTGCGACAATTACTTTGTCAAATTTACTCCAATCAACGCTCTTAAGAAGAATGTTTGTCATTACAAAAGGATAGTTTGTATCACGACCACTTTTATACCAATAAGGAGCTTCTCCTCCACCATAAGAAATTAAAACCTGATTTCTTCTATTCCCCCCATCCATCATGCCTATTATTGGTCCCATAGCACACAAGTTTTTTATTTTATTTGCATATTTCTCCTCATTCACCTTATCATCCATTAAGCATTCTTTTATATACAGGTCAACATTTAATACTAGTTCAGGGATAGAATCCCAAAACCAAAATAAACAATCAATCCAAGTAGTCAATTTTCCTAGTCGTTGCGCAACAATAACACTAGGAATATCCATGGAACTAACAAGCATATCTGATTGTGAGACTATCTCTTCAAGTTTAGAATTAGATTCAGGATTATCAGTATCTATCTCATAGATAGCATCAAAAGGATAATTCTTGGCAAGTTGCAGAGATGTACCAAATCCGGCAAAAGTAAGTTCATGCCCTTGCTTTTTAAGTAGGTCAGCTACATCAAGAAGTTTACCTATTGGGCCAAAAGCAAAATTTTCAGCTGTGAGAATAAGTTTAGCCATGAATCAATCGTATTTTATCCCATTAGCAAAAATTTCACAAATATTGCAATCTGGACTTAAAATGGGGATAATTGTGAGCGCTACAAATGAAGATTCTTGTAACAGGACAGTCTGGATTAATTGGTTCACATCTTGTTGACACGCTCCTATCGTATGGTCATGAGGTTTATGGAATTTCAAGAACAAATAGAAATGAAAATCCCAAATGTAAAAATTATTGCCTTGATCTTAGAAATACCGCGAAGGCTAAGAAAATAATTGAGGGAATCGCACCTGAGATTGTCTTTGCTCTTGCTGCCAACGCTGAAGAAGGAAAATCTTTTTTCTCACCAATAGATACTACTACAAATAATATTGACGTATTTTTCAATACCCTAGTGCCATCTATCCGCTCTGGGAAACTCAAACGTTTGATTTTTACCTCCAGTGTTGCTGTCTATGGTTCGATTAAAACCCTTTTTAAAGAATCTGGCACTCCCGTTCCACAAGATATTTATGGAGTTAGTAAACTCGCTATCGAAAATTCACTCAAAATTATGAGTCAGGTACATGAATTCGAATACGTAATTATTAGACCACACAATGTATTTGGTCCAAGACAGAACATGAATGATCCATATCGAAATGTTGTTACTCTATTCATGAACCACATTTTAAGAGGTGAGCCTTATTCTATTTACGGAGACGGTGAAATGAGAAGATGTTTTTCTTATGTAAAAGACGTCATAGACATTATTTATCGTTCTGGGTTTGAAAAAGTAGCAGGAACGACATTCAATGTTGGTTCTGATTTTGACTGGTCTCTAAACCAACTCTCTGAGATCATACAAAAAATAAGCGGTCATACTGTTTCACCGATATATCTACCAGATCGTGTACTGGAAGTTCATACTGCCGTATCTGACCACAAGTTAATTAAGAAAGTGTTCGGCTACAAAGATACTCCTCTCGAGGAAGCCCTTAAGGAAACTTGGGAATGGGCAAAAGAACAAGGCCCGCAAGAATATACATATACCGAGTTGGAACTTCCGAGTAATCTTGTACCAAAAAATTGGAAATAACTATGAAAAATTTAATCTCGGTTACAATAATGGTTCGAGATAGCGGCCCAATACTCGATGAGTTTTTAAGAAGATTAGATAAACAGAAAGTCGATCTCCCACACGAGCTAGTCGTGTTATATTACGGAAAAGGTAAAGATACGTTAAAAAGATTACAACCTTACGCTTCTAAAATCATTCAGATCACTCCAGGGAAATTCGATCTTGGAATATGCAGAGATTTGGTTTGCAAAAATGCTTCCCGTAAATATATTGTCACAGTTTCTGTCGACGCTTTACCAGTGAATAACTCATGGCTCCAAGAATTGGTCACACCACTGATCTCCGGTAAAGCGGATATTGTACAGGGAGAAATTCAATGTCCTAAGGAAAATGATCCTAATTATCCAAATTTCTTTTATTGGGAACATGACTATGGCTTTTTCTATACAAGCGAAGAAAAAAGCTTTTCTAAGAATTACGGAGATATCGGCCTTTCTTGCGTAAATATGGCATTCCTAAAAGAGGTATGGAAAAACTGTAAATTTAAGGACGCTTCTTATTGTGAAGATAAAATTTTCCAAAAACGGGTTTTTGCTTCAGGTTATACAAGCATATTTAATAGAAAAGCTCTTGTGATTCATGCACATTCTTATCCAACAATTAAGGCTGTGTTTAAACGTGTATCCAATGAGGGTTTCGGCTGGAAGCAAGTCGGAGAAAAATATAGCATCTTTCTACTTATAAAGGATCTTTTGCGTTTTGATTTACACACGCTAGCACTAAAAGCCCTATTAGAAAATAAACTAAAGTACCGTTCGGAAATTTTATTTTTCTTTATAAGACCTGTCGCCCTGTATTGGGGCAACCACTTCACTAAGTCTATCTATTTAAGTCCTGTGTTTCAAGACGATAATACTTTTGCCTTTCGACTTCTGGCGCTCTACAACTTCAAGTAATTTTTCCTTTCGAATAAGAGATTCTATACGAGTAATTGGAGTGGATTCAGATGTAAGTATTATTAATCCATTGTTTGAAAGTTTCTCGGTAAGTTCTCTTATAAACATTGTGTGGACTTTAGAATCTTCTTTGTCATCAAGAATTCCCAGTACTAAATCGACGGATCCAACGTCAATCTTTGAAAAGCCTGTATCGTGAAATAAAAATATCTTTTTTGACTCGTATCCATTAGACATCAAATTTCTTCTCGACATCCTTAAGGCCTCTAGGTCTCTATCAACCAAATCAATCTCCTCCGCTTTGGAAATTACAGATAAAACAGAAGGTATAAAGCCCTGACCGGGATTAAATATTAGAACCCTATGAATTTGCCTATTTCTAAAAACGCTCATTTTATCTAGAAGCATTTCTGTCTCGTAACTAAGAACGTTGAATTCTGGTAAGCCGTATGCCGTCTCGATTGAAACTTTAGAATCCTTGGCAAAAATATCCCTCTGACCAAGTCTGTATATCCCTCTCTCAAAGGCACTAAGTTCCAGTTCTGGTTCTTTAAATGCATCAGGGGAGAATCCGTAATGGAAAACTAGATAACCCGGCCACCTTTTACGAAAATTAATATTAATATTTTTGTTTGACTCAAGAACCTTAGTGACGTAATCCCCAATTGCATCAATAACTACCACTGCAACACGTCCTTTTGGTTTTATGTAAAATTTTGCGTCTTCTAAAATATGTGAAATTACTGGCTCGCCTACTTTTGCAGGAATATTTGAAACAATCAAATCAAAATCTGTCTCAGAAACATCATCGTATCCCAAACTTCCGTACACTTTTATCTCCTTTAGGTCATTAAGCTCTGTATTTTGTCTACTAAAATCTAAAGCAAGAGCGTCCCTGTCTACCATATGAACAACGCTTTGTTCATAAAAACTTTTTAGAGAAATACCTATCGGTCCATAGCCGCAACCAAGATCCAAAACTTTGCTGTAGATATTAAAGCCTTCGCTACTAAGAGTTTGCAGAATATGTCTTGTACCAAGATCAATGTCATATGAGCTAAACAAGGACTGTGATACCCTGAACGACAAATTCCTGCCACGATAGTTGTAATTTATAGTCTTATTGTAATAAAAATCCAATTTCTCAATATTCATAAATTTAAGTTTGGCTATAGTTTATCATTTCTGGGCCAAAGTTTGTGCTTTTAGCAAAATTGTCATATCATAACCGTTGAAATGTCATACGAAAAACAGCACGAACTAGGTTTAGCAGGCTTAGCTCTTTTGAGAAACTGGCTTGTTGGCAACAACAAAGATGCAAAGCCAATCCTTGAAGAAATTAAAGGTTTGATTAAAAAATCATCTGTGGAAGGAGAAGTCACTACTCTTGACGTCTCTAAAGGATATCAAGCCTGGGCCGAAACATATGACAGCGTCCCGAATCTGCTTATACAGGTTGAGGAACCAGTAGTTAGATCTGTGTTAAAAAAGTTTAAACCAGGAGATGCCTTAGATGCCGCCTGCGGAAGCGGAAGGTATAGCGAATTCTTGAACTTTCTTGGCCATAAAGTGACCGGAGTTGATCTCTCGCCAGATATGCTTTCTCAGGCAAGAAAAAATCGAAGTAAACAAATTAACTTTTTACAAGGAGATCTGACAGAAATCCCCCTTAATGATGAAACTGTTGATTTGGAAATTTGTGCACTAGCTCTTACACATTTTCCAAATATAGACAAAGCATTATCGGAATTGTCCCGAGTCGTACGCTCAAAGGGACATATCGTCATTTCTGATATACATCCCTGGTTAGTCGCTTTGGGTGGTCAAGCAGAATTTTTCGACCAATTAGGCAAACACAACTATGTTCCGAACTATATTCACTGGCATAGCAGTTATTTTGAATCTTTTAATCGTCTTGGATTAAAAGTAATTCAATGTTTAGAACCAATAATGGAGCAAAAGCATGTAAAACTGGCAAAAACAGGGTTCTCTTTAAAAGAGAAGACAGTAGAAGTTGCTCTTAAAGATTTACCCATTGCAGTTGTATGGGTACTTGAAAAACCATGACCTCAAAGCTTCTAAGACAAGTAATTTCTGAGCGTGATAATTTTTACGGAGAACCTCTGCTAGATCTCAATGTCTTACCACAGAAAACAAGTTCGGAACCACTCACTGTGTCAGTTGTCATTCCTGCATACAACGTACAGCTGTCTATTCTTGCGTGTTTAACGGCAATAGAACAAAGCAGTTTTAATATCAATTATCAAAATAAACTTGAAGTAATAGTTGTGGACGATGGATCAACTGATAATACATGGAAGATTATTAAAGAATCTAATCTATCCTTAAATCTTACTGCCATTAGACAAACAAATCATGGCCAAGCACAGGCTTTAAATATCGGCATAAGTGTATCTCAAGGCGATATTATCATTTCTTGCGATTCTGATATGGTACTTGGGTATTATACAATCGAGCATTTTGCAGCAGCTCACCAGAAAACTCCAAATGCACTTTTTGTTGGTTTTCGTCAGGATACCCCTATAACTGATCCTCGCGTAAATCCAAATCGTATCAACAAAGATGGCAGTTATATTGATTCATTTTTTACTAACGATGAGAGAATAGTCTTTCCAACTCCTGGATGGCCGAGTAATATGTGTCTAGCAAGCGACCATTTTAGAAAATTGGGTCAATCACATAGCCTATCGATGCCAGACAATGATGAATGGTTGCTACCCGATATGGTAATCGGGGCTCTTTTTAGTCTTTCAAGATCAGTATTTAACGAAATCGGTGGGTACGACGAAAGGCTAATTGGTTGGGGTTGTACAGATAGTTATCTAGCCGCAAAAGCCATTGGTGCAAATCAATATATAATTCCTCTCTACCACGCTTCAGGGCTACACATGAACCATTCAATACGACTTGCAAATAGAGGGTTGCAATACAAAAGAAATAGGAAATTATTTCTTAAATTTATAGAAACTACTGGGGTTGATAGTCATCCCAACTGGCTCATCCATGCAAAAGATAGAATTATCGAATCTTTTGTCAGAAATCCCAAACAACCAGTCCCAAAACGTAGAATAAAAATTCTACATGAAGATAATATCGAAAACAAATTAATTAGAATGGATCAGTTATTATCGCTTGGACAATATCCTAAGGCACTTGCTTACATTAAGAGCGAAATGGCAAAAAATAATAATATAGAAATCCAGTTGAGATTAGCAAGAGCTCTTTCAGGAATGGATCAATACAAAAAAGCAATTCATGTCCTTGAAAAAATTACTTTATCTGGTGAATTGCTACCGAAGATAAGAACAGAGCTTGCAATCAACCAAGCTGGAGAGGGTAATTTTGAATCTGCACAAAAAATATTGAAAGAGTTGGCTAGAAACTTTCCTCAAACTCCTGGATTATCGTATTGGCAAAATTGTCCAGCAGAAAAACATATTAAGCAAGGTGAAAAATTCTTTAAGCAAAAATTCTACCAAATTGCGCGCCGTTGTTTTGAAGCAGCTTTAATCTCCGATCCCAACAACAAAACTACACTGGAATATCGCAACAAAAGTATTTCTTTAAGTTAATTGGAACTTTTGGATCCGACATGCAACCTAGTAGAAAGAGGCTCCCTAGTTTCTAACAAATAACAATCTTCTCTATTAAAAACCAAGGAAGGAGTGGTTTGGCTTCTATATTCCCTAGTTTCTGAAACTATGCCATAAATAGGTGATACTTCTTCGTTCAATAAAATGCTTGTGTCTGGGTCAGCTCCATAGGATGCCATAACTTGAAGTGCAAGCCCTAACATATGCATTGATTCTGCAACAGCAATTGGTTTATCAGAAATACCTAGTAATCTAGTGGGCTCATTATCAAACGATACGCTAAGTAGTAATCGTGATTTTGGATAATAAAATCTCAACAACGGCCTTTCTAGCCTTTGTTTTACCAGGTCAACTTTCTCCGTAATAGTATTTCGAATAAGCTCATCCGTAGCTTACAGAAGACTCGGAGTTATCCTCTCCGAATGCATAGCTAAATACATGCGACCTCTAATTTCTGTCGGTATCATATTTTACCCAGCAAGTATAGTAAAAACGCACATAAAAATCAACTTAACGATCAAGGAGTAAGGGTAGTTGAAGGTGATATGCAACATTTAGGATTTACAGATGATAGTTTTGACTTGGCGCTTTTAATGTTTACTTCTTTTGGTTACTTTGCAACATCAGAGGAAGATTTGAAAGTCCTCCAGGAGGTAAAAAGAGTATTACGCCCAAGAGGAATGCTATTGTTGGATTTACCAAATTATGATCGAATACTAACAAACTTTCATACTGAAAGAGAGTTATTGCTTCAAGATAATAGTAAAATTGTTTACAAACAGGAGCTGGTTGGTGATTTCCTAATTGAGACTAGAACCAAGATTTTTTCTAATATGAACCAAGTACAGATGTTACCGATTAGGCTAAGAATGTATAACCAAGATAGTGCTAGCAATGTTTGTTTACAAGCTGGTTTTTCTAGCGTACATGCTTTTGATCAGAATCTTCAAGTGTACGAGCCAGCTACTTCCAATCGATTGTGGCTTTTATGTACTACTTAGAATAATCTGAAGACAACTTCTGCGTTTTTGTAGCCCTATTCCACGATATCTTCTAATAAGATTTATTAAGAAGGTTAGTGATTGTAGATGTTACCGCTTGATACCATAAGAAAATATTACCCCGATTTATCAGATGAAGATTTAAAGAAAATACAGGTGTTTGTTTATGAATTATGTTGTGGATTGATGCAACACTTTTACGGAGGAGACTGGGATAAGGATATTGACAAGATTGATTTGGAAAACGAATAGTGTTGTTCTGATAACCCAAACATGAGTTCGAATCCTGATGGGGTTGTATATTTTAAGACTATTTTAAACCAATTTTCCTGACAATTTCGAAGCTAAAACATTGCAAAAACACAAATATCATTGGGTGAGCTGGCAGGGATTCGAACCCTGAACCTAAGGATTAAGAGTCCTTTGCTCTACCGTTGAGCTACCAGCCCGTAATCCATATTCTAACAATTTACCGCTTCATTCTCCACCTTGCGAGTCATTGACAAATAAGGTTATTTTTGGTTTAATATACTTACTTACCCCGTATGTTAATCATACGGGGCTTTTTTACGCTTACAATCTTCAACTGCCTCGGCAATTTTCTATCTGATTTAAATCTGTTTGAGAAATTAAGTACAAATGCCTTATCTGCTTTATATGTCATTTCCAAAGAAAATCTGTTAGGAAGAAAAATAGCATGAGTTGGGACTTTAAGCATTTTGACTATTTCCAGAGGATAAATAAGATCAGCATCACCAGTCATGATAGCAATTTGATTACACTTACCAAAGAAAATGTCTTTGACAATATCTACAGATAAATGCACATCTACTCCCTTTTCTTTTCCAGAAGTAGGTGAGCGATGGCCTCGATAAAAAGTCACGTCTTTTGTGTTCCTCACTTCTCGATAAAACAATGCCTCAGATGCGATTAGTTTTTTCCTGTCTTCAGTTAGTTTTGTCCTATTCTTCTGGTTCATATAAGAAGCATAGAAGAATATACTGTCGAGCGGTATTATTTTTTTGATTTCCTGAATGAGAAAGCTAAATGATAAATGCTTATGTGGTCCGAATAATTCATACTGTCCAGCAAATAAATTAGTTCCGTCAATATAAAAGTTGGTTTTCTTTTTAGTATTCCTGGATTCTGATTCTTTTTTCTGAATCTGATTTAAGATCATTTTATCCGTGATATTTAAACCGTGACTTTTAGCAATTGATAAAATGGCACCATGCATCTCCTCCTCTGAAACAGGGGTATACTCTAACTCACTTTCTGGATCATCAAGATAATAATAATAACCGGACATAAATTAATTGTAGCACGTATTAGGAAAAAATAAGATTTTAAAATCTTTGACAAAAAGGAGTATAATTAAGCGAGAAATAAAAATGAGCAGATTAGAAATTAATATACCTGATTGGGATCAGTTAGTAAATCCGATAGTTAGAGCTTGGGAGAGTGAGGAGGCTCAAAGAGCTGTAGAAGAAAAAAGACTTGTAGGAATACAAAGCGCCAGAGAATTAGCTACAGCTAAAGAAGTAAAAACTATGCTTGAAGCAACCCGTACACAAACGTGGGATTTATTGAACGGGTTTAACCCTAAAGAACTTTTAGAAGGGTTAAATAGAAGCAGGGGTGTCTGGAGACATATGGGTACTATCCAAGGAATAGAATTCAATCCAAAATCGGTAGCTTATCATCTAGATTTTGCCTTTCCTAACCTCACATTTTATCCTGGCAGTAGTGGTGGTGAGGGAGATCCTAAACTAGCATCCTATATTGTTGGAACCCGTAGTACCTCACTAAGAATTGGTGTAGTCCATAGCAAAGAGAAAAGGATTGGTGGGGACTATGACAACTCTTTACATTGGGAAAATAATCAAAATTTCCAAGGAGAAGGATATGGATTATATGTTTACAATAGCGATGCAAACCTTAATTCAGTCGAAGGGGCAGATACTTTTAAAGACGTTCAACCTAATCTGGGTTACATGGTGGCTAACTCGATCCATAAGGGCAGAAGTAGTAAGTGGGCTGACATTACCCCACTAATTCTAAATAACTTGTAAAATATTGGTAGATTTTGAGGATTTAATGATTTTTCCGGAGA
>Ga0209343_10009484_pt1 | contig 11187 bp, 5 predicted proteins | sample RifCSPlowO2_02_FD_184026 | JGI IMG/M metagenome (GOLD analysis project Ga0209343, IMG submission 184026) | Groundwater microbial communities from Rifle, Colorado - Rifle CSP2_plank lowO2_0.2 (SPAdes) (version 2) | ecosystem: Environmental > Aquatic > Deep subsurface > Groundwater | place: Rifle... | reverse complement strand
CCTGAGTCAGCTGCCGGTAATGCGTAGTCATCTGCGCTTGAATCCTTCGCTGTGAGAGCCTGGATTCTACCGGTGGCTGACTCTCTGCCTATCGTTTCAAACGTTGCACTTATTCTATGAATTCAGGACTCAAAAGTATGTTCAATTCCATTCGGACGGAAATAAGCTTTATATGGATGCCTGCTCAGCATCTTGAAAAATCGCTTTAGGAAACCCTCGATGCCAGGCCAGTTGCCACTTTAGCTAATCTATCAAACCAATGGGTCGGCAAACGTATCAAACCTACAAGAGCACTACTTCCTCGGGGCAGGATCGATACGAAATCGATCGCGCAAAATCTCAGTCAGCTTCAACAGCCTTTTGCAATACCTCAGTCATCGCCGCCCGGCTTGAAGCCGCATCAAAATTGCTTTGAATATACTGTGCCGCCCTGCAGCCCATATCGAGTCGGCGAGACTCATCACTCATCAGCTCACTGACAAAGCTTGAAAGCTGCAAAGCACAATTCGGCGCAAATATAACCCCCGCTTGAGCAGCCTCAATTATCTCGGCAGCCTCCCCCCCAACACCGCACAAGACCGGTCTGCCGCAGGCCATGTAATCCAACAACTTTGTAGGAATAGCTCCTTTAAATAGAGGAATATCCTGCAAAGTGACCAGACACAAATCCGCCGCATTAATAAATCCACGCGCCACGTCTTTGGATACCGGAGCCAGTAACAGCACATTATCGATCTTCAACTCTGCAACACGGCCCTCAACATGTGAACGCCTCATACCATCACCAATCAAAACGAAAAGAGTTTTTCGATCCTGACAATGCATAGCAGCATCAACAATCACATCCAGATTATTAGCCTCACCCATCGCACCAAAATACAAAACAATATTGCGGTCATCCCAGCCATGTATTCGCCGAATTTCGGCCCCGGCCTCGGGATCTGGAAACAGCATTTGAGTATCAATACCGCAGGTAATTACTGCCAGTTTTTCTGCCGGCCAGCCCCGCCTCTGAATATCATTCCGAATGCCATGGGTCAAAGTAACAATATGGGCAGCCTTATCGTAAAGCAGTCGCTCCATCCAAGACATGATGGCGATTAGCTGCCGATTGCGCAGAATACCCATCTGCACGGCAGACTCCGGCCACAGATCCCGAACTTCAAAAACCATCGGGATGCCTCGCAACTTGCAGACCAGCCAGACGGAGAGCATTGGAAAAATAGGAGGGGAAGATGCCAACACGACATCCGGCCTATCAACGCTCAATAGACCAAACGGAGCCGTCAGCGAAAATGAGATGAAGCTGAGCAAGCGCCCAAGATAACTGCGATGAAGCTCGCTATAGGTATAGGTGCGAATGATCTGCACACCACCGTCCTGCTCCCGCCGTAACAGGCGTCTGTACCAAGGCAATAGCGGTTGCTCGCGACGCATGTAGCCAGTCTCACCAGAGACCACTGTTACCTCATGGCCATTGGCAGCCAGATGCTGGGTAAGCTCATACACCAGCGAATGCCCCGGTGAAGAGTGCCCCTGATAGTACTGGTAAACCACCGCAACCTTCATTTGAACGCCCTGTAGAGCTGCTTGAGGCTCTCACCTTCCCTCTGCCAACTGAGCTCCTGTCGAACTACGGCAAGACGCTCACGCCAGAATTGTTGGCGCAGTCCATCGGCAAAGAATTGCTCGATCATCTTCGCCATGGCCTGTGGCGTGGTCAAATCACCAACGCAACCAATCTGATTACCCACAACCAAACGCCGCAACTCTGGCAAGTCGCTGGCCAGGATCGGTAACCCGGCAGCAATGAACTCGAACAACTTGTTCGGCGTGCAGTAGTAATTGTTCAGACAGATCGCCTGATAAGGAATCACACCAGCGTCCGCTGCAGCAGTTATCTCAAGCAATTGCGTTTGGGCGACGGCAGGATGTAGATGTACGCGCGACTGCAACCCCTTGCGCTTGATCAAGCGCTGCAGAGCATCGGCAAGTTGGCCATCGCCCAGCAGTACAAGGTGAACTCCAGGTTCGCGCAGCAACAGCATAGCCTCGACCAGCTCAAACAAATTGCGCCCAGCAGAAAACCCGCCCTGAAATAACAGAACCCGATGCTCACGAGGAATGCCGAAACACTCATGCAAATACCAAGAGCGAGGCCCAAGCGGGCTGATGCGCTCCGCGTTATGAATGACGGCCACCTCCGTCAGCCCATAGCGCGTCTCTAGCTCACGAGCAATCGACGGGTTAACTGTAATTACTCGATCACAGGCATGAATATGCCGTCGTTCGACCTTCGTCCAGCTCGCCTGCTGCCCGCGCGAGAACTCTTGTTCGGTATACAACTCGTGACTGTCATAGATCAAACGGGCGCCAAAATCACGGGCCAATACCCGGCCGACAGCAAGCATTGGCAAATCATGTGCCACCACGATATCCGCCAAATACTGACGAGCATCAGTAAGAAACAGATTGAGATAAAAGCGTTCATGATCGACCAAAAAACGCCAAGCAAAAGACTTCAACAGCCGCATAAATTGGCCATTCATCGGCAGATACCGACGAACCAGCCTATATGCCTCAAGCACGCGATTTTCTCGCCGCGCCACTGATTCGGTTCGAGCACCTATTCGCACAACGCGCGGATCATCCAAAGCCACCGCCCCATCCAGTGGCATCGCCAAAATGGTGACCTGCCAACCGTCCTCCCCCAAGCTGTCTGCTTGAAGAAGAATCCGCCGATCAATCTGCCGGTCATTGCACAACATCAGCACCCGCCGTGCAGGCGCCTTGAGATCAGATGCCACTGGGCTTCATATCTCCATCGATGAAAATGCGATGCCACAGTTCTAGGCACAGCAGGCCCCAAACCACTCGACTGAACTCACGTTCGTTGCCCAGGGTTTTCTCTACCGCCGCCACGTCATACAAGCCGCGCTGGCGCGCACGATCAGAGAGCAGTGTGTCGCGCACAAAGTCGCGCGCCACGCCTTTTGTCCACTGGGTGAGCGGCGTTGGGAAGCCCATCTTGTCCTTACGCTCGAAAATGCTCTGCGGCACCGCACTGCGCACCGACGCCTTGAATAAGTGTTTCATCTGACCACCTGCAAACTTGATATTCGGCGGAATGGTGGCCATGAACTCGACAATACGGTGATCCAGCAACGGTACCCGTGATTCGATGGAGGCAGCCATGCTGGTGCGGTCTTCCACATGCAACAACGCCGGCAGCGAGCCTTTCAAATCGAAATAGGTCATCTGATTAATCAATGAATGCAGCCCATCGCGGTTGAAAATACGCTGGAACGACTCAAACGACGAATAGCCCCCCCTGCCCTGCAACGCGCCCCGATTGAATAGTTGTGCCATACCCTCGCTGCGATCCAGCAGACTGAAATAGCGTTGGTCATGGGGCGCGAACAAACCGTTTTTCCACAGCCCTTGCAGCATCGGCTGGTAGGTCGCCAGCAGCGGTAGATTCGGCACGATAGACTCCAGCGATACCGCATAACGGTTCTGGCTGGCCGTCTGGTAGATCGCACCGGACAGGCACTTCTCCAAATACAGGGCCATATAACGTGCGTAGCCGATAAACAACTCATCACCACCCTGCCCGCCCATGACCACCTTTACATGCTTGGCAGCCAACTGCGACACGTAGTACTGCGGAATCACCCCTGGGCCGGCCAGCGGTTCGTCCATGTAATACATCAGGCGCGGCAGCATATCCGCCAGCTCGTTGCCGGCCGGTATATAGATTTCGTTGTACTGAGTGCGGGCAAACGCAGCAACATCCTTCGCATAGCCGGTCTCGTCGAACTGCGGCCCTTCGTTGAATGCCCCGGTAAAGGTGTTCATCTTTTCGCCGCCCAGCATGCGCGAAGCCAGACAGACAATGGCGCTGGAATCCAGACCACCGGACAGATGTGCGCCCAACGGCACATCTGAACGCATATGCAGACGGATCGAGTCGTCGATCAGGCCCGACAGTGTGTCGATGAAATAACGCTCATCGTGCTCTTCATCAATGTTGTAGTGCAGATCCCAATACTGGCGCGCCTGCACCTTGAGGGTTTCGCCCTCGTACCAAGCCGAAAGGCAGTGACCCGGCTCCAGCTTATCCACCCCCTGGAACAAGGTCTTCTCATCCAGACAGAACTGGAACGTCAGATAATCCTGTAGAGCATCAGGATTGACCTGCGCCATCACACCCTCATCGGCAATGATCGCCTTAATCTCGGATGCGAACAACAAACGACGCCCATCGAAGTGGTAATAGAACGGTTTGATGCCGATGCGATCACGGGCGCAAAACAGGTGTTGCTCATGCTTATCCCAGATGGCGAACGCAAACATGCCCAGAAGTCTATTTACAAAACGCTCGCCCCACTCACGGTAGGCGTATAACAGCACTTCGGTATCCGAATAGCTGTGGATCGGATGCCCCATGCCAATCAACTCGCGGCGCAGCTCCAGATAGTTGTAGATGGCGCCGTTGAACACAACGATAAAGCGACCGTCTTCGGTCACCATCGGCTGCTTGCCGTGCTCGGGGTCGATGATTGCCAGGCGCACATGGCCTAGGCCAACCGGTCGGCGCTCGTCCAGCCAGAGACCATCGCCGTCGGGGCCGCGGTGGCGGATGGCGGCCATCATTTTTTTCAGCGAATGTGTGATTTCACCGCTGTTCCCGAATGTCGCTAGCGACCCTGCTATTCCGCACATAAAACGCGCCTACTCAATCATTTATCTTTATAGAGCTTGTAGCTCTGCATATTCATATACCGATAATTCGGCCCCAGATATTCGTGCTCAAGTGAAATTTTCTGCGTCTCTGCACTTGCCACAAATGAAATCTTCCAAGTTTGAGGCTTGCCGTCAGCAAAATTAAATTTGTGCAACAACTTTTTTTCGGCTCCATCAGAACGATGAATCACCGACTGCAAGTTAAACGTCAAATCCTTAAAATCTAAATCGCCACCCAAACTCTTCGCCGTTATCTCGAAGGTATAGTGAGCACCGGTTTTGAGACCATCGAAAGTCCAGTCTTGCTGCTGATTTGTCGACTCTGCGCCAATAAAACTTGCACCCTGCCATTTAGCACCAAACTCAGAAACCTCAAGCGAGTGACGAACCGGAAGGGTAAATTTAAGCGGAAACAAAAGTGGCTTACTTGGGCCGATTACACCCAACGGATTTGCCTTAGTAAAAATATTGCGCCCCGTATAGTCGTTAACACCACCCCGCCTAGAGCTGTGATGTACAACTACCGCCACTCCTCTCTCATAAGATTCTTTTATTTCATAAAACGAAAGAGGAATATCAGAACCAGGCAGAGTATAAAATGCACCATAGGTTGGATCGTAAAGCGCCCACTTATCCTTCAGTTTAATCTCAGCAACTGCATGCCCATCATTTTCCGGATAGTTTAAAAGACTAATCACTCGCCCCTCAAATCCTTGCGCTGCTGCTAACGCCAGCACCGTATTGGTAAATGAGCCACAAGCACCTTTCCGCTCCAGAATTGTGTCGTCCGGCGTTAAAGAATTTGCCACGCCAACTGCAAAATCGTCGACATACTTCATAAACGTCAAAATCTTCTGATGATCATCAATCACATCATTAACAAGCTCATCAGAAAGTGCCTTCACCTTCAAGGTAACAGGAATTCTAAAAATATTTAACGGATTACGTGAATCTTTTGCATCCAGAAAATCTCCTTTGGATTTTTTAGATAATGAATGACTCGCCGCTTCAATCTTTTCATCTTTACCCAACAACGAAGCGCTTAACGTTATCAACCGCGCAAGCAGCCGAGGCTGGCCAACGAAGGAAGAAAACTCGATACGCAACGACTGAAACTGACTGGAAGCTTTTAATTGAAGTTCAGCATCCTCGCCGTCTTTAAATTCGGCACTCGCTATTTCCTGCGTAACAGCTCCAGCGGCATCAAGAGCAAAAACACTAACCTTTTGGGCGTAGTTAGCACGACTCTCCCAGCGAAATTTGAGCACACCTGCCAAAACTGGCTTATCCAACCTCACATCAACGTATTCTAGCGAGGTGTTCTCTATGCTGGCGACATAGTCGTTATTGGGGTCGCCATCCAGCGCATTTTCAAAGCCGAACCCATCGTATGTCGGTGAGGCTTGGATAACTGATAGTCCAACAGACTGCAGAGGGGATTTGTACGCAGGTTGCACGATCACTGGCTGCCCCTTGGCCTTGGCATCCAAAAAGTAGCGATGGCGAAGAGCATACTGTTTAAAGAACCAGTCGCCCGTAAGCTCAGCAATTTGCTCCATTTGCTGAACTTCAAACACTTGGTAATCAGAGCCTTTATACCAACCCATATCCGCGGGAAGCACGTCGACAACAGCGGTCTTCCATTGCTGATCACCTACGGTCGTGATTACCGCATTATGCAACGGGGTAAGATCAAGCACATTACCTTCGTTTATAGATTGAATTTTTATTGCAAATTTACCAACCGAAATATCCTTATACCGAACAACCAACTTATGGGGCTGAACGTCGAAATAATCATTAAACTTGGCGACCGGCAGTTGCATTGAGAAATAAACATTCTGGCGAGAGCCGCCCTTGACAGCCTCGTTATGTGCCTCATACCCATTGGTGAACGCGCGAACTTGGCGCCCATCCACAGATTGAACCGCTCCCCATTCCAGCCCCGCGATCTTACTTCCACCCTCAAACGCATCTTCACTTCCGACATTGAGGTGAACATATTTAGCAAACTGAGGGGCTTTCAGATCAAAACTTTCGATAAGAGGGGAAGACGTTCCCGCCAACCAGTCAATCTGGAAAAAGAGAGTTTTTTTCGGATTCAGATCGTAGCGAAGCCAGTAACCAGTATCAAATTTACTCAGATTATTCGCCAGGGACTCAACGCCCCTAGAAAACAAATCGCCCCCTAACGGCAGTTTAAGATCCTCTCCTACTTTATAAATAACAGGCATGGCGGATAACTGAGCATTCAGAACATGCGTACGGCTTGGTACCTCTTCAAAAAATAACTCGCCCGACTTACTGTAGTGCGCCAGCCCTCCATCGGCAATATCCACCGAATACGCTTTCATTACTGACGCGGCCAGGTTTTCGAGCGCAACTTTGTTTGCCGGCTGATTTTTGAAATACTGAAGTAAAGCTTTCAGGACGTAGGTCTGGCCGAACGATGACTGCCAAGGATCAGACGTTACAACATCGTTATATACGTTCATAAAATTGAACCTATATACCACTGCATCACCGGCATCGATTTGATTCTTCGGATCCAGCAGCCACTTAAACGCATTCTCTTTTTTTATCGAAGTTTTATCAATATTGAATTTCTTGAGAATCAGGTCCAACCCAGCCATGCTCTGACCGTCGATGGCCTGGCTCGCAACAATGTACGGGGAGTAAACAGCAGTGCCAGTCTCCAATATTGAACGTGCATCTTGCACGTGCATCATCAAAACACCTTGGGCATCCATTGAGTACCAAGGCAATACGGGCGTCTGATCAGGGACTTTGTCCGCCTCAGGCTTAACCTTTTCATAGCTCGCATTGGGCAACTGGTTGACATAGGCGTTGGCTATCTCAGCCCAAGTGCGAAAACGCTTATCCCGGCCGGAAAGTTTAGTGAGATATTCTGCGTGCTTTAGACCGTAGGTTTTTCCCACCCAGTACCCGAGATCTCGAGGTTTAACAGGCACAGTCCATGTTCGCCATGTACCAGAATCTGATAGAAGGAGTTCACCATCTGGTACAGGCTGAAAAGTTTTACTGTCTGGCGCCATTGAACGAATCTGAACTTCTAGATTTCCCTGATACTCATCCAGATACTCAACACTTAGCTCAAAGCGTTCCTTACGCAGGTTGTCTTTCCACTCACTCGGCAACTTTAGATAGAAATAGCTGTATGGCGCGGCCATCTGCCCTGAACTGTCTTCAGCCTCACGCTCGCCGGTTGCCGGGCGCAAGCGGCGTACCGAATGCCCATTAACCTGCTCAATCTGGCCCCAGTCGTTACCGGCAATTCGCAGGGTGCCCTCGGCGTCATTCGCACTGCCGACGTCCAACACCGACTCTTTCCCAGAGACAGGGTCACGCAGCACGATGCGGTCGATAGCAACTTCCGGATTGGCGAAGCCGTACGGATTGGCCAAACGAAACAGCAGCTCTTCTTTACGCGGATTAAGGTCATAGCGTAACCAGTAACCGGCGTCATAAAGCGGTAACCAACGCTGCAGAGTGTCGGCGCCTTTGGCAAACCATTCCTCATAGCGCGCATCGCCAGTAGCGTCCTTCAACTCGCCTAATGCAAGTAGTGCACGCATATGACCGTTCAGGATGTGTGAAGGATTAGTGGCGGAAGCTGGGATTTCTTCGAACCAGATATCCTGCCCAGTGGAGAACAGGAAGCCCCCCTTACTAATAGGTACAAACAACGGTTCTGCTGCTTTCTTGGCTGTATCCAAGCTGCCTTGGTCACCCGTTTGCTTCCAGTGTGCTAGTAGCGCCTGGACTCCGACTGCTTGGGCAAACGCACTACTCCAAGGAGCTTTGATGGCCACATCGTTGTAGGTGCTATCGAAGTTGTACGGCCATACCCACAAACCGTTTTTGTCTTGTGCGAGGTTGGCTTTCAGCCAATCGATGGCCGCGGCGAAATGCTGCGAGTCAGCTTTCAGGCCGATACTCGGGTCGTAGTCCTCCACACCGGCATAAGCCAGTGCGTAGAGCGCAGTCCAGGCTGGGTGGGCAACCTTGCCGACGCCATCGATGGATAGCTGCGGAACGCCTTGGTTATCGACCATATGCTTGGCTTGATCAACATTGGTTTGGTCTTGTGCTTGTACTGCGGCAGCGCCGAATGCAAAAGCCGTAACGAAAAAAAGCGCCCGAAGGCGTTGGCTTACACAGCGCATCAGAAAGCTCCAGCCGTGGTTTGGGTAGTTGTCACAGGGACGTCGAGATAGCGGTTCATTTCGTTGGCATATATGACATCTTGCGCCGACCAGGCAAACTCGCTTCTGCGTTGCACAATAGCCCCGCGCCATTTCGGGAAGTCTCCGGCGGCGAAGGCTATGTCGATGGCGCTGGCTATTTGCTTGGCGTTGACCATAGCGGCGGAGTAGCCGAAACCGTTGGCGCGCACGAAGCGGTTCAGCTCAGGCGAGTCGTTAGCCAGAATCGGCAGGCCGGCCTGAATAAATTCGAAGAGCTTGTTCGGGGTGCAGTAGTAGGAGTTCAGGTCTATGTGTGGGTACGGAATGATGCCGATGTCCGCAGAGGCGCTGTGTTGCAGCAGTTCGCTCTGCGGCACAGCGGGCAGGAAGTAAATACGCTTACCCAACAACTTGAGGCGGGTGGCTTTGGCTTTGAGCTGATCGCCAAAGGCGCCAAAACCCATCATCACTAGATCGACATCGTTAGTTTTTACATGGGCCATGGCCTGGATCAGAGTTTCCAGGTTGCGGTGCGGCGCGAAGCCTCCCTGGAACAGCAAGATGCGCCGTTCGGCCGGCAAATTCAGCTTCTCACGCAGTAGGTCGTAACGCGCCGCGGGGTCAAAATCCGGCAACGGGTCGATGGCGTTTAGCAGAGTCACCGGCTTGGCGATCTGATAACGACGAGCCATTTCGTCGCCGATGGATTCGTTTACGGCGAACACCAAGTCAGCCTTCTTGATGTGCTTGGCTTCGGCTTTGGAACAGATGTGTCGCTGCACGGTGGAGAAAGACTTCTGCTCCGGGTAGAGCTCGTGCGCGTCATACACCAACGGCACGCCCCAGACGGCTGCCAGTTCGGCGCCGGCTTCGAGGGCTGGCAAGTCATGCACCTGCACCAGGTCGCTGGGGAATTCCTGGCCATGGCGGACGAAGGCCTGCCGGAAGGGCAGCGGGTCGTGCAGCTCACGATTACGGTAACGCATCAGCAATAGCGCTTTGTACAGCGTCCAGTTGAGGCGGCTAGCGTAGTTGAACAGACGCTGGAAAATGCCCAGGCGGCTGGGGTAGCGATTGGCACCCCAGTTAAGAACGTCGTTGAAGCGGTATTGCCGCTTCATATAATCGGTGTAGGTGGGGTTTTCTGGAATGATGTAATTCAAACCGATACGGGTGAGCTCAATACCTTCAGGTGTTTGCTCATGATGCGTATCGCCGTCGTGCGATAACGCCAACAACCGCACGGCATGCCCTCGGGCAATCAAGGTAACGGCCTGCGCCACAACCCGACGATCCAGGTTCTGATCGTGACACAGCATTAAAACGTGAGCCATATGGCTCTTCTCCCTTACTTCTTGTTAACCAGACTCGCCAGCGTGTTCCTGACGGCGATGCCCATCCGGTTTTCCATATGTTGATTGAGTTGCACTAACCGGGTCTGGTTGGTATGCAATTGGTGCTTGAGGTGTTGGTTATCGACCTCCAGCTCGGCAAGGCGCCCTAGCACCTCTTGTAGCTGGGCTTGCGCTTCTGACGAGCGCTGATGGAAGTGTTGGTCTTGCTGTTGCTGCGTTTCGATATGACTTTTCACTTGCCGGGATAACGCATCGCGCTCGGCATCCAAGTTTTGCAGCTGTACGCTCAGTTGGTCGACAGTGGCGGCGCGCTGGCTGTAGACGTCACGCTCAGCGTGGAGGTTTTGCACCCGCACCGCGAGGCGGTCAGCCTCAAGCGCGCGCTGCAGAAGCGCATCGCGTTCAGCACTGAGATTTTGCACCTGCACCGCCAATTGATCGGCCTCGCGAGCACGGCGAAGCAAGGCATCACGCTCAGCAGCGAGATTTTGCAATTGCACCAACAAGCGATCAGCTTCCACTGCACGCTGTTGCAGGGCAGCGCGTTCGGCACTGAGGTTCTGCAGTTGCACTGCAAGCTGTTCCGCTTCGGTTGCTCTTTGCTGCAAGACGTCCCGCTCGGCAACGAGGTTTTGCAATTGCACCAGCAGGCAATCAGCCTCCACTGCACGCTGTTGCAGGGCAGCGCGTTCGGCACTGAGGTTCTGCAGTTGCACCGCAAGCTGTTCCGCTTCGGTTGCTCTTTGCTGCAAGACGTCCCGCTCGGCAACGAGGTTTTGCAATTGCACCAACAAGCGATCAGCTTCCACTGCACGCTGTTGCAGGGCAGCGCGTTCGGCACTGAGGTTCTGCAGTTGCACTGCAAGCTGTTCCGCTTC
>Ga0209343_10009482_pt1 | contig 11188 bp, 11 predicted proteins | sample RifCSPlowO2_02_FD_184026 | JGI IMG/M metagenome (GOLD analysis project Ga0209343, IMG submission 184026) | Groundwater microbial communities from Rifle, Colorado - Rifle CSP2_plank lowO2_0.2 (SPAdes) (version 2) | ecosystem: Environmental > Aquatic > Deep subsurface > Groundwater | place... | reverse complement strand
CAAGTGATCGCTGGACAGGTGCGCATAGCGTTGCACCATCTCCGGCGACCTCCAACCGCCCAACTCTTGCAGCGCGTGCATCGGTGTTCCGGCTTGGCTATGCCAACTGTCCCAGGTATGGCGTAAGTCGTGCCACCTGAAGCCAGTAATACCAGCCTGCTTCAGCCCGTTTTGCCATGCGACGTTATTCACCTGAGAAATTGGCTTGCCCCGGTAACTGAACACCCGCACAGGATGCTTGCCGATCTGCTCACGCAACACCACGACCGCCGCAGCGCTCAACGGAACGCCGATTGCCCTGCGCGCTTTCGCCTGCTCCGGATGTATCCACGCTCGCCGCGTCACCAAATCCACCTGCGACCATTCCAACCCTGTGACATTCGACTTACGCAATCCCGTTTCCAGTGTAAAGCGACCATTGCCGCCAAGTGCGCCGGTAGTGCTGCAATCAGCCTGTCTGCTTCGGCCCGAGTCAGCCAGCGGTCCCGCTTCGTCGATTCAGGGAACGCCTTTATCTTCGGGTGACGGTCCAGCCATGCCCACTCGTACACAGCCTTACGCAGAATCACGCGGACTACCGCAAGCATCCGGTTCACCGTCCCGTTCGCTACCCCTTCAGACCGCCGAGCAGAAGTCATCTCGTCTATCTACTGGCGCGTGATGCGGGACAACTCAATGCCATGCAGGTCCTTGTCTATCCATCGCAGCAGCAGGATATCGTCCGACCGGGACGCCTTTTGCTGCGTTTCATCCAACCACCGCATTCCGCATCATCAGTCCATAACAGCGTATCACCGGAAACGTTCCTACAATCCCATAGGCACGCTACCTCATTAGCTTCATAGGAGCCTTTGGCGCCGGATTAGTGCGGATGTGCAATGATCTATTATTGGTTGCTTTGTTAATCCTTCGGCGGCATTGCGCTTCATACTTTCCAATCTGGAAATAGATCGGATTCCTGTCGCTTTTTTGACAACATAACAAATACAGCAAAATTGCTATAATGATGCTTTGGGATATATGGTGTTTCGTTTCGGGAAGCGGGAGGAACGAAATTGACCGATGGTACAAGGCGCAGTCGGTAGCCGTTCAGGCGGAGTTCGACGTCGCTGTTGCGTATCTTCAGCAGCAACCGATTACTGGTTGGCGCCGCCCCCACGCGGCGAAATTGAAAGGCAATCCCTGCCACCATTTTCACGAAATCCGATTTAAAGCCGAGCGAAAACAGTTTCGTCCGCTCGGCTATTTCGGGCCAGTAGCTGCCAGATTTACAATTTTATTTTGTGCAGAGGAAAAAGATGACAAGTTCGTCCCGAAAGATGCTTGTTCGCAAGCCAAAAGCCGGAAAGACCTTGTTGATAGACACGCAGTTAAGCATTCGTGCCGTTGCTTCTGCGCCCAAACTGGGTTCGCTTGCTGCCAAGATGAAAAACCGCCTTTACCGGCACGCTTTTCTGTCGGCGAACATTACACACGGCTTATCCCACCAGATTCGCACAATTCGTGAACAAAGGGGCTTGACGCAAAAAACGTTCGCCAAGCGGCTCAATACCTCGCAAACAATTGTTTCTCGACTTGAAGATCCTTCCTATGGAAAATTTACGCTATCCACATTGCTCCGTGTTTCGAAGGCGTTCGACACGGCCTTGTTGGTAAAGTTCGTCAGCTTTCCGAAGTTCCTTGCTGAAACGTCAGACAAATCACCTAACGGCTTGTACGCGCCATCATATCGAGAATCAGAAGCAGCGATATTAGGTGTTTCGCATTCCCAATGGAATGAGGTTCCATGGTACGGGCTAAATATTTACTCGGATGCGGTGAGGATGCAAAGGATTGAACCTTCAATTACCGGAATTTGGACACCCATGGAGATTGATGTGACCCCTGCCAAAGTAATGTTGGAAACGGTGCCGATCTCGACCGCGAACAAACTACCTTTGCTTATAGATCGAAATCAAATACATGAGAACCAGAGGTGAATAGCATGGAAAAACTCGAACCGGTAGAAATTTACGTTGATGGATTAGAGGGGATCTTATTAGGACAGCCGGTATCGAAGCTAAGATTTACCTCCACAGATTCTCGCAGCACCGCCGAGGTGCCCCAGAACAATCCGCGCCTGACCTTGACTATACCAACGATAGTTCTCATCCAGATATGTCAACAAATGCTGAACACCATGAATACCAATCAGGCGAATCTCAGCGATTCCGCAACCACATATGCAAATACAATTAAAACGCTGCTCGGTGGTTCTCCCACGCCCAAGTCGACAAAAACTGAAGGTTAAGCCAAGCCGGTCTCGAAATCTAATATCGTGAACTGTGCAGCAAGCGTGCCACGCATAGGTTTTGACAACTCACACAGGGTTCCGGCAAAGGGGGCGCGGTTCAGGGAGCGCCCTAAGACGATGGACCACTGGCATCGAACGGAAACAGACAAAGGCCGTCCCTATGCGTTCAAGGATGCGGAGACATTGCTTGATGATTTTTTTGACGAGGTCGAACGTGTTCTTACCGAGCGCGGAATCCCGTTCCAGGTCGTCGAAGTAACGGAAGGAGACAGCCCATGAAGCACGTCAAAATTCAAAGCCACGCGTCCCTGCTTGAAGAAATGAAGGCGGTTGCACGCGGAGAGAGGTTGGCGCCAAAGGGAGCCGGGGGAACGACATTCGACTCTGTTGAGGCACTATTGCGGTTGCTGACACCTCAGAACCGTAAGCTCCTGGCTATTATTCGCGACAAGAAGCCGCAGTCAATCGCCGCGCTTGCGGAGTTGACAGGCCGGGCGCAGCCTAACCTTACGCGCACCCTTGGCAAGCTTGCGGCCATTGGCTTCGTGCAGCTCAAAAATGTCGATCGCCGCAAGGTGCCGACGACGAGCGTTCGTTCGCTCCGGATCAACATCGACCCTTTTTCGCAGAACGATCAGCTCGAATTGGTGTAATTGCAGGATGTCGGAATCAGGCGGTGGTTTCCTGGGCGAGCCGCAGAATTTTGAAAAACGGCAAGGGCACTGGAAAACCGGCTGGACTGATGTCAACCCGATCTGTTGCTATTTAGTCGGGTACCCCATCAACCGGGTCGATGAGCGGCTGCCATGGGTCATTGCCGCCGAGAAACCGGCTGAGGATCGTCTGGCTGCTTGATTGGTTCGCGCTAATCTGCGATCTTGTCGGTCACGTCAATGACCGAGTCGCCTATTGTGGCCAAAGCCAAAGCAAGCTCTGCCAGCCTGTACCAGCTTCGAATTGAACTGGAAGACGTTACCCCACCGATCTGGCGGCGCTTCTGGATCGAGGGCAACGCCTCGCTGATCAAGCTGCACCACACGATCCAGGCGGCAATGGGCTGGACCGATGCTCATCTGCACGAATTCCAGATCGGCGAAATCCTGTATGCAACCCCACATCCTGAAGATTGGCCCGAGCGGGTCATCATCGATGAGCGACGCGTGAAATTACACAAGGCCCTCAACGGCATTTCGCGTTTCGGTTACCTGTACGACTTCGGCGATAGCTGGCAACACACCATCACCGTCGAAGAGGTCGCACCGCCCCCCAAGCATCCTCGCGGCTGCGCGTTCATCGAAGCTGGCGAACGCGCATGCCCACCCGACGATGCCGGCGGAAGCTACAGCTACCAGGAATTCCTTGATCGGTTTGCCAAAAACCGAAGAGGCAAGGAAGTCCGCGAATTCCTTGAATGGGCCGGAGAGGACTTCGATCCGAACAAATTTGATCGCCACGCGGCAAATGCTGCGCTCCTGCGCATGGCATGGAATCAGTGGGGCGACAAATAACCCGCCGCCACTTAAGTCAAGACGGTACTTCCCGGACGCTTACCACTGGCGCGCCTTTCTGGCCTTCTTTCTGTACCGCTTCGGGAATCCACACCTCCCGAAAGTATCGTGTTCATTTCGGGAACCTCCTTGACGGCTAGCACCAGCACTCTACCACCGGCGTTATCCGAGGCTATCGCCGCCAAAAGCGGCTCGCGGCTCAAGCTCCTCGGAGCAGCACGTCGGCCAGGATTGACGGCATCCCGGTGGGGATGTGAAAACATCGTGGATGATGCCGGCTTGCTATGCGTGCCGGTACCGCGCCAATTGGTGCAGATCAAGCATTGGCGCGCGTTTCCGGCCATTTTTGCCACTCATGCAACATCAGACCCCCAACTTCTTCAATGCCGGCCGACGCGCATTCCCATCGCGCGAAGATCTTCGACTGCAACCCAAAGCACGGCGTCAGACTCGGAACTGGTGCTCGGCCAGGTGACGGGTAAGCGGGGATACCTGCGCTCGAACGCGGTACGGTTATGGCCGATTTCAAGAAGCAGATGAGCGTTGGGTTTCAAATACCTGTCTGCTTCTCGGATGATGCGCGCGACCGTATCTAACCCGTCACTCCCGCCTGCCAATGCAATCGCAGGCTCGCTGCGATACTCAGGCGGAAGCTTGCGCATCGATTGAGCTTTGACGTAGGGCGGATTGCTGATGATCAGATCGTATTCCTGCACCGGCACCGCTTGAAAAAGATCTGAATCAATAAGGGAAATCCTGTCCTCGAGGCCGTAAGCTCGCACATTTTTTTGAGCAACGGTCAAGGCACGGCGGGAGATGTCAACGGCATCGATTCGGGCGCGTGGAAACGCCAATGCGGCGAGAATCGCGAGGCATCCGGAGCCGGTACACAAGTCGAGGACCCGCTTGACCGAGCGCGGGTTTGCGCACCACGGTCTCAATCCATCGTCCAGCAGTTCAGCGATGAATGAGCGCGGGATGATGACGCGCCGATCGACGATAAACCTGTGGCCGGTCAGCCACGCCTCACCCAGCAGGTACGCCAAAGGCATTCGCGTGGCGATACGTTTGTCTGTCAGCGCGAGTATTCGCCGGCTTTCCCTCGCGGTGGCGACGCGGCCCATCGAACGATTTAAGTCGCCTGGCGCAATTTTCGCGGCGGCAGCCACCAGCCAGGCCGCTTCGTCACGCGCATTTTGCGTGCCGTGGCCGAAGAAAAGGCCGGCCTTGCGCAAGCGGCGCTCCGTAAGCGCCAACCAATCCTCAAGGGTCCTGTCGTCGCCGCTCAAGCGCGAACCATCAGCCGCTCAAGTATGTTCTCGTAAATCCGGGTAAGCGGGCCAAAGCTCTCCAACGTAATGTATTCGTTGAGCTTGTGGATCGAATCGTTGAGCGGTCCGAACTCGATTACCTCTCTGGCAATAGCCGCGATAAAGCGGCCGTCGGAGGTGCCGCCGGTCGTCGTTACCGCGGTGTCAACGCCGGTAATTGCTTTGATGGCAGCAGTCGCCGCATCCACCAGCGCCCCTTTTCCGGTCAGATAGGGCGCGGCGCTCAAGGTCCACTGAATGTCGTATTCAAGTCCATGGCGATCCAGAATTTCATGCACACGCTGTTTCAGGCCTTCGGCGGTGCTGGCGGTGGAAAACCGGAAATTGAATATGACCGAAAAATCGCCGGGAATCACGTTGGTCGCGCCGGTGCCGCCATGCAGGTTCGAGATCTGCCAGGTCGTCGGCGGAAAAAACTCATTGCCGCGGTCCCATTCGATGGCGGCCAGTTCAGCCAGCGCCGGCAGGGCCTGATGCACCGGATTGCGCGCCAGATGGGGGTAGGCGATATGACCCTGAATTCCCTTGATTCGAAGGCTTCCATGCAAGGAGCCGCGCCGCCCGATCTTTATCGTGTCGCCAAGCCGGGCCTCGCAAGTGGGTTCGCCCACGATGCAGAAATCGAGCGGCTCGCCTCTCCTGGACAGGGCCTCCACGACTCGCAGGGTGCCCTCCAGAGCATCTCCTTCTTCGTCCGAGGTCAATAAAAAAGCAATGGAACCCGCATGATCAGGATGGACGGACACGAAATGTTCCGTGGCGACCACCATTGCCGCGAGCGATGATTTCATGTCCGCGGCGCCGCGGCCGTAAAGCCTGCCATGCTGCTCGAATGGTTGAAACGGATCGTGCAGCCACTGGGTCAACGGCCCCGGAGGGACGACGTCGGTGTGACCGGCGAAACATAACGCGGGAGCGCCCGAGCCGCGCCGGGCCCAGAGGTTGACGACCTTTCCGTGTGCCATGTGTTCAATCGTGAAACCGGCTTTTTCAAGCCGTTTCGCGATGACGCCCTGGCATCCTCCGTCCTCGGGGGTCACCGAGTGTCGCGAAATGAGATCCCTGGCAAGCGCGAGCGCGGCGGCGCCCATCTCGCTCCAATCTGCCATTCTTGGAATGCCCCGGCTTATCAAGCCTCGGACAAATCTAGCTTGATATCGGAAAATTCCATCGGCGTGGTGCTGGCCAGGGGCGAGGGCGGTGAATCCGATTTGCCGTCGGTGCCACCCTGATTCTTCAAACTACTGCCGGCTTCGGTGTTGTTGATCAGCCACAGCAGATTTGTCGGGGAATCGCTATTGGCGAGCGCCTCTTCCTGCGTGATCAATCCCTGTTGCAGCATCTGGAAGAAGGTCTGCTCGAAAGTCTGTGATCCCGGCGACAGGCTTTTTTCCATCGCCTCCTTGACCTCGCCGATCTCGCCCTTGCCGATGAGCTCCGCGATGTAGCGCGTCGCCAGCAATACCTCCACCGCTGCGGAACGGCCCCCTTTCTTGTTGCGTATCAGCCGCTGGGAAATGACGGATTTGAGCGTCGCCGACAGATCCTCCAGCAGCGCGGGGCGGTTCTCCAGCGGGTAGAAGCTGAGGATCCGGTTCATCGCGTGATAGCTGTTGTTGGCATGCAGCGTAGCCAGGCACAGATGCCCGGACTGCGCATACTGTATCGCCGCGGTCATGGTGTCCTTGTCGCGGACTTCGCCGATCAGAATGCAATCGGGCGCCTGGCGCAGGGCATTTTTCAGGGCTATTCTGAAATCGAGCGTGTCCGAGCCGACTTCGCGCTGGTTGACGATGCATTTCTTGTTCTGGAATATGAATTCGACCGGGTCCTCGATGGTGAGGATGTGTCCGGATTTCTGCTCGTTGCGGTAATCGAGCATTGCGGCGAGCGTCGTCGATTTTCCCGACCCGGTTGCGCCCACCATGAGGATGAGGCCGCGCTTCTCCATGATGACTTCCTTCAGCGTGGCGGGCAGGCCCAGGGAATCAAAAGGCGGGATCGTCGAGGGAATATATCGAACCACCACCGCCGGGAAATTTTTCTGGCGAAATGCACTGATGCGGAAGCTTCCCGTCCCCGCGATCGAGTACGCCATGTTGAGTTCCAGGGATTCTTCGAATTCCTTTTTCTGCTTGTCGGTCAGTACCTCGTAGAGCAGGGTCACTATGGTATCGGCATCCATAGGCTGCTGATTGATAGGGATTGCCTGACCGTTGATCTTGATATTTATCGGTGAGCCAACCGAAAGGAAAATGTCGGATGCTTTCTTATCCGCCATCAGTTGAAACAGTCTTTTCATCGCCGACATAGCCGCACCCCCCTCTCAAACGGCAAGCCAGGGACTCGCCGCATATATTTTCCTAATCTCCCCGCAGCAACTCGTTAATGCTGGTCTTGGCCCGCGTACTGGCATCGACTTGTTTGACGATCACAGCGCAGTATAGGCCGTACTTTCCGTCCGCCGAGGGCAGGGTGCCGGGGACCACGACGGCACCCGAGGGTACTCTGCCATAAAGGATTTTGCCGCTGGAACGGTCATAAATTCGCGTGCTGGCGCCGATAAAAACGCCCATCGATATCACCGAGTTCTCCTCCACAACGACGCCTTCCACGATCTCGGAGCGGGCGCCGATGAAGCAATTGTCCTCGATGATGGTCGGATTGGCTTGCAGGGGTTCCAGCACCCCGCCAATGCCGACCCCGCCGGAAAGGTGCACATTTTTTCCAATTTGCGCGCAGGAGCCCACCGTTGCCCAGGTGTCGACCATGGTGCCTTCATCGACATAGGCGCCTATATTCACATAGGAAGGCATGAGAACCACGTTTTTGCCAACGTATGCGCCGCGGCGGGCCACCGCCGGTGGCACAACCCTGAATCCGCCGCGTATGAAGAGTTCCTTATCGTAGGATCCAAACTTGTTCTCGACCTTGTCAAAGTAGCGAAGTTCGCCGCTCTGCATGACCCTGTTGTCCTCCAGGCGGAATGAAAGCAGCACGGCTTTCTTCAGCCACTGGTGTGTAATCCAATTCCCGCCAAGCTTTTCGGCGACACGCAGTTTGCCCTGGTCGAGCTGGTTGATGACCTGCTGGACGGCTTCCCCGATTCTCGCGGGTGCCTTGCCCGGCTGGATGGTGGCGCGATTTTCCCACGCCTTGTCGATGGTTTGCTGCAATTCCTGTGTTGTCATCGGTATCTCTCGGCAAACCGGCCTAGCCGTTGAGCGGCCTCCACGCATTCGTCGATTGGTGCGACCAGCGCCAATCGAATGTGATTTCGGCCGGGATTGGAACCCTGCGCTTCGCGGGCAAGGAAGCTGCCCGGCAGCACGGTGACATTATAGGCTTCGAGGAAGTCGCGGGCGAAGCGTGTATCTTCTATGGGCGTTCGCACCCAGAAATAAAATCCCGCCTCCGGCACGGTGGTCACCAGGGGGGGCTGAATCAATGGCCTCACCGCCTTGAACTTCGCGGCGTAGATGCGCCGATTTTCAACCACGTGCGTTTCGTCGTTCCAGGCGGCCACGGATGCCGTCTGTACCGTGGCACTCATGGCGCTGCCATGGTAGGTCCGATACAGCAGGAACGGCTTGATCAGGCGGGCGTCGCCGGCGACAAAGCCTGATCGCATTCCTGGCACGTTGGAGCGCTTGGATAGGCTGGAGAAAACCAGCAGCTTCGAGAAATCCGGGCGGCCAAGGCGATTCGCGGCTTCCAATCCTCCCAGTGGCGGCAGGGTTTCGTCGAAATAGAGCTCGGAATAACATTCATCCGAGGCGATGACGAAACCGTATCGGTCCGACAATTCAAACAGCAGTTTCCAATCCGCGAGTGTCATGACCCGGCCGCTGGGATTGCCCGGCGAACATGTGAATACCAATTGCACCCTGCGCCAGACATCGTCAGGCACGGCGCCATAGTCGGTTGCAAAGCCGTTCTCGGCGATGGCGTTGACGAAATAAGGTTCGGCACCGGCAAGCAAAGCCGCGCCTTCGTAGATTTGGTAAAACGGATTCGGGGAAATTACCAGCGGCGGTTCCCCGCCCAAACGGGTCTCGACGAGCAATTGGGCGATGGCGAACAGCGCTTCACGCGAGCCGTTGATGGGCAGGATCTGGGTCGCGGGGTCCACCTTGGGGAGGTGGTAACGGCGCTGCAGCCATTGTGCGATGGCTTCGCGCAGGGCAGGCGTGCCGGCGGTGGCGGGATACTGCGCCAATCCCGCCATGGCGCCAATCATGGCCCGCTTGATGAATTCCGGAGTGGGGTGCTTGGGTTCGCCAATGTGCAGTTCGATGCGCTGATAAGCGGAATCCGGATTGACTCCATCGAAAAGGACGCGCAGCTTTTCGAAAGGGTAGGGTTGCAGCTTTGCGAGGTTGGAGTTCAATTCAATTCGTGCGAAGCTCGATGCGCGCCTTTATCCAAGTCAGGCTATTCGCCGCTTCCGTGCCGGGCAACTGTGTCCGTCAGGGCCAATGGTGAAAACGATTTCCAGCCGCGTTTGCGGTATTGAGCCACAATCGTGGTGAATATCCCGCCGCGGACGTTGAACGCCGCCTTGAGTTGCGCGAATCTGGGGGACAAAGCGGCGACGATGTCGTCAAGTATCTGGTTGGTGACGGCTTCGTGAAACGCTCCCTTATCCCGGTAAGACCAGATGTAGAGCTTGAGGCTTTTCAACTCGACGCATTTCCGGTCGGCAATGTAATCCAATGTCAGCGTTGCGAAATCCGGCTGGCCCGTCATCGGGCACAGGCAGGTAAATTCCGGGATCTTCATATGAATCAGATAATCCCGATCCGGTTTGGGATTGGGAAAAGTGGAAATTTTTTTGTTTTGCCGGCGAGGCATTTGTCTGGCAGCTTTTCGGAATGGATCGCGCGTGAAAGTTGGTATTATATTGTGCTTGGCACGAGTGTTTCCGAATATAAAAAGCCCCTCCGCGACCGTTGCGGTTTCCCCTCTCACCGAATCAGTAAAAAATGCGCCTGACGCAAATCAAACTTGCAGGATTCAAATCTTTTGTCGATCCCACGACCATCATTGTTCCCGGTCAGCTCGTCGGCGTTGTCGGACCCAATGGATGCGGGAAATCGAACATTATTGACGCCGTAAGGTGGGTGCTGGGCGAATCGCGTGCGTCGGCGCTTCGCGGAGACTCCATGCAGGACGTGATTTTCAACGGGTCGGGCCAGAGGAATCCCGTTGCCAGGGCCAGCGTGGAGTTGCACTTCGACAACAGCCTTGGCAAGGCGTCGGGGGCATGGTCGCAGTATGCGGAAATAGCGGTCAAGCGGGTACTGCAGCGTGACGGCGAATCCCACTACTTCATCAACAACACGCATGTGCGCCGGCGCGACGTCCAGGATATTTTTCTCGGAACCGGCTTGGGGCCGCGTGCCTACGCCATTGTTGAACAGGGGATGATTTCGCGGATCATCGAGGCCAAGCCGGAGGATCTGCGGGTATTTCTCGAAGAGGCGGCTGGAATATCCAAGTACAAGGAACGCCGCAGAGAGACCGAGCACCGGCTCTCCGATACCAGGGAAAACCTGGCGCGTGTAACCGATATTCTGCAGGAACTCGGTGCGCAGATCGAAAAACTGGAAAAACAGGCGGAGGTGGCCACGCGCTTCCAGGAATTGTCGGCAGAGCGGGATCTCAAGCAAAACCTGCTTACCTTGCTCAGGCGCAACGAAGCGCGCAATGACGCCCAAAAGCATTTCGCGGAAATTGAGCGAACCGGACTGGAGATGGAAGCGCAGACTGCGGACCTGCGCAACCTGGAAACGCGTATTGAGCAGATTCGCTCCGACCATTCGCTCGCCGCAGACGCCCTGAATGTTGCGCAGGGGGAGCTTTACCAGTCCAACACCGAGGTTTCCGGACTTGAATCGGAGATTCGTTTTCTGACGGAAACGCGTCAGCGGGTCCAGGCGCAACTCGCGCAGGGCCGCACCGGCCTTGCGCGCGAAGAGTCGCGCAGCGGCGAGCTGCGCGAAGCCGCCGCTTTGTGGCAGACGCGCCTTGAAGAGTCCGGGGCACGGCTCGCC